>SWCD01005222.1_pt1 | contig 11995 bp, 5 predicted proteins | sample 4693011 | NCBI WGS metagenome assembly SWCD01 (sample SAMN10267278, study PRJNA491770) | bioreactor metagenome | isolation source: DHS bioreactor inoculated with marine | place: Japan: Omine Ridge, Nankai Trough | reverse complement strand
CGGCCATGGCCTTCGTGAATTCCTCGCCCACGGAGAGCCGCTCGTCCGACGCCAGCGGCGTGCCCACCACCGCCGGGCTCCCCTTGATCTGCTCGTAGCTCTCTTGCGCGGCGCCCCAGTCGCCCCGCTCCTCGGCCCGCTCCGCCTGGGCGATCTGGCCCTCGATGTCCTTGCGGATGGCCTCGCTGATCGGGCGAATGGCCTCCTTCACCATACTCTCGCGACGCTTGGCGGCGCTCGTGTCCGCGCCCACCAGCCCCAGCGCCTCGTTCAGCGCGGACAGACGCGCGAGCAGGTCGCGTTCCGGCATGGAGAGGGCCTTGACCATGGCGGCGGCGAACTTCCGGCCGTCCTGAATGGCCGGTTCGTCGCCCGCGGTCTTCATCTCGGTCTCGTAACCCGAGAGAACCTTCCGCCACTTCGCCGCGTCCTCGCCGGCCTCTCCCTCTTCTCCGTAGAGCTTGCCGATGGCCATCTGCTCCGGGACCGGCTCGAAGCCGGACTTGCCCTGAATGGCGCGGTGCTGGACGAAGAAGAGAGCGAACAGCGCGACGGCGGCCACGAGGAACTTCGGCAGAACGGTCTCCCGCTCGCCCCGGCGGATCATCTTCCCGGCCAGCTTCAGACCGCGACTGGCGTCGGGGTCGTCCTTGCCGAGTTCGATGATCTGGGAGTACCGCTCCTTCGCTCCCTCGAAGTCCTTGAACTCGAAGGCCCGCGTGGCCTCCGACTTCAGGAGCAGGACCTTGCCCTCCTCGGCGGCCTCCATCAGGGGGGCCACCGCCTCGGGGGAGGCGCCGCGCTCGCCGGCCTTCTCGAGTTCGGCGACGGCGTCGTCGAAGAGCTCGGACTCGATGAGCTGCCGGGCCTCTTCGAGGTGCTTCTCGATCGCCGCCATGCCGCGAATGGCGGCGCGCTGGAAGTTCAAGGCCTCGCGATTCTGGGGGCAGGTCGCGAGGACTTCCTCGGCTGCCGCGAGGGCGATCTCGAACTTCCGGGCCTCGACGGCGCGAGAGGCCTTCACCAGGCCGGCATCCAGCTTGTCCTGGGCCGCCTGCGCCTTCTCCGCCTCCTCGATGACCGCGCGGTCTCCGGGCAACAGGTCCGCAAGCTCGTTCCAGGCCACCGCGGCCTTGCCGAAGTCGCCCTTCTCGAAGTGTCCGGAAGCGATCTCGCGGAGGCGCTTGACCTCCCGCAGCTTCTTCTCGACGCGCTCCCGGGCGATGGTGGCCTGATCGAGGTTCGGGTTCTGGGCCAGGGCCTGGTCGAGAACCGAGATCGCCTTCGCGAACTCGCCGCGGTTCTCGGCTTCGAGGCCTTCCTTCACCAGCCCGTCGAGTTCCTGGTGGCGGGCCCGCGAGGCGAGCATCTCGTCCACCTGGCCCCGAAGTCCGCGGCAGGCGGTGTGATCCGGGCGCTCGGTCTGGATCTCCGCCAGCCCCCGGGCGGCCTCGTCCAGTTCCCCGTCCGCCAGGAGGCGCCGGACCAGGGAGACCTTGTCCTCGAAGGACGTCCTCCGCCCACGGGCCTGAAGGAGGAGTTCGTTGATCGAGGCTTCGCCGGGGCTGATCTCCGCGGCCATCTCCAGGCGCGAGATCGCCTGCTCGTAGTCGTTGCGCTCGAGCATCTCGCGGGCCTCGCGGACGAAGCTGCCCACGGACTCGACGTAACGCTTGCTCTCTTCCTGGATCTCCGCCGCGCGCTGATGGTCCGGCTTGAGGTTCAGGACGTCCCGGGCGGCGCGCAGCGCATCCTCGTGGCGCCCGTCCGCCAGGGCGGCTTCCGCGGCCGTGAGCGTCTGCTCCATGGCGGCCATGCGGGATTTCAGATCGCGGAACTTCTCGGCGACGTCGCGGCGATCCGGATCGACGGCGAGGGCCTTCTCGTAGGCCCCGATCGCCTTGTCGAGCTCGCCCTTCTCGATCGACTGCTCGGCGTGGAGCAGGTGGGCGTCGATAACGCGGTGCAGGAGCGACCGGCGGACCGTCTGGCCGTAGGTCTTGACGTCGTCCACCTTCGGGAAGGTGGACATCAGCCCCTCGACCTCGGCGAGGGCGCCCTCCGCGTTGCCCTCCTCGACAAGAGCGTCCACGCGGGCCTTCTTGTCCTCGATGGCCTCGAGGTCTTCCTTGATCTTCGCGGTCGCCGCGTGGGCCTCCGCGTGCTCGGGGTCGAGCTGGAGGATCTCCTGATAGAAACCCAGGGCGCGCTTCAGGTCTCCGAAGGCGCGCAGCTTCTCGCCCCGGCCGATGTTCTCCCGGATCTTCAGGAGGTTCTCGACATTCGCGCCGCACTCGCCGCAGTGCTTGGTGCCGGCCACCTCCTCGCTGCCGCAAGTGGGGCAGCGGATCAGGAGGCTGGCGCCGCACTCCCGGCAGAACCGGCGGCCGCGCACGTTCGACGCTTCACACTGTGGGCAGGTGACCCGCTGCGCCTGCGAGCCCTCCTGGAAGGCGATCAGATCCCGACGGACGTCGCGGAAGTTCTCGTACCGATCCGCCGCGTCCTTCGTGATCATCTTCTTGATGATCCGCCAGATCTCCTCCGGGACCTCGGGGTTGAGGTCCACCACCGACTTCGGCTCCTGGGTCAGGATCGAGTAGATGATCTGGACGGTGTTCGTGCCCTCGTACGGCTTGGCCTTCGTCAGCATGTAGTAGAAGGTCACGCCGAGTGAGTAGATGTCGGTGCGGCCATCCACCGCCTTGCCCTCGAACTGCTCCGGGGACATGTAATGGGGAGTACCCATCACCTTGGTGGACTTCATGTCCGTGGACAGCGTCTTGGCCAGGCCGAAGTCGGTGATCTTGACGACCCCGGCGGAGTCCATCATCAGGTTCTCGGGCTTGATGTCCCGGTGGATGATGTTCTTGTCGTGCGCCACGGCGAGGGCGTCGGCGCACTGCATGATGATCTGGATGGCCTCGTCGAGCGCGAACGCCCCGCTCTCCTCGATACAGTCGGAGAGGGTCTTTCCCTCGAGGAACTCCATCACCAGGAAGTGGAGGTTGCGCTCCTCGTCCCGGCCGACCCGGTGGATGCCGACGATGTTCGGGTGGTTCAACTGGGCGGCGGTGATGGCCTCGCGGATGAACTTCTGGACGAACTCGAGGTTACTGGTCAGCGACGGCAGCATCACCTTCATCGCCACGGCGCGCTGGAGGTTCTTGTCGTAAGCCCGGTAGACGGAGCCGAAGCCGCCTTCTCCGACCTTCTCCTTGACCTCCCACTCGGAGACCATCGACCCGATCAGGGGGTCGGTGTAGTTTCCTCCGAGAAGCCCCAGATCCTCGTGCAGCTCGTTCGTCTCCCCGCAATGGGTGCACACGTACTGCCGTACGTCCTCCTCGATGGGAACGTTTACGGCGCCGCCGCACTTCGGACAATTGACAGCCAGATCAGCCATGGATGCTAAAGCTCAGGCCTCCGAATTCTGAGGATGGACTCGGCATAGCCGACGTCCTGGCCGCCCATGTCGGCCTTCAGGGAGGCCCGGCGACCCGGTGCGATCTCCTGATCCACGAACTGCCACTCCGTCTGGGTCAACACCACGCCCTGCTTCCGGAGGACGATCTGGTACTCGAACATGGACACCGTCTCGGAGGAGACGTTCTCGACGACAAAGGTGATCGTCGGGTGCTCGAAGGTCAGGTTGTCCTCGACCCCCACGCACTCGAGCATTCCACCGAGCAAACGGCTTCCGGGGCTGGCCCCTTCCCGCGTCACCGTGGCCTGCAGGCTCATCTGGCCCGAGGTTACGTCGAACTCCACGTGCCGCAGTTCCCCGGCGGAGGACGGCGTCACCGAGATCGTGTGCTCGTCGTTGCGGTAGACCTTGAACAGGTCCTCCACCTTCTCCGTGGAGAACTCGCTGAAGTTGTCCGTCGGCGGGAAGAAGAAGATCACGCGGGCGGTGAGGTCATCGAGGTCCTCGGCGGACGTGTTCTTCAGGACGAAGGTCGCGGGCTGCCCGCCGGCGGTCGGAATGGACACCGACTCGAGCACCAGCTTGCCGCCCAGGTAGGTCGTTCCCGCCACGGGCATCTGGGCCTCGGCCCCCTTGCTCCCGGGACCGTCCGTCCCGCTGCCGCTCCCGGGACTCTGGCACGCGCCGATCGAGAGCGCGATCAAGGCCACGGCCACGAGCATCCCCGTGCTCAAAGTGGTAGTACGCATCGGAATCCAACCTCCTGCAAGTCCTTCGCCTTGATCCGGTAGTTGTCGTACTGCTCCCGCAACTTCGGATCGTTGAACGCGTTGTAGACGCCATCGTCCGGCTTCTTGTCCCGAAGGTAGTTCACCGGACGCCCCCAGGCCTTCGGCGCAAAGCCGGAAATCAGCCAGCGCTTGCCGAACCCCCCTCCGATCGCCCAGCGATCGTCCAACCACTCCCAGACGTTTCCAGCCATGTCCTGGAGCATGAAACCGTTCCGACCGGAGGGAAAACTCCCCACCGGCCGGGGCCCCGAAGTGCCGATGTTGCAGTGCCGCTGCAGGGAGTCATCGCTCCCCCAGGGGTACTTGAACCCGGTGTCTCCGAAAGCGGCGCGCTGCCACTGATCGAAGGTCGGCAGCTTCTTGCCCACCGCGTCGGCGTACTGCTTGGCCTGGTTCCAGGTGACGCCGTGGGCCGGATTCATCGCATCGTCCCACTGGAACTTCGCTCCTGGAATCCGCCGCTTGTACTCCCCCACTGTGACTTCCGTCTTGTCGATGAAGAAGGGCTTTCTCACCGCACCTCCGGCGGGGATGAAGGCCATGCCGTCGGGCAACTTCGACGGGATGTCCGCCGCCGCGCCGGTCGGAGTCAACCGAACCGGGAGGGACAGGACATCTTTGCCGTCCGGGCCCACCAGGGAGAGCGTGTACTCTCCGCCGAGCCAGCGGAACTCCGGCGCGAAGCGCCGGGTGAGGTCTTCGCCGCCCCGGGTGGCCTCGAGCTTCAGGCTCAGGCCGGTCACCGGCTGCCCCGGCACCTTGTCCGAGATGTCGATGGTCCGGATGGTGAGCACGCCGGTGTTCTCGCGAAGATACGCCAGACTCTCGCCGGCCTTGCTGCCGTCGAACCCCGGCGGGTTCTTCGAGGCGAGCGTCGACAGGAGGTCGAAGGCGCGGTCGTAGTCCTTCGCCTCATAGGCCTTCAGACCCTCGCGCGCGGCGATGTCCGTGCTGCGGCGGCCGATCTCGAGCGCTTTCGCGTCGTCTTCGGCGTCCCGGTAGAGCCGTTCCGCCTCGGCGTAGCTCGTCAGGGCGCCGGCATCGTCGCCGGCCTGCTCCCGGATTTCGGCCTGACCCTCGTGGATGCCGGCGGAGGCCAGGGCGGCCTCCCGGAAGCCGTAGGACCCGCCCCCGGCGAGAAGGACCACCTTGTAGTGCTCGAGCGCGCCCACCTCATCCCCACGCGCCTTGAGCAGGTTGCCCCACTCGAGATGCATGCGGTGAAGCACGTTCAGAAGGCCCTGGGCGTTGTTGTTTTCGAGGACCGCCTGGCGCAGTTCCCGGTCGAGTTGGGGGAGCGCTTTCCCCTTCTCGGCCACATCCGGGATCTCGTTCTCGAAGAGCAGCACCAGCGTCAACTTGCTCTTCAGCGTCCGCTCCACGCGGGCGAGTTCGGTTTCGTCGGCGCGGGCGGGAAGGCCGGGGAGCAGAACGGTGGCGCAAATGATCGCCAGAACGATCCACCGTTTCCCTTGAATCATGGTCCGACCCCGTCTTGCCTGAAGTGCCCCGTGGAAGCTCGGGGAATGCTATCCCTACGATCCGGATGGGTCAACCTCCACCCTCTGCCGGATTTTCTCTTTTTCGTTGGCCCGGAGTGAGTTGCGACCGCCGGGGCGTGCCTGATCCGGGGTTTCAAAGGCGGATGAACTCCTGGCTGGCGGGGGCGAGATAGAGAGGGAGGCCCAGTTCATCGCAGCGCCGGCGAAGGTCGTCGAGGTCTTTCTCCGGCAGGCGCATGGCCATCACCACTTCCTCCGCCCGGGTCGCGCCCACCGCCCGCTCCAGTTCCTCGAGGGTTCCGAGCACGGGCACGCCGAGAATCTTCCGCGAGCGCAGCGCGGGATCGGGATCGAGGAAGGCCACCGCGTGGTAGTCCCCCTCCTCGCGGGTTTTCAGGGAGCGCATGCAGAGCTCGCCGCGGTCCCCCGCCCCGACGATGACCACCCGCTTTCCCACCGTGGCGCTTCTCGACTCGCGGAGGGCCCGAAAGAGGAATCTCGTACCGCTGATCAGGAGGAACAGCAGCATCGCGTCGATCATGAAGACGGCGCGGCTGTAGTGACGGAAGCGGAAGAAGATCACGACGAGGAGCACCGCGGTCATCGATCCGAAGACCACCGCCTTCAGGACGGAGAGCAGGTCCCCCACCCCGAAGTAGCGCCAGAAGCTCCGATAGAGCCGAAAACCGTAGAAGAAGACCGACTGGGAGATGATGACCACCGGCAGGGATTCGAGGAGGCGGGCGTGGTCCTCCCCCGGAATGCGGCCCTCGAAGAAGATGAGATAGGAGGCCAGGTAGGCGAGACAGATCAGGACGAGGTCGAGCAGCACGAGGGAGGTGCCCCGCACGTAGTTCAGGAACGTCCGCCGCATTTCCTCCCCGGCCGCTCCCTCCGGCTCATCCGTGGCGGTGCGGTAGATGGCCACCTCGCCGAGAAAGATGGCGAAGATCACGACGCCGATCACCGAGACGCCCATCAGCACCAGGTTGGCGAAGAGATCCAGGTAGCTGGCCGCCACCCCGAGCCCCGCCAGCACGGCGCAGATGGACCACAGGACGAGGACCGCCCGGCCCTCCGACATCCCCACCGCCACCAGCCGGTGGGAGAGATGGTCCTTGCCCCCCTCCGAGACCTTCCGGCGGTTGAACTTCCGCATCACCGTGACGAACGTGGTGTCGAAGATCGGCACCGCCAGGACGAAGACCGGCACGGCGAGGATCATGAACAGGTTCCCCGCGTGCTCGAAAGTGCCGAGAATCGCCGCCGCGGAGAGCACGAAACCGATCACCAGGGCGCCGGAGTCCCCCATGAAGGTCTTCGCCGGGTTCACGTTGTAGAGCAGGAAACCCGCCTGCGCCCCGGCCAGGGCGAACACCAGGCTGACCACCTGCGGGAAGGGCTCCACGTCGTATCTGAGCGCGTAGGCCCCGAGGGCCACGGCGGCGATCGTCCCCACGCCGGCGCAGAGGCCGTCCATGTTGTCGATCAGGTTGAACGCGTTCGTGACCCCCACCACCCAGATGATCGTCAGGGGAATGGTCAGGAGCTGGTTGTCGACGAACCGGGCCTGCACGCCGCAGATGATGAGGATGGTGGCGGCCACGATCTGGCCGACGAGCTTCGTCGCCGGGCGGAGCCGCCTTAAGTCGTCCACCAGCCCGAGCAGGAACAGCAGCGTCGCCCCGGCGAGGATCCCGATGGTGTGCAGCGCGAGCGTCCCGGTGAGAAGGAAAGCGATGAGGAAGGCGGCGAAGATCGCGGTGCCGCCGAGCACCGGCACCTCCCGGCGGCTCCAGCGATCCGCCACCGGTCGGGCCACCGCGCCGTTTCTCTTCGCCATCCAGATCGCGACCGGCGTCAGGAGAGCGGCGGCCCCGAACCCGATGCCGAGGGCGGTGAGGGCGGTCCACAGCGAGGGGCTCATCCGACGATCTCCCGGAGCCAGGTTGCCAGACGGGCGGCCGAGGCGCGGCGGGAGTAGCCTTCGAGTCGCCCCGGATCGGCGGGCTCCGGCCCGTTGCCCAGAAGCAGTGCCCGCAGGCTCTTCCCGACCTCATCCTCGTCGTCGCTCGCGGTGAAGAGCGTCCCGCCGAGCTCACGGAGCAGGTCCGGCGTCACGCCGCCTTGCGGCCCCAGATAGAGGATCGGCGGGCCGGCGCGGAGGTACTCGAGGGTCTTCCCCGGGATGGTTCCCTCGGCCACGTGTCCGTCCTCGGCCCAGAGGAAGAGCAGCAGAGCGCTCGCCCTTCGCATTTCCGCCACGGCCGCCCGGTGCGTGGTGAATCCCGCGAACTCGCACCGGTCCGTGACTCCCTCCTCCGCGGCTACGCGCTCGAGGTCGGGGTCGGGGGCGCCCACGAACCGCACCTTGAACTCCCTCCCCTCCCGGATGAGCCCGGACATCGCCTTGAAGAACGGCCGCGGGTCCCGCCGCGCGGAGTAGGTGGTGCCGATGTGCACGAACGTGAACGGGGAGAGCGGCTCGGGCGCCGGCGCCGCGAAATCCTCCTCGTCGTACCCGTTTTCGAGGATGAGCCCGCGAACCGGAACGCGAGCCGAAACCACGTCGAACGCGCCGCGATGGGCGGCCACGAACCCCGCCATCCGCCGCAGCACCCGGCCCTCGATGCGGTCGTCGATCTTCTCCCTCAAGCCGCCGAAGAGCCGCTGGCTCTCGAAGAGATCCCGAAAGTCGGCCACATGCGGCACTCCGAGGCGCCTTGCGATCAGCGAGGCGGCCATGTGGCACGAAAACGGCGGTGACGAGGAGAGCACCACGTCCGGCTTCCGCGCCCGTCCCTCCCTGAGCCCGGCAAAGAAGGCCGGGGGCACCCAGCCGACGTTCGGATCCGGCACGTAGAGCATCTTCTGCACCACCCGCCTGAGTTTCCCCTTGAACCCGGCCGAGACCGACTTCGACGCCGCCGGCCCCCCGGACGGCGCCCCCGCTCTCCCGCCTCGCCCGAGCAGGATCGAGGGCTCCAGACTCCGCGTCCGGACGACCCGGCATTTCTCGGAAGGCGAAAGCGATGGGTCCAGGCCGTAGGTCCCGGTCCGCGGCGCAACGACGGTCACCGAGTTCCCCGCCTCCGCCAGGTGGCGGGCGAATCCCAGGGCACGGAGACTCCCCATTCCCCCCATAGGGGGGAAGTAGTAGGTAACCAACAGAAGATCGATTGCGCCTTGACTCAAACTCAATTCCAGGGAAAGCGACCAGCACCCAGGAAAGCGACCAACGCTCTGCAGGGTCCGGTCGCCCCCCTGTTCTCCTTTGTTCTTCAATCCGCTGAATCAGGCCACGGGACACTCCTCGAGCCAAACTCCTCTCGCCCTTCCCCCTCCCGGCCAACCAGCAGATAGAGCTTCGCCAAAGCTTCGAGGTCCCCCCCGCCCAGTTCATGCGCCCGCCAGAACGCGGCAATGGCCTGATCATACTCTCCGCGGGTTCGATGCCACGCCCCCAGGCGGCCGTAGGCGAAGGCTCGCTCGGGGACGATCTCGGGCACGACCTCCGCGGGGAGCGAGCCGAGGGCGGTGGTGAAGTGCCGCGGTTCGAGGGCGCCGGCCTCCTTCAAGGCGTCGGCGAAGAACGGCAGCTGCATCCGGTAGGCCATGGATCCGATGCGGAAGAGCAGGTCCCCGTTGCCGTGGGCGAGGTGTCGGGCGGCGGCGAGCTCGAGGCCGGCCTGATCGAATTTGCCCTTCGTGAAGAGCGCCCGGGCGAGGTAGTAGCGCACCGGGCCGTCGAAGGGGTGGCGTTCCTTCGCCGCGGTGAGGACCTCGAGGGCCTGCGCGGCTTTCCGCTCCCCGAGGAGGTGGGCGCCCTCGACGGCGTCGGCGTTCTGGCGCGTGATCCCTCCGGGCAGATCGAGCGCGCCGCGGACCCGGGCGCCGGCGAGGATCAGCACGGCACCGAGGAACACCACCAGGGCCACGCGGTCGCCGATGCGGACGCCGCGCGAGACGGGGGTCTCGGGCCGCGGTTCCCCCCACCGGCCGGCCGCGGGCAGAAGGAGCAGCACCGTCGCGGCGAGGGAGGTGGCCGGAATCTGCAGTGGGAAGTCCACGAGGGCCATGGTGAGGAGCCCCGCCAGGCCACCGCCGCAGGCCGCCCCGATCCCTCCGCCGCCGGGGTTCCGGCTCATGCGAAGCGCCCCGAGAATACCCACGAGCGCCGCGGCCAGGCCGATGGCGAGCAGCACCGCACCGCCCTCGGAGAGGAGGTTCACGGGGTCGGAGTGGGCGTAGAACAGCTCGTCGGGGACGAGGTCCGACTGGGTCAGGTGGATCGCCCGGCGGAACGTGCCCAGCCCGGCGCCGAACACCGGACGGCCCTTCGCGAGCTCGAGCGCCGAGGTCCAGGCCGGGATGCGGATGTCGGCGAAGCTCCGCCCGTCGCCGCCGAGATACTGGAATCGCTCCCGGACCGATCCCACGAAGATCGCCGCGCCGAGAACCGCCGCGATCGCGCCGCCCGTGATCACCAGTTTGAGGATCCGGCTGCGGGTACAGAGGAAGAGCCCCGCCGCCCCCGCCGCCCCTGCCGCGAGCAGCCCGGCGCGGGAACCGGAAAGGAGGATGCCGGAGGCGAGCAGCACCACGGCCATGGTGGAGAGCCCGGCATAGAGCGGACGGCGGGCTCGGAACGCGGCCACCACCAGCGCCACCGCCACCCCGAGCCCGGCCGCGGTGAAGGCGGTGAAGTTCCCCCGGTAGATGAACGTGCCGGTCACGCCGGTGCCGGTCCCGATCTTCCCGAACCCGAGGACCCGGTCCCCGAGAGCGTAGGTCTCGAGAATCCCGTAGGCCGCCGCCAGGGCGGCGATGCCGGCGAGGGACCCGAGCAGCAGGAACGCCCGCCACCCGCTCCGGGCGGTCTGCACCGTCACGAACGCGGCGGCGAAAAGCAGGAAGCCTCGCAGCACGGCCTGCCAGGTGAGGTCCGGGTCCACGCTGATGGGCGCCGCCCCGGAACCCGGCAGGAGGAGGTCCAGATCGGCGGCGTGCCCCGGGGCGAAAAGCGCGTGGAGGAAGCGGGGCAGCGGGACGAGTTGCACCAGGCCGAAGATCGGGACCAGGACCAGGAGCAGAAGGAGCAGCTTCGCGGACCGGTCGGGCGCCAGCGGAGCCCCGCGCTGCGACTTCAGGCTGGAGACGACCAGGATCAGGGCGCAGAGGCCGAGCACGGTGAACAGCGCGTACCCGCCACCGGCGGCGAGGAAGCGGCCGAAGCCGCCCGGATCCGAGAGTTCCACCTCGGGCACGGAGCCGAGCAGCACCGGCGCCGTCACCACCCAGACGAGGAGCACCACGAACGCCGCCCTATTCACGCCGCACCGCCTTCAGAAATCGCGACAGAAGATGCGCCCGGGCCGGCGCGGGATCGCCGGCCTCGGCAATCATCCCCGGTTCGGAGGTGAACAGGAGATCGAAGAGCGCCCGGCAGCGCCCGGTGCGCTTCCCGTCCGCGCCCCTTCGACCGGCGAGGACGGCCGCCGTCCGGCGCAGATCGAAATCGAGGTTCCGGACCCTCCGGCCCAGGTCGTACCCCTTAGGCCCGGTCCGCGCCCGACCCAGCACGGCGTCCAGATGCAGCGCCGGGAAGTCCACCCCGGCGGCGATCGCCAGGGCCAGGGAGCCCCAGTACCGGGCGTTGACCTCGAGGAGCACCCACTCCCCGGGCTCTCCCCGGTATTCCGCCATGAAGGGCCCCGTGACGCCGAGGTCCAGGGCCAGGGCCGTGGACCACGCGAGCAGCTCGGGGTCCATGGCCACCGACTCCGCCACCGCGGAGGGACACCCCGCAGGCTGTGCCTCCCGGATCCGGCGGTGGGCGAAGCTCGCCCACACCTTGTTGTCGTGAAGGAGCAGGAACACCCCTCGCCCCTCCCCCGGAATCCAGGGTTCCACGTAAGCCGCGAAGCCCTGGTCTTCGAGACGGCGCGCGGCGTCCATCAACGAGAGACGGCCCTCGACCACCGTCGCCGTGGCCGCGCCGACGCGGTTCGGGAGCAGGATTCGGGAGCGTTCCGGCTTCACCACCGCCGGCAGCGGGGCGTCGAGCATCGCCTCTCCCCGGCGTCGAGGCAGCACCGGGATGCCGAGGCTCTCCGCCCGCTCGAGCACCGCGGGCTTGTCCATGCCGAGCGAGAGAGCCTCGGAATCCGGCAGGGCGAGGGCGGTGCGGGCCGGGATCCGGTCGCGGATCGCATCGGTGAGCATCAGCGCGGTGTCGGAGATCGGGAGGAAGGCGTCGAAGCCGCTCACGACGA
>SWCD01023302.1_pt1 | contig 12021 bp, 10 predicted proteins | sample 4693011 | NCBI WGS metagenome assembly SWCD01 (sample SAMN10267278, study PRJNA491770) | bioreactor metagenome | isolation source: DHS bioreactor inoculated with marine | place: Japan: Omine Ridge, Nankai Trough | reverse complement strand
TTTTTCCGACATTTTTGGCGTTACAGGTCAAACTTATACTCGGAAGCTTGACATGAAAACAGCTGAGACGTTAGCTGGTCTTGGCGCTTCTGCCCATAAGTTTGCTGTTGATATGCGCCTTCTTTCAAATCTGAAAGTCCAGGAGGAACCTTTTGCTAAAAACCAGGTCGGAAGCTCTGCCATTGCCTACAAACGCAACCCCATGCGCTCAGAACGCATGACAGGCTTAGCAAGAAAACTCATGGGGCTACCTGCTGATTTTGCAGCAACCTATAGCAATCAATGGTTTGAACGCACACTTGATGATTCTGCTATACGCCGTATGGATATTCCCCAGGCCTTTTTGCTTACTGATGCCATTATGAAGCTTTATCTGAATATTACCTCAGACATGGTTGTTTACCCGCAGCAGATTCAACGTCATTTACAACAAGAGCTTCCCTTTATGGCCACTGAAAAAATTCTAATGGAGTGTGTTGAAAAAGGTGAAAGTCGCCAGGAAATGCATGAGGTTGTTAAGGTTCACTCTGTTGAGGCAGGTCTGGCAGTAAAAAATGATGGCGTAGAGAATGACCTTCTTGCCCGTTTAGGTGACGATGAACGTATCCCCTTCTCTGCTGACGAGTTAAGCTCAATGGTCGGTGATGGAAGTGAATTTGTTGGCCGTGCTCCACAGCAGACTGAAGAATATCTTTCTGAAGTTGTTGATCCTCGTTTGGCCCAATATAAAGATCTGCTTGGCTCTTTGGATTCATCACTCTCTGTTTAACCAGTTTTGTCACCTATGATTAGGCAAACTGCTCAGCTCTACCTTAGAATTAACAGGAGCAGAATTCATTTTTTAAAATTTATTCTTGAGGCTTATGACGGCCTTGCTGTTTTGTCAGTTATTAAGCCTCAAGATGGAATTGTTCTTGTTCGTTTTGCTCCTGAGAGTGGTCGTGATATTGTTGCCCTCTTATCTTCACTTGCCGCTCAAGGAGCTTTAAAATAGTGCCAAAGCTTAACATTATGTTGTCTTGTTAAGATGTTGAACTTTGGCCTTTATTGGTTTTTTTATTTTGCTAAAGAATCTTTACATAGAAACAATCGGCTGTCAAATGAATGAGCGTGATTCTGAAATCATGCTCCAGCTCCTAGAACAGCAAGGTTACCTGCTTTGTGCAGAACTTGAGGCTGCTGACGCTGTTATTGTCAATACCTGCTCCATTCGTGGAAAGGCTGAACAAAAGGCCTACAGCTTTATAGGGTCTTTACGCCGTTTGAAAAAAGAGAAACCCAACCTTATTATTGCAGTCGCAGGTTGTGTGGCCCAGCAAGAAGGCCATAAGATGAAATCGCGCATGCCCCATGTGGATATTGTCTTGGGCCCTCACTCTATTTACCAGTTACCAGATCTCTTTCAAGAGGTTGTTGATGGCCAAAACAACATTGTTTCCACCTCTCAGTCTGATGATTTTATTATTCCGCCCTTCTTGCCCAATCTAAAGCATGGCCTTCCCCATAAGCGCTTTGTCACAATCATGCAAGGCTGTAACAATTTTTGCACCTATTGCATTGTTCCTTACACACGTGGTCGTGAAGTAAGCCGTAAGCAAGAAGATATTTTGGCAGAAGTTGAACATCTTGTGGCTGGAGGTGTTAAAGAAATCACCCTTCTTGGTCAGAATGTAAATTCCTACGGTAATGACCAGCCACCTTCTTCTTGTATAAGTTTTGCAGAACTTCTACGCAATGTTGCTGCTGTTCCGGGCCTTGTTCGCCTGCGTTTTACAACATCCAACCCCAAGGACCTCTCCCCTGCTTTAATGGATTGTTTCAAGGATCTTAAAAACCTTGGTCACCATTTTCACCTACCTGTTCAATCAGGGTCCAACAAGATTCTTAAAAAAATGAATCGTAAATATACTGTTGAAACCTATCGGGAAAAGGTTGCCGGCCTTCGGGAGGCATGTCCTGACATTAGTTTAACCACCGATATTATCGTTGGTTTTTCTGGTGAAACTGCTGCCGACTTTCAAGCCACCATGGACCTTATGGAGGAAGTTCGGTATGATTCAGCATTTTCCTTTAAATATTCCAGTAGACCGCCTGCTAAATCATGCGATTTTGAAGATACGGTAAGTGAAGAAGGAAAAGCTGAACGTCTGGCTATTTTTCAAAATCGCCAAAAGGAAATCTCATTAGAACGCCATCAAGAGTATATTGGTAAATCTCTTGAAGTAATGATTGAAGGCGAGAGTAAAACAGGAAAAGGCCAGTGGAGTGGCCGGAGCACTCATAATTTAATTGTTAATTTCTATAGCCCTCGCACATATTTACCTGGTGAGCTCGTACAGGTTACCGTGACTGAAGGCTGTCTTAATTCCCTGCGAGCTGATCTCAGCTAAGGAGATAATAAAAATGATCGATCTTCACACCCATTGTTTTTTCAGTGATGGCGAGCTGGTTCCGGCTGAGCACTTACGCCGGGTTGAAGTTCTTGGATATGAGGCCATTGCCATTACGGATCACGCGGACTCATCTAATCTCGATTTTATTATCCCGCGCATCACTCAGGCTGCTAATGACCTTAATCCTCACTCAAAGACACGCCTACTGCCTGGCATAGAACTCACTCATGTTCCCCCCGCTCTTATTGCTGACTTGGCTGTCAAGGCCCGCAGTTTAGGTGCCAAGGTTGTGGTTGCGCATGGAGAAACTGTGGTTGAGCCCGTTACTGCTGGCACAAACCGCGCTTCTCTTGAGGCAGATATTGATGTTTTGGCCCACCCAGGCATGATCAGTGATGAGGATGTCAAACTTGCAGCCGACAAAGGCATCTTCCTAGAATTGTCAGGTCGAAAAGGCCACAGCTTAACCAATGGCCATGTAGCCTCACTTGCCCTGAAATACGGGGCCAAACTTGCTGTCAATGCTGATGCCCATGGACCTGGCGATTTTCTTACAAGCCAAATGGCAGAGGCTGTTGCCCTGGGTGCTGGTTTGTCGAAGGCTCAGTACGAGAAAATCCGTTCCGACATGTCAGATTTTGTTAAGGGTCTTTAAGTGCAGGAAGGAGTTTTGCTTGAGCCTAATAAAATTGTTTTATCACCTACTAACAACAATATAGGCCTTGATAGTTTCTTAAAAGTTGAAGCCTGCGGTGTTTGCACTACGGATAGAAAAGCCTTTTCAGGTCCACCTGCCAGCATGCAACTACCCAGGGTACTTGGCCACGAGATCTCCGGCACCCTACTTGTCGATCTTGGCACCTTGACCAAAGGAACAAAAGTCGTCCTCTGGCCTGCCCTTATTTGTAATTCCTGTGAATATTGTCTTTCGGATCGGCCCCATCTTTGTAAAGAAATTAGTCTCTTTGGTTTACATCTGGATGGCGGCTTCCGTGACACTTTATCTCTCACTTCCCCTGAGTCACTGCAAAAGATAGTCGCTCTTCCTCACCCCCCTTCCCTGTCTCATCAAGCAGCAGTTTTTGCGGAACCTCTGGGCTGCGTACTTCATGGATTTAGTAAAACCAAAGAAATCCCTGAAAAAATAATGATTTATGGGGCGGGGCTTATGGGAAATTTGGCTTCGCAAGCAGCATCTTGTCTTTGGCCAGAGGTAGAAATCATGCTTTTTGAAAGCAATCCTCAGCGCCGAACCAGCCCTTTAATGAGTCAACTTATGGTTTCAGAGCCCAAACCGGCAGATCTGGTGTTTATTGCCTGTTCCAGTAGCGAGGCTGTCTGTTCTGGCCTTGACCTCCTAAAGCCCGGGGGCACTCTTGTTCTGTTTTCTGGTTTGTCCCACGATAAGAATCAGATAAAAATTGATCATAACCAGCTTCACCGAAAAGAGCAGACCCTTGTCGGCTCTTATGGGTGTACTCCGGATGACATGAAAAAAGCCCTCGATCTGCTTGCAAGTAACAGAGTGGTTGTGAAAGATTTAATCACGCAGACCCTTCCTCTTTCTCAGCTTCCTGGTGAACTTGTTCGTAAAACCAACCATCAAGATTATAAAACTATTATCATCCCTGAACAATAAGGATAATTATGCTTTGCACAGAAGAAGAATTACGTCAATTCGGCAGGTTAACAACATCCCTCATTGACAGTGCCGACATGTCTCGTGAACAGACAAAAGATGCCTACCGTCAAATTATTCTCAATGAACAACCAGAGCTTCAACAAGGCGCTTTTTTGGCAGCTCACCTTGCCAAAGGCCCCACCACCAAGGAGTTGTGCGGTGTTTGGGATGCGCTCTACGAGTATGACACAGCAACAATCAGCCCTAATTTCCCTGAAGATTGCTGTGATATAGTTGGAACCGGTTCTGATGCCCTGAAAACTATCAATGTTTCTACCCCTGCTGGTTTCATTGCTGCTGCCTGCGGTGTCAAAATAGCAAAAAAAGGAGCACGACTTGTAACAGGTGTCTCCGGTGCCACGGATATCATGGAAATCATGGGCTTTTCCATGGAGAGCCCTCTTGAAAAAGCCCAACTCTCTTTGGAAAAACATGGCATCTGTTATCTTCCCGGAGAGATATTTCTGCAATCTGGCTGGGCCCGCCTTATCCTCTCCATGCGCTTTACCTCAACCTTTAATATCATTGGCCCGTTAACAAAACCATGTGCCAAGACAACATCCATCGTCATTGGTGCCTATGCCGAAAACATCTGCCCGCAAATTGTTTCTATCCTCAAAGACACCGGCATGAAAGCGGTTATGAGCCCTTATGGGATGAGCGATAAGCATGATGACCATCTTGGTATTGATGAAGTCTCTGTTTGTGGGACTACTAAGATGGTGGAATTGGCTGATGGTAATATTGAGACTTATAATCTCACCCCTGCTGATTTTGACATCAAGCAATACGTCTACGAAGACATTGCCAGCCGTGAAAATGCTCAGGAAAATGTAAAGGCTATTTTGCAGGTTTTACAGGGAGAAGTTGAGACACCACTTGCAGATCTTTTTGCCGTAAATGCTGCGTGTGCTTTACGGGTGCATGGAGTTGAGGAGGATCTGAAAAAAGGTACAATGCTTGCCAAAGAAGCTATTGCCAATGGGACAGCATTGGAGAAGTTGCGCAATCTGATTGCCTGTCAAGGAGGAGAGTCAGGCACCTCCACCCTAAACGCCCTTCTTGTAGGTTTAAAAAAGAAGACGAATTAAAGGCGACAAAATTTTTTTAACCTCTCCAGCTTTTGAGGGCCAATCCCATTTACCTGAAGGAGTGCATCAAAACTGTCAAAAGGCCCATGCTGGTTGCGGTAGGTAATAATTCTCTTGGCCAGTGTCGGCCCGATTCCTGGCACCGAGATCAGTTGTTGGTGATTGGCGTTATTAAGGGGGATGGCTTGAAAAAGAAGAAATGGCCGCTGCTTACTGACCTTGGCTAGCTCTTGTTTATTTTCTTCACTGAGCTCAAAATGGTCAACACTGTCAGGCTGGTAAAATGGTAGAGAGAGTATAAAAAAGCCCAAGACTATGGCAATAATATATGGCTTTAAGGGGTAGCTGTCTTTGGTTTGCCTGGTTTTCTGCATAAAAAAACGGGCCACCTTTTAAAAGCGACCCGCTTGAATCAAAAGAGAAAATTATGCGTTTTTCTGCATCTCGTCCTTCATGAGCTTGTAGGTGATACTGTCTACAAGGGCTTGCCAACTTGCCTCCAGGATATCATGGGAAACACCAACGGTTCCCCACTGGCTGGCATTATCAGAAGATTCAATCAAAACGCGTACCCTGGCACCAGTTCCATGCTCGCTGGCGAGGACCCTCACCCGGTAATCATCAAGTCCCATTTCTTTCAGGTTTGGATAAAACCTGGTCAATGCCTTGCGAAGTGCATTGTCCAGCGCATTCACCGGACCATCACCAAGGGAGGCAGTGTGTACCATTTCTCCACCCACTTCAAGGCGGATGGTGGCCTCAGCATTGACATCTTCATCCTGACTGTTTTTCTGATTAATGACCCGAAAGCCTTTCAAATCAAAATAACGGCGCTGGGTACCTAGTGCTCTGCGCATAAGAAGCTCAAAGGATGCCTCGGCCCCTTCAAACTGGAACCCTTGATTCTCTAACTCTTTAAGATCCTTAAGGATTGCCGTAACAACAGGGTCTTTGCTCTTCAGGTCAATACCAAACTGTTTAGCCTTATGAAGAACATTTGAACGTCCGGACTGATCTGAGATAAGGATCCGGCGGACATTACCGACCTTTTCGGGTTCAATATGCTCGTAGGTTAAAGGGTTTTTCTGGACAGCACTGACATGAATGCCTCCCTTATGGGCAAAGGCAGAGGAACCAACATAGGGCTGATAACGATTATGGGCAAGGTTGGCCAGCTCATTGACATAGCGGGAGGTCTCACTCAGTTGTTTCAGGTTCTTGGCTGCTGCAAAATCGAAACCCATTTTTAAAGCCAGGGCTGGGATGATTGAGGTGAGGTTGGCATTACCGCAGCGCTCACCATAACCGTTCATGGTTCCCTGCACCTGGGTTGCCCCGCAGGAAATAGCCATCAAAGAATTACCGACAGCTGTTTCTGAATCGTTATGGGCGTGAACACCAAGCTCCACCTTGCTTCCCTTCTTCTTTAGATGCTTTTTGATTTCATCCATTATGGCAGGAATTTCCGTAGGAAGAGTACCACCATTGGTGTCGCAAAGAACCAATGCGTCTGCACCACCTGCAACCGCCTGATCGATGGTAGCCAAGGCATATTCCTTATTGGCCTTAAAGCCATCGAAGAAATGTTCAGCATCATAAAAAAGATGCTCCACGTGAGGCCGCAGGTACCGTAAGGAATCTTCAATAATGACAAGGTTGTCGTTCAACTCAATATGAAGCGCATCCACCACATGAATGTCCCAGGTTTTACCAAAGATAGTAATGGCCGGGGTTTTAGCTTCAATAAGTGCCTGGAGATTAGAATCACTTTCAGCACTGTTTTTAAAATTACGGGTGGAGCCAAAGGCTGTCACCTTTGTGTGGTGCAAGTCGTAATTTCTAATCTCTTTAAAATATTCGGAAGAAACAGGGTTGGCTCCAGGCCAGCCCCCTTCCACAAAGTCAACACCAAACTCATCGAGTTTCATGGTGACCCTGATTTTATCCTCAACAGAGAGATTGAAGTTCTCAGCTTGCGTGCCATCACGCAGAGTTGTGTCATATATTGATAAGGTGGTCATGGGTTATTTAACCTCATTCGGAGTGAGAAGTGGTATCCATATCGAGCCCAAACGCATGATGCAAGCTGCGCACTGCAAGCTCGGTGTATTTTTCCTCTATTACGCAGGAGACTTTAATTTCCGATGTGGTAATCATTGAAATGTTAATACCTTCCTCAGCCAACACCTTAAACATGGTGGATGCAATACCGGCATGGTTACGCATACCAACGCCAACAATGGAAATCTTGGCAATGTCCTTATCTCCACTATAGTATTCGGCGTTTATTTCCTCGGCAACCTTACTGACGATTTCCATGGCCTGATCATAATCAGTAAGAGGAACAGTGAAGGTCATATCTGTCAGATCACCGCTTCTTGTATTCTGAATAATAACATCAACGACAATGCCGGCATCAGAAATAGGTGTGAAAATTTTAGAAGCTGTGCCTGGAGTATCAGGCACCTTAGAGATGGTGATTCTGGCTTCGTTCTTATTATAGGCTACACCAGAGACGGGTAGAGATTCCATTTGTTGATCCTCCTCAACAACCCATGTGCCTTCAGTATCAGTGAATGTAGAACGCACATGTAGGGGTACTTTGAAACGTTTAGCAAAACTTACGGAACGGATATCCAGAACTTTAGCGCCTAGGCTTGCAAGTTCGAGCATCTCATCGTAAGTAATTTTATCTATTTTTTGAGCCTTATTGCAGATGTTCGGGTCTGTTGTGTACACACCTTCAACATCTGTAAAGATTTCACAAACATCAGCCTTTAAAGCTGCTGCCAGAGCAACGGCAGTGGTGTCTGAACCGCCACGCCCAAGTGTGGTAATATGATCATCTTCAGTCACACCTTGAAATCCGGCAATAACAACAATCTTACCCTGATCATGATATTTGTTAATGAGCTCAGTATCAATTTCTTTTATACGAGCCTTGGTGTGTCGGGAATCGGTTTTGATTTTGACCTGATCACCTAAGAGTGAAATCGCATCCATGCCTGCTTCTTTAACTGCCATGGCAAAGAGAGAGATTGTTACCTGCTCACCGGTTGCCAGGAGCATGTCAAATTCTCTAGGGTCAGGTTGTTTTTGCATCTGATGGGCAAGATCGACAAAGCGATTTGTCTCACCAGACATGGCAGAGAGAACAACCACCATCTTGTTGCCTTCCTGGGCTTTTTTCATAACCCGATCAGCAACAGCTTTGATTTTCTCTGGGTCGGCAACTGAAGTGCCGCCAAACTTCTGTACTATGAGAGCCATTTCTACATCTCTTAAAAAATTAGTTCGACGAAGTATATATTCTTTCGAAGAACATATTATTGAAAAGAATCCCTCCCTTTCCTTCCAAAAAGAAGGCTTTCTAGCAGGGGCACATTTGGAAAACAAGTATAACTAACAAGAATCATCAAAGAGAACCACCTTATTTTTTCAAAAAAACAAGGTTTTTAAACCATTTACCACCACTACCAACCCTCAGCTGTCACACCATATAGTGTGCCCCCAGACTGAGACATAGCACAAGATGATCAACACTTGCTGTTTCTTCTTGATTTCAAAGGGAAAAACCGGTTTTTAGCCCTATGTAAGCCTTGTTTAAATTGACAATATGTTGTAGTAAAAGTTGTGAAGAAATAAGGAGATAGGGTCGATATTAGTTTTGCAGGTTTCGACTTTGTAAATATTCATTGTTACTCGGTGTACATGTGAAGACTTCCCATCTGGTTTTTTTTGTAGGACTCTCTCTGCTTTTAGCATCTGTCGGTGTTTATTTAGATCAAGCTAACCCTTGCCTGGACAGTAATGGTGAAATCTCATCAAGGATTCAGGCTAAACGATCTCAAAACGGCATTTCTCCCCTCGATGTCCAGCCTGTCACCCCTTCCCCCCTGCCCTTAAGTGCTAAGATTTTTCAAACTATCTCTGGTGAGCTCCTGCCGGGTGACACCCTTATGGTCGCCATGAAGCGAGTTGGGGGACACCAAAAACCGTTCGTCATCAGATTGTTAACAATCTCGATTCTTGCTTAGATTTTCGCAAATTACGCCCCCATGACACCTTTACGGTTGACCTTGACCAAAATGGCAACCTCCTGCGTTGCATCTATGAAACTGACCCTCTCCATAAATATACTGTGGTCAAACGAGATGACACCTTTGTCGCAGCACAGGATGAGATACCTCTTGAAGTGAAAACCGTAAGTATTACGGGCACGGTCAATTCGTCTCTATTCTCTGCGTTCCAAAAATTAAACCTCAGTCCCAAACTCATATATTCATTTGCCGACATTTTCTCCTCACGTCTCGACTTTAATACTGAGACGCGACCTGGCGACTCTTTTAACATTGTTTACGAGGAGTATTATCAGAACAGTAGTTTTATTGGTTACGGTAATATTTTGTATGCAAAATATGCAAACAAGTCAGGTGATCACGCCCTAGAAGGATTCTATCATACTCGGGGAAATGGTGTATCTGCTCACTATTCACCTAATGGCGAAGAACTCGGCACCTCTTTTCTGCGTTCACCAGTTACAATGGGACGGCTCACTTCAAAGTTTAGCTGGCGACGCAAGCATCCCATTCTCGGTGTTGTCAGGCCTCATCTTGGTGTTGACCTTGCTGCCCCAACAGGTACTCCTATTATGGCTGCAGCTGATGGCAAGATTGTTTTTCGCGGTGTCCGTGGTGGGTTCGGGAAACAGGTAGTTATCAAACATCCTAACGGTTACAAAACTTACTATGGACATCTTTCAAGGTTTGCTCGGGGCCTTCGCAACGGCACAAAGGTCAAACAAAAAGATATTATTGGCTATGTAGGTTCTACTGGACGTGCAACAGGTCCACATCTCGACTATAGGATTGCCCAGAATAATAAGTTCAAAAACCCCTTTGCTCTTAAATTCAAACCTCGGTCTGTATTAAAAGGTACTGAGTTAGCTCATTACACACAGTCCACACAGCAACTTGTGGCCATGCTTGACAAAGCAACCACACAAAAAATCCTATATGTCCGGACGTTTATCCTGAAACCTCAGGATTCCATTACTCTTCTGTAATTGATTTTTTGACCCGAGAACCCTTTCATATAGTTCTGGTTGAACCGGAGATACCTCCTAACACTGGATCGATAGCCCGTTTATGCGGTGCCACGGATACAGTTCTTCATTTAGTTAAACCCCTTGGATTTTCCACATCTGATAAACATCTAAAACGTGCCGGTCTTGACTATTGGCGTTTTGTTGACATAAGATACTGGGATAATTTTGAAAGTTTTCTTGCTGCTCAAGCTGAAGAACAAATTTATTTATTCACAACCAAGGTCGATAAATCTTATACAGAGGCGCAATATCAACCTGGTGATTTTTTAATTTTCGGTAAAGAAACCAAGGGTCTTCCTGAGGATGTCCTTAACCACTATCAGGATCGATGCTACACCCTCCCCATGGTTAACAAGAATATACGAAGTCTTAACTTGGCCATGACTGCTGGCATAGTTCTCTACGAAGCACTCAGGCAACAGCAAGGATAAGTAAAATGAAATCTCGCAAATTGCGTTATACCCTGGCACTTCTCTTGATTCTTTTAACCCCTACTCTCGTTTATGCTGAAAAAAGGTATATCTCAGACACCCTTATTGTTTCTTTGCGAGACATACCTTCCCTCCGCGGCGAGGTAATTTCATATTTGCGGTCAGGAGACCTTCTTGAAGTCATTGAAGAAAACGAAGATGGCTTTATCCGTATAAGATCCCCTAAAGGTGATGAGGGCTGGATTCAAAAAAAATATACCATTGATGAGAAACCAAAAGATTTAATTATTGCCGGTCTCGAAAGCAATGTTTTGAGCCTGAAGAAACGATTGGATTCATCAGGGACTTCAAATGAGTCCTTAAAAATGTCGGTTAAAGATTTGCAAGGTCAACTAAAAGATAAATATAATGATATCAACACCCTAAAGCAACAGATTGCAGAACTAGAGCAGTCTGTGAAAAAGGCTGAGTTTAAGTACACAGACTTAAAAGAAAAGGCTAAGGGTGTTGAAGAAATATACGCTGAACGCGATAGTTTGAAAGAACGGGCACAGTCCCTGGACCAAGAAGTAAAAATGCTAAAAGTTGAAAACGCCGAACTTCTTCAAACAGATAGAATATTATGGTTCTTGGCTGGTTTTGGTGTCTTTCTTGTGGGCTGGATAATGGGAAAATTGACGAGAAAATCACGGAGAAGTGGCATCTCGCTATAAATCAAGAATGTCGGTAGCTCAAGGAGCTATTTGATCTATTTTCTTTTGTATTGAGTTCATTAACTCCTTAGCTTCAGGAAAATCAGGATAAAGGCGAAGAGCCTTCGTAGTATATGCCATTGAGCTATCATATTCGCCCTGTTCGTAAAGGAGCATGGCAATATTGAAGTTAACCTCCTTCGCCTGAGGGCGAAGTTTCAAGGCGGACAAATAGAAGTATTTACTCTTTTGAAAATCGCCGTTCCCTTTGGCTACTAAACCTAACCTATTCCAGAATCTGACCGTCTCAGAATCTTCTTCCTGTAGTTTTTTGCCAAAAAGGTAGTCCGCTTCATCAAGCATGCCGCATTCTATATACGCCTCTACGACCTTCTTGACATAACTCTCATTGCTTTTTGCGATTTTTGCAGCCCTTTTGAGGGATTTCTTTGTTGTTGCGATGTCTTCCAGCTTAAAAGAGGCCTTTGCCAAATCGATATGCAGATCTATATTGTTCGGGGCTACCTCAAGGGCTTTATTGAGATAGATAAACATCTGATTAAAATCATTTGCTTTTGTATAGATTTCCACTAAACCGACGATCGCATTGATATAATTCCCCTCAA
>SWCD01020278.1_pt1 | contig 12033 bp, 13 predicted proteins | sample 4693011 | NCBI WGS metagenome assembly SWCD01 (sample SAMN10267278, study PRJNA491770) | bioreactor metagenome | isolation source: DHS bioreactor inoculated with marine | place: Japan: Omine Ridge, Nankai Trough | reverse complement strand
TTTTTTGTCACGGTAAAACACCAGGATCAGGGCTGGGATCACTTTGCTAACAGATGGGAAGTGCTGTCCCCTGATGGCGATGTAATTGCGACGCGCACGTTGCTGCACCCGCACGTCCATGAACAGCCATTCATGCGCTCACTCAGCCATGTAAAAATTCCTGCCGGTGTAAAAACAGTCGTAGTACGCGCCCATGATTCCTTACATGGATATGGTGGCAAAACGATGAACGTTAAAATCGGTTATGAAGCTGATTAATCAAAACAGGCTGAGTAAATAAAAGACTTCATCAACAATAAAAACAGCGTATGCTGTTAGTGTTGGGGAGTAAGAATAATTGTCCGTTAAAATCCCTTTTTCATCAGGGTGGAGAAGAAATTATGACCGAACAAGACAAACCGATCGAAGGGAAGAAAGTTCAGTGCGAAACCTGTTTAAAAGAGATTCCGGTATCTGGAGCGAAAGTTGATGAATCTGCAGACTACGTTCGCTATTTTTGCGGGCCTGACTGCTTTGAGAAATGGAAACAGCAAGAGCATAAACCCGGCGAGTAACTTCTCGATTAAACGTTAGAGCCAAGGAATATTTCTTCAGAAAATGCACTCTCAAGACCATTGCTGTCGATGGTTGTTATCGCGAGATAGTCTGCATCAGCCCCAAAGTTAAAAACGCTCAGGTCGAGCTCATCGACATAAGCGTCATTGATTTCGACATATTGTTTGTACTCGCCTTGAGCTGCCCTGTAGTAAACACGAAATCCGGCAATTTCAGCCATCGAGATCGGTGATGCATCTTCTCGCACGACAGGTGCCGTCCAGCTCAGTGTTTTGTTTATTACACTGCGACCTACTACTTCGGCAATGCTGTCTGTTTCACTGGCAACAATTTCTGTATCAAAATTATCCACACCGCTGGTACGCTGAACATCACCTGCAGCGCCGGTTGCGGTAGCCATAAAGTTACAGGCCGCCAACTGGGACAACAGGATAAAGGTTATCAGTTTTTTGCCCATCTGATTTACCGTGTTATTCATTTTCATAATCTCTCTCCAAACCATGTTTTTGTGTCGTTATCGTTGGAACTGATTTAAGTCGAAAAAATGACAGTCTGATTTGAGCGAGTTCACAGTTTTATGGTTATTTTTACAGAACAGGCCAATACTTTTGATGGAGTTCACAAAAACACGGCAAACGAATAAAGGTTATTTCTGACGAGCACCTGTAATCCGCAATTTTTGACGACGCCAGATGCCGAACGTAACTAAAAATGGCGGGGAACTAAGCAACAGATCACACCAATAAATGCACCGTGATTTTACCTGCAGTAGTGTACGTGCGACGATCGATATCACCGCCCCACGATTTGACAAAAACCATATTCAGTATTGCTGATCGGCAAAGAAGGTCACGGGAAGTGTACTGCAAACATTAATTTTGACAGCTTCTACCGGCCATTGCATCCAGGCTATGTCGGCCCATACAGCTGAAACCCGCGTGCTCCACCTTTAGCTGGAACACGCACTAGACACACTCAAAAAACTATTGCTTTCAACATCTTCCGATAATCTGACAACAATACACCGGCCATCATTAAAGACTTGTATCCTTCATCTGCTTGGGCCAAACTAGCGATTATATGGAAACACTCCCGCTTTTATAGATATCGTTCAAAACATAGTCTAAATTGACAAACCATCACTACAATACACTTGAACTAATCAGCCTCCAAAACCAGTTGCTACTGTCGATTGGTGCTAGCCTTAATGCACGTGTATGCATGCATACGTTCATGCAAACCACGTATAAAACGACTGCATTAAAAAGCATACACCTTTACATCTTTGAAGAGTCCTCAACAGATGCCAATCCGTTAAAAAACTATCTATCACTGCCCGATCGCAAGCTCGAAGATGAACACAGATCAGTGATAGACAAAATCCTGCAAAATTTCAAAAACAATAATATCACCACACATATAACAAATGTACTGGATGGTCATGAAATTGTTGCTTTCACTTTCGGCGCTATCGGCGTATTACTACTGGAAAATCGCCACGGTAAGTTCCAGAACTCACTCAAAGATGCACTGGTACCTGTCATCAATAAATCAGCTGAACATTTCCAGTTATGTGAACAGACAAAACAACTGAACGAAGAAGCCAGGATCAACAAGAACACGCAACGCTCTTACGAATTACAGGCAAAACGGGATCCACTGACCAATCTGCCTAATCGTCGTGAGTTCCGCTATTCCCTTTCCAGAGAAATCTCTAATTCACAGCGCTACGATCACTACGGTGCGTTGATGTACATCGATCTTGATAACTTTAAAAACGTTAATGATTCACTGGGGCATTCGATAGGTGACATGCTGCTGACACAGGTCGCGCAACGTCTGTCCGCCCAGGCGCGCAGCGGTGACACCGTGTTCAGAATCGGCGGCGATGAGTTTGTCTATATCCTCGGCAACATCGGAGAAACAGAAGCCAATGCCATCCGTACCTCGCAGACGGTTGCCACCCGCGTTATCGAAACCCTGGCAAAACCGATCGAGATAGGTGAATTTAGTTTACACATCACACCGAGCATCGGCATCGCGATTTTTCCCGATGCATTCGATGAAGTGACAGATAGCGAGAACATCCTCAGACATGCGGACACCGCCATGTATCGCGCCAAGAAACAGGGACGAAACTGTTATGAGTTTTTCAATCCCGAGATGCATGTCGAAGCCAGCCAACGTCTGATCATCGAAGATCATCTGCGTAAGGCGATAAGAAACGATGAGCTCAATCTGGTGTTCCAGCCTATTGTCAACACAGACGATGACATAATCGGTGCGGAGACACTGATACGGTGGAAAAGTGCTGCACTAGGCAATATATCGCCAGACAACTTCATCAGCATCGCTGAAGAAAGCAACCTCATCCTGGAGCTGAGTGCGTGGATCATGCAGCGCGCCTGTTCCTATGCAGAAACATTATATAAGCAGCTCGATGAAAATTCGAGCTTCCGCTATATCAGCATCAACATCAGCCCTCGCCAGTTCATCCAGACTGATTTCGTCGATTCGATCATCGGAGTCATCAGCGCCTGCGCTGTGCCCAATGATTTCATCAAACTGGAATTTACCGAAAACGTACTGCTCGATAACATCGAACTGACCATCGAGAAAATGAAAAAACTTCACCAGAACGATATTGATTTTCTGCTGGATGATTTCGGCACCGGCTACTCCTCACTTGCCTACCTGCACAAACTGCCCATCTCGATACTCAAGATTGATAAATCATTTGTCACCGATTTTCATTCTGAAAACAACGATACCCAGGCCATCGTCAATGCCATCCTGGTGATGACTGAACAACTGGGTATCCAGTGCATCGCTGAAGGCGTCGAGCTTCAGCAACACGTCGATTATTTCAAAGAGAAAGGTGTGCATGGCATGCAGGGATTTTTCTACCACAGACCCATGTCTGGTGACGCCTTGCAGAAACTACTCTGCGGCACACTGATGGAAGTATAAACGGCGCTATCTCAGCGCTTCCCGTCACCCCACAACATCCCCCAAATACAGTTCACTACCTCAGGCCACAGAACCCTTATTAGGCTTTCTGCGAAAAATAGACTACATTAATAGTGTGGGTATAAATGCGACTAAATCTCCTTAAATTCAGTATCGGAGTTGGTGATGAAATTTATATTCATACTATTGGCATTATTTCTGCTGGCTGAGCCGGTCATGGCCAAACCAGTCAACAATACCTCTGAATGCCTGAACATGTACCGCAGCTATATAGGCGAGTACGGAGCCAGTAGATTCATACCTGACGCGCAGATGCGCAACTTTATCGGCAGATGCCTGCCTGATGATGCCTTGAACACTTCGATGAACAATTCCATCAACAACACGACCGACAGCGACGGCTCACAACCTCAAAATATATTGCTCAGCATCGAGCATGCAAAGAATATGACGATAAAGATTTAAACCACAGAACAGTTTTTAACACGCTAAAAATTTACTTCTCGACCAGCTCAATCGCGTTGCCATCGTAGTCCCGGCAAAATAACGCGGCGCGTCCTGATTTACTCTTGCTGTAAGTTATCGCCGCCTGCTGCAGTCGCTGTATCACGGCATTTAAATCCGAAACCTGCAACGCCACATGATGGTCCCGACCACCGTGTGCCGGCCGGCCCTCGACAGAATCCGGGTTAGGCACTTCCAGCAAGTGGATCTGACCGTTACCCACCTGCAACCAGGCGCCGGGGTAACCCAGATCCGGACGTGATCTGTCAATTTCCAGATTCAGGATGCCCTCATAAAATTCAAGCGCTTTGGCTGTATCCGCCACGATGAGGCTGCAATGGTCGATCGCCCTGATTAACGGCGGACTGTCCTGTGACATGGATTACTCCTGAAGCATTCACTGAAATCGCTTATAATACCGCCCCTGCTGCATACTGCAACTGATAGCAGCAACAAAGCATCCAGGCCCGATAAACGCAGGCCCGGCAAACGAAAGTCACACGAACACAGAATAAATAGTCTCGCAATGAACCCCGATCTACAGAAACTTCAGCCTTACCCTTTCGAAAAGCTCAAAGCGTTAAAGGCAGGACGTGTACCCGAAGTGGAAGATCACATCGCTTTATCGATTGGCGAACCCAAACACGCCGCCCCCGATTTCGTGCTGGACGCGATCACCAGCAACCTGAGTGAGATCAACCGCTACCCCCTGACCAAAGGCAGCGTCGAACTGAGAACCGCCATCGCCAACTGGCTGAGCCGGCGTTTTCATCTGACCGACGACGCGCTGGATCCTGAGTTGAATATCCTGCCGGTCACCGGCACACGCGAAGCACTGTTCTCTTTCGCACAATGTTTTATCAACCGAAATGATGATGCGTTGATACTGATGCCCAACCCGTTCTACCAGATCTACGAGGGCGCAGCTTTTTTATCCGGTGCCACACCGCACTTTTACAACACGGTCAAAGTAAATAATTATCTGCCCGATTTTGGCGCTATCGACGAGGCCAGCTGGCAGCGTTGCCAGATCATCTACATCTGCACACCGGGCAACCCGACTGGCAGCGTCATCTCAAAACAGCAACTCACCGAACTGATCAGGCTATCGCAGAAATATGATTTCATCATCGCCTCGGACGAATGCTATTCCGAGATATACTTCGACGAAAACAATCCACCTACCGGTTTACTGGAAGCCGCCGAAGCATGCGGCAACAATGATTTTACAAACTGCATCGTGTTCCATAGTCTGTCAAAACGCTCCAACCTGCCCGGCATGCGCTCCGGTTTTGTCGCCGGTGATGCACAGCTGATCAAATCCTATCTGCTGTATCGCACCTATCATGGCTGCGCCATGCCACCGGTACACCAGATCGCCAGCGCCGAGGCCTGGAACGATGAAAAACACGTCAGACAAAACAGAAAACTGTACGTCGAAAAATTTTATGCGGTCATCGACATACTCAGCCCGGTCATCGACGTGACACTGCCCGATGCCGGTTTTTATCTATGGCTGAACACGCCGGTTGATGACGAGATGTTTGCCAGGGATCTTTACCAGCAACAGAATGTCACCGTACTGCCCGGCAGTTATCTGTCACGCGAAGATGCTGGCATCAATCCCGGGGGAAATCATGTGCGGCTGGCACTGGTCGCGCCGCTGGATGAATGCATCAATGCCGCAGAACGAATCAAACAATTTTTACAAACATTAAACTAAACACTATATATCTAGAGGAAACACCGCATGTCTGATCTAAAAAGCATTGTCGAAGAAGCCTTCGAACGCCGTGCCGACATCACACCACGCAACGTAGAAACACATATTTCTGACGCCGTCACAGAAGCTGTCAACCTGCTCGATTCCGGCGAAGCACGCGTCGCAGAAAAAGTTGATGGCGACTGGGTGGTCAACGAATGGCTGAAAAAAGCCGTGTTGCTTTCTTTTCGCATTAACGACAACGAATTTATCAAAGGTGGTTTCACCAATTACTACGACAAGGTCAATTCGAAATTTGCCGACCTCAACACCCGTGAGTTCCGTGACTCCGGCGTGCGTGTAGTGCCACCAGCCACCGCACGTTTCGGCTCCTACATTGCGCCAAGCGTGGTATTGATGCCATCTTATGTAAACATCGGCGCTTACGTTGACACCGGCACCATGGTCGACACCTGGGCAACTGTTGGCTCCTGTGCACAGATCGGAAAAAACGTTCACCTCTCCGGCGGTGTTGGCATCGGCGGTGTATTAGAACCACTGCAGGCTGCGCCGACCATCATCGAAGACAACTGCTTCATCGGCGCACGCTCCGAAGTCGTCGAAGGTGTCATCGTCGAACAAGGTTCCGTCATTTCGATGGGCGTGTACATCGGCCAGAGCACCAAGATATTCAACCGTATGACCGGTGAAATTTCTTACGGCCGCATCCCTGCCGGCTCAGTCGTGGTCTCCGGTAATCTGCCTTCGAAAGACGGTACCTACAGCCTTTACTGCGCGGTCATCGTCAAACAGGTTGATGAGAAAACACGCGGCAAGGTTGGCCTCAACGAACTACTGCGCGACATCGACTAACCCAAAACAACTTACTTGCCGCGAAATACGCAAACAACGCAAAGTTTTAAAATATAAAAAGCTTTTCTTTGCGCCCTTTGCGTATTTCGCGGCAAAAAATTATGATAAAAATATACGGCATCCCTAACTGCGACACCATGAAAAAAGCCCGCAAGTGGCTGGAGAAAAATAATCTGGAATACGAATTCCACGATTATAAAAAATCAGGGGTGCCGAAAAAGAATCTGAAACAGTGGGTGAAAAAAGCTGGCTGGGAAGTGGTTTTGAATAAACGCGGCACCACCTGGCGCAAGCTCGACGACGACATCAAAAACAATATCGATGAGACATCTGCCATCCAGGTCATGCTCGACAATCCGAGTGCGATAAAACGCCCGGTGCTGGAACACGGCAAAATCCTGCTCGTCGGTTTTAATGAAGACGAATACAAAACACTGCTATAGCAGACTTTCTTACCCCTAAAAACAACGTGGGACGGGCAATGCCCAGCCTACAATGCTTTTGACCTTGTGACTTCGATGCTTTCAAACGCTGACCCCAGCCAGCGAAACATCATCTTCCGTGCATAAGGTTCAGCGCGATCATCCTCGGCTTCAGAATCACGGCGCATCATGGTCAGCAACAGTTCGACTTTCACACTGTCCGGCGTGTAATGTTTTGTCAATTGCTCAATCGCGTCCGCCCTGTTCGGTCGAACCTTCGGCAACGAGAACGCCAGAGTCTGAATCGACTGAAACTGCACAGAAGAAAAAATAGGACGAAGTTTTGACTGAATGGTCTGGCGCGCCAGTTTTGATACCAGCCATGCCACCTGCTCCGCTGAAGCGATTAATTCCGGGTCGACGCCGTCCAGCGTTTTAAAAAACTCTATCGCCGGGTAATAAGCGGCTTTATTTTCCTGCTCATATTCGACCGCGATCTGCGCCAGAGTCTGGCCGATGATGCTGGCCGAACATGGCAGATATTGTTGCAGCTCGTCTGCCTTCAACTGTACGTCGAGAATAACCAGGACTTTATCAAAACGCATAGCGTTATCAGTTACGCAATATCTGTAACTGTTCGAATATGGGATCGGTCACTGGTTTTATCTTTTTGCGCATCACGGTGCCTATGGCATCGCTACGTGCGAAGATCGGGTTCACCAGTTTTACGCTCAGACAGGCCAGTACTGTCATCGCACAAAATTGCTGTCGTACATTCTCAACAGAAGTGTCAAGCATCGAAACAACTTTGTTGATGTCTTCGTTACTGCCGCAACACGATGTGCCGGCTTCAGCGCAGATCGATTCGATATCGTCTTCGCTAAATGTTTCGGGCAGGATGCTAACAAAATAATTTGCGATGGCCGCAAACAAAGATACCACCACGTCCTGGTTGCCCGGTTTTTTCAGCGCGTCCTCGATGGTCATGATAAATGCCTGGCCTTTTGCACTTAACACTTTTTCCAGCATCTGAGCATAAGGGTTTTGCTCATCCAGCAGTGGTTTTAATTGCTGCTTAACTCTTTCGTAACTGGCATGCGCATCGACTTCGACCGGCAGATCATCTGCGGCGGCATGTAAAAAGCCGACGTAGAAACTGCGTTTGGTTTTTGTCTTCGCCCACAGTTTTTCTTTTTCCTGCTGAGTGATGAGACCAGGCTGCAACACCAGACGCACCGATTCGATCATGTCGCACTGCTCTTCTTCAAACGGCAGAAACTCGATCAGAAACTCTGCCAGTTCTTTGCCGGTCTCACCTTCGGCCACGGCCTGCTTCTCTAACATGCGCCGTGCGTTTTCGGCGGTCGGCATCGCCCACCAGGCGCGCGCGGCCAGTTCGTCGGTCAGCCCCGGTGCGTGTACCACGGCGACCACCGCTTCGGGTTCACCCAGCAATAAAAGCTGCACCAGACTGTCATCACGTGCCTGCCCCATCCGCGTCCAGCGTTTGAGATAAACCGGGTAACCGCCCGGCGAGCCCATGACATGGGTGCTGAACAAAGCTTTCACTTCTTTGATATAGGCCTCGTCTTTACCGATAGCGTTTAGCGGCACTTTGGCTTCGCCTTTCGCAGTCAATGCAAAAACGATCATCTTCGATTCGTCGATACGCACAGCAAAAAGTTCCTGCGCGAGCAAAACGTTGAGGCGTAGATTGTCTTCTGCTGAAAGAGCCATATATCGTTATTCAAAATAACTAAAAAATAATTAAAAAATAATTAAAAAATAATTTTCTCGCAAAGACGCAGAGACCGCAAAGAAAGTCAAAAATGCTTATATTTTTTCTCTGCGGTCTCTGTGGTCTCTGCGTCTTTGCGAGAACAATAATCAGTTTCGTAGAGCAGACACTGCCCGCCCTACAAGTTCAATTGAGTTGTACGCGCACACCAAACGGTACTTTGGTTTTTCCTTTGACTAACCAGGTCACCGGAAAATGCGGTTCGGCTTCCGGGAACACGCCTTCGGCATCGGTAAAATACAACAGTAGGTCAGGCGCTCTATCCTGTTCTTCCACCCATTCAAAAACCGGTCTGAAATTAGTACCGCCACCGCCGCGTATTTCGACATCGAACTGGAACTGATCCCAGGCTTCGAACACCCACGGACAGCCATGATTGAGTTTTGAGTCACAGGTGAGCAAGGTGACACTGGCACGCACCTGACTTTTGATGGCATCGATCTCGGAGATAAATTCCTGGATCTCTTCCTGGTCGATCGAACCGCTGGTATCGACCGCCACCACGATGCTGGTCTCGTGGCTACGCATGCTGGGATAAACCGCCGGATCACCACGGCGCGATGATGGCCGCGCATAGCTGTAATCTTCGCGCGCGGTTGCCGACATGTATCTCGCCAGTAACATGCGCCACGGCAGTTTTGGCTGCAACAGGTGGTCGACCATGCGCGCCATCTCGCCTTCCAGCTTGCCCGATTGCAACGCCTGCTGCGCTGCACCGGCCAGACGCTGCTCCCATTGCAGGCTTAATTCATCTTCTTCCTGCTGCGACATGCCAGCAGGCTGCTGTGCCATGCCGCCCTTGCCGGCATCGTCCTGATCTTTGTCCTGCTCGCCCTGACCTTCACTCTGTTCGTCGTTTTCTTTTTCCTTCTCTTTGCCGCCACCACCGCTGTCCTGACGATCCTGCTGTTCGTCGTTATCGGCATCATCGGATTTTTGATCATTCTCCAGGTCACGCTCACCGTCGTTATCATTGTCTTCCAGGCAGGGGTAGATCTCTTCCGCCGTCATGCCTTCGTATTCACGAAGGTGCATGGCATCAGGCGTTGGTTTTAAACCATCATTGATGAGCAGTGGGTTCACCGCGTAATCGCAGGCCAGGTCCCAGCGATGTTTTACCCGATGGCCACGGCGATGAAAATGCGAGAGCGCACAATGCAGTGCTTCGTGCGAGAGTGCGAACTGGGTCTGCTCCTGGTCCAGCGCATCGATGTAATCGTGGTTGTAATAAAACGTCTTGCCGTCACTGAACGTGGTTTCACACCATTTAGGATCACCCGCAACCATCGGCAACCGCAACACCAGCGCGCCGAGAAATGGCTTGTCCAGAATCAGACGGGTTCTGGCGGTAGCGAGTTTTCGCTCAACATCGGGATAAGTATTCATAGTTTTAAAGAAAAATATTTTTGCCGCGAAGGACGCAAAATACGCAAAGGATTAAAACAATAAAAATCTTTTCTTTGCGTCCTTCGTGGCTAAACTGTTTTGCTTTTAATACAGCATCAAATCAGCAATCTTGTCCGCCCAGCTGGCAAACTCGGGCACGGAAAAAATATCCTGACCGATGGCGCGATGCATGTCCGACACCATCATCACACCCATCTCGCGCTGTGGAAAGCTGTTGGCGTAACTTAAAATATTGCCATGCACCTTCATCGCATCGCCGGTATCTTTGGCGCGGATAGCGCGGCCGACCAGCGCTGTAGCAACCGCGTATTGCAGATCGATTTCTTTGGGAGCTTCGACCTGTTCACCACCGATGATGGCATCGAGGTCAGGCATCTGATCGAGGCTGGCAATGAACGCGGCTAATTCGATACCGGCGGCTTTACCAACACAGGCCTGCAGTGCGCCGGAGAACAATTCCGGATGGTCTTCAAATTTATGCAGGGCACGATGCGCAAATTCCCACGAGCGTGGTGATGGAAACGCGATCGGATTCTGTGAGGCATCAAATTCGAATAACAGGTCCTGACGGAAACGTAAAAACGCGATCACACGCTCATCGATACCGTTTGCGTAAGCCCACGCCACCCAGTCGTCCAGATTGATGTCGACTTCGTAATGTGAGAAACGATTCGCCAGCGGCGCCGGCATGCTATAAGTCACGCCGCGATCACCCTGGCGGTTACCGGCAGCGATGATCGCCCAGCCGTCGGGCACTTCGTATTCACCCAGCTTTCTGTCCAGGATCAACTGGTAAGCTGCGGCAGAAACACTTGGCGGTGCAGAGGTAATCTCATCGAGAAACAGGATGCCGTTTTCGCCATGACGTTTTGCGCTCGGCAACATCGCCGGCACCGCCCATTCCACCGAGTGGTCCACTTTGAACGGAATGCCACGCAGATCACTGGGCTCCATCTGCGACAGACGGATATCGATCAACGGCGTATTCTGCTTCTCGGCGACCTGTGCCACCATCTGTGATTTGCCGACACCGGGGGCGCCCCACAACATCACGGGTGTGTGGTGGCCGGACCGGGTACTGATAAATTCCTTTTCTACAACGGTTAACAAGTGGGCTGGACGCATAACTTTTTACATCTTCAGATTATTATTTATTGTTTGGTTCTGTCGTTTGTTTACTCGACGACCATGTCTTCAAAACCGGCAAGTTTGTATAGACGATTTGCCTCTTCCGGATTTCTTTCCACGCCGCTGCCTTCCTGGTACATCATGGCCAGCGTGGTCAGCGAACCGACCAGGCCCTGTTCACCGGCTTTGGTGAACCACTTCACCGCCTGCTGTGCATCCTGCTCGACGCACTCACCTTCCATGTACATAAAACCCAGACCGTGCTGCGCGATGGCGTGACCCTGCTCGGCGGCAGCCTGCATATATTCGGCGGCCTTCGCCTCGTTGGCCACGATGCCCAGGCCATTCTGATACATGATGGCGCAACGGTGCTGTGATTCGGCGTCACCGGCTTCTGCCAGCGGCGCCAAAAACTGTAGTGATTGTTTGAAATTTTTGGCTTCGAACGCGGCGATACCACTGGAGAAACTGGCATCTATATCACTTATTTCAACAGGCTTATTAGCGTTATCGTTTGCTGATTTTTCAGTCATGGCAGTTCTCTCAAATTGTGGCGCAAATCAGCACCAACCAAAAACAACAGTTTATCACGGCTGTCTTTTTCTCATATACCTTATACGACATACTATTCAACCAGAAATTAACTATGGATATTTTCGATGACGCAGAAAAAA
>SWCD01011442.1_pt1 | contig 12033 bp, 14 predicted proteins | sample 4693011 | NCBI WGS metagenome assembly SWCD01 (sample SAMN10267278, study PRJNA491770) | bioreactor metagenome | isolation source: DHS bioreactor inoculated with marine | place: Japan: Omine Ridge, Nankai Trough | reverse complement strand
ACACCCGCAACTTGAGGTCGGGGTTACCTTCCTCTTCAACTAGACTTTGCACCTTGGCCACCGCATTTTCTGATACGTACAACGGCATGGGTGTAAATGTTTCGATACCTGACATGAATACTCCTGAACACAACTAAAAACGCTTTAAAACGTACAATCGGGCTAATACCCAAGCATTATAGTCAAGTATTCTATCACGAACCAGGTGCCTCGTTGCCCGAATCTGCAACATTTTCAAGCACAACCACTTTACTGGGCTCTTCCAATGCCTTTTGATGAACAAAATTACCATTCATCTGAGCACCCTTCTCAATCTCAATTAACATGTAGTTTAGATTACCTTCGACCACAGCCTTGTCTGCCAGTTCTACTTGCGTAGAAGAAAAAATATTGCCCTCTATATGCCCATTGATCACAACTACAGGCACTCGAACATCACCAACAACTCGCCCCTCGGGCAAAATTCTGACACGAGCACTACTATCTTCTTCTGCCACAATATTTCCGGTTACCTGGCCCTCCACTTCTAAATTACCAGAAAAATGGACATCACCTATCACATGGGTACCAGCAGCAATCAATGTTGTGCTTCCCGCTGAAAAAGATACTGCATTGGTTTTTTTTCGCATAACTTATCTCCTTAAAATCGCATTATTTACGCTTAGCTATCAAGCCAAAAATTTAGGCCGGTTAAGCTTACTCAACGTCCCAGTCAAATGAACGTTCTACCCGGCTACTGCTGACACCCTTCTTCCAAATCTCAACTGCTAATGTCTGAGGACTAAATCCAACGGGTAGCTCTACCGTCCCCTCTAGAATATGAAAGTATTTAAATTCAGCCAAAATAGGGGACGACTCCACTTGGGTATCAATCAATTCAAGCCCTAACAATTCTTCATTGCCATATTTAAGCCCCTTGAGGGTCATCGTGATATTGACCTTAATTCGCTTCAGCTTGGTTTCTTTTTGCTGCACAACCAAACGATAGGCCACTCCCTGTTCAGAGCTAGAAACAGGCTTTAGCATTAACTCGCCTATCAACAATCCTTTTTCACGCCCCTCTGTCTGGAGCAGGTTGCGATACAGACCAAGCTCTTCTTTATCTACGGCTAATTCAGTCTGAAGCGATGTGACAACCTGTCGTACTTCTTCCAGAGCCATTCGGTCAATTTTTGAAGCCAAGACAGAATTGGTTAATTTTTGCTCCATGCCGACAAGCTGGAGCTGCAAGTTCTCAAGCTCATTCTGCTGATGTCTTTTTTCCACCATCTCAGTACCAAAGAATCGGTAACCTAACAAAAGGCCCAACAAAAACAGCAGTACCGCCAAGGATATCCATATAAGCATTTCCACCCTTCGACGACCCGGGTGATGGGGCTGAACAATTAATTGTTGATTAAAATCCGACATTAAATAGCCAAGTATTAAGGTAATAGCGCTGGTGCTTCTAGCCCAGCATTTTCCGGTAAATTGAACAGAATATTCATATTCTGGATCGCCTGACCTGAAGCACCTTTAACTAGATTATCTTCAACCACCAACACCACTACTTTATCGCCGCCCTGGGGACGGAAGACACTGACTCGGCAGGTATTAGAACCTTTAACTGAGCGTGTCTGAGGGTGACTACCAGCAGGCATAACATCCACAAAAGGCTCATCCTGAAAACAGTCTTCATATAACTGCTGCAAATCCACATCAGTTGATTTTAAAGTAGCATATAGCGTTGAGTGAATGCCCCTAATAATCGGTAGCAAGTGAGGCACAAAGGTCAAATTGACCGGTTCACCTGCAATATCCACCAACCCCTGTTCAATTTCAGGCAAATGCCTATGGCCAGAAACACCGTAGGCTTTAAAGCTGTCACCAGCTTCGGTCAACAAATTTGCCACATTCGCCTGACGCCCAGCACCGCTGACACCTGATGCCGAATTAGCAATCAAGTCATCAAGGTTGACTAAGCCTTTCTCAAGCAATGGTTTAAACCCAAGTTGTACGCTGGTCGGATAACATCCAGGACAAGCAATCAACCGAGCACTTTTAATAGCTTCACGATTAACTTCCGGCAAACCATAGACAGCTTCCCCTACTAACTCAGGACAGTCGTGGGGCTGGTTGTACCATTTTTCCCATACCGCAATATCTCTTATCCGGAAATCCGCGGATAGATCGATAACCTTAATACCCTTTTCCAACAGTGCTGGCACTGTACTTTGGGCGACGCCATGTGGGGTGGCAAAAAATACCACATCACAACTATCCAGCTCACCTGCAGCGGGGTCAGAGAAACACAAATCAAAATGGCCTCTCAGGTTTGGAAACAAATCGGCCACAGGGCGACCCACCTCACCACGAGAAGTAATAGCCACCACCTCCGCATGAGGATGCACCGCCAAAAGTCTTAACAATTCAACGCCGGTATATCCTGTACCGCCAACAATGCCTACTTTAATCACTCTGATCTTGTTCCTGTTATGGGTCAGTGAAGCTGCTTATAATAGCCTAAACATTCAGGGATGAAACGCGCGCTGAGTCCCATTGCACTGAAATTCGTTAGTAAAGATAAATCTGTACAGACAGATTAGAAAACCCAGCCACCCCCTAGCTAATCAACTTGAGGCATAACATGGCGGAAGAGCAACAGCGCAACAGCCTACAAAGTAACTGGCTCACCCGGCAGCTAAATGCGTTTCGCTCACGCCTGGCGCACGCTGACGCACTCCCACAACTCGCCATTCTTGGGTGTATTAGTGGTTTTATTACGGCATTAATAGCCATCACTTTTAGGCTATCATTTGAACTGCCACTGGATTTCTTTCTCCCCGAGGGCAGCGAATCCTTCGAGCAACTCCCGACACATATCAGATTTTTACTACCCATTATCGGTGCAGTGATTTTGGGTCTAATCATGCACTTCACCAAACCCGACCACCATTCGGTAAGTGTTGGCCATGTATTAGACCGCATGCATCACCATCAGGCTCAACTGCCTGTGGCCAATGGATTAATGCAATTTGTGGGTGGCGCCATTGCATTACTCAGCGGACATTCAGTGGGCCGTGAAGGTCCAGCCGTTCACCTCGGTGCAGCCAGCTCCAGCTTGTTAGGCCAACAGCTCAAATTACCCAACAATAGTTTACGAACACTGACAGCTTGCGGAGTAGCTGCAGCCATTGCCGCATCATTCAACACCCCTCTGGCAGGGGTCATCTTTGCTATGGAAGCCATTTTGATGGAATACACTATCACTGGCTTTATTCCCGTTATTCTTTCTGCTGTTACCGGTGGAGTAATGTCCAGAATAATCTTTGGCAATGAACCCGCCTTTGCCATTCCGCTCATCGAACTGGGTAGCTTATGGGAGCTGCCCTTTCTGATTTTTTGTGGGCTAGTTATTGGCCTGGCAGCGTCTGCCATGCTCTTTCTTTATAGGCACACCCAGCGATTCAAAAACCGTCCCGTATTTCTTCGCATATTATTTGCTGGCGTACTCTGCGGTGCGGTTGCCACAGTATTGCCTCAAATTCAGGGGGTGGGCTATGACACTGTAGAGCAAGCCATGCTGGGCGAGCTGGGAATAATGTTGCTGGCAACTATTGTCATTGCCAAAATTTTCGTCACAACGATATCCATTGGCCTCGGTGTGCCCGGTGGGATTATTGGCCCCAATTTCGTTATTGGTGCCTGCCTAGGCGGTTGCCTTGGAATTGCAGGAGGGCTCGTCAGTCCAGACCAATCATCATCTTCAGGTTTTTACGCCATTCTTGGCATGGGTGCCATGATGGGGGCCGTACTTAATGCACCTCTGGCTGCACTCATTGCGGTATTGGAGCTCACCTATAACCCCAATATTCTGCTGCCCAGCATGCTGGTCATTGTTATTGCATCAATTACCTGTCGAATGCTGACCAAGCAGGCCGGCATTTTTTCCATGGATCATGACATCAGCAGTTACAGCTCTCCGGTATTCCAAATGTTGAGTCGGTCCGGCGTCACCAGCTTAATGAAAAATAATTTCACTCATCACTCGCGCTACCTGCCATTAAAAGTGGCTGAAACATTACTGGAAAACAAACCCACCTGGATCGCAATAGAAGATCCCGGGGAAGAAAAATATATTTTGAAGTCTGCCGATTTGGCCGTTCACATCGAAGCACTAAAGCAAGAACTAGCGGAAGAAGACTACACCATCGACCTACAGAAAATTCCCGGCGAACGATGGCGGCTCTTCCCCATACATGCCAGAGCCACACTTCAGGAAGCGCGGATCACTATGCAGCAAAATAATGGTCGCGCTGTCTTTATTAGTCAGCCCTCGGCACCGCTGATGAGCGAAGTGGCAGGAATTATTACCCAACAAGATATCGACAACTACTATCGTTAAAATATATTCTTACCGTCAAAATATGTTCCGACCGTTACAACACGCGCTGCATAACAGAAAGGCAAATAAGTAACATGGGCTGGATAAAAGAACTTCTAATTAACGGACAAAGCTGGATAACGGCTTTCCATATTATTGCTGTGGTTTGTTGGTTTGCCGCACTATTTTATTTGCCTAGGTTATTTGTCTACCACGCCATGTCCGATGACGAAATCAGTAATGAACGCTTCAAAATTATGGAACGTAAACTTTACCGTGGTATTGCCAACCCTTCGATGATCGCCACAGTAGCCCTAGGTATTGCTCTATTCAGTATCTACCCTGACTATTTTCGCAGCGCGGCCTGGTTTCATGTAAAAGTTGCACTGGTTATTTTGCTCATTATTTACCACTACACCTGCCTCTACTTGTTGATACAGTTTAGAGACAATAAAAACACTCGCAGCCATGTGTTCTATCGTTGGTTTAATGAAGTCCCGGTCATCATGCTAATTGGCATTGTTATTATGGTCGTTGTTAAACCATTTTAGCTAAACCGTTTTGAGGAATCCTTCTACTAAAAACCACTGCCAGGCTGCGCCAGATATTCCAACTCAGCCGGTGTAGATTGTCGTCTCAACACAGTATTACGGTGGGGAAAACGACCAAATCGCTCAATAACATCCATGTGCTGCTTTGCATAATCTGCAAATCCAGCAAAGGTTTCTCGATGAGCGTCTGGCACAATTTCTAGCAACTGCTGGAACTGCCAAAGACACCGATGCTGCATCCCCAAATCTTCTGAATGCTCCATGGGTAAATAAAAGAACACACGCTCAATGGGTCGCAACTGCTTATCTAGGCCCGCCTCAATGCCCGATACACACCAGCTCAACGCCAATTGGTCGGCGGCAAAAGCTGTCGGGGTGTCTCGGTAAATATTTCGTGAGAACTGATCGAGGGTAATAATTGCTGCCAAACGACTCTCAGGGAACTGCAGCCAATAGCGATTACCGCCATTAATCAATAACTGCAGTAATGGCTCGAAACGTTCACGGATATCCGCATCAATATCAGGCGACTTTCCCCACCACAAGCTCGCTTTCTGATTGGCACAATCACCATCATCAGCCTGCCCAAACCAATAATCGAGTATTGGTTGCCATGCCGGTTGCTCGTTACCCATACTTCTTATCCATACACCTGTTTACTGCCTACTGCTGATATACCTTTACTGGCACTGTATACACTTAGCCGTTCTGTATAAATTGGCGCACACATCAACAATCAAGGATAATAGCCGCCCTAATTTCTCAAGAATAAAGCCAGACTAAACCCATGCCTAGAACCATGCAACGATCTCAGCAACTTTTTGAAGCCGCACAAAAACATATTCCCGGTGGCGTTAATTCTCCCGTCCGTGCATTTAAAGCCGTTGGCGGTACCCCAGTATTTTTTGGCCGCGCCGAAAAAGCCTATCTGTTTGATGTTGATGGCAAACGTTATGTAGATTTTGTGCAATCCTGGGGGCCCATGATTTTGGGCCATAATCATCCAGAAGTAATTACCGCAGTGAAAGCCCAGCTAGATAAAGGCATGACCTTTGGCGCACCCACAGAACTGGAAATTGAACTGGCCGACAAGCTTTGCGAGTTAGTCCCCGGCATGGATATGGTTCGCATGGTCAGCTCCGGCACCGAAGCCACCATGAGCGCCATTCGACTGGCTCGTGGGTTTACTGGTCGCGACAAGATTATTAAATTTGAAGGCTGTTACCACGGCCACTCAGACTCGCTACTGATTAAAGCAGGCTCCGGCGCTTTAACATTGGGCGTGCCCAGCTCACCCGGCGTTCCCGCCTCACTAGCAGACCACACCGTCACACTGACCTATAACGATATCGACAGTGTGAAAAAAGCCTTTGCCGAAATCGGCTCAGACGTAGCCTGCGTTATTTTAGAACCCGTCGCAGGCAACATGAGCTGCATTCCACCCGTTGCAGGCTTTCTGGAAACCCTTCGAGAAGAATGCACCAATAGTGGCGCACTACTTGTTATCGATGAAGTCATGACCGGCTTTCGGGTTCATCCCCAATGTGCCGTGGGCCGCTTTAATATTGAAGCGGACTTAATTACCCTTGGCAAAGTCATCGGTGGCGGCATGCCTGTCGGCGCGTTTGGTGGCAAACAAAAAATTATGGAGCAAATCGCTCCATTAGGACCCGTCTACCAAGCAGGAACACTGTCGGGCAACCCTGTCGCTATGACAGCAGGACTAAAAACGTTAGAGCTTCTTTCACAACCCGGTTTTCACGATGCCTTGTTTGCCAAAACTACTCAGCTAGTTGAAGGCCTACAACAACGTGCAGATGCTGCCAATATTTCCATGACCACTAACCATGTGGGCAGCATGTTCGGCATATTCTTTACTGAAGAAACATCCGTCACCAACTACCAGCAAGTCATGGCCTGCGATACCGAACGCTTTAATAAGTTCTTCCACGGCATGTTAGATGCCGGTGTTTACCTAGCACCCGCCGCCTATGAAGCAGGCTTTATGTCCGCAGCCCACACTGATGAAGATATTCAATTTGCATTAGATGCGGCAGAGCAAGTATTTAAAACGCTATAATTTGTAAATATGGCCTGTATGCTTATGCTGATAGGCCATAATTTGAAACCGTGCATTTAGTCAGTACTAATTTGAGCTGGAGCAGCCATGAGCTTTACACACACCCGCGGCGCCTTCCCCTACACTCGCTTGCGTCGCAACCGGGCCGATGATTTTTCCCGCCGACTGGTCAGAGAATCTGCACTGACGCCGGACGACTTGATCTACCCCATGTTTGTACTGGAAGGTAACGACCAGCGTGAAGAAGTATCCTCCATGCCCGGCGTAGCACGACTCTCCATCGACCTATTAGTGAAAGAAGCACGAGAACTTGCCAGCCTTGGTATTCTCGCCATTGCACTGTTTCCGGTGACACCAAAAAACTGTAAAACCCTACTAGCGGAGGAAGCCTACAATCCTGACGGTCTGGCACAGCGTGCAGTAAAAGCCCTAAAAGATGCAATACCCGAATTGGGCATTATCACTGACGTGGCACTGGATCCATTTACCACCCACGGACAAGACGGCATTATCGATAACGACACCGGTTATGTACTTAACGACATCACCGTAGATACCCTAGCCCGACAAGCGCTTTCACATGCGGAAGCTGGGGCAGATATTATTGCACCCTCAGACATGATGGATGGCCGCATCTGGGCGATTCGCGAAGAACTGGAAGAAGCCAACCATGTGAATACCCGGATCATGGCCTATTCAGCAAAATATGCTTCTAGCTACTACGGGCCTTTTAGGGATGCCGTAGGCTCCGCTGCCAACATTCAAGGCGGCGATAAAAAAACCTATCAAATGGACCCGGCCAACACCGACGAAGCTCTCCATGAATGCGCACTAGATTTAGAAGAAGGTGCCGACATGATTATGGTCAAACCCGGTATGCCGTATTTGGATGTCGTGCGCCGGGTTAAAGAAGAACTAAAAGCCCCCACCTTCGTGTATCAAGTCAGCGGTGAATACGCCATGCATGTGGCCGCATTTCAAAACGGCTGGCTGAATCGCGAACAAGTGATTATGGAATCACTGTTATGTTTTAAACGTGCGGGAGCGGATGGAATTTTGACGTACTTTGCTAAGGAAGCTGCGGAAATTTTGAATCGGTAACGCTGCAATATACCTAATACTTTAAGAAAAAGGGTCGTAACGATTGTTTTTTAATCAGCCTACTTACTCACAAGCAGGCCGACTGTCCTCCATCAATTTATCTAGCGCAACCTGCGCCTGCTTTCTATCCTCCAAATCCCCTGCCTCTAACATTTCACATTCATCCCGTTCCATTTCATCTATTCTGACGGGGTAGAATTTGCAATCATCTGGTCGGTCGTAATAAATATCGCAGGTGTATTTTTCTTGATTAGGTTCTTTTCGCAACCAGGGGCACCGTTCTATTTGTTCGCCGGTTTTTGGGTCTACCCAGATTTTCCCGTCACTGACATATTGATAAATGTCAGGCTTAAATAATTCCCATAATTCGATTTCACTTTGTGAAACTGACAAACCACCATTGCTGTATTTAATGCAGCATTTACCGCACTGGTTACAGTCTTTCACTGGGTATTACTTTTTGGAATTGATCTGAGCATGAACGGTTAGTTGGCTCTTCGCCTTAATCGGCCAACAATCTTATTAAGCTTTGGGCATGGGTTGCTGCTTCCATACCCAAGTCTGTGAGGTATCCACCATCTACATGGTCTGTTAAGCCTTTATCGAAAAGTCGTTTTGCTGCATCTACTGCTTCTTGCGATGCTTCTTGAGTGTGGACTTTTATACCACTTGCACGGGAGTCGAGGTTAAACCGGTTGAGCAATTTTATTTCTTCTATACGTTCGTTTATCTTCATGCTATTTCCTTTTACTCACTACACTTTAATTTTTTATTTATTGCGGGTGTTGTTTATTCTGCCTTTGATCTTTCTTATAGCAGGGTTTTTATCTTTCAATCGATAATTCAGTAAACCAGCAACTGAGGGGTTTGTCAGACTTTTTAACATGTTCTTTTTTTCGAAAAAGTTCAATGAAAATATCTTACTGTTTTTAAAGTGTTTTTCAATTGTGGCCTGGTTCTTGCGCTATAGCCAAACGGCCTAAAAAAACCCTCTGTAACAAGTTTAAAAAAAGCGTCACTTTGTTCTGAACTAAGTAATTGTCCTGCACTCCTATCACACGCTTTAACTATAAACTTATTACAGAGGAATACAAAAAATGAAACGATTATTACTAAGCACTCTTGTGCTTATGAGCGTTACTGCGACCACGCATGCATTACCGGTAACAGTAACCATAACCAACAATAGTTCTGGCTTAGGCGTTGGCCTTGCTCCTGTTTGGGTCGGATTCCATAACGGCTCTTTCGATAGCCATAATACCGGCGAAGCTGCTTCGTCAGAGCTTGAAACCTTGGCGGAAGTTGGCAGCCCTGCACAATTAAGTAATACCTTTGCAGCCAACGGAACTCTGTCTGCTAGTGCTTTGATGCAAACGGGTGATCGCGTCCAAGGCAACACTGGGTTGCTAGCTCAGGGTGCTGTTCAAACTTTAATGTTTGATGTTGCGGCTGATGGCTCAAATAGCTTTTCTCATATGCCTCAATGATTTTGCCAAGCAGTGATTATTTTATTGCTAACGACAATCCTTTTGGTATTGACCTGTCGTCTATTTTATCTTCAGGTGGCAAAATTAATTTCAATATCGGGCTTCCTGGTTTCATTAAGGATGCAGGTACAGAAATTAATGATTTTGCTTTCAGTGCTGGCAACCCACTTGTGGGAATACCTGGTGGTGATGCCGCTAATGGTGCCGATGAAAATGGTGTTATCGCTTTTGTTGATAACCCTTTTTCAGGTTTTTTAAATGCACCCGATGGGTTTGATTTTGCATCACTTAACTTTAACGATCGTACTTTATACCCCAACGGTGTTGCATCTATCCGAATTTCCGCTGCCAGTGTGCCCATTCCCGGAACACTTGGACTAGCAGGTCTTGGATTGCTTGCTTTGTTTACCCAACGGCGCAAAAACGCTAACGGGTCAGCTGCTGTATAAAATATGCTAAATAGTTAAAGTCTTAGCAATTAATTACAGGGTTTTCCCAAACACTGTAATTTCCCCAGCGCTCTTTATTCATAAGTGCTGGGTTTTTGTTTTTAAATAGATAAAAAGTATTTCTCGTAATAAGTTTTGTTTAAGCTAGGATATCTCTGGCAAAAATTGCCTTTAGATAATTGGTTTCTGCTATGGCTGGGTGTATGGGGTGATCTGGCCCCTGCCCGCCCATAGAGAAAACCTGTAGCTGTTTTTGACGATGTGCGGCAGCAGTTTTTACAACGTCCATTAAGCTTTGTTGTGGTAAATGCATGGAGCAGGATGCAGATACTAACGTACCTCCTGGGGCTAACAACCTTAATGCTAATTGATTCGCCTGGTGGTAAGCCTTTTCACCTTGGCGTTGATCTTTTTTTCGTTTGATAAAGGCAGGCGGATCTAAAACAACCACATCGAATGTTTGCCCTGCATCAATTAATAATTTCATGATGTCATTGGCTTTACCTTGCAAGCAAGAGAACTGACCCTTGTACTTACCACCATAACTATTCAGTTCAGCATTTTGTTGTGCCAGGTCTAATGCATCACCAGAAATATCAACGCAAGTAACGGATTTGGCACCCGCTGCTGCTGCTTGCACTCCCCAGCCACCTACATAGCTGTAGACGTCTAAAATAGTTTTGTCTTTTGAAAGCTGCTGCAATTGCTGGCGATTAATTCGGTGATCATAGAACCAACCGGTTTTTTGACCGGTCATAACGGGTGCTAGAAAACGTGTGCCATTTTCTTCCAGCTCAACTAAATCTGGCACTTCGCCGGCTGCCACTTCGACACTTTCAGGCAGGCCTTCCATCTGACGAAAAGGCCCCTGGTTTCTGAACACAATGCCCTTTGGTGAAAACACTTCATCCAATGCAGCAATAACTGTATCCCGACGTTGATCCATCGCAGCAGTTGTGAGTTGTGCTGAAAGGTAATCACCAAAACGGTCTACTACTAGTCCTGGCAGTAAATCGGAATCACCAAAAATTGCTCGATAAAATGGTTTTGAAAAATAACTTTCGCGAAACTGTAGTGCTTGTTTTAATCGACTAACGATCAGGGGCTGATCTAGGCTTCTACTCTGTTCTCTGGTGTACAATCTTGCGCAAATCAAACTGCCCGGATTAACCACGGCCATCGCTACAAACTTTCCGGCAGCGTCTTCCACTACAACTTCACTACCCGCCACCATTGTTTTCAGTGGGGTTGCAGCCGTGTCTACCTCATTGCTGTAGATCCATAAATGCCCTGCACGCAACCGTCGACCAGCACCTTTTTTTAAACGTAGTGATCCTCTTATTCCAGGCTCTTTAGTTCCAGGCATGTTTGTTTCAGACATAATATTTTCCCGAACAATAAGACTTTGCTAAAAATAGGCCTTTGATACTACCGCAAACAAAAAAGGCTGCCTTTATAGCAGCCCTTCTTTTTCTTAAACGTTTTACTTAGAAACTTTTCTTAGAAAAGTTGATTTATACGTATAGTTATTCGTCTTCTGAAACGGCCTCATAGGCGGCTGCATCGTATAAACCTTCTAGCTCAGAAGGGTCAGATATTTTTACCTTAAAGAACCAGCCATCGTCATAGGGAGAACTGTTGATAGTTTCAGGTTCGTCCTCAAGTAGCTCGTTCACGGCAATAACTTCACCAGAGACTGGAGAATATATATCTGAAGCCGCTTTTACTGACTCCACTACACCGGCTTCTTCGCCCCCAGTAACACTGGAGCCTACTTCTGGCTGCTCTACATAAACCACGTCGCCCAGGCTTTCTTGAGCATGGTCGCTAATGCCAACGGTTACTGTGCCATCGCCTTCATCGCGAGCCCATTCATGGGTAGCGGCATATTTAAGATTGGATGGAGTTGTGCTCATTGTTATTTCCTCACCTTATAGCTAACACCAAAAACTGTCTTACTAAATACTAGTGCTACTAAAAATCGTACGACTAAAAACTGCCG
>SWCD01005404.1_pt1 | contig 12036 bp, 9 predicted proteins | sample 4693011 | NCBI WGS metagenome assembly SWCD01 (sample SAMN10267278, study PRJNA491770) | bioreactor metagenome | isolation source: DHS bioreactor inoculated with marine | place: Japan: Omine Ridge, Nankai Trough | reverse complement strand
GTGAAGGGGACAGAATTGAATTCTGTCCCCCGAGTTTTGTTATTGAACAAGCAGTTCGCTGTTTTCCACCAGGCGGATGAACTCAGCCCGATAACCGTTGATGTCGCTGCCTCGTCCCTGTTGGGCAGAGGCAAGGATAGTCTCGTAAGAAAGCTTGTTCTTATGGGATGAGTCAGTCAGTATCATGCCAAAACCTGCCACAGCTGAGGCAAAATGAAAGTCGCCTGAGGTGTCTGCCAGGCGCTCGGCGCTATCTTTTACAGCCACACTCATCAATGTGCTGGTCTCTTTATTTGGTTTTTTATAGCGGATCTTTACGGTGAGAAGCTCATCGCCAAACTCGTTTACTTTGGCAATGTTGGCAACACTTGGCCGTTGGTATTTTAAGGGGTCAATGCTTGGTACACCTTTGCCGCCGTTCATGATCAACTCGTAGAGCGCTGTTACAGTGTGACCGGCACCGATCTCGCCAGCATCTTTTTTGTCGTCATTGAAATCTTCGTCAGCAAGCACTCTGTTTTCATAACCAACCAGGCGATAGGCTGCGACCTGGCCGGGATTAAATTCAACCTGGATTTTCACATCCTTGGCAATGGCGAACATGGTGCCGGTCATCTCTTTTACAAGCACCTTTTTTGCCTCCATCAGGTTGTCGATGTAGGCGTAGTTGCCATTGCCCTTATCTGCCAGAATCTCCATGGTGTCGTCATGGTAGTTGCCCATGCCAAAGCCAAGCACAGTAAGGTAGATTCCTGACTTGCTTTTTTTCTCCACAAGTTTTTGCAGTTCACCACGGCTGGTAACGCCGACATTAAAGTCACCATCTGAAGCAAGGATAATGCGGTTATTGCCGGATGGCATCAGGACGCGTTCCGCCATTTCATAGGCAGTGATAATACCGCTGGCGCCATTCGTTGAACCACCGGCAGTGAGGTTGTCGATGGCGCTGATGATCGTTTTTTTGTCGTTACCGCTTGTGGGTTGCAAAACAACGCGGTCGCAACCTGCATAAACAACGATTGAAACACGGTCTTTACTTCCTAACTGGTTAACCAGCATCTTCATGGATTTCTTGAGCAACGACAGCTTATTGGATGATTGCATAGATCCTGAAACATCTATAAGAAAGACAAGGTTAGATGGAGGAAGATTGGCCTTTTCAATGTCTTTACCTTTAAGGCCGATGCGAACCAATTTATGGTCCTGCTTCCAGAGGCAGGGGCCGACCTCAGTAGTTACAGAAAAAGGACCCTTTGTGGGTTGCGGGTAGCTGTAGTTGAAATAGTTGAGCATCTCCTCGATGCGGACAGCTCCCACAGGAGGTAAACTTCCCTGGTTGATGAATCGTCTGACATTACTGTAAGCTGCAGTATCTACATCAATTGAAAAGGTGGAAAGCGGGTCGTTCCAAACATTTTGGAAACCATTTTCTTCATTATAGTTATAGGATTCACGGTTCCATTGGTACTGTGCTTTTTGCGGACCCATCTCGTATTGTGCAACACCTCCTCGAAAAGCCATAGTTGAAGCGGGCATGGCAAGATCGGACATTCGCATTTTTTTGTTTTCTTTACTTTTCAGTCTTTTGGCTACGGTGTGAGGTGTGGGTTGAGGAGTTCTTGCCGGGGCGATTGCTACTGATTCCTCTTCTGGTTCGAGAAGGGCCAGTTCAGGTGTTTTTTCAGACTGACACGCAGCGATGGCTAGGGGAAGGAGAATGATGGAGAGATATTTTTTTGTTTTCATTTGAGGCTCCTTTGGTTGGTATTGTGGTAGTTTTTCACGTTGTCTGTTTTAAGGGACGGACATTAATTTTGTTTTTGTCGCCTTAAAAAACAAATTTGGAGTTTTTAGAGCAAAGGAGTACAGTTTTTTAGTTTTTGATTTTATGAGTGAGAGGACTGTTTATGCAGGACAGAAGCCTGTGCCCAAAGAATTAATTGATAAAATACATAACCATCTTGGTTTGCTTGACCGTTTGGCATCCAGGCGGTTTGCCGATCCTGTTTTGGCAGAGGAGGCTGTTGTCTATGCCTTGGAGAAGCTACAGGATGGAGACGGTGAACGGCTGGCAGGGTTCAGCGGCCGGGCCAAGTTTTCAACCTATCTCGGGTCTGTAACCTATCGGCTTTTCGAAGATTTTAGCCGCAGTAAGTTCGGCAGAGTGCGCCCGCCATCCTGGTTGGCAAAGCTCGGTGGCTGGTGGCTTGTGCTCTATCGTTTTCTGTGCCTTGAACGGCTGTCTTTACCTGATGCGCTTAATCGTTTTGAATCCTGCGAGGCTGATAAAAGTTTTGATGCTGACGAAGCAGCATCACGTATCCTTTCAGAAATCTCTGACTGTGGGAAATATCAAGGTAAGGAAGAGCCGACCCATGATGGCAACATGGATGTTGTCTCGCCTACGGGTAATTCAGATCAGATGTCCGGCGTTGAGAAAGGCCAAAGGGATATCCTTTTTTCTGCCATCTTTCAGAATCTTCTCAATGATCAGCCGGCTACTCCGGAAATGCAGGATTCTTTTCACTGCCTGTTTGATAAAACGATAACCATAAGTCCTGAGGAGAGGTTGTTGTTGAAACTTTGTTATCAGGATGATTTGACTGTGACCCAGGCCGCAGAAATGCTTGCTATGACTGTGCATCAGGCCCACGGAAAGATGCGTCGACTTCTATCGCGTTTAAAAAAAGCATTTGCAGATGCCGGGCTGGCCGATGAGCTTGTCTTATTGTTAAACCAAGAGTGATGACGAAAAAAGCCGAAATGTCCGTCTTAAATATTAAAGGGCGGCAAAATGATTTAGGTGGAACCAGTGGGTAAGCAAAAGAACATTTTAACCAAGGGGAATAAGGCTACAGCCCTCTCTGCCCTAGCTTCGGCTAAGGAAGGGAAGGTTTCGGACTGTCTTTCGTCTGACAAAATGGCTTTGCTTGTTGATCACTCTCTTTCTGAAGCAGAACGTGAGCAGTGCCTTGCTCATCTGGCAGAATGTCAGACCTGTTATGATGAATGGCGCATGGTCAGCCTTGAGACTGGAGGTAAAGGGCAGATCATTAAGGGGCCCTGGTTTACCAAAAGGTCGGTGATACTTGCCGCTACCGGATCATTTTTGGCTGCAGCAGCCAGTGTTCTTTTGTATATCAACTTGACTCCTCCTGTTCCGGTATCTCACAAGCCACCTTTGCCTAAAGCGGCCAAAGAAACGGCACAATCTCCTGTGGCAAGTGAGCAAGCAGCAATCGAGAAAAAACAGCCAGCCAAAAGCATGGCACCTGCTGAACGAGAACCAGTGCAAGCCCCGGCTTTAGTTTTCCAGCAGGAGGCCAAGGTGGCCAAAAGAGCTGAATCCCAGAGACAAAAACAGGCTGCATCGCAAAAACGCAAGATGCGTTTCTTTGAAGAAAGTGAACTGTTCGACGATTTTGAAATGGCCGATGAAGCGCCAATGGATCAAGGTGTGGTTGCCAGTGCGAGTGAAGAAACGATGGTTGATATTGCTAATGTGATTCTTGTGGTAATCAGGAAAATGTCTAAACTTGATGAGGGAGGGACACTCATCTTGTTGAACTATAAACGAGATCGTTCACTTACGTTGATCAAGCTTGATCAGCATCGAATTTTGATCAAGGAAAAGGGGTTTGCAGTAGATGAGTTTGAGGTTGATAGAGACAAACTCAAGAAAACCTTAAAATCTCTTTTGAAAAAGGAGTTTCCACGAAGCAATAAGGTACGTATCCTCACTGTAGAATAGCAAGTAGTGATAATTGCCCCGGGTTTACCTGAGAGTTTGCTAGTTTGGCCTGAGAGAAATTGGATTAATGAGAAATTAATGTGGCTACGGCAATAAGGGCTAGTGGAGTTCTTTTATCATCTCAAGAAGGTCTGAGATATTAACCGGTTTAGGAATATAGCCATCCATCCCGGCATCGAGACAGTCATTCTGGGCTTGTTTGGTGCCGTAGGCAGTGACAGCGATAATTGGGGTTTTAGGCAACCCCTGTTCCTTTTCTTTTTGCCTGATAATCTTTGTGGCATCAATACCGTTCAAGTCAGGCATTTGAATATCCATAAGAATGACGGCGTAATCATTTTTTTGCCATTGCTTTACAGCTTCATTGCCGTTGGTTGCTTCAGTGGGATTGATTTCATGCATTTTGAGGAGATCTACAAGAAAAAGCCTGTTTAAAGGCTCGTCATCAACGATCAAAATATTATTGTTGCGTGCATAAATCAAAGCGGCGGCTCCTCACTTTTTAGTCATACTCACTAACCGAGAGATACTAATAAAGTTTGTTAGAAGTCGCGAGGTTTTTTTGCTCTAAAATTTGTTTTTTTGATGGAGGAGACCTAACCCTTTAGAATTGCACTTGATTATTGTCAAGAAGGGTGGGGTACTCTTCGTAAGTAGGTATAGTAAGGCGGAAAAGTGAGCCTTCCCCTAGGGTTGATTTTATATCGAGATGGAAGCCAAGTTCCTTGATTAGAGAGTTGGAAACAGCAAGGCCAAGGCCTGTTCCTTCACCTACATTCTTAGTGGAAAAGAAGGGTTCGGTGCAGTGTTTAATCGTCTCTTCAGACATGCCGATACCATTATCTTCGACCTCCAAAATAAGGGCGGCTGCCAGGTCATCTTTTTTATCCTTGGCAGAAAATTTGTTTAGAACTTCATCAGTAAGTTCTGCTTCGTAAAGACGTACCCAAACCTCCATGGGAAAGTTTTTTATTTCTTCGGATTTTTTCATCACCGCATAACGGGCATTGGCCAATAAGTTAACTAATATTTGTTCAACTTTCTGATTATCAGTTGAAATGTACGGAACCGCTTCTGTTGTTTCCTCATGGAGTTTGATGAGGAAAATTCTAAACTGCTCACGGAAAAAGGTAAGGGCATTATTAACCGTCCAGTAGAGGTTGATGTCTGTAATATTTTCTTTGGATAATGTCGAAAATACACGCATTTGTTCGATAATGCGCATCACCCTGGACACCTGGTTGCTGATGTCCTTAGCCGTTTTTATATAAGGAGAATCGGGCAGATTTTTAGTCAAGTATTGGTGCAGTTCATCAGCACCAAGGCTGATTAAGCTCATGGGAAGATTGATCTCATGGGCCATACCTTTGGCCATTTCTCCAATGGCTGTCAGTCTTCCAGCGTGGGCTAATTGATCTTGCTTGGCGGAAAGTTCAAGGTTCATCTCTTCGCGGTGGACTGCTTCGCCAATCAGGCTGGCAGCAGATTTGATTGCTGCAACCTCAAGGTCTGGCCAGGTTCGCTCAGTACCACAATCTTCAAGGGTGAGAAAACCCCAGCATTTATCTTCAACCATAATGGGTGTGCAGACTATTGAAATAATCTTTAGCGAGTTGAGTAGGTCGGTTTCACCATTAGGAAGGTCTGCCGTGTTTTCCACCACAGACTCACCTTTCTGGAGGAGGGTAAGCCAACGGTCAAGCTTGGCTTCCGGAAAAGAAAACACCTTAGGCAGTGGAGGAATGTTTGCCTCAGGGTCAATTTCAGTGCTCCACTCAAACTCCTGATTTGCTGTGAGGTTCTCAAAAGAATCCTTTTTTAAGTTATAAATGTGAACCCGTGAAACAGCCATTACCAGACCCAGCCTGGCAATGAGAGGCTCGGTGAATTTACGCCAATAAGAACTGCTTATAATTTTCTGTGAAGTTTCATTTACAGCCCCGAGGATGAGGTCGCGCCGGACAAGGGAATCTTTTAAAAGACGGCTTGTGCGCAACTCTTGCTTAAGGTCTTCATTGGCAAGGGTGAGTTGCTCAACAAGTGATTTGTTTTCCTTGGTGAGACGGTATTTCTCGGCGCCTTTATTGAGGATATCGAGAAGAATTTCTTCCTTCCACGGCTTGGTCAGATAATGATAAACCTCTCCAGTATTGATGGCCGCCATAATATCTGCAGGATCACTATAGGCAGTGAGCATGATACGGACAGTGTCAGGGTACAGTTCACGGATTTCTCCTAAAAGCTCTGTACCTGCTTTGCCTGGCATTCTTTGATCTGCAACCACAAGGGCAATGTCATCATGCTCATTAAAACAGTCCAGCGCCTCTTGTGCAGACAGAGCTGTGATAATGGAAAAATAGCGCTTCATGGCCATTTTGAAGTTGGAAAGATTCACCTCTTCATCGTCAACATAAAGGAGTTTCAGCTTATCCATGGTTTTTGCCCCACAGTAAGGTTGAAGAGGTGTTGTTCACCTCGTTTTGAAAGAAAAACTGTTTAAATATCATCAGGGTCAGAGACCTCATCATTTTTTTGTTCAACTGGGAGAACGATCTCAAAGGTGCTGCCTTCTCCCACGAGACTCTGTACGTCAATCCGGCCTCGGTGTTCCTCAATAATTTTGTAACTTACAGCCAGGCCGATACCAGACCCTTCACCTGTGTCTTTACTGGTGAAAAAGGGGTCAAATATTTTAGGCAGTGTCTCTTTGCTAATGCCAGAACCGGTATCGTCAAAACGAATATGGACGTTTTCACCCTCTTGAAAGGTCGTGATTTTTAAAATGCCTCCTTTGTTACCCATGGCCTGGATGGCATTATTCATGATGTTGAGGAAAACTTGATTGATCCGGCCAGGGCGGCAACTCACCAACGGGATAGCTCCAAATTCTTTTTGGATATCAATATCAGAGATGTATTTTTTATTGAGAAAGGTGATGGTGGAATTAATGGAATCGTGAAGATCAACCTTTTTGAAGCCTTGCTCATCAGCGCGAGAGAACGTACGCAGGTCCGAGACAATGCTTGTTGTACGGTTAACTCCTTCGCGGATGTTTTCCATAAGCTCATCAAGGGTGCTAAAGAGATCCTCCTCTTCAAGTTCCTCTTTCAGGGCAATTGCTTCTTCCCGTTTTTTCTCAGCATCATTACCTGAGGTCTGCACAAAGGCTTCGTCAAATTTTTTGGTGAGTTCCTGGATGTCATTTAATGCTCTGGTTAGTGATGGCAATGCACCGGATATGAAGTTGATATTATTGTTGATCTCATGGGCAACACCAGCCACCACTTGCCCTAAAGCAGCCATTTTTTCAGACTGAATAAGCTGGCCTTCAGTTTCCTGCAGTTCTTTCATTGCATTTTCAAGCTTGAGATTTGACTCTTCAAGATATTGTTGGCGGTTGGTTAATTCGGTATTAGCCATGGCAAGCTGCTTGGTGCGCTCGTCTACTTTGTCTTCAAGGCCAGTGGTAAGCTCGTTAATGGTTTGGAAAGAACGGTCAAGTTCATCAACCAGGTTGGTTACTGTGGTGTCAAGCAGGCCGATATCATCTTGAACCTCGCCGATGTTTCTTTCTTTTTGAATTTTTTCGATAAGGTTTTTCAGGGGCTGGGTCATCTTTCTGAAAAGTAAAAGAATACCTGTGACCAGTAAAACGAGAATGAAGAATATTGTGAGGCCGGTACGAAAGAAGATATCTTGAAGATTCTCTTGGTACTGCCGTTTTGACATTATGATAGAGACAAAGCCGAGAGGTTTGTTGTCTGCGGGGGCTGCTTCAAGTGGTTCATCAAAATAAAGAGAATCTTCACTTTTGTATTTTGGCAGCGCCAAAACCGGCCAAATAAATGAAAAGCAATTGGGCCACTCTTTAAACTCCCAAGAGGATTGAGGGAGATCAGCCATCATATTCTTGAAGCTTGGGATGTCACAATCTTCAGCTGAGGCCCTTGAAACAAGCAACTCCCCTTTATCGGTAAAGATTTCCACCTTTAAAATATCTTCTTGGCTAGAGAGTGCATCAACAGGAATAGCCAGCTCTTCTTTGTTTTCGGTGAAAACATCAATCTGCACAGATTTCGCCAGCAGGCGAGACATGGAAAGGCCGCTGTTACGAATGTATGACTCGTACGAGTCTTGCTGCATACGGATGAAAGTAAAATTGAGAATGGTCCCCATCAGAATTATTGAGGCGATGAAGATCAAAATCAACTTGGCAGAGTAACTTGCCTGAACCTGCCTTATAAATTTAGCAAATATCATTGGCTGGCCTCCTCTATGTGGAAGCCAAGCTTGTTGAGAATGATTTTATTCTGTTTAAGCTTTACCTGTTGTGGTCGCACCGGTGGAATATTGCTGGCCTTTACTCCGTTTTTAATGAGCAGCGCAAGGTCTGCAGCCATACTTCCCATTGTAGAAAGGTCGAGGCTGACTGCAAAACTGGCCCCTTTCCTGAGGTATTTTTCAGAAAAAGCAAGAAGCGGTACCTCGTTTTGCAGGGAAAAGAGATAAAAGCTCTTTTCTGTATGAGGAGTAAGCACGGTGCTGTCTGGCGGCATCCAGACAAGGTCAACTTCTGATGCGAGACTCTGAAGTTGTTTAGCAACATCTTGAGGTTGGTCAACAGGCCGTAAAATATACTGCAGGTCTTTATTGTTGCGAACCGTATTTCTGATAAGATCCTTACTTTTGTCAGGGTTGTAGACAACACCAACTTTTTTTATAGCTGGTGCGAGTTTTCGAAGGGCACGGAATTCCAACCCAGCTTCCGGCTGCAGTAGAACACCTGTTATATTTTTTTGGTTCTTACTTATTTTGTCAGGAGAAGGCACCAGAAGATAAATGATTGGCACGTCATGAATTGATGCTACTTGGCGCAGGGCTTTTGAACCAAAGGCAATTATGAGGTCGGGATTTTCTTTGCGGATCAGGCGCACAAGTCTGTCAGGAGAATCATCCTTATTAATAGTGTGGGTTATTATAGAATCTTGGCCGATAGACTTCAGGCCGCGGGTAGGGACGGCACTGCTGAAGGTGCGGTTGAAAGACTCAAAAGCGCGACTGTATGGTTCGGCTGTGCTGGACTTCACAGCAACCACCTCGAAGCCATAGGAATAGCAGGCCGTCGAGAAGATTATGAGAATATTCAGGACGAAATGTTTAAGCATGAGTTGTGCTTGATTATAAAATGTCACTCGTTTCAAAGTAATTTTTGTTTAACCAGATGAGTATACTGCCTGCGACAAAGCAGTACCTCTTACAATAGTATATCCAAAAAATATTTACAGTAATAATTACAATTTGTTGTCAGGACACGTGACACTGGATTCAAAACTAAAAATGCAGGAGGTAGAGTGGCGGCTTAAGACATAAATGCTGGATGCCATGCCTCAAAAGGAGGTGAGAACGGATTATTCATTTAAAAATAGCCTGTTATTAATGGGATAAAAGATTTTTCCAAGAACTTGGATTTTTGAGTTTTTTATGCTGCAAATAATGTGGATGGAAAATGTAAATGATTCAAAATTGTTGGGTCTAATTATGAATTGGTAAAAGATTCTAAAGTTTTATATAATGTTTCGGATAAGTTTATTTTGTTTAATTTATTTAATCATAGGATTTAAAAAAGTTTTATTCTCTGATGAGTCATTTACTCCTGTTTCGAGGATAAAGACTATGAGCGTTTCTCACGCATTATTGGGGCATGTAATGAATAAGTTTTTGTTTTCTCGTTTTATATTCTGTTTAGCTCTTTTAGCCATTGTGCCCAATTTAGCCCTTGCCGAGGTAGGGGATGAGTTGGCAACTGATGACGAATTTCTTGAACTTTATTTTGATGAATCTCAGGTCGTAGAAGCAGCCACGCGCATTAGTAAACCCATCAACCAGGTGGCAGAAAATGTCACCATCATCACAGCAGAAGAAATTGAGAGGATGAACGCTCATAATGTCGATGATGTTCTCAATCGTGTGGCAGGGGTCTATGTAGAATATTCAGGTCAAGATTTTAACCACGCGTCATATATCTATATTCAGGGCTCAGACTGGGAGCATGTAACAGTCCTTCTCGATGGCATCCGGGTTAATAAGAGTTCTGTTGAAGTAGCCTGGGTAAATATGGTACCTGTTCGAATTATTAAAAGAATTGAAGTGATTAAAGGGGCTGCATCATCTACATGGGGGTCTGCTTTTGGAGGGGTTATAAATATTGTTACCAAAGATCCAGGGAAATCGACGGATCCAGAAATTGATGTGGTTGCATCCTATGGTGAAAAGGATACCCACGATGCTACAGTTGAAATAAAGGGGAAACTTTCCGCTCTAAGTTATTATGTTTATGGAGGGAACCAAGAATCGGATGGCCTCTATGAAGATAGGTTTTTTAAAAATACTAGTGGTTATGGAAAACTTCATGTTCAGCTACCACATGAGATGACCTTTGAGGTTTCTGGTTTTTACTCAAAACCAGAATTGTTGAACGTGAATTGGCCAACAGCTTATTCGCTTAATCCTCCAACAGGTTTTACTCAGGAACTTCATGATAAAAATACTTTTGTAAGCGCTCGGTTTGATGCTCTCATTGCACAAGGCTTAAATTTCCATGCTGAGGCCTTTAGGTTTGATAATGATTACCGTGCGTTTAGAGAATCAACCAATCTACCCATAACAACAATTGACGATTTTTTTAATGACCAACAGAGCACTGGCGGGGCCCTTCGTTTTGATTATCTTTTAGGGAAACATGCGGTTGTTGGTGGTGTAGACTATCAGCGTAACGAAGTGCAAATGACCTGGAAAGATAGGAATCTTGGCGCTCCTTTTCCTGATTATTATGCCATGGATCTTCTTACTGAAGATGTCTCCGGGTATTACCTCAACGGGACATTTGTTTTCGATAAGTTATCTATTACTCCAGGCGTTCGCCTTGATCATATCTCAACAGTTTCTGATGAACTGATTAGCCCATCTCTCGGTATTACTTATCAGGTACGGGATGCTACATTGCTTAGAGCGTCTATGTCGCGAGGTTTCCGGAAACCACCGGTATGGTATTTAGAAGGTGATGTTCTTTATAGCCCCACTGTAGTCAACCCGAATCTTGACCCTGAAAAGAATTGGACTTACCAGTTAGGGGTTGAAAGTACAGAGATTCCCTATCTTCATGTGAAAGCAAGTTTGTTCCATCATGATGTTGAGAACACATGGGTAACTGCACCAGATTTTAGTATTTGGAAGATGAATGGTGACAGCAGCAAGCGTCAAGGTTTTGAAATAGAGTTTCGTACAAAACCTCTTTATTACACATCCTTGCAGGCCAACTTTACTTATACGGATTCTGACTTGCCAGATGACAACACTGACCATTCCAGTACTGCCAATCTAATTATTCTTTTTGATCACCCAGATTTTTTCACAGCAGAGATTTCCGGCCATTATATGAAATGGGGAGATATTGTGTCCTTTAGTTCTGATCAGGAGGGTAACGATAGTTTTATTTGGGATTTAAGCTTGAATAAAGAGATTTTTAATTCCCAGCAAATACGAGCCTCAATGTTTGGTGTTGTTAAAAATATATTTAACTCAAGCCTTTACGTTGTTGATCCCTACGAGAACCATTCTAGGTATGCAGAAGTAGGGATGAAACTTCATTTTTAGGGTTGATCTTAGAGGGGAAGTGTGCTATATTTTGTTAGGATTTATTCCGAACAATTAAGTTAATAGCACGGAGGTTGACTCAATGAAAAAGAAAATCGTAGTACTAAGTAAAGGGATAAACGCGGAAATTATTGCCAAATCAAAAGCTTTTTGCCCCCCGGGAGCCCCAAGCTGGTAATTTGATTACCTTGAAAAGTTTATTTGAAAAGAGGAGGCCTAAATTAGGTCTCCTCTTTTTTTGTTTGATACATCAATCTTTTTCTGAATGACACACCTTTTGGTCAAATGTATCTTTCTCAATATCTGAAAAATTTCCCTTTAGACTCTTCCCCTGATTATACTGTTTTATATTCCACAAAAAATGGCGCTGTAGTCGTTGTTGAAGATGCTGATTTTGCTGCCATGAAATCGGGTGATTTTAGCAGTGAAATAATCCCTCAGCTTGCGGAGTTGGGTTTTATTGTTGACGATCTTGAGGCTGAGCAGAAGGAAGTTCTTTCCTTTGTTGATGATATAAATAAAAACTGCACTGGGTTATATCTTGATATCATTTTGGGGATGGCATGTAATTTTGCCTGTCCCTATTGCTACGAAGGGAATTTAAAGACCGATAGGGCAGCGATGAGTCAAGA
>SWCD01020481.1_pt1 | contig 12043 bp, 11 predicted proteins | sample 4693011 | NCBI WGS metagenome assembly SWCD01 (sample SAMN10267278, study PRJNA491770) | bioreactor metagenome | isolation source: DHS bioreactor inoculated with marine | place: Japan: Omine Ridge, Nankai Trough | reverse complement strand
GTGATCCTGCCGTAAAATCCTGAGGGGCCGTGGCATCGTGCCGCGACTCCGAAGCGTGTGATGGTTCAGATCTGCGCGAGCGACGGGGGACCCCAGATCGGCTGCCTGCTATGACCGAGATGATCACGGTGTTTTCCATCCTCGCCATCACGATCGCCCTGTTCCTGAGCGAGCGGTTGCGCCTCGACCTGGTCGCGCTCATCGCCCTCGTCCTTCTCCTCCTCTTCGGGATCCTCACCGTGGAGGAGGCCCTGGCCGGCTTCTCAGCGCCCATCGTCCTCATCCTCGCCGGGCTCTTCGTGGTGGGTGCGGGACTCGTCCACACGGGAGTGGCATCGTCGCTCGGCGGATGGCTGGGGCGGACCGCGGGAACGAGCGAAGTGCGCATCACCGTGCTCCTGATGCTGCTGGTGGCCGTCCTCTCCGCGTTCCTGAGTTCCACCGGCGCCGTCGCCATCATGCTGCCGGTGGTGATCAGCCTGGCGCGGAACGCCGAACTTTCGCCGTCGAGGTTGCTGATGCCTCTGGTCCTCGGCGCGCTGATCGGTGGCATGCTCACGCTGATCGGCACCCCGCCGAACATTCTCGTCTGCGGACTGCTGGTGGAGAGCGGACTGGAGCCATTCGGGTTCTTCGAATTCACCCCCATCGGCCTGCTGATCCTCCTGTTCAGCATCGGCTACGTGATTCTCGTCGGCCGCCGTCTGCTTCCCTCCGCTCCGAAGCTCCGCGAGTTCGGCGACGCGGACGGGCCGATGGAGGACGCCGTGAGTACAGAGCAACTCCGGGAGCAGTATCGTCTGAAGGAGAGTCTCTTCCGCCTTCGGGTGCGCCGCTCGTCCCCCCTGGCGGGACAGCAGGTCAGGGAGGCGGATCTCGGCGCGAGATACGGGGTGAACCTCCTGGAACGTCAGGCCTGGCCGGACGAGGAGAAGCCGCCACTGGCCCCCGGAGCGGTCACACCGGCGACAGTGCTCGAAGCCAACGATGTCCTGCTGTGTCAAGGCACTCCCGGCGACATCGCCCGGCTCAGTCGCGAAATGGACCTGGGAGTAAGGCCCCGTGACGACTCCACCCTGCGCACCCCGCCCACCGAGCTGGGTGTGGCCGAAGTCCTGATACGCGGCAGGTCGACGCTGCGGGGCCATACGCTGAAAGACCGACGCTTCCGCAACACCTACGGGGTCTCCGTACTCGGCATCCTGCGCCGCGGAGAGACCATCGATGGGGACTTCGCATCCACCCCGCTCGAGTTCGGTGACACCCTGCTGGTCCAGGGTACCTGGGAGCAGATCCGCCGCCTGATCCGGGAACGCGCGGATTTCATCGTCACCGAAGTTCCCCACGAGTTGACGGCACAGGCCGGGCTCCGGGCCAGGGCCGGATGGGCGATCGTCATTACGGGTTTGATGCTCCTGCTCATGACGCTGCAACTCCTGCCCACGGTCACAACGGCACTCCTGGCCGCGCTGGCCATGGTGCTGACCGGTTGCCTGCCCGTTCGTGAAGTCTACCGGAGCATCAACTGGGAGAGCCTGGTGCTGATCGCCGCGATGCTGCCCATGGCCACCGCTCTGAAGAAGACCGGTGGGATCACCTTCGTCGCCAGGCTCCTGACCGATGGCCTGGGATCACGCGGACCGGTGGTGGTCATGGGCGGACTTTTCCTGATCACTACGCTCTTCACCCAGTTCATCTCCAACACCGCCACGACCGTGCTCATCGCCCCCATCGCCCTGGCCGCGGCGGTGACGATGAATGTATCCCCCCACCCGTTCCTGATGATCGTGGCCATCGCCGCATCCACGGCCTTCTCCACGCCCATCGCCTCACCGGTCAACACTCTGATCCTGGGGCCTTCCGGCTACCGGTTCAGGGACTTTGCCCGGGTGGGCGTGCCGCTTCAGATACTCGTGCTCCTGCTCTGCCTGGTCGCCATTCCGTTCTTCTTTCCCCTGTAGCGCACGCCGGACGTTCGCGTTCTCCTGGTACAGGCGATCGAGGTCCTTTCGATCCAGCCGGAGGCTTGTTGCGGCCTCATCGAGGGGCGGGTCGTTCGTGTCGCGAACATACTGATGCTGACAGCCGACCGCCGCCAGGATGGCGACGACGAGAATCGCTGGCTTGATAGTTTTCATCAACGAGGCCACGCTGCCTTGGTTGGGATCATTTCAGCCGTGGTCCGAAGACGGCACTCGAGAGATCATCGGAAGACCCGGATTGACTACGGTACCTGGGTGGCCTGCGATGCAGCGGCCGGAGTCTCCTTCCGCCTTCCTGAGACCGGGCCGGCGAGTTAAGCTTCCTCCTCGTCGGTCCTCAGGGCTTTCGTCCGCCGGCGCCCGTTTCAGGGAATCGACTCGAAATGGCGAGTTTCCCGCCCCGCTCAGGCCACCGTTCCTGAGCAGGAGTACCGCTCAAACGAAGGACTACACGCAACCAGGACGGGAGTTGAAATGACCTCGTGGAGCGAGATCGAGCAGGCCCATCACGCGCTCACCGGCCTGGTGAAGCACACACCCCTGGTCCGGTCGCGCACCTTCTCGGAGATGGCGGGATGCAACCTCTTCCTGAAGCTCGAGAATCTCCAGACCACGACCGTCAATCATCCTCGGTCCCCATCGGACACGTTCGGGTGACACTTACCTTCCGCACGTTGGGAACCGAGACGATCTCGACCGTCATCGATGCCCTGGCCGAACGCCGGTTCCGGTACGAAGTACTCACATGACCCGGCAGGGCGCCGCGTTCGATTCCGTCCCCCCTACGCGGCAGCCGGTCCCGCTGACCGTGCGAGGCGGCGAGCCCTCCACCACTTGTCCGCCTCGACCGCGACGACGATGGTGCACGTGACCGCCAGGATCTCCAGCCACCCCGAGACGGTGATGGGCACGGTGCGGAAGACCCATTGCAGTGCGGGGACGTACAACACCGCGAGCTGGGCGAACAGCGCCGCGATCATGCTGAACAGGAGGAACGGGTTCCGGAGCAGGCTCATGCGGAAGATGGAGATAGTCTCCGAACGGCAGTTGAGCGCCTGGTAGAACTGGAAGAAGACCATCGTGGTGAGGGCGGCGGTCCGCGCTCTCTCGATGGGCGCGCCCGCCTCGAGTCGGAGGACGAAGACCAGCAGTGTCCCCGCGGCCATGACCACCCCCATGAGGATCGAGCGCTGCACCATGAGGCGGGAGAGGATGCCCTCCCGGACCGGACGCGGCGGTCTCTTGAGGATCCCGGCCTCGGCCGGCTCGAAGGCGAGCGCGATGTCCTGGAGCCCGTTCGTGACCAGGTTCAGCCAGAGGATCTGGGCGGCCAGGTAGGGGATGGGCAGTCCGAAGACGATCGTGGCCAGGATGGCGAGCAGTTCGGCGAGCCCGCACGAGACGAGGAAGAGCGCGACCTTCCGGATGTTGTCGTAGACGACGCGCCCCTCCTCGACGGCGCCCACGATCGTGGCGAAGTTGTCGTCGAGCAGGACCATGTCTGCGGCTTCCCGCGCCACGTCGGTTCCCGTCTTCCCCATCGCGACGCCGATGTGGGCGACCTTCAGAGCCGGGGCGTCGTTGACGCCGTCCCCCGTGATCGCCAGGACCTCCCCGTTAGCGATCAGCGCCTTCGCGATCGTGAGCTTCTGCTGCGGCGAAACCCGCGCGAAGACCGAAACCGTTCTCACCTTCTCGGCGAGATCGGCCGCGCTCATCAACTCGATCTCCCGGCCGGTGAGGACTCCGGGCTCTCCGGTCGAGAGCCCAAGGCGGCGGGCGATCGCGACCGCCGTCACCGCGTGGTCACCGGTGATCATCACCGTGCGGATTCCGGCAGTGCGGCAGCGGGCGATGGCATCCATGGCTTCCGGGCGGGGGGGATCGATCAGCCCCTGCAGTCCGGCGAAGACGACACCCTCGCGCAGATCCTCGTGCGTGATTTCCCGATAGCCCGGAGGCGCAGGCTTGTGGCCGAGCGCAAGGACGCGGAGTCCCTCCGCCGCGAAAGCCTGGGCCACGGCGAGGACTGCGTCCCGGTCGAGGCTCTCCGGTCCCGCGGCCGTCGAGCACATCTCCAGCACCTTCTCGGGGGAGCCCTTGACGAGGATCCGCTCCGCCTCCCCCCAGTCGTTAAGGCTGGCCATGTAGCCCCGGTCGGATTCGAAGGGGAGAATCGCGTGGCGGGGGTGAGCCTGCCACTCCGCTTCGGGCTCGAGGCCGCCCTTGATCGCCGAGACGATCAGGGCGCCTTCCGTGGGGTCTCCATCGACGAGCCAGGCGCCGTTCTCCTCGTACAGCCGGGACTCGTTGCAGAGGAGACCGATGCGCAGGACGTCGCCGAGGGATTCGTGCTCCGCGGCGGATGGCGTCAGCTTGTCCCGGAGCACCGCGCCCTCGGGCGCGTAACCGCTTCCCGTCAGTTCGTACGTCACCTTGCCGTCGTAGACCAGGCGCGCCGTCATCTCGTTCTTTGTGAGGGTGCCTGTCTTGTCCGAGCCGATGACCGTGGTGCTGCCGAGGGTCTCCACCGTCGGCAGCCTCCGGATGATCGCCTTGCGACGGGCCATCCTCGCCACACCGACCGCCATTCCGATCGTCACTGCCACTGGCAGCCCTTCGGGGATGGCCGAGACGGCGGTGGCGACGGCGAGCATGAAGGTGTCCGCGATGGACTCGCCGCGGAGGACCCCCACGACGAATACGAGACCCGAGAAGCCGACGACGATGAACGCGACGGTGTGCGCGAACCGCTCGAGTCGCACCTGCAGCGGAGTCACCTCCGCCACGACCTCCTTGACGTCCCCCGCGATCCTGCCCAGAACGGTTCGCGGACCGGTTTCCACGACCAGGCCCCGGGCCCGGCCGTTGACGACGATCGTGCCCATGAACGCCATGTTCAACTGATCGCCCGGGGTGAGGTTCTCCCTTTCGATCGCGGGAGCGGTCTTCGTCACCGGGACCGACTCGCCGGTGAGGGCGGCCTCGTCGACGCGGAGTTCCTGTGCGGTCAGCAGCCGCACGTCGGCCGGCGCGCGGTCGCCCGAGGCCAGGAGGACCAGATCGCCGGGGACGAGGTCCGCGGTGTCAACCTCCTGCTCCTGCCCATCCCTGACCACCGTGGTCCGGGAGCGGACCATGCGCTGCAGGGCGCGCATGCTCTCCTCCGCCCGGAACTCCTGAACGTACCCGATGACCGCGTTCAGGACGACCACGGCCAGGATCACCCCGGAGTCGATGTACTCGCCGAGGGCGACCGTGATTCCGGCCGCCACGAGGAGGATAATGATGAGCGGGCTCGCGAACTGGTGGGCGAGGATCTTCAGCCGGCTCGTCCGGGCCGCCTCGGGCAGCTCGTTTCGGCCGTGTCGTTCCCGGCGCGCCGCGGCTTCCGTCGACGTGAGCCCGTCCTCGCCGGACCCGATGGTCTCCAGCGCCTTGGATCGGGAAAGGCGGTACCACTGCATCGAGGACCTCCTCGGTTCGTATTCTCACGGTGCATGGAAGGCCGCGGCCGGCGCGAATCAGTTTAACAGTTGAGGAGCCGAGGGCGCGCGGGAACCGCCACGGGACTCCGTCCCGTCGATTCGGCTTGCGGGCGACGAGGGGCAGGAATGGAATCCTCGCGCCATGCCTCCCCGAGAGGCGGGTCCGCTGGTTCCGGGAAACGGCAAGTGATACTCCTCGCAGCCTTGGCCATCGGTTTCCCGGCGGCGATCGTCGCACCCTCGGCTCACCGCCTCCTGGGAAGGGGCAGCGGGTGGTGTTTCGCGCTCGTGCCCCTCGACCTGGAGGCGGACGCGGAGATCACGATGCTCGTGGCGCTCCTGCGGCTGCTCCTCGGGCCCAGCCTCCCCGACCGGGTCGTGACCCTCGATCTGTTCGGAGCCCTTGGGCTCCGCGTGATCGCTGCGGCCACCGTGGCTTCGGGGGAGCCGGTGCTCCTGCGCTCCGGGATCGCCCTCGCCCTGATCAGCTTCCTCGGCACGGCCGCATTCGCCTCCTGGGTGGAAAGGCGGGGCAGAAGATGGTCGACGCCGTCGTTTCCTCCCTCATTCTGCTCGCGCGGGCGGCCAACCGCGGGGAAGCCCGGATAGTCGGGTTCGATTGTGGACGAACTCGAAGGGCGCTATAATCGGGGACCTTGCGGCTCCGAGCGGCCGGATAGACCTCCGTCGGACCGACTGTAACCCAGATCGGAGAGGCTTCGATGCGACGATTCAAGAACATCCTCGTGTATGCGAATTCTGGCATGGAGCCCGACCCCGGAGTCACTCGCGCGACGAAGCTCGCGTCGAAGAACGGCGCCTCGCTCGTCATCGTGGATGCCGTCGAAAAGGTCCCGGCCATCGTCTCGGCCATCCTCCCCTCGAGCTGGAATCTCCAGGATGCGATGAGCGAAGACCTGTCGGCACGGCTGGAGGTCCTGGCCCGGGAGGCCCGCGGCGCCGGCGTGGAGGTGTCGACCGAGGTCCTCGTGGGAAAGCCCTCGGTGGAGATCACGAGGAAGGTCGTCAAGGAAGGGCTCGACCTCGTCGTGAAGACGGCTCGTCCCGAGGAGCGGGAGGGGGCTGCTGCCATCGGGTGCGTGGGAGTACGGCTCATGCGCCTCTGCCCTTGCCCCGTCTGGGTGGTGCAGGACTCGAATGCCGAAACCGACACCCGGATCCTCGCCGCCGTGGACCCGCAGACGGACGACGCGGCCGCCGCGGCGATGACCGTGAAGGTGCTGCAGTTCGCGCAGGGACTGGCCGAAGACGAAGACGCCGACCTGCATGTGGTCCACGTCTGGGACCTGGTCGGCGAGCGGATGCTGCGATCTCATCTCCCTCGGGACGAGTTCGACGCGCATCGCAAGGCGGTCAAGCTCGGTGCGAAGGAGCGGCTGGAGAGCCTTCTGAAGAAGGCCGGCAAGCGACCGGAGGACTCGAACGTTCATCTACTCCAGGGCGAGTCTGGCGAGGTCCTCGTCAGGTTTGTGGAGGAGAACAAGATCGATCTCGTGGTGATGGGAACCGTTGCGAGGAAGGGCCTGACGGGGATCATGCTCGGCAACACGGCGGAGCGTGTTCTGCGCTCCGTCCGTGCCTCCGTGATCGCGGTCAAGCGGGACGGGTTCGTCCCCCGGATCGACTGAAGCCGCGGCGGTCCGTGCGCGACCCGACTACTCCCGGTGTTCCAGAATGGCTCGAATGGACGCCACGGCCCGGCCGAGCGATCCGTGCCCCGTGTTGATCACGAGATCGTAGAGGAGAGGGTCGCCCACGTCGCGGCTGAAGTTGTCCTCCACGTAGTCGTGCTTCGCCGTGTCCTGCTTCTTGACCGACTTCTCCGCCTGCCGCCGGTCGAGCCCCTCGGCCTTCATGACCTCGGCGATCCGTTGGGGCATCGGTGCGACGAGTCGGACGTGATGCCCGCCCTCGAGCTCGCGGGTGACGATGTTCGCACCGCGGCCCACCAGGATGGCGTTCCCGAGTCTCGCCAGTCGGAGGATCGTCCGCGAGGTCTTGCGGACGATCGAGGAGACGGACTCCTCGAAACCGAACAGGTCGTCGATGATGGCTTTCATCTCCGGGAAGGCGTCCTCGGTCAGGTATCCGGAGAGCTTCTCGGGGAGAGAGTGATCCCGGCGAACGATCTCGACGAGCTCCCTGTCGAAGACCGTCCACGGGACGCCGCCACCGGTCCGACCCGCGTTCAACTCGGTGGCGAGACGTTCGGCGACCGCGACTCCGCCGGCACCGGTCTCCCGGGAGATCGTCACGAACCCCGCCGGCTGAGGGCCGGCCTCCGGGGCCGCACCGCTCCGCTCTCTGATCTGCGAGCTCAGGTAGGCCTTGATCGCCTGTTCTGATCTGAAGCCGCTCATCCTTCACCCCTTTGCGCATCCACGGGCGATTCGGGGCGTCGAGCGTTCTCCCGCCACGAGGTGGGCCCCGCTCTCGCCCGTACGCCGCCGCGATCCGGACTCCCCTAGCTTCCCGTCTTTCTCCGGCGACTCAAGAAGGAATCGCGGGTCCCCGGTCGCACCCGCGCCGGATCACCTCGGTAAGGTGATCACCACGCCCTCCGGGCGGCGGCTGCCGTCGAGCGCCTCCCGCTCCTCCGGAGCGAGCAACTCCCCGTCGCCCGTCCCGCGCAGGCGGGCGAGCGTACGAATTGCGTGCGCCCAGGTGCACTCGTTCCGGAGGAGGAGGCCGTCCGGCGTCAGCGTGCCGCCGCACGAGATGTAGCCCAGTCCGGCGGTCCGGGTTCTCTGCCCGGAGGCCGAGGTTGTCGGCGCGCGGCGAAGGGAGTAGCCTTCGGATGGGTTCAACTCGGCCTCCCGGACGGGCTGGGGAGCAGATCCGGACCCAAAAGCGGAACCTTCGAAGAGCCTGAAGACAGGCCGAGGCGGCGGGCTCACCACCCCGAGCAGATCCCATGGTTGACCTCAATCCCCTTGTTCCGCTGGTGCGGAAGTACGTCGATGCGGATCCCGAGTCGGTCGCGCGAATCCTCGAGACCTTGCCCGAAGAGAACATCGTCCGGGTACTCCGTGAACTGCCGCCCGCCGTGGCGGCGAAGGCATTTCCCCACCTGCAGGCGGGGTACTCCGCGGCACTGCTCAGCTCGGGCACGACGGAACTCTTCAAGGCGGTGGCCGGTCAGCTGCCGCCCGAGCGCGCGGCCCAGATCTTCAGCAGGCTGACCACCGAGGCCCGGGCCCGCCTGGTGCCCTTCCTGCCCGCGAAGGTCCGGGCCCAGGTCCAGGAACTCCTCACCTATCCCGAGGGCAGCGTCGGTCAGGTCATGTCGACCAACTACTCCGCGTTCCGGGAGGAACTGACCGTTCGCGAGACGGTGACCAAGATCCGGCGTGCGTCCCAGCGCGAGGCCAACCACAGCTACGCCTACGTCGTGGACGGGGACGGTCGGTTGAAAGGCCTGGTGAGCATCTACGATCTCCTCACCGCGCCCCGGAGCGAGTCCCTCAAGTCGTTGGCGAGCATCGATCTGTTCACCCTCGATCCGTTCATGGACCAGGAAGCGGCCGCGCATGAGATCTCGAAGCGTCGCTACTTCGCGGCGCCGGTGGTCGATGGGGCGGGTCAGCTTCTCGGCGTGGTGAAGGCCGAGCAGCTGCTTGCGGGAGTGAAGAGCAACGCGGCCTCCGACATGCAGAAGATGGTCGGTGTCAGCGCGGAGGAGCGGCCGTTCTCGTCGATCTGGTTCTCGCTGCGAAAGCGCCTGCCGTGGCTGCATGTGAACCTGGCCACGGCTTTCGCCGCGGCGGCTGTGGTGTCGCTTTTCGAAGGCATCATTGCGAAGGTCACGGCTCTGGCCATCTTCCTCCCGGTGGTGGCTGGACAGGGGGGAAACGCTGGCGCCCAGTCCCTGGCCATCGTGATGCGCGGCCTGGTCATGCGCGAGATCCCGCGCGAGCGCGTGAAGCGGCTCGTGCTGAAAGAAGGCCTCCTCGGTGTCATCAACGGCGCGGTCACCGGGGCGGTGACTTCCCTCGTGGCCTGGGTGTGGATGGGGAATCCCTGGCTGGGACTCGTGATCGGGTTGGGCATGATCGTGAACCTGGCCTGCGCGGGATTGGCCGGGGCGGCGATCCCGATTCTGATGAAGAGACTCGGGCTGGACCCCGCGCAGTGCTCGAGCATCGTGCTGACCACGGTGACCGATATTGTGGGGTTCTTCGCGTTCCTGGGTTTCGCGGTGGTGTTTCAAAGCTACCTGGTATGAGGCCGGGGAGTTCCAGAAGTCGTATCAGAGATGATCGGTGAGGCCGCCTTGGCAAGCTGGTTCCAGGACTCCCGCTTCATGCTCGCAGCGCTCCTGCGAAGGGTCGGGATCCACGGCGGGTCGGGTCACAAGAGCGCCCTCAGTGAGGAGGAGATCAGGGCAGCCCGGTCCCGCACCCCCTCCTCCCCGCGCGCGGCATCCCGAATGACCGTCCAGCGAGTGCTGTCCGATGTGCCCATGGGATGATCTTCATCGATCCGCGCCGTCCCGGCAAGAGCACCGGGCCGGGATCGGGGTTTTCACCGAATGCACGAGCTCGGAGAAGGCGGAAGATCACGGGATGTACGGAGGCGGAGTTCAATCACCTGACTGAAGAAATCGCTCGGGTTCGAATCACCGGTGATTGGTGAAAGTGTTCTGCCTCCGTACTCCACTGGACGTCGATCACGTTGAGGAGTGTGGTGTCGGGGGTCAGCATGGAGGAAAAACAACACCGGGAGTCCTTTCCGGCGCAGGGAAAAAAGGACTCCCGGTGTTGTTTTAGGGCACCGCGAGAAACTCCGGCTTCAGGAAGATGTAGTACAGAGCCCCCTCCGAATACTGGCGGCCGGCCAGGGTCTCCGCCTCGCTGCCGATGCCCATGAAAATGTCCGCCCGGCCGGGGGCGCGGATGGCGCCGCCGGTGTCCTGGTCCAGCATGAACCGGAGGAAGTCGCGGTGGCGGCCGTCGGCGCCGGTCACCGCGGTGGCGACGAACACGACTCCTCCGCGAGGGTAGATCTTCTTGTCCGTGGCGAGGGAGGACATGGCCGTCACGCGCACCCCGAGGGATCCGGCGGGCCAGCCGGCGCCGTCGTACCCGGTGAAGAAGACGTAGCTCTCGTTTCTGAGCATCAGTTCCTCTACCCGGGCCGGCTCGCGACGCCAGGCCTCGCGCAGGGCGGGGAGGCCCAGCTTCTCGGGGGGGATGAGCCCTTCCTCGACCGCCGCCGCGCCGAGACCGCTGTAAGGCCGATCCGTCTTGCCGTTGTAGCCGACGTAGAGGACGCTGCCGTCGGTCAGCGTGAGCTTCGCCGAACCGTTGACGTGGACGATGTACGCCGAGAGCGGATCCGTGAGCCAGACGAGTTCGGTGCCCGAAAGGAGCCCCTGCCGCTCGATCTCTTCCCGTGTGGCGTAGGGAGCGAAGCCGCCGCCCGGCATCCGGCGGCCGAGGGGTTCGCCGGTGACGGGATCCGTGGCCAGGTCCGCCGGGCGACGGTAGAGCGGATACTCGAAGCCCGGGGCCCGGGTACGGCTGGCCCGGAACTCCGGGGCGCAGTAGCCGGTGAAGAGGACGATGCCCTGCCCGTTCCAGCCGACGGAACGGTACATCTCAAACCGCCGCCACACCTCCCGGCGAAACTCGTTCGGGCTCCGGGCGCTCTCGAGCAGTTCGCGGAAGGCCACCAGGCTCGCCCGGCCCTGCTCGTGGGTGACGATGTCTTCGAAAGGGAAGAACTGCCGGCTGGAGGGGGCGTCGAACCAGGTGATGCTCTGGTCGATGGACTCGAAAAGCCCCTCGTCCCGGTTCAGCCAGGCGTCGCCCAGGCTCGGGATGAGGTCGCCCTGATTGACCCTGACCAGCGCGGATTGCCCGTCACCGAGGGGACGGGAGTAGTCGGGTTTCGGCTCCGGAGCGGACTGGCAGCCGGCGAAGAGGATGAGGATGAGGACGAGAATCGAGATTGTGAGCTTCATGGGGCCTCCCTTCCCTTGAAAGGGTACCGCCTCGGCCGTTGAAATCCGCGCACATCTGATTCCACGCGTCCCCCTCGGGATTGCGGGTACGGGCGCCCCCCCTGAGCTGTTTTTCCCTTCCTGAAAAACGGCGCCGACGGCGCGGCGCCCTCCAACTGACAGCAACCGCGGCCACGCTGGAATCGAGAAAACGCATCGACCGGAAGGAGGGAGGGCAAAAAAAGAAGGACGGGCGGAGGGACTGGCGCAAGCGGTTCGCCACATTGGCGAAGACATCCGCTTGGTGGACCGCAGCTTCTGCGTGCCGTCCCTCCCCGCGTCCAACAAGAGAACCTTCCCGGGCTCGCCGGGCCGGTTCCTTCGGAGTGGTAGGAAACCTCTCCAACTCTCTCATGGCCGTTTTCGGGGGGTGGGGACGCCCGGAATCCCGATTCCCTTCTTTTCTTCCCGCCCCCAGCATCGAGAATGAAGCCGGATGACCACCACCGAGCCCGAGGACCAGGTGCTGATCGAGCGTTTTCGCGACGGCGACGAGGCCGCGCTGCGCTCCCTGTTCGAGCGCCACGAGGCGCGGATGCGTGGCTATC
>SWCD01011996.1_pt1 | contig 12050 bp, 12 predicted proteins | sample 4693011 | NCBI WGS metagenome assembly SWCD01 (sample SAMN10267278, study PRJNA491770) | bioreactor metagenome | isolation source: DHS bioreactor inoculated with marine | place: Japan: Omine Ridge, Nankai Trough | reverse complement strand
GACGTCACCTGATCCATCAGATTCCCGATGCGCCTCACGTCGCCCGCCTCCAGCCGCCGATCATCCGGCCCACCTCGTCCACCGCCTCGGAGAAGCGCTCGTATTGTCGGATCGACAGAGCCTTCAGATCGCACAGCAGGCGCGCCAGCACACGGAGCTGATCCAGGTGCTGATCCGCCTCGGAGAAGAGCACCTCCCGGCGGCGGGTGTAGCGCAGGTCGGTGATGACCTTGAGCAGCGACAGCCCGTGATCGAGAAAGCGCCGAACCAGAGTAGGCCGGTGCACCTTCGGCAGACGCGGTGCGGTCTCGTGCATCCACAGCACCGCCTCGTACCACCGGGCGAAGACGGCAGGTTCATCCATCAGCCTGCTCCGTCACCCCGAGCACCTCGAGGATGGACGCGCCGTACCGATCCAGTCGCGCCGGTCCCAGATTCTCCACCCGCGCAAGCGACGACAACGTCGGCGATGGGATGGTGGCCACCTCCGCCGCCATCAGGTTGGTGAGGATGGCGTACGCGGGCTTGCCTTCCTGCTTCGCGGTCTCGTTTCGCCACTTGCGGATGCGGTCGAAGCGCTCCTCGATCTCGGGTGTGGTCAGGAGCCCCTTCCAATCCTCCTTCGCCGTCGGCGTTCGCGCCGATCCCGCCGGAGGCATCCGCCAGGTGATGCAGAGCAACAGGTGGGGGATCTCGCCCTGGACGAAGAAGTGCTCCCGGACCGAGAGGATCTCCCGCGATTTGGAGAAGACTGCAAGGGGCGCATCATCGAAGGCCGAGGCGGTCGGATCGAAGCGAAGGGTCAGGGTGGAGTAGAACAAGGCCGCACCTCCCGATGCGACCCCGCCCGCGCCCGGGCGGTCCGGGTCAGGGCAGGGCCCTTTCCCATACCCTTCCTGGGGCGTGGACCTTCCCACCTCAGGTCCGAACACCCCTCAACAGGATCGGACCAAGCCCCGTCAAGACTTTTCTACAGAGGGTACCGCAGTCGATCCCGGGCCGCAGCTTCGCGGCTTGCCCGGGATGGCCAATGGCCCAAGGGCTCAATTCTCAGAGGGCCAGAAGGCGGGGCGAAAGCCGAGGCTCCTGAGCCGGAAGCCCGGGCGGCCCCTGCTGCGGACCGCAGACCGACAGCACCCGGCCCCGAAGTAGAAGCTCCCACCGCGGTCGACGCGGACCGGCGCGCCCGGTTCCCACTCCTCACCACCCTCCGTCCAGGCCGTGCCGTCTGCCGGAGCGCCCTCGTAGCTCAGGTGGTAGGTGTCTTCGCACCACTCCCACACGTTGCCGTGGAGATCGTGAAGCCCCCAGGCATTCGCCCGGCGCGTGCCCACCGCGTGGGCCTTGCCGTTGGAGTTCCCGTCGTACCACGCGTATTCGCCGAGACGCTTCTCGTCGTCACCGAAACAGAACTCCCGTTTCGATCCGGCTCGGCAGGCGCATTCCCACTCTGACTCCGACGGCAAACGGATCGCCTTTCCCGACTTCTCGCTGAGCCAAGCGCAGTACTTCTTCGCGTCTTCGAAGGAAACATCCACCACCGGGTCGTTGTCCCCCGAGGAGTACCCGCTCCGCTCGTGCTTCGGATCGAAGGCCTCGTACTGCGCGTTGGTCACTTCCGTTTCGGCGATCAAGAACCCGCGCCGAAACTCCACCCAGTGCACCGGCATCTCGTCGGAGGGCTTGGGCTGATCTCCCCACGGCAGGCCGAAACGGGCGCACCACTGGCCGAGCAGGTCTCCGCCTTCGGCACCCTGATTGGAGCCCATCCGGTAGCAGCCGGGGCCGATCTCCACGAACGTAACGCCCTCAAAGGTCTCAACCTGGCCAGTCGGTTCCGGGCCGTAGGAGAAACCGTAGTGCCACACCATGCCCACCGGCGGAAGACCCGCCACGATCCAGAGCAGGCTCCCGACCAGGAAGAGCACGAAGGCGATGCCGGCAATGAGGATGAGCCGCTTCATCCCCAGAGTATAGGCCCGTCATGCCCTTCGCATCCACCAGCAGACGACGCGGCCCCGTAGTGTGGACGGGGGCCTCCCCTCAGCCCCTGTTCAGGGTGAAGGGGCTGAGAGTCGGAAGCTGTCGGGGGTCTGACCTGTGGCGACTTATTCCGTTAGAGACAAGGATAGGGGGGCAGGCCCCCGGATCGACTCCACCACGGCCTCGACCGTCTGGCGAAGCTTGTCCACGAAGACAAGCGCCCTCGGCTCCTTTGGGTCGCACGAATCCGGGATGACCTCCGGTTCACCGTAGACCGCCGTGCAGTGATTCACGATCTCCCACAGTGCGCCCGTCCGCGCCTCGCTCTCCTCATCCCACTCCATGCCTTCCGGCAGGCCGGTCAGGGCTTCGAGTTTGGGGAGCAGGCCTCGGCTCGCGCCGTAGCGACGAACGCGGTACGGGTACTCGTACGCCTTCAGTTTCGAGGTGTACGCGGTGCTCTTCGTGATGTAGCTCTCCACCCGCCCCGCCTCTCCCCTGGTCGGATCCCACCGGGTACGACCGAACCCGCAGGCGTAGGCGGTGTCACGGATCCACTCGAGGTCCTTCTTGCTCACCCGCCCGTCCTTGCCTCCGAAGTCCCAGAGGAGCACATGCATGTGGAGCCTGCCGTCCTGGTGGGGCTCCTTGGCCCAGAAGTACGCGAAGCCGACTCCGGAGAGGTGCGAGCGCCGCAGACGCTGCCGCAGACGCGACCAGGATTCCTTCAGCCAGTCGCGCTCCGCCTCGGTCCGGGGCTCCACGCCCGCAGCCTTGAGCCGCTTCGGGTCGGTGGTCAGCGTGAGCATGCCCGACGGGGCCAACCCGACTTCCTTCAGTCGGTGCCGGAGCTTCCCCCGATTCCTCGGGCCGCACCGTTCGCACTGCCAGTTCTTGCAGTGGTGCGCGGTCACCACGATCCGGCCGTCCGTAGTCCGCCTTCTCTGCCCGTAGGTCCCGCAGAGTCGAACCGAAAGAGGCAGGCGGGGGGCGTCCTCGACGCCGGGGCTCTGAGGTTCAGAGCCCACGGCGTTCGAGCTCCTGCTCCGCCAGTTCCACCCGGCGGGAGGCCGGAAGAGGGCAGAGGGCTGGTTGCTGGTCCAGGCCCGCCAGACGCTCCGCGAACCGCTGCAAAGCCTCCTGGCTGGTGACCAGCGTGCGCCCGAGTCGCAGGGTTTCCAGGCGAATGCCCCGGACACCCCGCGAGATCCAGCGATAGAGAGTGCTGCGGTGGACCGGACGGCCACCGCGAAGAGAGGGAAGGACCTCCGCAGCCTGCGAGAGGGTGAGAACTTCTTCGTCTTTCAGACGGATCGGCATCGCTGCCTCCTGAGCAAGAACCTTGGTTCTTCTCAGGGTCCCAACGAGCCGTTAGCCGCCCCTTCGCGTGCGGCTAATGCCCACTAATACATGGATCTCAATCCAATCTGTAGCCCTCCTCCCGGACGTTCACGATCTTCTCCGCCAGCGGCCCGAAGCCCTCATCGTCGAGGTCCTGGCGCAGCTTCCAGATCGCCTGGCGTGCCCGGTTCGCGTGGTTCTCGTACTCACCCTTTTCCCGCCAGAAGTCCATCCACAGCTCCTGGAGGGTTACCGTTCGGCCCCTCCGTTCGATCAGGAACGCCATCAGGTCGCGGCTTTTCCCCTTCAGCTTGAGCAGCACTCGACTGAAGGCCCCGCTCCGTTCCGCCAGCAGCCGGACTTCCTCGATCCGAAGCTGCGCGCAGAGCCACGGCCCCTCGAACGGGTTCTCCTCACCCATCCGGGTGAGATTCGGGCTGAAAACCGCGACCCTCTCCTTTTCCACCTCGAGACGAATCGACCGGGCCTCCGGGAGCGCCTTCGCTCGCTCGTCCAGGTAGATCTGGACTGCTTCCAGGTAGGTCGGGGCGCAGATCTCGGCAACGCGCACCGGCTTGTCCCAGAGCCCCACCGCCTGATCCCTCACGACGGCCACCGCGACAGCCGCCTTCTCAACTGCCCGGCGCGCCCGACCCAGTGCGCAGCCGTATCGATCCGCCAGCGCTGCTGACGGCTTCTGGATCTGATACCCCGATTCGTTCCATTCGAGACTCAGGTCGTGGCCCACGTCGGTCAGGACCCCGAACGCTTCGATGCAGGCGACCACCGCTCGGTAGGCCTCCTTCACGTCGCTATCAAACAGTCCGCTTGTCATCCCCAGCCTCCTATCCCACCTTCTCCATGACCTTCAGCGCCTTCTCCCGGTCGATCTCCGCGTAGATCTCGGTGACCGCCGCCGACCGATGGCCGAGGATCACCCTCGCGGCCTCGATGCCGAACTCCTGGCGCAGTTTCGTGGCCGCCGAGTGCCTCAGCCTGTGCGGAGACCAGGGCTCCGCGCCCGCCTTCTCACAGGCCCGCCGGATGGCTCTGCGGTAGGAGGCCACGTCGTAGTGCTCCTGCCACTTCGGGGCCTGCCTGCCCTTCCTCCGCTTCGCCTTGCCCCGGCTCTTGCGCTTCTTCGCATTGCGTTCCTCCTCGGCCTGTCGCGGGCTGAAGAGGTAGCCTTCGGCCTTGCCCTGAAGGAAGGGCCACAGCACCTGCTGACCCTGCGGGCCGATGTAGATGTTCCTCTCGTGGCCCCGGTGCGCGTTCTTGTGGGTGGTGGGCTCGTAGATCCAGATCGGACCCTCGCGGTTCACGTCCTCGGCCCGCATGATGACCAGCTCGCCCGGACGCATCCCGGTGAGGAGCTGCAAACGGATCATGGCTGCCACCTGGCGGGAGACCTGTGGCAGCACCGCCTCCACGTCGGCCTCGGGGACGGGCTTCACGCCCTCGCTTTCCGGGGCCTCGCATCTCCCTCGCTTCAGCCCGGCGACGGCTTGCAGGCCGTGATAGAGGCCCGGCGGGACGAGTTCATTCTCCACCGCCCATCGGAACATCCGCTTCACCCGGCCGACGTTCTGGTTGATGGTCCGGCGGTTCTGTCCCCGGTTCAGGAACTCCTCACGGCAGGCCTTCAGCGCCAGCGGTCCGAACTTCGCCGCCGGTGTCCGGCCGTAGAGCTTGCGCACCACCTTGAGCGCCGTGCGGATGTGGTACCACTCGGGGGAGGGCTTCTCGCCCTGGCGGTAGTAGCCGTCCGCGAAGTTCCAGTAGCGGAGCATGACCTCGGTGACCGTGAGCCCCGGCCCCTCCATCGGATCCGGAGGAAGCTCGCGCCCGTTGGCCAGCCACTCGGCCACCTGGCGGTCGTACTCCACCCGGCTGATCTCCGAGTTGAAGGGACCGAGGTAGATCTCCTTCCCGGAGAGAGTCACCACGGCCTGGCCGGAGGGTTTGTGGAGGCGGTACTTCGGCAGTTTCCTGCGGCGAATCATCGGCGCACTCCCGTTGTCAGAAGCTCTGTATCCTGCCCGGAGAGAGTACGCACACACTCGCCCGAAGGGGGCGTGCCTTCATTGTACGTCAGGGGGGTGACAGCGGGTCCCACGGCGGCCTCCATCGCTTATCAGGAATGATTTCCGGTATGTACCGGATTTCTGAGACCTGTTTCGGCGACCGCCGAGAGGGGATGCGACAACGTAACTGCTTGTCATCACATGGTTTGGAGGGTGGTCGGGGCGAGAGGATTTGAACCTCCGACCTCAGCGTCCCGAACGCTGCGCTCTAGCCAAGCTGAGCCACGCCCCGACCGAGGGATCCTGCTGCCGGGTGTCTCCACCCGGGATTGCGCCTACAGGGTAGCCCCTGCGGGCCCAACGGGAGCGCAAATCCTAGTGTCCCGCTGTCCGGGTTCAACCTTTTTCCTCGAGGAGGGTTCGGACCAATCCGCTCAAGTCATCCCAAGCCGGATTTCGATGAGGAGAAAGCGACCCTCACGCGGATTCCCCCTGTGAGGAGTGGCATGGGATTGAATGGTCATGAAGATCCTCGTGGCTGACGACGATCTGAACGTTCGGCGGGCCCTGGGCGCCCTGCTCGAGAAGGGGGGGTTCGAGACCACCTGTGTCGAGAGCGGCGGAGCCGCGCTGAAGGCAGCCGGGGAGATCGAGTTCGATCTCGTGATGCTGGACGTCCACATGCCGGACTTGAGCGGGATCGAGGTGTGCCAGCGGCTGAAGGCCGGCACCGAGCACTTCCTGCCGGTCATTCTCGTCACCGGGCAGCACTCCGCGGAGGGCAAGGTGGTGGGCCTCGAAGGGGGGGCCGACGACTACCTGATGAAGCCGTTCGACAACCGCGAACTCGTGGCGCGGGTGAAGGCGCTTTTCCGGATCAAGACCCTGCACGACGAGGTGCGGCACCTGGCGAAGGTCCGGGAGGAGATCGTCTACACCGTCAGCCACGACTTCCGGACGCCGCTGGTGGGCATCCGGGGGGCGATCTGGAACCTCCTGAACGGCCTGGTGGGGGACCTCACTCCGAACCAGCGGGAGTACCTGGAACTGGTGGATGAGGCCACCGAGCGCCTGAACCAGATGACCGACCAGCTCACCAAGGCGGCTCGCGCACGTCATGTGGGCTCGCCGGTGGCGAGGGAGCCGGTGGATCTGCCGAAGGCCGTCAACACCGCGATCGCCGGGCTTCGGCCCAGCGTCGTGGCTCACCGGATCCGGCTGGACGTTTCGGCGAGCGAGGGTCTGCCGCCGGCCTGGGGGGATCGCGAGAAGATCATCCAGGTCATGGCCAACCTGATCGACAACGCCGTCAAGTACTCCCCGGACGGAGGAGCCGTCTGGGTGGACATCCTGAATGAAGTCAGCAAGCGGGGTCCCAGTCTCCACATCGTGGTGAAGGACGAGGGGCCCGGCATCGCCCGTTCTGAGTTTGAGCGGATCTTCTTCCGGTTCGAGCAGGTGGGTGTGCCCGAGCATACCAGCCGCCTCGGCACCGGTCTCGGCCTGGCGATCTGCAAGGAGATCGTCGAGGCGCATAGCGGCCGCATCTGGGTGGAAAGCGAACGCGGCGCAGGCGCCGCCTTCCACGTCGTTCTTCCCGCCGCCACCACACGGAGAGGTGCAGCATGAGCACGACCGAAAGACAAACCCGCCAGATCCTCCTGATCGACGACGACCCGCTGGTCGTGAAGGTCTACGCGGAGAGAATGCGATTTGAGGGCTGGAACGTCTCCATCGCCCGGGACGGCTGGGAAGCGTGTCAGGAGGCGAAGACCGCCAAGTACGACATGATCCTGCTGGATATCCGGATGCCCTTCCACGACGGCGTGGAAGTGCTCCGCGACATCCGGGACGGCGAGACGAACGCCGACAGCCTGATCTACATCCTGACCAGCCTGGCGGACGGCGAGGAAGTGGAGGATGCCATGCGCCTGGGCGCCGACGGCGTCTTCCGCAAGGCGAACGTCCGGCCCGACGAACTGGTCCGGCAGATCGAGCTGATCCTGAACGGCGCCGGCGCGGAGAAGGTCGTCGATGGAATCTCGGGCGAGGAATCCACCGAGATCCCGGACCTCTTCCAGATGGGGGACATGGCCGGCGAGGAAGCCGCCGAGCCCGCCGCCGAGCCGAAGCCGCCCCTGCCGGCGGACAGCACCTACGAGGTCTACGTCAACCCTCTCGCGGGTGACGGCGTTCGCCTGTCCCAGGAACTCGGACTCCCCGAGCTCTACACCTGCCCCGCCTGCGGAGGCCAGGTGTGCCTGGTACTGACGCCGGTGGAGAGTGGGGACGGGCGGGACCTTCTGGGACGGTTCCTTTGCAGTCGGTGTCAAGCAGACGCGTAGCGATCTGCTGACCTGACGCATCCGACCACGACAGTGCATTCTCCGTGGGCCCGGGCGCAATGTCCGGATTCGGTGGAATGTCAGACCTGGCCCCCGTCACAGGAACGTCAACACCTCCGCCACCGCCGCCACCACCATCCGATGATTCAGATGTTCCCCGATCCGCGAAAGCAGCGGGACGTCGTGGCGATCCAGGGAGAAGCCCAGCGCCACCGCGACGAAGGCGCGGGTCGTGGCCGGACTGCTCTTGTCCGAAAGCACCTCCACCAACTGACGCGCGATGGTGGGATCCGCCAGGCGGCCGATGGCCATGGCCGCGCTGCCACGGACATACTCGGACCGGCCGTTCTTCACCAGGCTGATGAGAATGGCCGCCGCCTCGCGGTCACCGAGGAGGCCCAGGGCCAGGGCGATCTCCCGCTGCGCGTCGGGGTCCGCGCGGTCGGTCAGGGCCTTGCGCAGGTCCTCAATCGCCTCCTCCGCGCCGATCAGGCCGAGGGCCATGGCGGCGTGGCCGCGCAGGGTGGGGTTTCCCTCCCGGGTCAGGATCTTCCTGAGCGCCGGAACCGCCTCCCGGTCGCCGGCGATCCCCGTGGCCAGAGCCAGAGCGCCCCTGAGGTCGCTGTTCTTGCGCTCGAGGAGTTCTGCCCGGAGGAACGGGACGATTCGCTCGGCCAGGCCGTCCGCCGGAGAGTTGCGCGCGAGGAGAGCCAGGCCGAGAGCGGCGTAGGGCACCACCAGCGCGTCGCCCTTGCGGTAGGCGTAGAGCAGCGCGTCGGCGGCGCCGGGCGCCCCGATCTCGCCGAGGGAGACGGCGGCGAAGGCGCGGGTCTGGGAGTCCCGCTCGCCCCCGAGAAGCTTCAGCAGGTGACCCACCACCTGCGCATCGTCGGGCCGGGCCAGGGCGCCGATCGACAGCACCGCCTGGCGGCGCACCTCCACCTCGCGATCCATCAACGCGCGATCCAGGGCCGGCAGGGCGGCACGAGAGCGGATCATGCCCAGGGCGGTGGCGATGAAGGCACGCCGCTGATCGTCGGTTTCACGATGGTTCAGGCGGCCGGAGAGCGCCGCGCTCAGGTCGGGGACGATGATTTCGTCGCCGAGCAGGCCCAGTGCGACGAGGGCGGAGGCCGGGACGTCGTTGCTCCGATGCCGGCCATGGTACTCGGTCATGAGCGCGGGGATGGCGCCCGGGTCCGAAAGGAACCCCAGGCCGAGCGCGGCGAAGGCGCGGGTCCGGACCCGCTGCTGCCGGTCGCTCGCCACTTCGATCAGGAACGTCCGGACGCCCAGGCTCGACTCGCCGATCATGCCGAGGGCCAGGACGGCGGATTCCGGGATGGACGCATCGGCGGAGTTCTTTCCGACGAGCTTCATGAGCGGCGGAATCGCCGCCGGATCCCCGGCCTTGCCGAGGGCGATGATGGCCCCGGTGGCGACGTCCGCGTTCGAGTCTTCTGCCGCGGCCAGCAGCGCGGTGATGATCTGGGCGCGGCCGTCGCCCCCAGCCTCATTTCGGGCGTTTCGCCCCCCGCTCTCACCCATGAAGTGCGGGGAGGTCTTCGCGGTGCGGCTGCGGAGGCGGGAGGCCTGCAGGGCGCGCAGATTGAGGATGCGCTCCCGGTTCAGGGTCCACCAGAAGATCCAGTGTTCGAGGCCCGGGCCCTGCGGCAGGGGCCCGGCGCGGCCCGGCGGGGTGGCCGGGGCGGTCTGGCCGCCGCTGCCGGGCACCGCCCTGGGGGTGTCGATCGGTCCCGTGCCGGGTTGGCTCGGGAGGTCCGGCGGCGTGATCGGGCCGGTGCCCGATCCGGGGTCCGGCGGGGTGATCGGGCCGGGTGTCTTCTGGCCGGGCGTGGTGGGGCTCGGGTCCACCGGGAATCGTGAGCCCGGCGTGATGCCTCCGGGGCCGCGGAACGAGCCACCGTGGGCCAGTACCGCGGGAGTGAGAAGAGAAAGCACAAGGAGGGCGAGGACCGCGCGCCGGATCTGGTCGTTCATTTTGTCTCCAACTGCCAAGCCCGTTCGACATTCTACCCCGGATTGTCGGGGTCAACCGTTTGTCAGAAGTTCCGGCAATGCGCGGATTCTCCGGCAGGAGACCGATGGGAAAAGGTCGAGGGGGTCGACAAGCACCGGCCGAAGGCCCGCTCGCTCGGCACCGAGGATGTCCACGGCCGGCAGGTCGCCGACGTAGAGGGCTTGATCGGGCGCAGCCCCGAGGGCTCGAAGGGCGATCTCGAAAATCTCCGGATCCGGTTTCTCCACGCCGACGAGGTGCGAATCCACGATCACGTCGAGGTGCTCGGCGAACCCGAGCTTTCTCATGTACGCGGCGATGGAGCCGTCCGAATTGGAAACCACGCCGAGCCGGTGACCTCGCTTCCTGAGGGCCCGGAGCGTCGATCCCGCGCCCTCGGTGGGGCGGGTCCACAGCGACTGCAGGACCTCGAGCACGTCCGCGGTGATGGCCCGGCGGGTCGTCGCGGGAATTCTGAGCCGGTCGTACGTGAGGGAAAGGATGAACTCGCGGACATCGGGGCTTTCGGTGGAGGCCGTTCGGCGGCGGAGAAAGCGGTCCACATCGGGGCGGGTGCGTACGATCGCGTCGCCGACTGTTTCACCATCGATCACTGAAGTGTGGCGGGAGAGGATTCCGGCGAGGGCGTCGTAGTCGAGTTCCACCAGGGTGTTCCCGGCGTCGAAGAGCACCACGGGCAGAAGCGTCGGGTCGGGTTCGCTCACTCGACCGCGGCCTCGCGCCAGGCCCGCGCCAGGCGCTCCGCGCGCTCCGGGTCCACCGGGTTCGTGGTGATGCCGTCGACCTTCACCGAGGTTCCGACGATGGCTCCCGCGGCGAGAGGGGCGAGGGTCGCCACGTTCTCGATCTTCAGGCCGCTGCCCAGGAGAACGGGAGTGCCCGGAACCGCGTCCGTCGCGGCCTTGAGGAGGTTGGGGTCGGCATCCGCGCCGGTGGCGTGGCCGGTGACCACGAGGGCGTCGGCCAGGCCCCGGCCCACGGCGTCCTTCGCGGCGAGGGCGGGATCGCCCGTGCCGATGGGGCGGCCGTGCTTGACCAGGATATCCGCCAGGATCGCCACGTCCGCCCGAAGCCGCCGGCGCTCGCGCAGGGTCTGGTGGGCCTTGCCTTCGATGACCCCCTGGTCGGTGGCCGTGGCGCCGGTGTGGACATTGACGCGGATGAACCGGGCGCCGGTGGCGTTCGCCACGGCGAGGGCGGTGCGGGCGTCGTTGCGGAGCACGTTCACGCCGATGGGAAGCCGGGTGGTGGTGACTACCGAGAGCACGAGCGAGGTCATCACCGCGCAGGTCTCGGGGCCCACCAGGCCGGGGAGGAAGGGGGCGTCGCCGTAGTTCTCCACGATCAGGCCGTCGAAGCCGGCGGCGGCCAGGGCGCGCGCGTCCTCGATGGCGCGCTGCTCCACGGCGGCGGGGTCACCGTCGTAGCGGGGAGAGCCGGGGAGCGGCAGGAGATGCACCATGCCGATCAGCGGCTTCTCGGATTGGAAGAGCTTCAGAAACGAGGTCATCGGATCCCTCCCGTCACCATCAGGCTCTCGGCAACACCACCAGCCAGACGAGCGCCGCGGCGCCGACCGCCAGACAGTACCAGCCGAACCGATCCAGTCTACCGCGGGAGATGACGCCGAGCAGCCACCGGAGCGCCAGGTAGCCCGACACGAAGGCGGCGACCGCGCCCACCGCGAACGCGGCCAATTCCCCCGAGGCCGGCGGCGTCTTCGCCAGGTCGAGTCCCTTGAGGAGCGCCGCGCCTCCCAGCGCCGGGATCGCCAGCAGGAAGGAGAACCTCGCCGCCTGCGCCCGATCGATGCCGGTGTGGATGCCGGTGACGATCGTGGACCCGGAGCGCGAGATCCCGGGCAGGATGGCGAAGGCCTGGGCGCATCCGATCAAGAGGGCGGTGGTCCAGCGGACCGGATTGCTCCCGGGCTTGGCGAAGCGCAGGGAGAGGAGGATCAGGCCGGTCACGAGGAGCATGGCCGCGGCCAGCACCGGTCGGTCGAAGAGGTCCTCCAGGCGGCTTCCGAAACCGAGCCCCACCGCTGCCGCGGGGATGCTCCCGAGGAGCACCAGGAACGCCAGGCGGAAGTGTTCGTCGCGGCGGAAGGTCACGAGGCTCCCGGCCATGCCGAGGAGATCCCGGCGGTAGTGGATGAGGATCGCGAGGAGAGTGCCGGCGTGGGCCAGCACCTCGAATCCGGCGCCCGGGCTGTCCACCGAGAGGATCCTCCCCCCGAGCACCAGGTGACCGGAGGAGGAGACCGGCAGGAACTCCGTCAGTCCCTGCACGACGCCAAGGATCAATGCCTCGATC
>SWCD01004821.1_pt1 | contig 12054 bp, 10 predicted proteins | sample 4693011 | NCBI WGS metagenome assembly SWCD01 (sample SAMN10267278, study PRJNA491770) | bioreactor metagenome | isolation source: DHS bioreactor inoculated with marine | place: Japan: Omine Ridge, Nankai Trough | reverse complement strand
AACGAATTGGCCTTGTACAATGCCATTGCCGGTCGTCGGGCCGGCATTTACCTGTCTGCCGTGGACGCCTTGTTTGAATGAGGCATGGGAGCGATGGATTTCAGAAGTTGTTGAAACAGCGGTCTTTTAAAAACCAATTAACCCAATCAAACAAATGAAACCAATCAAACACCTCCGCAAAGCGGTCAACCTGTCGGTCCTGCTCTTGCTGGTTGTAGCAGCGGGTGTCAGGGCTGAATACACGGAGATTAAAATCGCCGTGGTCATGCCCGAAGGCAGCACATGGACCAATACCCTGCATGAATTTGCCGGTGCGGTGAAAAAGGAAACCGGCGGGGACGTAGAAATAAAAATCTATGCCGGCGGGGTCAGCGGGGACGAGGTGGATGTCCTCAGAAAGATGCGGGTCAACCGCCTGCATGCCGGGGGGTTTTCCGGTGTGGGCCTGGGGCTTGTCCTGCCGGAGATACGGGTGCTCGAAGCGCCGCTGTTGTTCAACAGCTATGCGGAGATCGATTACGTCAAGGAGCGGATGTTTGACGACTTTGCCGCCCGCTTTGAAAAAAAAGGGTATGTCCTGCTGGGTTTTGCCGAAGCCGGTTTCGTTTACCTGTTTTCAAAACAGCCCATCGACAGTGTGGCCCGCCTGCAGCAAACCAAAATGTGGGTATGGAAAGGGGACCGGGTGGCGGAAAATTTCCTGGACGCCTTCGGCGTGCAGGCATACCCCCTTCAACTGGCCGACGTCAATACCGGGTTGGAAACGGGAATGATCGATTCTTTTTATAGTCCGCCACTTGCATCGGTAGCCTTCCAGTGGTACGCGAGGGTCCGGTACATGCTCGATTTTCCCATGGTCAACTCCACTGGCGCCCTGTTGATGAACAAACCGGCATTTGACCGCCTGAGCCCGGAAAACCGGGAAATTGTCCGCCGCATGGTTAGACACTATTCATCCAAGCTGGTTGAGTTGACCCGCAGGGACAATGACGATGCGATACAGGTGCTCAGGGAGGCGGGGATTGAACTGATCCCGCCCACCCCGGAACAAATGGATTCATTCAGGCGTAGCGCCGAAAAAAATTACGAAAGCAGCATCCCGTCTCTTTATTCCAGGGAATTATACGAAAAAATTCGTGGATTGATCACGGAATACCGGACGACGGTAAAATGAAAAAGGGATATGCAATGCGGGGATGGTGACTGCCACCTCTCTGTTCATACCCACCTGTCGGCGGTACCTTTTTTCACTATGATAAACGCCATAATACGACTGGACGATGCGCTGGGGTTCATTGAAAAATGCGTCATTATCCTTTGCTTCTCGCTGTTGGTTTTTTTTATCATTTTTAATATTCTTTCGCGCAATTTCTTTCACCTTCCCTCCCACCAGATTTTTGAAGCCGGCCCCAATCTGGTCCTTTGGCTGGCATTGCTGGGCGCATCCCTGGCACTGAAGCAGCAACGGCACATCCGACTGGAACTGATTCTGCGCTACTGCGGCCACCGCGTCCGGCTCTGGGCCGCGGTGGCGGTTAACTTTTTTGGTGCTGCGGTGATGGGTGTCCTGCTGGTTACCTCCGTTGAATTCGTAAAAAACGAAATTGCCATGTTCGGCGATTGGGGACGACTCTCGGTCATCTTCCCCATCTTTTTCAGCGTCACCGCCTTTCGCTACCTGACCGGCATTGTCTACCGGTTTGCCGGCCCGCCAACGGACTCGGCAACCCAACCGTTCAAGCTGACACGATGAGTCTTCTCACCCTTGCGATCGTTGCTATTGTGGTGCTCGCGCTTCTGGAAACCCCTGTATTTACAGTTATTGCGGCCTTGTCAATTGCCTGCCTTTACCTGGTGGATCAGGATTGGCTGTCACTTCAGACCATTCTCATCGAAATGAACCGTCTGGGGGCCATGCCGGTACTGGTAGCCCTTCCGCTGTTCACTTTTGTCGGCTGTCTGCTCACCGAAACCGGGGCCCCCCGGCGCATCATGAATTTCATCGAGGCGATCCTCGGATGGCTGCCCGGGGGATTGGCCATGGCGGCCCTGTGTTCCTGTGCCTTTTTCACCGCCCTGACCGGCGCCAGCGGGGTTACCATCGTGGCCCTGGGCAGCATTCTCTACCCGGTGATGCGCAAAAAAGGTTACGGTGACCGATTCACCCTGGGCCTGCTGACCACCTCGGGCAGCCTGGGCCTGCTATTCCCGCCGAGCCTGCCGGTGATCTTGTACGGGGTGGTTGCGCAGGTGGATATCGGCAAGATCTTCAAGGCCGCTCTCGTGCCGGGCCTCTTTCTCGTCGTGGTGCTTTGCGGATATGCCTTTTTCAACCAACGGGCATCCGGACGGGTGGAGTCCGGACGGCGCATTTCCTTCCGGCAGGTGAAATCAGCTTTTTATGCAGGGCTGTGGGACTGGCCGATGATCGGCATCATTCTGGCAGGCGTGTACGGCGGTTTCGTCACGATTGCAGAGGTATCCGCCGTCGTCCTGGTCTATGTGGTCACGGTGGAGTGCTTTATCTTAAAAGAGGTATCCTTTTTCAATGGTTTGCCGGCAATTATCGTTGAAAGCGCGGTATTGTCCGGTGCCATCATTGTCATCCTGGGTGTCGCCCTTGGATTTACCGGTTTTCTGGTGGACGAGCAGATTCCCAACCGGATCCTTGAATCCCTGACCGCTTTCAGTGACAGCAAGCTGCTTTTCCTTGGTGGATTGAACCTGTTCCTGCTGGCCGTGGGCTGCATCATGGATATTTTTTCAGCGATCGTGATCGTGGTGCCCATCATCGTGCCGATTGCCCTTTCCTATGGGGTGGATCCCATCCACCTGTGCATTATTTTTCTGGTAAACCTTGAAATCGGCTATTCCACCCCGCCAGTGGGCATCAACCTGTTCATCTCAAGCCTGAAATTCAAAAAACCCGTGACTTTTCTCTACCGGGCGTCTTTGCCCTACCTGATTCTTTTATTGAGTGTGCTTGTTGTTATTACTTATGTGCCCTGGCTGAGTCTGTTCCTTGTCGGGAAATGATATATGCAATCTTTCTGATATGAGTGACATCGCGGGCAATTACTGATATTAAAATCAGGCGCAACCGCTGGGTTGACGATGGTCCACCCCTTGCGGGACCTTTGCTTGGCCGCGTTCTTTTTGGTAACCAATTGAATAGATGAATACATTAACCGTTGCACCTTAACGAGTCAACTGACCATGGACACAGATGAAAATATTGGAAAAAGCCGCACCCAACTGAAAAAAGAAGCGGTGGCCATCCAGAAAATGGGTGAAAAACTGGTCCTGCTTTCCGATGATCAGCTGAGCCGGATGGAAGTGCCCGCGATGCTGATGGAGGCCATCCAGGCTGTTCGGCCGATGAAATCTCACGGGGCCAGGCGGCGTCAGATGCAGTATATCGGCACGTTGATGCGCAGTGTGGATACGGAACCGATCGAGAAGGCGCTTCTGGAGATCGAGCAGGGGGCCTACCGGCAGGCCAAGACATTCCATCGCATCGAACGCTGGCGGGATCAACTGGTGGCAGGCGCAGATGATGTGGTTGAGGAGGTTCTGGAGGCTTTTCCCGATGCAGATCGTCAGCGCCTGGGACAACTGGTGCGCAGCGCCCGCAAGGAAAAGGAAAAAAACGCGCCGCCGAAATCCGCCCGCAATCTGTTCCGCTACCTCAAAGACCTGAGTGCCGACGAGTAAGAGGGTCAATTATTTCTTGCCGGGGTTCTGGACTGGCTGGCCGCCGTTGCTTGACCCCCCATCGCTGGGGATCGATTAAAAGGCGCCCAGCTGGCACTTGCAGATTTTGATTTCAAGGGCCTCGCAGGCGTTGGACACTTCTATTTTTGCCAGGTTTAACCGGTTGGCCACACCCCAGGCCGCTTCACAGCTGATCCGGTCGCCATCCATGGCATCGCCAATGGCCTTTTCGAGATCCGGTGCCACCGCTGATGATGCATCAACCGCTTTTCCTTTTTTGGTGCCGTGTCCAAAAAGCCCCAACTGGCATTTGCAGATTCTTTTTTCCAGCAGGTCGATATTCATGCCCACGATTTTTGGGGAACAGCCTTTTTTTTGGGCTATTCGATGGGCTGCCGAACAAGTGATGCGCCCGTCGTTTTCCCTGTCTCGGATCATGTCGGCAATGGCGGCATCTATTTCCCCGCCGGAATGTTTGGCGCCGTAATGACCGGCATCTTCATGTGCCATGGTGCACCTCACTTTCAGTAGCGTGTTAACGCGTATTAAAACGACGATCAGGTTTGAAGGTAAACAGGCTATTTTCTATTTTTCATACCCGCGACCACCCAGTGGACACTCCATCCCACGATGACCGGTCCAAGGCCGATCACGGTGAAAGGGATCACGGCCTGCTGCCAGGGTTTTAAATAGGCGGCACAGGCCAGCGGCCAGAGAATGGACATGACGATTGCCAGGCGAAGCGTCCAGGAAAACTTCAGTACGGGGCGCCGTAGAACGACCTTTTGGGGAGCCGGAGAGGGTTTTATCATCCGGGGTATCAGAAATATTCCCAATACAACCATTACGATCAGCAGAATTTCTTGTATTCCTGAAAACATGGGGTCCTTTACCGGGCGATCTTAACGGGTTGTTGCTAAAGGCGCTTTTAGTACCATAAACCCGGAAGTTAGGCAATCATTGGCGATAGTCCATGAAGGTGACATGACCGCCGCCGACAACAATCCCGGATTGACGAAACTTCGCACTCACGCTTGAAGTTTTGCGGCACAGGTTCGATATTGGTATTAGGGACACGCCGTATTGATGATTGCCGACGCAACGAAACCGGATCAAAGGATTGGAAACATGGACATCCAGTGGCTGCTGCAGTTGCCACAGCAGATGACGGAATCGGGCAAAATCGTTTCGGCACCTTTGGCGCTGCGTGCCGGGGATCTGCTGAGGGCGTCGGTGCTGGATGTGGAAAAGGGCAGGGATGCCCTGCTTGCCTTCGGCCGGTTCAGGGCCTATGCCCGCCTGCCCATGCCGATCGTTAGCGGACAGGCGGTGCAGATCCGTGTGGAGGAAAAAGGGGACCGCCTTCGTATGGTCATGGTTCCCAAAAGGGTTCCGCTGGCGACGGGTCCGGATAGTGACCGCCTGGAAATCCGTCTGTTTGAGCCGGTATCCGACAAGCCTTTCCTGTCCACCCATTCCCGTTCACTGGTTCCCGGAACGACTCTCAAGGGACGTATTACGGGTTTTGAAAAAGATGGGTTGCTGCTGGTTGATTTCGGAAAGTTCAAGGCGTTTGCAAAAATCGACATCCCGGTGCGCCAGGGGCAGATCATCCCCCTCAACGTGGTAAAAAATGAAAATGGTATTACTTTTGCCGTATCATCAAAGGGGCGGTCGTATGGTGCCGCCCCGGCGCCACCGTCCATGGCATCCATGGGCGCACCTTCACCGGACCGGGCCGGTGCGGTTCAAACGGTCGCGGCAGCACGATCGCCCGGTCAGGCCCAGGCGGCAATGCCTTCACCCCCTGTGGCAGGTGCGGCAGCAACCGTCGCCGATGTGTCACTTCCGCTCACGGTTGCTGATATGGCGGGGTTGCGGGAACAGGTGCAGCAACTGATCGATCGGATGGTCCAACCTGGAAAAGATGCTTCGATGCCATTTGCCAACCCGATGAAAGCAGCCCTGATAAATCTTCAGCAGATGCTGAATCCGGCGACAACCGTCGGCGACAAGGGTACGCTGGTGGCCAGGGTCAGGGATTTTGTTGAAAATTCCGGACTCTATTTTGAAAAACGCCTGGAGGCGGCCATCAATTCCCTTCAGGACCGGCCGACATCCAGGACCGCCACCGAGTTGGCCGCCCATCCGGCCATCCGTGACATTATGGTTAAGGATTTAAAGCCCAACCTGTTGATCCTGAAACAATTTCTGGATACCCAGCCCTTTGAGACGCAGGCAGCAGACCGGCACATGCTGGAGACGTTGAAAAGTGTGGTTCAACGGGCGGTTGCCAACATCGAGCAGCAACAGTTCACGGCAACGGAAAAGCCCGTGGATCCGGATCTCTTCCAGGCATTTTCCCACCTGATGTTTCTGACTGGCACCGGCCGCAATGCCCGCCTCAAGGTCTATTATGCGAAAAAGGGACGGGCTGGCGACCAAAAGCATCCCCGGGTCTCGTTGTTGCTGGAAATGGACCGCATGGGAACCGTTCGCAGTGATTTGTGGATGGTCGGAAAAGATTTGAACATCACCTTTTTTGTGCAGGACGCCGATGCGAAAGCGGCCATCGAAACTGAACATCACCTGATCGGAGAGATGCTGTCCGATATTTTTAATACGGTTGCTGTGAGCGTGTTGGTCAACGAGAAAAAGATTGCAGAATTCGACGGTGAGGATCTGACGCTTTCGGAAGGTCGGCAGGTGGACCTGAGCATATGAACGATAAGCGGATAAAAAAAGCGGCCGCCCTGAAGTATGACCAGGCCAAAAACATGGCCCCCAGGGTGGTGGCCAGGGGCAAGGGCCTCATCGCCGAGCAGATTGTCCAGGTGGCCCGGGAAAATAAGGTTCCCCTGCATGAAGACCCCAACTTGGTCAACGTGCTGGAAGCCATGGAACTGGAGTCTGAAATTCCCGCCGAACTATACCGGGCCGTTGCCGAAGTGCTGGTGTTCATCTATCGGCTTAACGGCAACCGCTGATCAAGATCCATCCGCAAACGCCATCTTTTTTTTCCGGGCATCGGTTGCTAGAACAACTTCAGTTGACCGGCTGGATTCGGTTTTGATGTTTTCGGCACAGCAGACGCCTGGCCGGTGCCCAAGGGCTCCGGCAGCTCATAGGTGACCGAAAAATGATCTGGCATCGTTTGTTCAACGGCCACGGGCAGCGGGATGATCATTTCGGTTTCCTGGCGGGTGATTACCGGGAATCCATATACGCGATTGGCGTGTTTGATCGCTTTGCCTGACGCGTTGCGGTCGCGGACAAATTGCAGGTGCCCATCAAATCGTTTGCGGATGCGCTGCCGGCCCTGCTCGATGGCCCGTCCCCATTCCTCTTTAATCAACGGTCCAAAGGCGTCGTCCAACTCGTAGCTTTTGCTGTTTCGACCGGTGGCGGCAGCGGCGAAAAGGGTGGTTCCGGTACCCAGAAACGGATCGAGCACCGTATCGCCCATGACGGAAAACATGGATATCAGGCGGTAGGCCAGTTCAAACGGGTAGGCACCGCTGCGCTGTCTCAATTTTTGTCTGCCGGTCTTCTGGCGGGTTCCCTTCAGGTCCATCCACACATCCGAAAACCACAGGTTGCGTTCCTCCCAGAAAAAGGCACTCTGTCGTCGGTTGATCTTTTCTTCCCGGGTCGTGAACAGGCGTTTGCCTCCCTTTCGAAAGATCAGGATGGTCTCGTGTTCCAGGGTCACATAGGCGCCGGGCGGCATCATACCCGACCCCATGAATTTATTGGGGGAATTGGTCTGTTTGCGCCACAGGATATTCGGCAGGTTGGTGAATCCAAGCCCCAGCATGTGTGACAGGATGCGGCTGTGGTTGGGGTAAAGGGCAAACGCGCCATTGATGGTCCGGGTAGCGTCACCGATGTTGATACAGGCAATGCCGCCGGGAATCAGCACCCGATAAAGTTCATCCCACACCCGGTCCAGTTGCCGGTGCATCAGGTCGAACGCCTGCAAGCCGGCCTGGTTGTCCAGGGCCTTTCGGGTGGCTGCCTGCCGGCAGAACAAAGCGTCCCACATTTCAATCATGGGATAGGGCGGGGAGGTCACCACCAGGTGAACGCTCCGGGGGGCGACATCGGTCATTTTTTCGGAACCGGTGAAGCAGATGCGGTGGTTGGATATCATGGGCTTGTGTGCTCCTCTTGAAGCTCTGATTCATCTCATAAATGGCTGCTTCTTTCAATATTTAGCGTTGAACAATCCCATCCGGGTGGGTTGACGAATTAAAATTGATGAAAGCATCAAATATTTCGTTAGAATGTCGCTTAAATTGAATAATACCGATCTTAACTTTCTGAAAGTAAGAGAAAATGGAAATTGATGAAAAACGCATGATACGTCTTGTACCTTGACTTTCCCTGAAAAATCGAAGAAACATACCGATCGTGCCTGTCCGAAACGGCAAGGGGGTGCCAACTCCGCCTGATCGACCGAATTCAATTATTATTATATAAATTTAGCTATTTAAAACAGTCAATGAAAAGGGCAGCGGCCATACGCCGGAACCAATTCAAACGACGCTGCCAGTTATTATGAATAGAAACATTCAACAACCTGCTCACATGCCGGACAAGGAGGAATCCAAAAGATGATCAAGGTGCTTGTCAGCGACGCCCTCGGTGACGCTGGAATCCAGATATTCAAAGAAGCCACGGGAATTGATGTGGATGTGAAGACAGGGTTATCTCCCCAGGAACTCAAAGACATTATTGGTGACTACGATGCGCTGGTGATTCGAAGTGCCACGCAGGTCACCGAGGAGATTCTTGATGCCGGGAAAAACCTGAAGGTGGTCGGGCGCGCCGGCATCGGTTTGGACAATGTGAATATCCCCGCAGCCACCAAACGCGGCGTGGTCGTCATGAACACCCCCACGGGAAACGTGGTGACCACCGCGGAGCATGCCATTGCCATGATGATGGCCCTGACCCGAAATATTCCCCAGGGCACCCTGTCGCTGAAAGCCGGCCGCTGGGACAAGAAAAAACTGCAGGGAAGGGAGGTGTTCAACAAAACTCTCGGGGTTATCGGTTTCGGTAAAATCGGTTCCATCGTGGCGGACCGGGCCAAGGGGCTGCGGATGCAGGTGGTGATCTATGATCCCTTTGTTGCGCCCGAGCAGATCGAAAAAACCGGCTACGAAAGTGTGTCCCTGGATGAACTGTACCAGCGCGCCGACTACATTTCGGTTCATGTACCGAAACTCAAGGAGACCACCGGACTGTTGAACAAGGCGGCTTTCGACAAGATGAAGGATGGCGTGATGATCATGAATTGCGCCAGGGGTGGCATCGTCAACGAAGACGATCTTCACGATGCCATGAAATCAGGAAAGGTGGCCGGTGCCGCCTTGGATGTATTCGAAGCCGAGCCTCCCGGAGAGTGCCGCCTGTTCGAGTTGGATCGAATTATCTGTACGCCCCATCTGGGTGCATCCACCCGGGAGGCGCAAACCAATGTGGCCGTCGCCGTGGCCCGGCAGATTATCAGTTACCTGACCAGCGGCACGGTTATCAACGCGGTCAATGTGCCGTCCGTGGCAGGGGAACTGCTGAATAAAATAGGCCCTTATATGGCCGTGGGCGACCGCATGGGCTGTTTGCAGGCCCAGTTGGCCGATGGTCCGGTTAAAACTGTGACCATAGAATATACCGGTGATTTCAAAGGGATGGACATGGCTCCGGTATCTACGGCCATATTGAAAGGCCTGCTTACCCCCATGGTCAAATATGCGGTCAACTTCGTCAACGCACCGGTGGTGGCCAAGGAGATGGGCATCACGGTTAGCGAGTCCACCACCGCCGAAGCCGAAGACTACACGCATCTGATCACCCTGCGGGTGGGCACCGACACCGGGGATAACGTCGTTGCCGGAACGATCATCGGCCGCAGTGACATCAAAGTGGTCAAGATCAACAATTTCCGTTTGGAACTGGTGCCGGAGGGCCATATCCTGTTGATTTTCAACGATGACCGACCCGGTGCCATCGGCGGCATCGGGACCACCCTGGGAAGGCATAACATCAATATCGGGCGGATGCATGTGGGGCAGGAAAAGGACGGGGACCACAATATCATTTTTCTACAGACCGATACACCGGTTCCCCCCGAAGTGATCGAAGAACTGCGATCGGCGCAAATGGTCAACTCGGTGACGCCCCTGGAATTGTGATTGATCGATCTGTTTTTTGCTGTTAATCGTATGACTTACGCCGTGAAATACCAAAAGGGCGGGGATTCCCGCCCTTTTTCTTATTTGTACATTGTGTGTGTTGGCATGCTTTTTATACTGGTTTTCGGCTTGAAACCATTTTAAAAGATAGCAACCAAGCGATAACGAAACGGACCTGGAAAAGAGAACGGTTGCTTAACTGTCGTTGGCATCCAGAAGGTTTCTGAACAGGACACATAAAACACTGTTATTGCGACCATTCAGTTGTCATGACCAAATAAGACGCCCTATTAAGTAAGGGCGTCTCGTACTTTGGCGGTGAGATTGTATACAGTGAAAGGCTTTTGGATGAATTGCAGTCCTTCATCAAGCACACCATGATGGGAGACTATGTTTTCTGTATATCCAGACATATAGATTACCTTCATGTTGGGTTGTTTTTCCCTTAAAATGGAAAAAAGCGCTTTGCCATTCATCTCTGGCATAACCACATCGGTGAGTAACAGATCGATCGGGTCTTCATGTAATGCACAGACTTTCAGTGCGTCTTTCCCATTTTGAGCCGGTAAAACCGTATAACCATTTTCCATGAGGATTACGTGGGCAAGATCACGCACCTGTTTGTCGTCTTCTACCAGTAAAATTGTTTCATGACCCTTAACTTCCAAACTTGCCTTTTTTTTAATTGATACATCAGCAGGCACTCTTTCAGTAATTGGCAGGTATACTTTAAATATTGTGCCATTTCCGAGTTCGCTGTAAACCCAAATGTTACCTTTATGTTGCTTGACGATACCGTAAACGGTTGCGAGCCCCAGACCAGTCCCTTGTTTACCCTTGGTTGAAAAAAATGGCTCGAAAATTTTTAAACGGGTGCCTTCATCCATTCCGTGTCCGGTGTCACTAAAACTCAGCATGACATATTCGCCTGGATTGACGACAGAATGAGTTGACGTATAAGTTTCATCCAATTCAGCAAGTGCTGTTTCAATTATCAATTTTCCTCCCTCAGGCATGGCGTCTGCGGCGTTAATCGATAGATTCATTATCACCTGTTCGATCTGCCCAATATCAGCCATTATTGGTTTCATGAGGGGCGATTGGCCAATGCTAATCTCAATGTCCTCACGAATAGAACGCTGAAGAAGTTTACCAAAATCAGTAAGGACATTGTTGATGTTTACTGGCTTGAATTCCAAGGTTTGTTTACGACTGAAAGCTAACAGTTGATGCACTAAGTCCCGAGCTCTAACTCCAGCCTTGTTAATCTGTTCTAATTTTTCTTTGCGTTGATCATTTATTGCAAAATCATCTAAAAGCAGCTCACTGTAGCCAAGTATCGGTGAAAGCAGGTTGTTCAAATCGTGGGCGACACCTCCGGCAAGACGGCCCAAGGAATCTAATTTCTGTGCTTGTATTAGTTGTTTCTCCAGCACTTCTTTTTCTTTTTCGGCCTGTTTTCGCTCTGTAATATCTTTAGTTATAGATTGAATTACATCTTCACCGTTAATATTAAGGATGCTTGCCGACATAAGGCCGATGCCGATGTCTCCATTTTTTCTTACAAATTGAGCCTCAAGATTTTTAACATGGCCTGTTTTCATCAGTCCATCTACTAATCGTTTCCTGTCCTCGAGGTTTTTCCAGATATTAATATCAATTGATTTCTTTCCGATGACCTCTTTGCGCGAATAACCGGTAAGATCAGTAAATCCATCATTGATATCAATATACACCCCATCAAAGACTCTATTTAGATTGATCGCGTCAGGGATAGTACGGAATGCCAACCGAAATCGTTCTTCACTTTCTTTTAAGGCTTGGTTGGCAATCTTCAATCGGGTTATATCTCGTGTTATACCCTCAACACCGAGAATTTTTCCATCTTTGTCTCGGTAGAAATGCGCACTTGCAGATGCCCACCATACTGACCCATCTTTTCTTTTTAATTGAGCATCAAAATTAACCACTTCCCCCTTGTTTTGAAGCTTTTCCAAAAGAATCGTTCGTTCATCTGGAATCAGGTATATTTCTTCAGCCAAATCCATCCCAATAGCTTCTTCAACGGTATAACCCGTGAGTTTATAAACCGAAGGCGAGATATACGATATCTTCCCATCGAGAGTTGTCCGATAAAAAA
>SWCD01010678.1_pt1 | contig 12070 bp, 12 predicted proteins | sample 4693011 | NCBI WGS metagenome assembly SWCD01 (sample SAMN10267278, study PRJNA491770) | bioreactor metagenome | isolation source: DHS bioreactor inoculated with marine | place: Japan: Omine Ridge, Nankai Trough | reverse complement strand
ATTTCGTACTTAACCCTCCTTTGCATAAAAATATCGGCGTAGCGGGAGCTGGAGTTCTGCTGGTTGGATTTTTGTTTAACCTGGTGATTTGGCTCAAGGCACTCAGGCTTGTTCAGACAATTTGAGGAAAGTGCTACCAAATCTAACATATACAGTAGCAACCTTCACCGAAGGGTAGTTTGAAATCGCCCGATGTTAGATGTGGCAATATTAACGCCAAGTTCACTGTCGGGGATGAAGCGCAGCGGAACCCCGGTCCAGTTCAGCGGCTTGTTCGGCTTCCTTCTTGCGTATTCTCTCAATCGATTCTTGCACTTCAGGCGTTTTCGAGGAAATCTGCGTTTCCGCTTCTTTCTTAAATCGGAAATCGCAATGGGGACAACCATCGGCAAGCGTTTGCGTACGGATAAGGCCCCACCCCATGGCCTCGCTCAAAACAATGTCTGACATGCAAACGTACGGGGCAAACTCCTCTCCACCGTGTCTTTTCAAAAAGGTGTAATTGCCGCATTGAAGGTAATTGACGCCAAAATCGAATTTGTCTCCCTCGCTAATGAGATACTCGATCTCAAAGTCGCCCATAAGAACCTTCTGGTGTTGCTGGGCCCGTCTCGCCACAATCTTCCTCACAAGGCGGGAAAACATGAATCGCCTCATCAGCCAACGCTTCCATTTCGGAATCTCCGCCATTCTGAAGCGAAGTGCCTCGTGACACAGCTCCCATGCCTCTCCGGGCGGCTTGCCATGATTCTTCATCGCCTTATAGGCAGCAAGCTCCTGGGCGGTGATGAGAAGGAAGCTGTTGAGCATCCTTGCTCGCGGCCCTTTGATAAAGGGAATCTCTGGGATCAGTTTCTCATATTCCTGACGGACATCTCTGTGTAGCGTGTCGGTGAACTCCTTGCCGTAGCGTGTGATAAGCAAGGGTTTCATCAACACACAGGTGCTGTCAAAATCCTTAAGGAGTTTCTCTTTGCGCGCACTGTAGTAACCTATTATTTGATTTGGCATTTCATCCCCCTCGGTTTTGTCGTGTCCTTTATGAGGGTTGGCGAATCCTTCTTCTATCTTGGGGCCGAACAAGTTATTATCAGGTTTCTACAAGCAGCCAACCATATGCTCAGGTTGGTTAAAAAACGTAGCGAGCGAAGCTGAGGCAAGGAAAGGTGAGGTGCAAAAGCAGAGGGTACGTGCAGTACGTGAGCATTTCGGAGTCTCCCTGCGGTCGCTTACCTAAACCGAACTTTGACGCAGTATCAGCGAGCGTAGTAGTTTTTCATCAACCTGCTACCGTCACCGGTGTAACAAACCCATCCGGCTTAATGGCCAGCACCGAGCAATCGAGCTGGTTAAGAATGCCTTCGGCTGTATTACCCATGAGAAAGCCGGGGAGGCCGGTGCGGACAACGGTACCCATAACAACAAGATCCGCCTTAATGTCTTTAGCAAGCTGGGGAATAACTTGCTCTGCGTACCCCTCCAGCATGTGAACTTTGAGATCAAGGTACTCCCGTTCTTTTTCGCCTAGCAAGGAGTCGAGTTGCTTGTTAAAAGCTTTTTGCTGCGCTTTTATCTGCTGCTTCTGGGTATCTATCCACTCTTGAATCTCTTCCTTCTGGGATTTGAAGCGATACGAGTTCACCATGCTTGTTCCATCCACATGCCAGGCATGAACAATGTGGAGTTCAACGAATTGGGAAAAAGCCACAGAAGAAGCCATCTCTATAATTTGCCGGTTAAGGGCTTCCAGGTTTTGACCATCTACAGAGGGGCCTATATCCACGGCAGCCAAAATACGACCATATTTCTCCTGGCCTCCTTTTAAGAGCCACACAGGGCAGGGGCATTTTCGTAACAGGTGCATGTCTGCCGAGCCGAAAAATATTCTCTGGACAACATTCTGCTGTTGGGCGGTCTTTAGGACAAGATCATGCCCATCCTTAAGAACCTTACGGATGATCTCAAGAAAGGGCGTTCCCTGGAGAACATCTATATCAACCGCTACGTCAGCGGCAAATTTCTCTGCAAGCTTTTCCAAATCATTGCGCCGCTCTGCGGTCATCAAATCACCCACGGTCAGAAACGTTTCAGGCAAAACATCGATAACCGTCAAATCCGCCTGGTTGGTGACGGCAAGATCAACAGCCTGCTTCATGGCTGCCTCGTCACTACCGGTATCTGTCAGCACTAAAAGAAGATTTTTAAAGCGTCGCATGGCCCATCACTCCTTGCTTTGTTGAATCAAATAGAGGAATTCTCAAGCTTTTATATATTTAATGTGTAGATCAGTGGAAAGAAAGTCAAGGAACTATCTTTGGCGCTCCTTCAAGAAAACAGCGCTACTTGCTTTCTACTTTCTGGGCTTAACCCCTCGCCGGGCTTCTGCAGTAAAGGGATCATCTGGCCAGAAATGCTTGGGGTAGCGGCCCTTGAGTTCTTTTTTTACCTCTTGATACGTCGTCTGCCAAAAACCTTTTAAGTCTTTGGTTACCTGGATAGGGCGCTGGGCAGGAGAAAGCAGATGGATGAGGACCGGTACCTTGCCACGGCAGATGGTGGGGGTCTCCTGCATGCCGAACATCTCTTGAATGCGGACGGCAAGCACTGGAGGACCGCCAGGCTCGTAGCGTAATTTGATACGGGAGCCGCTGGCCACCTCAAGATGGGTGGGGGCCAAACGGTCAATCTCTTGGAGCTGTTGCCAGGAAAAACGCGATGACAAAATGGTGATTAGGTCGAGCTTCTTCAGCTCTGCAGCCCGCGTCATGCCCTCCACATAGGGCGCAAGCCAGGCCAGATCATTAAAGAGATGGTCATCGTCCATGGCCGGCCATTCGCCTGGCAACCATTCGTGGAGAAAATTGACCCTGGTCTGCAGGGTTCGGCATTCCTTGGTCCAGGGGAGTGAATGAGGCCCGAGGAGTTTTACCCCCTGCAAGAAGGCATCGGCGATCTCTTCAGCAGGTGCGTCCTGCCATCTCTGCTTTTGCAAAATAAGGCTGCCTAGTTTGCTCGATATTGTCGCTTCAACGCGTTTCTTTTCCTGACTCCAACTAACTTCCTTTTCCTGACTTAAAAGCTGGGGATGATCTGTCATCACCTCCTCTTCGCCGATAGCTGCAGCTAGAAAAATGCGGCCCTCTTTGGCTCCGGCATCAAGATCAGGAATGACCAGCATGGGCCAGGAGATCAACGGATCATGGGTTTGCAGACGAGCCCGACGGCCTGTGGCTAACAGATAATGGCCGGTTTTTGTGCCCTGCTGCTGGGCAATGCGGTCTGGATAGGCATGGGCCAAAAGATTGCCAGTTTCTGCCATATCCTTTTGCTTTGAGGTTTTCTTGAGCATGGCCTTATACATCCTGGATTCCTGATCCACCCGGCGACAGGCGGCAGGATCGGCGCCTCGGGCCCGGGCCTCTCCAGCTCCCTTGCCGCGCCACAGATCCAGAATCTTCAGTCGTTGTTCCAGGTCAGCACTCTCCCCTCGGGCCTCGCCTTTTAATATATCGCGGTTTGCTAAAAGTGCAGCCACATCGCAGGCCAAGTCGCCCTGGCCCTTTTCCTCACCGCGAACCAGCAGAAGGCCAAGACGTGGGTGGAGAGGAAGGCGGCCAAGGCGTTTCCCCAAGACAGTGGGGAGGCCTTGCTGGTCCAGTGCCCCTAAGCTTGCAAGCATACTCCTGGCCTGCTCAATTTGGGAGGAGCGGGGTGGGTCCAGCCAGGAAAGCTCGTCTGGGTCCCGAACACCCCAAATAGCAAGATCAAGAAGCAGAGGGGCCAGATCAGCACCAATAATTTCCGGGGCCTGGAAGTCAGCCAGGCTATGGTGCTCTTCTTGGTTCCAGAGTCGATAGGCGTGGCCAGCTTCCAACCTACCGGCGCGCCCGGTCCGCTGTTCGGCAGAGGCCTTGGAAATCGGCACTGTTTCTAGCCTGGTCAATCCGCAGGACGGGTCAAAACGGGGCCTTTTCATTAAACCGCTATCAACTACCACAGTAACGCCTTCCACAGTGAGACTGGTTTCAGCAATGGGGGTGGCAAGAATAAGTCGCCGGCGTTCAGCCGGCGCGAAAATTTTATCCTGCTTCTCCTGGGGCAGGTCGCCGTAGAGAGGAAGAATATCAAGCTCTGGAAGATCGGCAAGTTCGTTGGCCAAGCGTCGAATTTCGCCACTGCCAGGCAAAAAGGCAAGGACATCTCCCTCCTGCTCTTGCAGGGCTCGGCGGATTGCTAAGGCCATGGCCGCAACAAGATGCCATGGCTCAGGCCTGGCAAGATAGCTGGTGGTCACCGGGAAGCATCGTCCCTCGCCGCGTATCACCGGCACACCACCCAGCAGATCAGCAACAGCAGCACTATCCAATGTGGCGGACATGACAAGAACCCGCAAATCATCGCGCAACTGGCGGGCATCAAGGCAAAGGGCCAGAGCCAGATCAGCATGGAGGGTTCGTTCGTGAAATTCATCAAAGATCACCATGCCAACCCCAGGGAGTTCGGGATCATCCTGCAGCATACGGCTCAGAATACCTTCGGTGACAACCTCAACCCGGGTGCGTTTAGAAATTTTGCGCTCAAAACGGATACGGTAGCCAACCGTCACCCCCACCTTCTCGCCAAGGAGGTCACTCATCCGGCGGGCAGCGGCGCGTGCGGCCAGACGTCTTGGTTCCAAAATGATAATACGCCGGCCGGCCAACCACTCTTCCTCAACCAATGCCAAAGGCACAATGGTGGTTTTGCCTGAGCCCGGCGGCGCAACTAAAACAGCGCCCGTATGAGATGCCAAAGCAGTGCAGAGTTCGGCAAGAACGGTATTAATCGGCAGGGAAGGGAGGTTCATGGCAGGTAATTGGTTTTGACGCTTAAAAATCTTATGCCTATACTTTTTAGAGGCACACCCTCACTTCTACCATCGAAAAAAGAGAAGTTCTCGTGCTTTTTGTTAAAGAAATATGGAGTTTACCCGACCTTTAGAAGGTAGATAGGAGTTTTTTTGCCTGCCGCCATAAAGGCTTTATTTATAAAACGGATCACGGATGAATAGAGTTCAGCGCCATAAAACAAGGGGGATAGTGCTAGCCCTTTTCGTACTGCTCCCCCTTCAATGTTTTTGGGCCCCAGCCAGCCAGGCAGCCACTGATACCAACGATATCTATGCCATGGTGGAGATTGCCGATAAGGCCATGGATGTGGTGTTGCGCAAGGCCAAGGGCGTAAAAAAAGTGGCCTCACCCACCATTAACGAGACACAGCTCGGCGCCATGCATGCCTACCAACTCCACATTGCCTGCCTGGATCAGCTCCGCTCTCTGGAGATCAAACTTAAACTTCGGCCCTTTCCAAAAATCGTTGCCTCCCCCAACTATTATAAAGCCGAGGATGTCTACCAGCTCTCGGCCATCCTGCTTTCCGAGGTACGCAGAATCGCCATCCATCTCAATATCTGGGGTATGCCTGAGGTGGATCATAACTACACCACCAAGAATTATAACGATGTGGTGCGGCGCTGCCTTGCTGTTTTCATGAAGCTGCGCACCCTGGAAGATATGGACAAGATCTCCACCAATGGTGTTTACCCTCAGTTTCCCCGAGGTGTCAGTGATATTAAGACCATCCTTACCCACATTGATCCGGCCCAGCGCTATCGTATTGATCTTGAACAAAAAGAGACAAAGGCGAGCCTTGCCGATGTTCACAGAGAATGTCTGAACCTGCGCCATGATCTCAACAAGCTACGTAAATTTTATAATTTACGGACGGTGGCTGTGCCCAAAAAACCACCCCATACCCCCTTGCACCCCTGTGATATTTATATCCAGACCCAGATAATTTTGGCAGAGATCAATGCCCTTAAAAAGGCAAGCGGCACATACAGCATAAGCCCTGAAGGTATACCAACGAAAGGAAAGAACGCCGCTGACCTACTCTACCAGGCCCAGCTGCTGCGCTACCTCGCCAATCAGATTCCATCCTTAACCCACATGGTCAAATAGGCTGGTATCTATGTTTAGCAAAATAAACCTCGGCATAAAGATCGGTATCGCCTTTGTCCTCATGGCCGGTGTTCTGGCCCTGGCTGCCCTCTTTCCCCTTGCCCAGGTGAGTAGAGTATCTTCCATCACCAGCCGCTCCCTCGACCAAGGGGCTCCGGCCACCATGGCCAGCCAGGAGATGCAAAACGGTATCAGTGACTCCCAGGCAGCCCTGCGCGGCTGGCTGACCACAAACGAGCGTAAATTTAGACAAGAAAGGGAGTCAGCCTGGAAAGATCAAATCCTGCCCGCCTTGGATACCCTTAAAAACTTAACGCCGCTCTGGTCATCCTCCTCAGAAAAAAAACGCCTGGAAAAGCTTAAAGCGCTCTCTACAGAGCTCCAAAAAAATCAGGATAAAATTGAGGCCATGGCAGCCGAGCCGCGCCAAGCCAACTTCCCAGCCCATAAGTTGTTCACCGATGAGGCCCTTCCCCTTATTAAGGAAAGAGCCGCAAGTCTTGACCGAGTCATCGAGCACGAGGGAAGGCTGGAGGCCACGCCGCTTCGCAAAAGACTCTTTGACCAAATGGCAGAGATGCAAAGAGCGGGTGATGAATGTGCAGCAGCCCTTGAGTCTTACCTGCAAAGTCCGGAGGATGCTTTTAAGCGCCAGTTTAACAACAACATGGCCCGCCAGGATGAGATCTATCAACAGCTCACCAGTAAGGCCTCGCTCCTCACCCCTGAACAAAACCGCAACCTTGCGCAGCTTAAAAAATCGATCAATAGCTTGCGACCTGTGGCTTCGCAGGTCTTTTCTATCCGGGCCGGAGAAAACTGGAACAGGGCCTTGCTCCTCTTTACCAAAGAGGCCATGCCCCAGGCCGCGACCATCCAAAAAGAATTACAGCAACTCATTGTTCTCCAAAAACAGCAAATTGCCAGCGACACCAAGGAGGCCAAGGACAAAACCAGGAGCCTGGCAGCCACAGAATATACCCTTCTTGGCGTTGGTTTATTGCTCTGCCTGCTCTTGGCCATTTTTATCACCAAGATGGCTGTTGCCCCCCTGCGCCGCGTTTTCGGCGGCCTGAAAAATTTTTCAGCCAAAGACATCGAACAGGCTGAAAAAAAGGTCACCTCCTTGGTCAGCGATCTTTCCCGGGGCTCAACCTATATCAAAAAAAGCAGTACTGCCCTGGCTGAGTCTTCAGCCGGCCAGGTAGAATCTCTGGCAAAAATATCCACAGACCTCGGCCAACTCAGCGAGATAACCAGCACCAGCACCGAAAAGGCGAACCAGGCCAATGTCATGGCCACAGAGGCCAGTGAAGCTGCTCAAAACAGCACTGCAGCTATCGATAAAATGACCGAGGCCATACAGGATATGAAGATATCCACCGATGAAACGGTATCCATCCTTGGCACCATTGATGATATTGCCTTTCAGACAAATCTCCTTGCCCTTAATGCGGCCATTGAGGCTGCCCGGGCCGGAGAGGCGGGCAGCGGTTTTGCCGTGGTGGCTGAGGAGGTTCGCAACCTGGCCATGCGCTCGGCAGAGGCTGCCAAGCATATTGGCACACTGATAGAAGATTCCAAAAAGCATGCCGAAAGCGGCGTGGCTGTCTCTGATGAAGTTACTGAGATGCTCACCAGAATTTCAGAGGGTATTGAGCAGGTCGCCATTTTAAACAGGGAGGTGGCGCAATCTTCAGAAGAGCAATTTGTCGGCATTGACAAGATCAACAATGGCCTCAGCCATCTTGACCATGTTATTCAGAACACTGCCCACCAAGCTTCCAAGCTCTCCGGGAATGCTCATGCCATTGAAGACAGGGTTGACAGGCTTGTTGGTATCACCGGACGCCCGTCGACACCAAGTGCACCTCGCTTACCAGGAAAAAAACAACCCCAGCTTCCCGGAAGGCCGTCACCCAATCCGGTTGTTAAAGCACGACCACAGGTAGCCGAGGTCAAGAAACCAAGGCTTCCTCAGCCTCCACAGGCGTTACCTCCAAAGCCAGCTCCCCAAGCTACTGCTCAGGCTGATGGCAAGGATGTTTTCATCGCCTGGTCAGATCAACTTTCTGTGAAGGTAGCAAAAATTGATATGCAGCATATCGCTTTAGTGGATCTGGTAAACGATCTCTACCGGGCCATTAAGGCAGGCACCGGCCATGAGGCAGTAAAAAAGGTGGTCACCAGTTTGGTGCGCTACACCATTTTCCATTTTCATACCGAAGAAAAGATGATGGAAGAGATTGACTATCCCCATCTTGGCGAACATAAAAAACGACACCAAAAACTCCTGGCCCATGTTCAAAAATTAAGTAAACGTGTGGAAAATCAGGAACCGGGCCTGGAAAACGAACTTCTCAATTTCCTCAAAAAATGGCTGACCAACCACATCATGAAGGTAGACAGCCACTACAGTCCGTTCTGCCATAAAAAGGGCCTTCGCTGACACAGCACACCACCCCTCCTATCAAGCCATTGACTTCTCAAGCCAATGTAATTAAACCGTAACTTGTCCATCCTTATGACTTTTACGTCAAACGCTGGCCGTCGAAGAGAAACATACAAAGAGCGGACCACTATCACGGCAGCAACCTATACCCTCATTAACCATTTGCATAACAGCATTTAGGCTCAAAAAATTAAATGATAGTTACTTTATATTCAGACCAAAACGAATTTCCACAATCTGATTGGAGTGATTTTTTAAAAAACTACAAAATCAATTGGCATAAAACGAAATCAAACGATGATGCGAATATATGGTACCCGATCGAAATGAAAGGATACGTCATTTGGGTATCTGTGGCGCATATCTGTTATATAGAGCAGTCGAGGTTTTGGAGAATAATAATAGAATTAAAAAACGACAATAATGAGGAAGGTCTTAAATTATTGAAAAGCATCAAAGCAGAAGCAATGGATGAATTCAATTTTACCGATAGTATCTAAACAAAAAATAATTAATGATTGGCAAGTATCTAGAATCCCACTTTCCTGGTCTCTCTTTAGAGGGGGCTTTATTTTACTGTTGGGATATCGGAATAAGGTTTGAAATTGGCCCAGCTGAGATAGGTGTATGGAAAGATCTAAATAAAAAAGTATTTAACAATGAATATTTCGACATAGCTCTAGATAGAAGCCTGTTAATATTTGATTTTTTATTTTCCCCAGACGACGAGATCGTGCTGATTTACAAAATATTTTCAGATGGCAGAAAAAAAATCAAAAAAAGAAGTTTTTTAACAAGAGTGCTAAGCCCTAATGTTTATGAAAATATTAAATTTTCTACATCGCGTAAAATGTGGGGAAAGAGCTATTGCTGCAAAATAGCCAGTATTAAGTTGCCTAAATCAGACGTAAATTACAAACAAGTTTTTGATGCTGTAATAAATCAAGACTTTGATATTCGAGGAAAGAATTACACTCAAGGACAGTTTTACTTTATCAATGTAACAAAAAAATTAATATTCCATTTGTACGATGACAGAGGCTTAGATGTTGTCGCTCAAGATAGAAGTAATTTGGCTGGAATCTATAAAGAGCATAATGATTTAATCCTGGATTATGAACGAGAGAAAATTGACCAAATATTTATAGGAGTATAAAAATATTCTCAAGTACGACACGTACGCGCGCCTTATCTTTAAGTTATGTGAAAAAGTTCAAATGAAGTACAAAAATATCTACTCAGCAATTCACAATTTTGGCCATAGTTTTACGAGCCTCATGAACTATGTAGACAGTGACTATATCATTGATGAATTGGTTAAAATACATAACAAAGGGTGCGATATTGAAGTTAACTGGCTCACACGTGAATTTAAACCTTCCGAGTTTGAATCTAAAAGAATTACAAAGTCTATTGGCTACTGGGGTGATTCATTGGAAAATCACTTATCATCACAAAACGTAGACATACAGAAAATTACTTCATTATACTTCAGGTGGCCGGCTGGTCATCGCAAGTTCATGATTGCCACAGATGACAGAGGCAAGGAATACAAAATATTTGTAAATGAAATTAACTTGATAAATCATGGACTGCTCAAAGTTTTCCAAAGAATCTTTCGAAAAAATTAAGAAAGATAAGTCTAAAGTGAAGAAACTCCTTCGCGAATTAGACAAGTCTGTGGCACAGGAGCTTAGAGAAATAATTGGTTTAAAAATGGAAGAAATTGTCAATGAACTTAATAGCCAAGGACATTCTTTAAAAAGAAACGCAAGAGATGAAGAGTTTAATGAAACAGATTTTTGTGAATCACATGGGGCCAGAACCTGTGGTTTTCGTCTAGGCACAGATTTAATTGTTTCTTCTGGTTATTATGGTGCCAGTGATTGTGAAGAGGTTGAATAATACCTACATTTAAACAATACGCTCATGCATGGCTCGCAAACCTGCGCCTTATTAAATCGGCTTCGGCCAACTCAACTACAACTCGAACTTATTTTCACCCAAGTGAGGCGCGCGTCTTAGCTTTGTGTTAAGCGTCGAGAAAACCATGACTCATAAGGCAAAGGTTTATTTCAGAAGTATTCTGAAATAGAATATCAAGTTAGTTCATATCCATAAACTATCAGGAGGATCATATGAGTTTGCAGGACGAAATTAAGGCCTTCAATGAGGAGATGCTGCCCACTATACCTCCTGAGGTGCTTGCAGTTATGGAAAAAGCTGCTGAGGAACTGGCTGCATCCGGCATTGCCCAACATGTACTTACAGAAGGAGACTCTCTGCCATCGTTTTCACTACCCAATGTCCATGGCCAGGTAGTTACTTCTTCAGACCTTTTATCAAGAGGCCCACTGGTTGTCAGTTTCTACCGTGGCAGTTGGTGACCTTACTGTAATCTTGAGCTGCGGTCTTTGCAGCGAATACTCGATCAGATCCACAATTTTGGTGCTGAGCTTGTTGCTATCTCACCGGAATTGCCTGACAACTCTCTTTCCATGACTGAAAAGAATGAGATCAACTTTCAGGTCTTAACTGATCAGGAAAACTCCTTTGCCCGCCAATGTGGTCTAGTCTTTACCCTCGCTGAAGAATTGCGCCCACTGTACAAGGAGTGGGGAATTGATCTTCCGGTTCAAAATGGAGAAAATTCTTATGAGCTCCCTTTGCCGGCAACCTATGTTGTTGATCAACGCTCACGCATAGCCCTTAGTTTTGTGGATACGGATTATACAAAGCGGATTGAACCAGAGGATGTGCTTTCGGGTTTAAAGAAACCTGTTAGTTAACTGGCTAAAACCTTGGTGCCGGCGAGTTCAACGTTATACCAGTAATAAAATATGCTCAAATGGGATGAAGTGCGAAAATTACTTGTTCAACACCTTGCCCCATCGGTAATAGACCTTGGCTTCAATAATCCTGGTCGTACCATGCGAAGATTTAGGGGTGAGTTTGTCGATATAATAGATTTTCGTTGTTACAAATACAATGGTCGTGCAGTTATATCACTTGGCTGTGGGCTTCGAAAATTCATGAAAAATAACCCCAAGCCCGTGAATTGTATTTTTCATGTCCAACCATTTGATAGTTTAAATGAAAATTGGCTTAATTTTCACAATTCAGCAGACGAGCAAATCCAATCATTTGAAGAATTCGCCCCATTTTTCACAAAGGAAGTTGAGCTCTGGTTTGATCTCTTTCCAGATATTCAAACTGCAATAAAAGCTGCGTCAAACAATACTTTTTCAGGTCCTGATCATGTCGCCATGTTTAATGTGCCGAGTCCAGCATATGACAGGGCAATTGAGCAATTAAATTCCCTTAGCAACAACTAAAGTGACTCTTCCGAAAAAGCTCAGAAATCTGCGAAAGATCTATGTGGAAGGTCAGGACTTCCTATGGAAACCAGCTACAATTGTCTACCCACTTGAATCACAGTTAACTAAACTCGTGATCGACTCAGGTTTTAAAGACCCTTGGTTGCATATCCATGAACCGGGCTTCAAGAACCACAATGACCCGAGCATAATCACTCCGGGCTTTGTTGCCGACGCAATCAAATTTGCACTTAAACGTGGATGGAAGCCTTATGAGCACAGGGGAGAATTCAAAATAACGT
>SWCD01016620.1_pt1 | contig 12092 bp, 10 predicted proteins | sample 4693011 | NCBI WGS metagenome assembly SWCD01 (sample SAMN10267278, study PRJNA491770) | bioreactor metagenome | isolation source: DHS bioreactor inoculated with marine | place: Japan: Omine Ridge, Nankai Trough | reverse complement strand
TCAGCTTGGAGTTGGGGGAGCCAGACTCCGGGCAGCGCAGGGCTGAGGTGCCTTCGGCGATTCAGCCGGACTCTGGGTAGCGCAGAAACATCGGGCGTCGTGGGCTCCAGCGGTGGGATTTGTCTCCCAAACGTAAAGGGGCCTGTACGCGCAGTCGCTGCTGACGTACGGTCGCATGGGACACCTTGGGAGGTGGGATCTGATGCGCGCCCTGCGTATGGTTTTGGTATTTCTGTTGGCCGGCTCGATCCTGGTGGTGGTTCCCGGCGAAGGAGATGCCACGGTGCCCGGCGCCATCGGCCGAATCGCCTTTGTCTCCGACATGGATCACGGATCCGGTGAGATCTATGTACGCGACTTCGCCGGGAGCACCCCAACCCGGCTTACGACCAACACCGCATACGACGCCGTTCCAATCTGGTCGCCAGACGGCACCCGGATTGCGTTCAGCAGCGACGGCGACGTGTATGTCATGGATCCCGACGGATCGAACCAAACCAATCTGACCAACGGGGTCGGGTCATCGAATACGCCTCTCGATTGGTCGCCAGACGGGACTCGGATCCTGTTCCTGTCCGATCGAGATGGGGACAACGATTTGTGGGTCATGTATGCGGACGGTTCCCAGCCGTCTCAGTTGCTGAACACAGCACAGCTCGAGTTGGATGGAGCCTGGTCGCCAGATGGTACGACGATCGCGTTTAGCCGCTTGAGTGGCATCCATTCCGATATCTGGCTGATGGATGCGGACGGATCCAACCAGCGCAATATCACCAACAACACTTCGAGCGACAGCGCTTCGCCGTCCTGGTCTCCGGATGGAACCAAGCTTGCGTACTCTTCTGGAACGCACCCGAACTACCAGATCTGGATCATGGGATCCGATGGTTCGAATCCGGCGATGCTGGCGAGCGCCCCGGGCACCGGCAACTACTCCCCAGCCTGGGCGCCCGACGGCAGCCGCATCGGATTCACCTCCGACCGGGATGGGGATATGGATCTGTGGATGGTCAACCCCGACGGAACGGGAGTTGCCCATCTCACCAACAATCCCGCCAACGAACGTCTAGTGAGCTGGGAGTCGGTGAACCGTGCCCCGCTCGCAGTCGCCGATGAGGCAGCAGTGAATAGAGGGTCGGCCGTGGCGGTCCCGGTGCTGAACAATGACTCCGACCCTGACAACGAGGTGTTGTCTGTTGCCGACGTTACCCGGATGCCCGATGAAGGCTCAGTCGCAATCAGCCCATCCGGAGTCATCACATATACGCACAATGGGACAGGGTTGAGCAGCCTGCATACCGATTGGTTCGAGTACGAGATCGAAGATGCGCGGCTCGGAACCGCCCGGGCCATCGTGACTATCTGGATCTCCGTTGGGTTCGATGACGTACCCGCGTCGAGTGTGTTCTTCAGCGACATCAACTGGCTCGCCGAACAAGGTATCACCAGGGGCTGCAACCCGCCCGGCAATACCCTCTTTTGCCCGGGTGAGTTCGTTACGCGCGGTCAGATGGCTGCGTTCCTGGTCCGGACATTGCACTACAGCGTCGGTGGCGGAGACAACCTGTTCGCTGATGATGACGGCTCCACATTTGAGATCGATATCGACAGGTTGGGCACCGCCGGGGTGACGCTTGGCTGCAATCCGCCTCTGAATGATCGCTTCTGCCCGAATGAGTTGGTGACTCGGGGTCAGATGGCTGCGTTTCTGGCACGCGCCTTTCATCTGACAAACCTGGGACTCGAGGATCTCTTTGTCGACGACAACGGGTCGATATTCGAGTTCGACATCGACAAGCTCGGTGCTACCGGAATCTCCCGAGGGTGCAATCCGCCGGATAACGACCGGTTCTGCCCCAACGACTACGTGACTCGCGAACAGATGGCGGCGTTTATACGCCGGGCGGTCGATTACATAACCTGATGTCACTTTCTGACAAGGGGTCTTATTTCCCGGCGGGCGCCTTTGTAGGGTCGAGATGTGACACCCGGGAGGTGGGATTCGATGCGCGCTCTGCGTATGGCTCTGGTTCTTCTGCTGGCATCCTCGATTCTGGTGGTGGTACCCGGCGAGGTCGATGCCACGGTTCCAGGCGCAATCGGCCGGATCGCCTATGTCTCCGAGGCTATCGACCCTCTCGGTGATATTTATGTGCGCGACTTCTCCGGAGGCACTCCCATCCGGCTGACGACGAGCACCGAGCCGGACTATTCACCCCGTTGGTCCCCCGACGGCGATTACATCGCGTTCGGGCGAGCCAATGGGGGCGGAGGCGGCACCGATGTCTTCGTCATGGCACCGGACGGCTCGGGGCAGACGAATCTGACCAACGGGGGCGGCACATCCAACATCCCCCTGGCGTGGGCACCCGACAGCATGCGGATCCTCATGGCTTCGGATAGCTCGGGCCAGAATGACCTGTGGATGATTCGCCCCGATGGGTCGGATCCGGTCAAGCTGACCGACACCGCCGACCTGGAGCGTTACGCCGCGTGGTCGCCGGACGGCTCGACGATTGCTTTCGATCGCATCACCCCGGGCTCGGCGAGCATCTGGCTCATGGACGCAGACGGATCTAACGCCCGCAGCATCACCGGGACCACGGGTACCTATCTGATGCCGGCGTGGTCACCGGATGGGATGAAGATCGCCTATGTCGACGGCAATGCAAGCTACGGAGACATCTGGGTGATGAATGCCGACGGCTCCAACATGATCAACCTCACTAACTCCGCACTGGCCGACGAGAGTAATCCGCGGTGGTCGCCGGATGGCACGAGGATCTTGTACACGTCTGACGCCGACGGCGATTACGACATCTGGGTGATGAATGCGGACGGCACCGGGAAGGCGCATGCCACCGATCATGTCAGCAACGAGTCCGATGCGACCTGGGAGTCGGTGAACCGGCTGCCGATCGCTGTCAACGACGAAGCCACGGTGCATCGCGGCCGGTCGGTTGAGATTGCTCCTCTCAGCAACGACTCCGACCTCGATGGCGAGATGCTCGAACTCGGCGACATCACCCGGATGCCCGGCGAAGGGACGGTGTCTGTTGATCCAGGTGGGATCGTCACCTACACCCACAACGGGCTTGTCGCCCCCCGGGGCCATGTGGTCCCGTATACCGACTCGTTTGACTACCGGGTTGATGACGAGCGGCTCGGATCATCGATCGGGACCGTCCAGGTGTGGATCTACCCCTACTTTGATGACGTGCCGCTGGGGCACACCTTCTTCGACCATGTCCTATGGCTTGCGGTCCAGGGGATCACCTACGGCTGCAACCCGCCCGATGACACACTGTTCTGTCCGGACGATCATGTCACGCGAGGTCAGATGGCCGCTTTCTTGGTGCGTGCCCGTGGCTACCTGGATGGCGGGGAAGCGGATTTGTTCGTCGATGACAACGGGTCGGTGTTCGAGGTTTCGATCGACAAGCTGGGCACGGCGGGTGTGACGCTGGGGTGTAATCCGCCGGTGAATGATCGATTCTGCCCCGACAGCTATGTGACCAGAGGTCAGATGGCGGCTTTCTTGGTGCGGGCTTTCGATCTGCAGGATCTCGGGATGCACGACCTGTTCATTGATGACAACGGGTCCATGTTCGAGGCTTCCATCGACAAGTTGGGAGCCACCGGGGTCTCCAAGGGCTGCAATCCGCCGGTGAACGATCACTTCTGCCCCGACGACTATGTGACCCGCGGTCAGATGGCCGCCTTCATCGGCCGCGCCGTCGCCTGGGGCGAGGAGTAGACGAAACGGGGGCGAATACCGCTGAGTTAGCTGATCCGCCACACTGCGCCGGAGCGACCGGGCACCGTGACCAAGCTGGTGTCGGAGGTGGCGATGCCCCAGAGCAGTTCGAGGTTGCCACCGATTGGCGCCGAGGCGGCCTCGTCCCCAGCATTGACAGCGACCACAAGCTGCTCGGTGTCATCAAACCGCTCAAACACATAGAGGTGCCCGGCGGCCGAGACGTGTCGGTAGCCGGGTGCGCGCAGCGCCGGATGGGTATGCCGCAACGCGATCAACTCACGATGCGCCGCCAGTAGCTCGACGTCCCACTCGGACTCGTCCCAGGGGAAGGCGCGGCGGCACTGCGGGTCGAGCGAGCCGGACACACCGACCTCGCTGCCGTAGTAGACACACGGGGCCCCCGGGAAGGTCGTCGTCAGCAAGGTCGCCAGGATGAGCGAGGCTTTGTCGTCGGAAGCAGTGGTGATGAACCGAGCTGTGTCGTGTGACTCCAACAGGTTGAGATTGGCCAAGTGGGTCTCGATTGGGTAGCGAGCAAAGAGCTTGTCGATTCGATCGGCGTAGGTTGCAGCGTTGATGGGTGCCACCGTTGAGTAGGCGGGATTGGGAACGACATGCGGCGGATCGATGCGCTTCCCCGCAACGAAGGACAGCACCTCAACCGTCAGCAGGTAGTTCATCGTCGCATCGAATCGGGTGCCGCCCACGATGTACTCGGTGGAGTCCTCCCAGATCTCGCCGACGATGTAGGCATCAGGATTGATCGCCCGCACCCGGCGGCGGAATTCCTCCCAGAAGCCATCTGCCGTGATCTCGACGGGTACGTCAAGGCGCCAGCCGTCGATCCCCTTGTGGAGCCAGTACTCGGCAACCTTCATCACGAACTCTCGGACCACAGGATTGTCGGTGTCGAGTCGTGGCAGCGGCTTGAGGTTGTACCAGCCGAGGTAATTGGCTGGTCCGTCGCCATAGGGGTTCAGCGGCAGCTTGTCGATGGTGAACCAGTCGAGGTACGGAGACTCGGCACCGTTCTCAACGATGTTGTGGAACTGGTGGAAGCCGCGCCCGACATGGTTGAAGACACCATCGAGCACGACGCGGATGTCCCGATCGTGACAGGCGGCGATCAGCTCGTCGAGGGCGTCGTTGCCGCCAAGCAACGGATCGACCTGATAGAAGTCGTCGGTGTGATACCGGTGGTTGGCGCCGCTCACAAAGATCGGGTTGAGATAGAGGGCGTTGATACCGAGTCCGCTGAGATAGTCGAGGCGTTCAGCGATCCCCAGTAGGTCGCCTCCCTGGAAGGCGTGTCCCGTCGGTTCGGCACCCCACTCCTGAAGGTGGGCCGGCTTAAAGACCCGATCGGACTTGGCAAACCGATCCGGGAAGATCTGATAGAAGACTGCGTCTTTGACCCATGAAGGGGCCTGGTTGAAGGGTGTGGTCATAGGCGGGTGATGCTACCCCGCTACGGGATGAGCGCTCGCACAAGGGCTGCAATGTACCTATTCGCGTGGCGAGTGCATAGGTACCCTAGAAGTATATGCCAGAGGAGGTTGGCGATGACTGCCCGAGAGCTGGTGGACCGGTTCGGCGTGCTGATGGGGGAGAAGGATGTCAGCGCTTTGGCGGGCCTGTACTCGGCTGATGCGAAGGTCATTCTGTTCTACGACATTGCATCCGGGCGGGACGAGATCCGGCAGCTGATGGACAACTCTGTAAGGACGCACGGCAGTTATCGGGTGATCTCCATCGACCAGTTCCAGGACGCCGGGGATATCGTCATGTGGGACGCCACCGTGATGACGGATACGGGGCCGTTGTTGACGACCCATGTTGTTCTTCTGGATGACGAAGGTCTCATCAAGCGCCACGTCCCCGGGATTCGCGGCTACTGGGGGATGTAGCGGCTGTAGCCGCCTTGCTACCTCGCCGGGTAGATCCGGAGGACCTGATCCGATGTGCCGACGGCGAAAGACAGGCTTCCTTCGTGCTCAATCCCGGCCAGGTTTGTCGTGAGTCGTCCGGGTAGAGGCAACGACCCCGCCACGGCTACGCCATCACTGACGCGGGTGAGGATGCCGAGTTCGGCTAGGTCCTGATTCGGAATGAGCACATCGATCCTGCCATCTCCAGTGACATCGGCGGCAAGAGCCATGTCCAGGTTCCGTGAGCCGTACACGTGCGACGTGTAGCCCGACTGTTGGGTGACGAACGTGAGTTCAGCCCCGTCAAGACGGAAGAACTCGACGACACCGCCGATGTGGGGCACACGGACGTCGACGATCTCGATCTCACCGTTGGGCCCGGTGGCTCCGATGCCGAGCTGATTGCGCCAGCGACCACCGCGGCCGATTGGCGGGCCCGCAGCGAGGAGCGAGCCGTCGTCATCGAACACGGCCAGCGCGGCGCCGACGTCTGAGTTGCTGATGGTCACGAGGATCTCGTCGGCACCGTCTCCGTCGGCGTCGCCCCAGATGGCTGCGACACCTTCGATGACCGATGGTTCCGGCACAGTCGCTTCGCCGACAATCTCTGCGATCTCCGGGTCGATCACCACGATTCGACTCGCTTCGAAGTCGTCGCCGAGCACCCCATGGGCGTATCGCGTCGTCGCCCCGGCGAGGACGGCCAGGCGGCCATCGCTACTGACGGTGATGCGGCTGTCGGGCAAGGCGTCAATAGCCAACTCCTTGCGCTCTGCAGATGTCTGGATGACGACCCGGCCGTCCTCTGTGATGTAGGCCAGGCCGTCATCGATGAGCGTCGGGTAGGTCAGGGTCGAAGCATCTTGCGGTGGTTGGGGCACGCTGACTCCACCATCGGTGGTCAGGACGACGGGAGGGGTGCCGGGAGGAAGTGAAGAGGTTGCCAGGGGTACCTGGATCGGTTCGCCTGCCTCAACTCGCCACGCTTCGAGCGAGCCATCGTCGAGAGCGACCACCCACGTTGGCGATGATTCGCCCGACGCACCAACAACCCAAAGCGGGACTCCTCCGAGTGGGATGTCGATCGGCTGGACCGAAACGAGGTCCGCCTGCCCGATCAGCACCCTATTGCCCGAGGCCGGCCCCGACACCGTCCATTGCGTTCCCGTCGGTGCTGCGGCGCTCGGCGGTGCGCTCGTCGGCGACGACGCCACGGTCGTCTCCGGGGATGCCCCCGCCGACACCGCCGCTGTCGTTGACGTAGCGGCTCCATTGGCACACGCGGTCAGCACGAGTGCCAATGCGATGGCCGCCGCGTAGAGATTCCTTGCCTGCAGATTGCCTCCTCGTTCGCAGAGTCAACGCGTACAGCGATCGCAGTCTTCCCGTTCCGGCATGAACAATCGAGGAACTGGGCTCAGTCCTCGCTGAGGAAGCGCTCGATCTCAGCGGCGAGCTCATCGCCGCTGGCAAGTCGGCCTTCCTCCGCCAGCATCTCGAGCTTCTCGACGTGCGATCGGCTATCCGGTCGATCGGCGATCACTTCATCGATCTGGGCAGCCTGGTCGTTGCGAGCTTCGATCAACTCGGTGAGATCTAGGTCGAGATCGAGGCGTAACGCGATGCGTTGCAGCAGGGCGAGGCTCCCGGCGTGGTACTTCTCATTCACATAGTGGGGTATCTGTGCCCAGTATCCGAGGGTGCCCATGCCGCGCCGTACTGCTGCGTCGGCAATTACGTTGACTGCGGCGCCGGGCACATCTAAGTCATCGCCAAGGGCCACATCGTCGCTCCCAACCAGTTCGTCGCTTGACGCAGTCATCATCACCGGTGGCGGATAGGTGTGGGGGACCGCGGCGGGAACGGCACCGATTGTGATGATCAGGCGAACTCCAAACCGCTCCATGAGATCAGCCACCGCCTCGCCGAAGGCTCGCCATCGGTAGTCCGGTTCGGACCCGACCATGATCAGCAGATCGCGTTCGGGTAATGCCCGGTGATAGATGGCGACTGAGGGCCAGTCGACCTCGGTCATCCGGCCGTCACGGAAGCGGACCACGGGGCGGTTGGCGCGATAGTCAAAGATGGCATCGCCATCGAAGCGGACGACCTCATCGCTGCCGACGGTGAGAAATCCTGCCGCCGAGGTTCCTGCCGACCCCGCATCGACCCAGCCCGATAGGGCAAGGATGAGCGCCGGGTCGCGCATCTCGGGTTCGCTAATGATCTCGTATAGGTCGCTCATGAGGGCCTAGAGACTAGACCCGGCGGGTGTCTCACCGCCGAGGTCGGGGACTGCATAGACAACCACGTTGCTGTCGTAGCGGGCAATATCCCGGTTGAAGCCGCCTCCGCAAGTGATCAGGGTCAGGACTGCTGGGCCCTCGCGGGAGAAGATCACATCGAGCGGGAGCTCCTCCTTCTCATAGGTGGCTCGGGCAACGACCCGGAATGGAGACTCACTGCCATCCTCGTGAACCACGATCACGCGATCGCCCTCCTCCAGTGAATCAAGATCGAAGAAGACACCTGGGCCGGACCCGGCGAGATCAACGTGTGCAGCCAGTACAGCCGATCCTGGCTCTCCTGGGCTGGGGCCGAACTTGTACCACCCAACATCAGTCACGTTATCGGGCACATCCATCTGGCCGCTGCTGTCGACACCGTATGAGTCAACGGGGGCGTCGACGGAAAGCCGATCTATCCGGAGACCGACCGGGGCCGCGATCGGATCACGGTTCTCCGGCAGTTCGAGGCCGGGCTCCTCGGGCTCGTCGCCGGGAGGCGGGGTGGTTGTCGTCGTTGTCTCACCGAAAACAACCGAGGTGGGATTGTCAGGTCTCAGGGCCGACTCGACCGCACTCACGTCGCCGCTGGATTCATTCGACCGGAGCATGAGTGCTGTGGCCGCAATCAGCGCCACGCCGATGACCAGCAGCATCACTCCAACGATTCTCCGGTTCATACTTGTCTCCAACACAAAGGGGAGGCCCACGATTCTTCGTGAGCCTCCCACAGTTTCGCGATTATCAGTCTTTAGGGTCTAGCCCTCGTTACGCCGGGCAACCAGAGCCGAGCCACCGACGAGCGCTGCCAAGCCGGCGGCGATCATGGCGACGGGCAGTGCGCTGCTGTTACCAGCGATACCTGCGGTGCCGGTGGGCACACCCTCAGGAGCTGACTGGAGGCCGGTAATGGTGTTGGCAACGACCTGGAACGAGCCGCCGGCGACCGAGCCGATCGCATAGGCGATGGTGTTGGTGCCCTCGAGAAGGTTCAGGTCGGCATCAAAGGCCACGGTGCCGGCATCGCCTGCAGCTGTGATCTTGATGTTGTAGGTGTCGGCCGGAACATCGGTGTCGGCACCGACTCCGTTGGTGACGCCTTCCCACACCGCGCCATCGTTGGCGAGGATGTCAACAGCACCGAAGTCGGCGAGGTGACGGGCGGTGATGCGAGCGTTGCCGGCGTCGGTCGATGAGTTGTTCTCAACGAACACGCCGAGGGTTGGGGCTCCACCCTCCTGGAGGTATGCAGCGATTGTTGCATAGGCGCCGCCGGGCAGATCAGTCGATCCAGCGAGCGCCGGGTCGGTCGAGCTGGGGTCGGCATCGGCCGGGTAGACCTCGAGGTCATACGTGCCGGCAGGCAGCGTCAGCGGGCCGGCGACTGTACCGAACTCGAAGTCTTCGAGTGTGAGGTCGCCATTGACGTATACGTCGACGGTGAGATCCGGCACGCCGTGGACGACGACGACCTGACCTTCTTCAGCTGACTGGGCGATAGCGCCGGTTGCAGGCAGCAGTGCCAGCAGGGCGGCCCCGAGAAGCACGGATAGTTTGCGCATGGGAGTTCTCCTTTCGTGTCCCGATGCGCCAATGTCTGTTCCAGACCGGCAGTCGGGCTCCCTCGTGTTGCGCCCTTAGTTCGGAGCGGCTCGGACTACGGATGAAGGATTAGCACTAAAACTTTCGGAGAGTGCAGATCAGCCCTCTTCGACACAGATCTCCTTGCCGGCGATTGCCCGTAGCGTCCTGACGATGAGGAAGAGAACGAGCACAGAGACGGCGGCCAGCAGTGCGTACGCCGCGATCTCAAAGAACCCCTCGCCGGTCTGCTCGTACATCACCATGGTGGCAATCGTGATCGCCGCCATCGGGAAGGAGTAGGCCCACCACGACAGGTAGAACTCGAGTCTGGCGAACCGGTGGATCTGGGTGATTAGCAGCAGGGTGAGAAAGAGTGCGGCGTAGTAGAGGATGCGGGCAAACGAATCGAGTGGCCCGGTGAGCCGAATGTACGCAATGAAACCGACGGCTGGTGGGGCGATGAGGATGAACATCGTGGGGAGAAGCCGGTTCGGCAGGGGAGCGTGGAAGATCATGCGATAGAAGACGATCGCGAGGAGAACTCCCCAGAACAAGAAGCCTATGGAGAAGAAGAACCACGAGATCTCGGCGTTGGCGTGGGTCACACCTGCTACCGGGACGAGGATATTGCCGACCACCGGGATGAACCACGCCGGGTTCATATGCCCCGTCTCGAAGCGAGGGTCGTGGATCCATATCTGCATGATGTAGAGCGTGAAACCCAGGTGAGCGATGGTGCCCACGATCCACAGCCAACGCGACAATCCTGCAAAGTCGTGCATGGTGCCAATGCTCAGCAGGATCAAGCTGATCGAGATGGTCGGGAAGAAGCTGAGCCGGACCGGGCTACTGAGTTCGGCCCGTGCCGCAGCCTGCTCTCTGATCACTTTGAGCGCGTACATTGCGGCGATCACCAGGAAGGCGGCGGCTGTGGCGATCAGCAGAACCGTCGATACGCCTCCGGGGAGATCAAGCACGCTGTGCGCCTTCTCCCATGCGATCGTTACCCCGGCGAGTCCCATGACGACGGCGAAATACGAGATCGGGAAGTTGGCGAGACGCGGGGACGGCGATGACATGTAAGGCTCCTGTTAGCGAAGCCACAGTGTATATGCGAAGAATCGCATATGACTCATCTCCGGCGACAAGGGACACGGTCTGCCGTCGACGGGTTCGACTTCTACCGGAGAGGATCGCCGACGTAGCTACGGGAGCACGATGACTGTGGTGCCGATGGGCGCCCAGCTGTAGAGGGCTTCGGCTTTCTCATCGGCTTGGCGGATGCAGCCGCCGGAGCGGAAGTAGCCCAACTCGTCCTCGGTCTGCATGGGTCGCCCGTTGGAGTAACGCGGAATGGAGTGAAATCCGATTGCCACACCGCTGCGGGCGTGAGTGAACCGTGCCATCCACTTCATCGTTATTCCATCATGGGTGGCCCAGGCATTGACCGATTTGGAGAAGATCTGATACGTCCCTGGCCTTGGCACGTCCTCGCGGCCCGAGACCAGGTAGGTGTCAACTAGCTCATTGTTCTCGTCGACCATCCAGACTCGTTGCTCTTCGTTGGCATAGATGATGCGCTTTCCGTGGCCGACCTCGGGATACGGCGGAGGCGGACGTTCCGGGGGCACAAGTGGCGATAATTGCAGTGACTTGGCAACGAAGATCGCCATTTCCCCGCGGTTGAGGGCCGCGTACGGGCAGAAGCCATCGTTGCCACAGCCGGTTGTGATACCCGCCGCAGCCAGAGCGTTGATCGCCGGCTCGAAGATCGAGGTGTCGTCGTCCACAAAGAAGTCGATTTCTGAGGACTCGAAACCGAAGGCACGGGCCATGAAGGCTGCCATTTCCCCGCGAGTCACAGTTCGGTCTGGACAGAAGAGAGTGTTTTCGGGAGGGTTGCAGCCTCTGGTGATTCCAGCTGCCGCAAGAGCGTTGATCGAGTTGATGTGGACAGAGTCGGTTGTGTCGGCGAACGGGTTTGTGGCAACTGCCGGCAAGTCCAATGCTCGCACGAAGATGGTCGCCATCTCCCCTCGGGTCAGGGCGCGGTCCGGGCAGAACAGATCGTTGATCGGAGGGTTGCAGCCGCGGGTGACGTCGATGGCGCGGATCGCCTCGATATGCCCCTCCTCGGGCGTGCCGTCGTCGTCCCAGAACGTGCCGCCGGGAGATAGCTCGTCACTGAGGGCCGGCGTTCCTGTGCTGAGTAGGAAGAGACAGCTGACCACCAAGGCCAGTCGAATCCACTTGCTCACCATTCCTCCTTCAATGGCATCGGAGGCTACCCGTGTCGGCCACCGTCCCTGGGTCCGGTATCGGCGGTGTCTCCAGGAATCTGAACATGATCTCGCGGGAGACGGAGTTCGAAGACAGATTCCGCCCCCGTCATGGTCGTACCCGAATGGTTGACTGCTTGGCTCGGCCGAGCAATTGCAAGTGCTACGCGGATAGGGCACGATACAAGAAGGCGGCCATCTGTCCTCTCGTGACGGGATCGTTGGGGCAGAATCGGTCGTTGGCTGGGGGGTTGCA
>SWCD01011674.1_pt1 | contig 12094 bp, 9 predicted proteins | sample 4693011 | NCBI WGS metagenome assembly SWCD01 (sample SAMN10267278, study PRJNA491770) | bioreactor metagenome | isolation source: DHS bioreactor inoculated with marine | place: Japan: Omine Ridge, Nankai Trough | reverse complement strand
GCGAGATGCAGGATGAGTTCCTGCGCCTGCAAGGGATGCTGGGCAAGACGATTGTCTTTATCACCCATGATTTCGACGAGGCGCTGCGGTTGGCGGATCGGATTGCCATCATGAAGGACGGCGCGGTCGAGCAATGCGACACGCCCGATCAGATCGTGTTGAACCCGGCCACGGATTATGTGCGCAAGTTCACCGAAGAGATCGAAAAGGCGCGGGTGGTACATGCGGCGGGCCTGGCGCGGCCCATCAATGGCGTGATGCCCGAGGGGCTGCCGGTGGCGGGCAAGAGCACGATCCGCGCGCTGGCGCGGCAGTTGATCGACGATCCGCGCGAGATGTTGCCGGTGGCCGATGAGGCGGGGCGTGTGACCGGCGTGCTGAGCCGCAAGGAGGCGCTCGATGTGCTGCTCGGGGGTCAGGCATGAGCGAGAGTGCCATTCCAAGTGCCCCCGCCACGCGGTTGCGGCTGAGCCCGGCGTGGATGGTTCTAGGTCTGGCGCTATGCCTGATCCTTGCGCGGCCCTATTTGCCCGACGGTTTGATGCGCCCGGCGGAGGGGCTGATCCTGCCCTTGGCGGATTGGATCAACGCGCTGTTTACCTGGCTGCGCGACGATCTGGGGTTGATCCATGTAACCCGCGCCTTTGCCGACGGGATCGAGTGGCTGCTCGATGTGACGGCGAATATTCTTTATGGCAAGAACCGCTGGCCCCGGATCGGCCCGCTGCCATGGATCGTTTTGGCGCTGAGCGCGGGCTGTCTGGGCTATTGGCTGGGCGGGCTGCGATTGGCGCTGTTGGCGGGGGGCACCTTTGTGTGGATCGCGCTGATGGGGCAATGGAAATGGGCGATGGAGACCCTGTCGGTGATCGTCGTGGCCGCCCCGGTTTCGGTGCTGCTCGGTCTGGTGATGGGCGTGGCGACATGGCGCTGGCGCTGGGTCGAGGCGGTGATGAATCCGGTGCTCAACATCGCGCAATCGCTGCCGCATTTCGCCTATATGATCCCGGTCGTGGTGTTCATCGGGGTGGGCCCCAAGGCGGGGGCGATTGTCACGATCATCTTCTCGGTGCCGCCGATGATCCGCATGACGCTACTCGGGCTGCGCAAGGTGCCGCCCGAGGTGATCGAGAGCGGCAAGATGTGTGGCAGCACGGCTTGGCAGTTGATGACACGGGTGCGTATCCCCACGGCGCGGACCGAGATTCTGGTGGGGGTCAATCAGGTCATCATGCAATGTCTGGCGATGGTGGTGCTGGCCAGTTTCATCGGAATGCCGGGGCTGGGGCAGAAGCTGTTGCAACTGTTGCAGGCGCTCAAGATCGGGCGCTCAATCGAGATTGGCATCACGATCGTTCTCTTGGCCGTGGCGCTGGATCGCTGTTCCAAGGCCTGGGTCGCGTTACAGCCCGTGCATCACGAACCGGGGCTGGGATGGGTCGCGCGGCACCGGGTATTGAGCCTTTGGGCCGCGATGATGGTCGTGGGTTTTGCCCTTTCGGCGGTGGTGCCGTTCTTTGCCGAGGTCGGGCGGGGGCAATCGCTATCGGTGGCGGACCCGCTGGATGCGATGATGTCCTGGGTGATTGTGACGGTTGATCCGGTCACGCAATGGCTGCGGTGGTTCCTGATCACCTGGGTTCTCATCCCGGTGCGCGATGCGCTCTTGTGGTTGCCCTATACGGCGGTGCTGGCGCTGGTGGCGGCGGCGGGGCTGGCGGTGGGCGGCTGGCGGTCGGCGCTGATATGCGTTGGCTTTATCGGCTATATCGCCATCACCGGCTGGTGGGATCGAGCGATGATCACGGTTTATACGGTGTTAGTGGCGGTCGCGGTGGCAACGAGTTTCGGCTTTCCTCTGGGCATCTGGGCGGCGCGAACCGAGGCGCGGGCCAAGCGGGTCTTGCTGCTGTGTGACAGTCTCCAGACCTTTCCGAGTTTCATCTACCTCATTCCGGTGATCATGCTCTTTGGCGTCAATGACGTGGCGGTTGTGGGGGAGGTGGTGCTCTTTGCTGCTGTGCCGCTCATCCGGTATACGATCGAGGGGCTGCGGGGCGTACCCGAGGCGCTGATCGAGGCGGCGGATATGTCGGGGGCGACGCGCGGTCAGAGCCTGTGGCATGTGCGCCTGCCGCTTGCCCTGCCCACCATCATGGTGGGGATCAATCAATCGCTGATGTTCTCGCTGTTCATGGTGATCATCGCGGCCTTTATCGGCACGCAGGATCTGGGGCAGGAAATGCAGCGCGCGCTGAGTTCCACGGATGTGGGCAAGGGGCTTGTGCTGGGGTTTGCCGTGGCCTTTATCGGGCTGGCGGCGGATCATCTGATCAAGAAGATGGCCGAGGGTCGGCGTCGCGCACTGGGTCTCTGACCGGGCTGGCGGCAGGAGCGCGCGCAAAGCGGTCAAGGCGCGCGCGGCGGGGCTTGACCTTGGGGCGCACAGCAGAAACAACCTGCGCAGAGTCGGATTCCCCGGGCCTTTGGGGGGTCCTGTCGCTATGCTTGGCGTGACCGCCCCTCTGCTGGTCTCCTGAAAGGAGAAGTCCATGAAGTTCCACTTTCCCATTGTCATCATCGACGAAGATTTCCGGTCCGAAAACTCTTCGGGGCTGGGTATCCGAGCCATGGCCAAGGCCATGGAGGACGAGGGATTCGAGGTTCTGGGCGTTACGAGCTATGGGGATTTGTCGCAATTCGCGCAGCAGCAATCGCGCGCCAGTGCCTTTGTTCTGTCGATTGACGACGAGGAGTTCAGCCCCGGTCCCGATATTGATCCGGTGATCACCAACCTGCGCAATTTCGTGCAGGAGGTGCGGCGCAAGAATGCCGATGTGCCGATCTATGTCTATGGCGAGACCAAGACGAGCCGCCACCTGCCCAATGACATCCTGCGCGAATTGCACGGCTTTATTCATGCGTTCGAGGATACGCCGGAATTCGTCGCGCGTCATATCATCCGCGAGGCCAAGATCTATCTGGAGGGCATCCAGCCGCCGTTTTTCCGCGCCTTGCTGGATTACGCCGAGGACGGATCGTATTCGTGGCATTGCCCCGGTCATTCGGGGGGTGTGGCCTTTCTCAAAAGCCCGATCGGCCAGATGTATCACCAGTTCTACGGCGAGAACATGCTGCGCGCCGATGTGTGCAACTCGGTCGAGGAATTGGGGCAGCTCTTGGATCACGACGGGGCGATTGGCGCGTCCGAGCGCAATGCCGCGCGAATTTTCAACGCCGATCACTGTTTTTTCGTGACCAACGGCACCAGCACCAGCAACAAGATGGTCTGGCATCACACCGTGGCCCCCGGCGATGTGGTGGTGGTGGACCGCAATTGCCACAAGTCGATCCTGCACAGCATCATCATGACCGGGGCAATCCCGGTGTTCCTGCGGCCTACGCGCAATAATTTCGGCATCATCGGGCCGATTCCGCGCGGCGAGTTCGAGATTGACGCGATCAAGGCCAAGATCCGCGCCAATCCGCTCTTGGCGGGGGTCGATCCCGATACCGTGAAGCCACGGATCATGACGCTGACGCAATCGACCTATGACGGCGTGCTCTACAACACCGAGGTGATCAAGGATGTGCTCGATGGTTATGTGGACAACCTGCATTTCGACGAGGCGTGGCTACCGCATGCCAGTTTCCATCCGTTCTACAGCAATTTTCACGCGATGGGCCGGTCGCGGGAGCGGCCACTGCATTCGGTGACATATGTCACCCAGTCCATTCACAAGCTGCTCGCGGGGATCAGTCAGGCCAGTCATGTTCTGGTGCAGGACAGCCAGACCACCAAGCTGGACCGGCACCTCTTTAACGAGGCCTATCTGATGCACACCAGCACCAGCCCGCAATACAGCATCATCGCGAGTTGCGATGTGGCCGCGGCCATGATGGAGCCGCCCGCGGGCACGGCGCTGGTCGAGGAGAGCATCGCCGAAGCGCTGGATTTCCGCCGGGCCATGCAAAAGGTCGATGCCGAGTTCGGCGAGGACGACTGGTGGTTCCAGGTCTGGGGACCGGATGTTGTGGAGGACGAGGGGATCGGTGCGGCCAAGGACTGGGTGCTCAAGCGCACCGATGCCCATGGCGTGCAGGCCTCGGATGGGGAAGAGTCGTGGCATGACTTCGGCGAGATGGCGCCGGGGTTCAACATGCTGGACCCGATCAAGGCCACGATCATCACCCCCGGCCTCAATCTGGACGGACGGTTCGAGAAGTCGGGGATTCCCGCCTCGATCGTCACGAAATATCTGGCCGAGCATGGGGTCGTGGTTGAAAAGACCGGGCTTTACAGTTTCTTCATCATGTTCACCATCGGCATCACCAAGGGCCGGTGGAACACGCTCTTGACCGCGCTGCAACAGTTCAAGGACGATTACGACAAGAACCAGCCGATGTGGCGCGCGATGCCGGAGTTTTGCGCCAAGCAACCGCGCTATGAGGGCATGGGCCTGCGCGATCTGTGCCAGCATGTGCACACGCTCTATGCGAAATACGATGTGGCGATCCTGTCGACGGAAATGTACCTGAGCGATCTCACCCCGGCGATGACGCCGAGCGAGGCCTTTGCCCATATCGCGCGGCGCACCACGGAGCGGGTCGCCATCGACGATCTGGAAGGGCGCGTGACCACCAGCCTCGTGACGCCCTATCCGCCGGGTATCCCGCTCCTGATCCCCGGTGAGGTGTTCAACAAGACCATCGTGCAATATCTGCGGTTCAACCGCGAATTCGCCCGCGAATGCCCCGGGTTCGAGACCGACATTCACGGGCTGGTGCAGGAGGTGGGCGAGGACGGTGTCACGCGCTATTTCGCGGATTGCGTGGCGGTCTGAGCGCGGCCGTCACACGCTTTCGAGATAGGCGTCATATTCGAAGTCGGTCACGTAGCGGGTGAAGCGCTTGAGTTCCTGCATCTTGCATTCCACCAACATGGTTTGCAGGCGTCTGGAAAAGATGTCCTGCACGTGCTTGCCGCGGCGAAAGGCCTGAATCGCGGTTGCCCAGTCGAGCGGCAGATTGTCGAGTTTCTGGTTATAGGCGTCGCCGTCAATGGGCGGGTAGGGGGTGAGCCCCTGTTCGATCCCGATGAGCGCGCCGCCGAGGATACTGCCCAGCACGAGGTAAGGGTTGGCGTCGGCGCCCGCGACGCGGTGCTCGATGCGCCGCGCCTTGTGGCTGCCGCCGGGAATGCGGATCGCGGCGGTGCGGTTCTCATAGCCCCAGGAAATGCCGGTAGGCGCATGGGTGCCGGGCAGGAGGCGGCGATAGGAATTCTGGTGGGGCGCGAAGGTGAGCGTGTTTTCGTGCATCGTTTCCAGCAGGCCAGCGACGGCATTGAGCAAGAGGGGCGTGCCGCTATCGCCGCCATTGTCGAAGAGGTTGACGCCGTTTTCATCCACCAGGCTGAAATGCACGTGAAACCCGCTGCCCGAGCGGTCGCCATAAGGCTTGGCCATGAAGGTGGCGGCCATGCCGTGTTTGCGCGCGATTCCGCGCACGAGGCGTTTGAAAAGGACGGCATCATCGGCGGCCTGTAGCGGGTCGGCGACATGGACCATGTTGATCTCGAACTGGCCCGCGCCGTTTTCTGAAATGGCGGCGTCGGCGGGGATGCCCTGTTCGTGGCAGGCGTCGTAGACATCGTTGAGGAATTCGTCGAAATGTTCGAGCTCGTCGAGCGAGAGCGCGCCGTCGGAGTCGAGCCGCTTGCCGGTGACGGGCGAGCACGGCGGGAGCGGCCGCGCCTCGCGCGGGTCGAAGAGATAGAATTCGAGTTCCGTGGCCACGACGGGGGTGAGGCCGCGCGCCTTGTAGCGCTGCACGATATTGGAGAGCGCATGGCGCGGATCGCCGGGAAAGGGCGTGCCATCTTCGGTGTGCATCCAGAACATCACCAGCGCCGAAGGCCGGCTGGTCCAGTTCACCATGACGATGGGGCGTCCGGTATGTTCGCAGATCCCGTCCGAGTCGCCGGTCTCGAACACCAGTTCGTTATTCTCGATGTCCTCGCCCCAGATGTCGACGCTGAGCACCGAGAGCGGCAGGCGCAGACCGTCATCCATGATCGCCTTGGCCTTTTCGATGGGCAGGCGTTTGCCGCGCATCGCGCCGTTGAGATCGCAAACGCAGGCAAAGACGGATTCGATCTCGGGCCGGTCCTGGAGCCATTGGCGGATATTGGTGGTCATTTTGGGTCTCTTTCTGCCTGCTTGGGCGGGGCCGGGCCGCCGCCCTCTGGCCTCACCTTGTCGCGTCGTCGCGGGGCTTGGTAGTGAAATATGCGTTACAAGCGAAAATGGTGGCGGATTGCGCCGTTTGCGCCCTCTTTTCCCCGGCGGGCGGATGGTCTACTCCTCGGCCCTGATCCCGGCGAAAGGCCAAGCATGAAACCCGTCCGCCTGCTCTCTGGCATTCTCACCGTTGGCGGCTGGACCTTGCTCAGCCGTCTTTTGGGGTTTGTGCGCGATGTGCTGATCGCCAGCTATATCGGCCCCGGTGCGGTGATGGACGCCTTTGTCGCCGCCTTTCGCCTGCCCAACATGTTTCGCCGCTTCTTTGCCGAGGGCGCGTTCAACGCGGCCTTTGTGCCGATGTTTTCCAAGCGGCTGGAGGCGGGGGATAACCCCTTGGGCTTTGCCGCGCTGGCCTGTTCGGGGCTGAGCCTTGTCCTGTTGGTGTTGACGGGGCTCTGCATGGTGTTCATGCCCGCGCTGGTCTGGGCCACGGCGGAGGGGTTTGTGGGCGATGCGCGGTTCGACCTGACGGTCGATTTCGGGCGGATCGTGTTCCCCTATATCTTTTTCATCTCTTTGGCGGCGTTGTTTTCCGGGATGCTGAATGCGGCCGGGCATTTTGCGGCCGCCGCCGCCGCGCCGGTGCTGCTGAACGTGTTTCTGATCGGCACGATGAGTTTTGCCGCGCTGACGGGCGGGGCGGTGGCACAGGCGCTGGTCTGGACGATTCCGGTGGCCGGTGTCGCACAACTGGCGCTCGTGTGGCATGCGTCGCGGCGCGCAGGGTTGCACCTGCCGCTGGTGCGGCCCCGCTGGACGCCGGAGATGGCGCAACTGGTGCGCATCGCGGTTCCGGCGGCCTTGGCTGGCGGGGTGGTGCAGATCAACCTTGTGGTCGGGCAATTGGTCGCCTCGAACACCGAAAAGGCGGTGAGTTGGCTCTATTCTGCGGATCGTTTGTATCAACTGCCCTTGGGTGTTGTGGGGATCGCGGTGGGCATCGTGCTCTTGCCGGATCTGTCACGGCGGCTGAAGGCGCAGGATGATGTGGGCGCGCGTATGGCGTTGTCGCGCGCGGGTGAGATCGCACTGGCGCTGACCATTCCCTGTGCCGTGGCGTTGATCGTGATCCCCGTCCAGCTTGTGTCGGTGCTGTTCGAGCGCGGGGCGTTCGGGGCGGATGACAGTGCGGCGACAGCGCTTGCGGTGGCGATCTACGGATTGGGCCTGCCGGCCTTCGTGTTGCAAAAGATCCTGCAACCGGTGTTTTTCGCGCGAGAAGATACGCGCAGCCCGTTCCGCTATGCGGTTTGGGCGATGGTGGTCAATGCGGTTCTGGCGGTGGGGTTGGCGATGGTCATCGGCTGGATTGCGGCGGCGATTGCCACGACAATCGCGGCGTGGATCATGGTGGTGCAACTTGCCGCCGGGGCGCGGCAGTTTGGCGAGGTGGCGCGGTTCGACGCGCAGTTTCAGCGCCGGTTGTGGCGGATCTGTCTCGCCTCGGTGCTGATGGGGGCCGTGCTCTGGGGGGCGGGGGTTTTGCTTGGGCCGCTTTTCGGCATGGGGGGCGTGCGGTGGCTGGCGCTGTTGGTGCTGATCGCGGTGGGCACGCTGGCCTATGCCCTCTTTGGGCAAGTGTTGGGGGCGTTTCGGATGCAGGAAATCCGGAGCAGGTTGAGGCGGTAGGGGGTCGTCTTCACGCGCGGAATCAAGGTGCCGCAGGCACCGCCGCGCGGATCGCTGGGCCGTCCCGCGGCCTAGCGATTTTGAGAAGGCGCGTCTCGCTGAGAGATTATACGGACTTGGCAGGCATAAAGTGGCAGTCACGCCTGTTGTTTCGCTAGTCCCCGGCCCAGCAATCCGCGCGGGCGCTTGCCCCTTCAGTCGTGCCGCAGTTTGGAACGCAGGCGCGACCAACCGCCGGGGCTGAGCACGAAAGAGGCGAGAAAACCGGTGGCGAAGCCGCTGACATCGGCGATCCAGGTGGCATTGCCGCCAAACAATAGCCCAAAGACCAGTTGCAGCCCCACCAACACCCCGATGAGGGTAAAGGCGCGGGTCTGATTGCTGCCCATCTGCCCCAGCCTGAGCCACATGATATAGGTAAAGCCGCCAATCAGGCCGTAAACGCCGGGAAAGGCCCCGATGAGCCACGTCCCGCCCGGGGCCACAAGGCCAAAGATCGCCGCGCCCGCAACCGTGCTGACCAGAAAGAGCACCAGAACCGCCCAGTGGCGAAAGACGTCCGCGACGAATTTGCCCATGGCCAGAAGCAGCACGCCCGCGAAAAGCGCGTGGGTGAAGCTGCCGTGGACAAAGGCGTAGCTGAGCAGGCGGCGCAGGTGCTCGACCGGGAAGGTGTTGTTCTCGAGCATCCAGGCCAGAATTTCACCGTTGAACCCGTAATCCTGAATCGCCGCCGATCGCCAGCCCACCGCATCGGGGCCGCCAACGAGCCCGCGCGCGCCAAGGGTAAAGGCGGCCTCTATCCCGATCAGCACCAGAAAGAGGGCAATCAGGAAGGGCGGCAGGGGGTTGACGGGGGCGGGTGGTCTCTGCTCGGACATGGCACCTCTCCTTGACGGGGCTTTGGCGCATGGGTAAGCGAGGCGGGCAGAGAAATCCACCACGGAGTTGCGCCATGACCGAGGCGGCCTTTACCCCCCGCGTGTTTTCGGGAATCCAGCCTTCGGGCAACTTGCACCTGGGCAATTACCTGGGCGCGTTGAAGCGGTTTGCCGAAGCGCAGAACAAGGGAATCCAGACGCTCTATTGCATGGTGGACCTGCATGCGATCACGGTCTGGCAGGACCCGGCCGATCTGGCCCGTGCCACGCGGGAGCTGGCGGCGGGGTTCATCGCCTCTGGCCTCGATCCGGCGCGGTCGATCCTGTTCAACCAGAGCCAGGTGGCGGAGCACACGCAGATGGCGTGGGTGTTCAACTGCGTGGCGCGGATGGGCTGGATGCAGCGGATGACGCAATTCAAGGACAAGGCGGGCAAGAATGCGCAGAACGCGTCGCTGGGTCTCTTCGCCTATCCGGCGCTGATGGCGGCGGATATCCTGACCTATCACGCGACGCATGTGCCGGTGGGCGAGGACCAAAAGCAGCATCTGGAATTGACGCGCGACATTGCGATCAAGTTCAACCACGATTACGGCGTGGAGTTCTTCCCGATCCCCGAACCGGTGATCGAGGGGGCGGCAACGCGGGTGATGTCGCTGCGCGATGGCACCAACAAGATGTCGAAATCCGATCCGTCGGACATGAGCCGTATCAACCTGACCGATGATGCCGAGACCATCGCCAAGAAGATCCGCAAGGCCAAGACCGACCCCGAGCCGCTGCCCTCTGAGGTTGCCGGGCTGGAAGGGCGGCCAGAGGCGCGCAATCTGGTAAATATCTATGCCGCACTGGCCGATATGACGGTGGATCAGGTGATGGCGGAAGTGGGCGGCAGGCCGTTTTCCGAGTTCAAGCCGATGCTGGCCGATCTGGCGGTGGATCGCATCGCCCCGATTTCGACCGAAATGGCGCGGCTGATGCAGGATCTGTCCGAGATTGACCGGATCTTGGCGGATGGGGCGGCCCGTGCCCGTGCCATTGCCGCGCCGATCCTGCGCCAGACCTATGAGATCATGGGCATGGTGGGCGCGCGCGAGGTGTAACGGGGCTGGTTGCCCGCAATCGCCATTTCCCCGCGCGGGCTCGACTACAAATCCCCTTATCCCAGATCGGGCTCGGTCTTGGCGAAGGTGTCATGCGCCTTCATCGCCTCCCACCAGTCGGCCACGCCGGGGGTGGAGAGCACCTGATCGGCATCGGGTGTGAGCGAGACATAGAACATGATCGGCGCAAGGAAGTAATCCGCCAGCGTGGGGCTGTCCCCGGCCAGCCATTTGGCACCGTTGCGATTTTCCATGAGCAGCGTCAGCAGGGTTGCCGATGCGTCGAGCGCCGCCTTGCGCGCGTCTTCGTTCTGCCCGCCGATCAGGTCGGGAAAGAGGTGATAGCCCGCAACCCCGACAAGCGCCCCATAGCCGTAGCTGTCGATGAGGCCGATGGCCTCGTTCATGCGGGCGCGGCCCTTGGCATCGGCGGGAGAGAGCGCAGGCTCTGGCGCAATGTCCTCGAGATAGCGGCAGATGGCGTCGGTCTCGCGGATGCGCAGCCCGTCGATGTCGAGCACCGGCACCTTGCCGAAGGGATGGCGGGCCAGATGCTCGGGCGTGCGGGTCTCGCCCGCCAGCACATTCACGGGCACCTGATCATAGGCGATGCCCTTGTCGGCCAGCACCATGCGCACGGTGCGCACATAGGTCGAGGCATCAAAGCCGTATAGCACGGGTTTTTCAGTCATGTTCGGGTCTCTCTGTTGGCGTTGTCCTGTGGCTCACACTGGGTGAGCCACGGGAAAAGTCAAATGATCTGTTGCGGTCTTGACGCCTCTGGCGTCTCGCCGCACTCTGCCCGTGACCCTAGCTGAAAGTCCTGATGATGACGCCGGAAGAGATTGCGAAACTGCCCTATCGCCGCTGTGTAGGGGTGATGCTGGTCAATGCGGAGGGCCATGTTTTTGTCGGCCAGCGGATCGACAATGAGGTCCCCGCCTGGCAGATGCCGCAGGGCGGGATCGACAAGGGCGAGAGCGTGACCGAGGCCGCGCTGCGCGAGCTCTGGGAGGAAACCGGCGTGACCTCTGACAAGGTGCGCGTCGAGGCCCAAACGCCAGGCTGGCTGACCTATGATCTGCCGCATGACATCGTCCCGCGCATCTGGAAGGGGCGGTATCGGGGGCAAGAGCAGAAGTGGGTGCTGATGCGGTTTCTGGGCCGCGACGGGGATGTGAACATCGCCACCGAACACCCGGAATTCTCGGAATGGCGCTGGTTGCCGCCCCATGACCTCGAGGCCAATATTGTCCCCTTCAAGCGGGCGGTTTATTCGCGCGTGCTGGATGAATTCGGGGCCTTGCTGTGATCCGGGCGGCGGTTCTGGCGCTGGGTTGTGCGCTGGGAGGACCGGCCCTGGCCTTGAGTTGCCTGCCACCGGATGTGGCCGAGACCTATCGGCGCGCGGCCGAGGCGGAAGAGACCTATATTGTGGTGCAGGGGCGGCTGACGTTTGATCCGGCGCGTCTGCCCAGCACGGATATGATCCCGCAGCGAAAGCCCGCGCATACGCTCATCCCGGCGCGGCTGACCGGGCAGGCGCTGACAAAGGGCGGGTTCGATCAGGCGTTTGATCGCGCCATCACGCTCGATGTGCAATGTTTTGGCCCGTGGTGCGCCTCGGCGGTGCCGGGGACGGAGTATCTGGGATTTCTGGAGCGGCGGGACAGTGGCTATGTGCTGACGGTGGACCCCTGCGGCGGTATGGGCCATCCCGATCCGACACCTGCCATGCTGGACAAGGCGCTGGAGTGTTTGCAAGGGGGGCCTTGCATGCGCACGCGCCGCTGAGCGCGCGCAAGCGTGGGGTGGAAATTGGAACAAAAAGTGAACATACTGGGCGGGTCTGGGAATCAGTGCTGCCATGCCCTTTGCCGAGCTTTCTGCCACGTCGAATTTCACCTTTCTCACCGGGGCGTCGCATCCCGAGGAATATATCCGCCATGCCGCGGCGCTGGGCCTGTCGGGGGTGGCGATTGCCGATGTGAATTCGGTGGCGGGGATCGTGCGCGCCCATGCGGCGGCGCGCGAGATTGCCCGCGAGGTGGCGGCGCGGCAGGCGCTGGAGGCGCGGCAGGGGCCCATCGGGCCGCCTGCGCCGCAGCCCGCGCCGCCCGATTGGGCCAATTGCCCGCGTCTTATTCCCGCCGCGCGGCTGGTGCTGCGCGAAGGG
>SWCD01021263.1_pt1 | contig 12123 bp, 11 predicted proteins | sample 4693011 | NCBI WGS metagenome assembly SWCD01 (sample SAMN10267278, study PRJNA491770) | bioreactor metagenome | isolation source: DHS bioreactor inoculated with marine | place: Japan: Omine Ridge, Nankai Trough | reverse complement strand
GCCAGCAGCCTTCGGCTGCGCTCCGCTAGGGCGCACTTCGTGCGGCGCGCAGTCGGCCTTGCCTCGGCACTGCGTGCCAAGGGTTTTATTCCGCTCACGCCAGCAGCCTTCGGCTGCGCTCCGCTAGGGCGCACTTCGTGCGGCGCGCAGTCGCGCTTGCCTCGGCACTGCGTGCCAAGGGTTTTATTCCGCTCACGCCAGCAGCCTTCGGCTGCGCTCCGCTAGGGCGCACTTCGTGCGGCGCGCAGTCGCGCTTGCCTCGGCACTGCGTGCCTCGGAATGGAGTGTTTCAACAACCGTCATCCCCGTGAAAACGGGGATCTATTGCCAGCCAGGACAGTGTATGCCGACAGACATGGATTGCCGCTTTCGCGGGAATGACGAAGGTTTTGTTGCGCTTCAAGCCCGGAAAACCGCCCATCGGACACCAATGGAACAAGTCCGATGATGACAATTGCGGGATTGAACTCTGGAACCAGACCCGACGGGTCTCGGGCCGGTCAGGCCCGCCCCCGCGGAGCGCAGCCGAAGGCTGCTGGCGTGAGCGATATCAACTTAACCCGCGCGACATAAACTTAACCCCCGCGACACAAACTTAACTCACACTCCGCTTCCCGCGCCGGCCGGTGTCGACTTCCTGCAGCCGGTCGGGAATGCGGATCTGGAACACCGTGCCCTGCTCGGGGCCTTCCACCAGTTGCAGCTCGCCGCCGTGTGCCCGGATCAGCTCGCTGGCAATGGCCAGCCCGAGGCCTGTACCGCCCTGGCGTTGCGACCCGCGGAACGCTTCGAACAGATGCTCCCTGGCCTTTTCCGGCACGCCGGGGCCGTTGTCGGTCACCTCGATGATGCAATGATTGTCCTCGTGCCGAGCCCGGACCCTGACCTTGCCGCCGCTGCCGCGCGCGATCGAGGCGGCATCCTTGTTCTCCACGGCCTCGGCTGCATTGCGCAGCAGGTTCATCAACACGCGGAACAACTGTTCGCGGTCGGCATCGGCATCCATGTCCGTTGACACTTCATTGTAGAACACCACGTCGCTGCCGGCCTCGGTGGTGCTGTGGTCCAGCACGTCATCCACCAGGGTGCGCAGGTTGAACACCTCGCGCCGGGGCGGTGCTTCCTGCGCCCGGCCGAACTTCAAGGTGTCCTGGCAAAAGCCGATGGCGCGGTCCAGCGATGCAATCAGCTTGGGCGTGAATTTCTTCACCGTCGGATCGTCAACCATCCCCAGCCGGTCCGAGATCAGCTGGGCCGATGCCAGCATGTTGCGCAGGTCATGGCTGACTTTCGAGACAGCAAGGCCGAGCGATGCAAGCCGGCTTTTCTGCGACAGCAGGTCAGACAGTTCGGTCTGCATCTGGCGCAGTTCCTGTTCCGCCGCACCGATCTCGTCGACCCGGCCTGACGGTGTGATGATGCGACTGCGGTCTTCAGGGTTCAGCGCAAACGCCTGCATGTTGCCGGACAGGCGTTTCACCGGCCGCACCAGCAGCCGGTTCACGACGAAGAACAAAAGCGCGGCCAGGATGAAGGCGAGGAAAATCGACAGGGTCAGAATGTTGATGGAATACTGCACCATGGCCTTGAACAGCGGTTTTTCCTCAAGCGCCATTTCAATCAGCGTGCCGCTCATGCTGGACGGCTTGTCCATCACCCCGATGACCCGGTTGCCCCGGTGATACAGGGTGGTTGCCGCGTCATAGATGGCCATCACGGGTTGCTGTACGCGCAGATCATAGGAGGCTTCGACCAAGGGCGGATTGTCGGGCATCAGCACCAGTTGCCGGGCATCATCGGTCCGCACCGCCAGCACCAGTACACCCGCACGGTTCAGCAGTTCCTTGCGCAGCGGCCGAGAGATTTCCTGGTTCTGCGCCGCTTCAACCGCCAGGGCCGCAATTTCCGCCGTGGCCGAGCGTTGTTTCAGCCAGTTGATTCGGAAATTGGCAATGGACGGCAAAAACACCAGCAGCTCGCCGATCATCAGGAACACGGCTGCCATCACCAGCACCTTGGCGGTCAGCTTGCGATACCATGGTGCACGCCTGCTTGACCGCGCAAAATCCCGTTTTCCCGTATCCGTACTCATATCTGCCTTTACATGAATGTCAGCAGATGCGGGTCAGCTGACGGCGGTCATCCAAAAATCTTGAGCCATCCTATGATCCGTCGAACCATGGGCCTGGATGGCAGGTCGGCATAATAACTTGTTGCAGCCCGTTTGGAAACTTCGCTGAAGGTCGGATATGCCGCGACCATGTCTATCATGGCCTTTATCTTTAGTCCTGATGAAATCGCCATTGCCCACGGTTGAATCAGGTCTCCGGCATTGGGAGCCACGATAGAACAGCCGAGGATCTCGCCCTTTGACGACACCACCGCCTTGATCAGGCCTGATGTGCGGCGTTCGGCGCGGGCGCGATCGTTTTCGGCGAAGTGCCAGCGCAATACCTTGTGGCCGGGGTGGCTTTCGACCGCCTGCGCTTCTGTAAGGCCGATATGGGCAAGTTCCGGGTCGGTATAGGTCACCCACGGAATGATTTTGGTTTCGTTGGTGACCGGTAGCCGGAACAGGATCGAGCGTATCACCAGGCCTGCCTGGTAGCCGGCAACGTGGGTGAACTGCAGCCCGCCGGCCACGTCACCGATGGCGTAGACCTTGCGGTTGGTGCTGCGCAGGCCCTTGTCCACCTTGATGCCGCGCCGGTCATACTCGATACCGGCGGCTTCAAGATTGAGACCGCCGACATTGGCCACGCGCCCGGCTGCCACCAGCAGATGTGACCCTGCGAGTTTTTCAGCCTTGCCGTCTTCGCCTTGCAGGGTGATTTCGATGGATTTCGACCTTGCGGCCTTGGCAATACCGGTGATTTTTGCACCGGCACGGATATCGATGCCCTCGTCGCGCAAGTGCGCCAGCACAATTGCGGTCAGTTCGGGATCGTCCTTGCCAAGCGGCTGAAACGCTTCCAGAACCGTGACCTTGGCGCCGAGCCGGCGATGGGCCTGGGCCATTTCCATGCCGATCGGACCGCCGCCGATGATGATCAGGTGCGCGGGCAGCGTGGTGTTGTCAAAAATCGTCTCGTTGGTGAAATAGTCGACGCAGTCCAGGCCGGGAATGGGCGGGGCTGACGGTGACGAGCCGGTTGCCACAACGAACCGGCGCGCCTTGATGCGGTTGCCGCCCGCCTCGACTGTCTCGGTATCGACAAAGCGTGCCGCTTCGCGAATAACCGTCACGCCAAGGCCCTCGAAGCGTTCCTGGCTGTCATGCGGGGCGATGCCGGCAATGACGTCCTTGACGTGCGCCATGGTCCTGGCAAAGTCGACCCTGGGGGGCTGTGCTGCAACGCCGAACGCCACGCCCGACGAAAATGCGTGCGCATGCTTGCCCGCCGCCAGCAGCGCTTTCGAGGGAATGCAGCCATAATTCAGGCAGTCGCCGCCCATCTTGCCTTTTTCGATCAGCACGACATTTTCGCCGAACTGGCTGGCCGCTGCGGCAACACTCAGGCCACCGGAGCCTGCGCCGATGACGCAGATATCGCAGGTAATGTCAGTCATGGAAGTCCCTTTCAGGCCTCTCTGGAGGCCCAGATACACAGGATTTTTCAACAGCAGTTCACAAGAGAGCAGACAGGCTGCTGAACTCACGTCTCGCCGGGGGCCGCCGTCTTGCGCCGGCGCAGTTTCTTGATAATGACGGGGATCACTGCAACCACTCCCAGTGCAGCAAACGCCGCCAGCAATTGCGGGGTAACCAGCGCGCCGGCATCAAGCGCAAACTCGCAGTTGTCGGCACCGTTGCGGGCAATGCAGGACTGATAGACGGCCTTCTGCTCGGTGATGATGGAATCCAGCCCCGATCCCAGGACTGAGAATGCGAAGGTGCCCGGAATGATGCCGATGAGGGTGGTCAGCGCGTAGGTGCCAAGTCCGACACCGGCAAGCGCCGGTGCAATATTGACCAGCCAGAACGGGAACACCGGCACCAGTCTCAGGAACAGCATGTAGTGGAACGCGTCTTCCCTGAAACCGCCGGACAGTTTTTCCATCCATGGACCTGCACGGCTGGCAAGCGTGTCGCCAAGCGAGGTTTTTGCGGCCAGGAAGATCGCCACTGCCCCGATGGTTGCTGCAATGACCGTAAAGATGCCACCCGGCAGCCAGCCGAACAGGAAGCCGCCCAGAATGGTCAAAAGCGCGGCACCGGGCAGGGAAAACGCAACCGCGACAATATAGATCAGCACGTAAATTGCCACCGCCACGACAGCGTTGCCGGCAACGAACGCCATCAGGGCATCGCGATTGTCGGCAATGGCGGTCAGCGACAGGTATTCGTGCAGTCCCGAGGCATACACGGCGGCAATGCCGCCCAGCAGTATCACCAGCGGAGCCCAGCGTTTGCAGTGCCCGCCGACACCAGGGGGCCGGGCAGGGCCCGTTTCAGCCATGTTTCCAGACATTTTTTCTTGTTCTTTCTTCATATGGAACAGTAAGGCGTGGTCTGTGGGGAGATGCAACCAAATGACGTCTTCATGACCTTGCTCGCACACCAATTGCCGGACCACGGGGGTTGACGCGAAGATGCGGCACAACGTGATTGGAAGAAAGGGGGGGTAAACTGCTTGTGAAAAGGTATTACTAAAGGTGAGAGTTGGTGCTCGCGCGGCTGGCCCGGGGCAGACAAATAGATGCCGCGGGCGAATTGACTTGTTGCGCTTGCGCTCGTATAAGCGCGCAGGATTTCAGCCGGTGATCATTGACTTGCACGCCAGACGTCATCAGGCGTCGCTGCCTGACAATACCGGAAACTTGAAGATTTTGGAGATTTTGCCATGAAACGCACGTTTCAACCCAGTAATCTTGTTCGCAAGCGTCGTCACGGCTTCCGTGCCCGCATGGCAACTGTCGGCGGCCGCAAGGTCATTGCACGCCGCCGTGCCCAGGGCCGCTCCAAGCTGAGCGCCTGACCGGCCTGCCGGCTGGTTGGCCGTGATCTCCGCCGGAGTGCCGGTTGGCTTTGCGCCCATCTTGGGAACGATCTCATTGATACAACATCTAAAGCGACGGCAGGATTTTCTCGCCGCCGCTGCAGCGCTTGTGTGCGCACGCAAGGGCTGTGTCGTGCAAGCCAGGGTCCGCGATGATACCGGCGAACCGCGCATCGGCTTTACCGTCACCCGCAAACTTGGCAATGCCGTGGTGCGCAACCGGATCAAAAGGCGTTTGCGCGAAGCAGTTCGTGTCGCATCGGGACTGGACCTTAGGCCCGGGCACGACTATGTGTTCATCGGACGCGCAGCGACGCTGGCCCAGGATTTCAAGGACCTGACAGGTGACGTTGTTTTTGCAACACGCAGGCTGAATGACGGCAAAGGTGATCCGCCACGCTCACGCGGCAGACCACGTAGTGGCCAGGGTCGAGCAAATGCGCGAAAGAATTAGCTACGCCCAGGCGTGAACGGGGATGAGCCGTCTAATCGGCTAGAGGCAGGACCGGAAATAATGAATAGCGATATGAAGAACTATGTTCTGGCGATTGCCTTGTCGTTGGGCGTGATCGTGCTCTGGCAGATGTATGTTGGCAAACCGGCCCAGCAGCAAGCCGCGACCCAGCAACAACAGCAGGCTGCTCAGGGCGGTTCGCAATCGGGAGACGCCGGCGTGCCGCAGGCCCCCGCTGCGGGATCCGGCGCGGGCGTGCCCCAGGCTGTTCCCGGTGGAAACGCCGTTCCCGGTGGAAACGCTGTTCCCGGCGGTGCACCGGCCCTGCCGCGCGAAGCGGTCCTGCAGCAGAACCCGCGCGTTGCAATCGACACGCCGCTGGTGTCGGGCAGCATCAACCTGACGGGCGCCCGTCTCGACGATCTCCGGCTGAAGGAATATCACGAGACGGTGGATGATACCTCGCCGACCATTGTGCTGTTGTCGCCTACAGGCAGTACCGGTGCGTTTTTCACCGAACAGGGTTGGGTCGCACCGGCCGGTCAGACCATGAAACTGCCGAATTCGCAGACCTTGTGGTCGACGTCAGGAAACTCGACGCTGACCCCCACCCGCCCGGTTACGCTGCGCTGGGACAATGGCGAAGGCCTGCTGTTTGAACAGACCTTCTCGATTGATGAAAATTACATGGTGACGGTTCACCAGGATGTCACCAACAACACCGATGCTGCGATCAATGTGGTTCCCTATGCCCGGGTTCAGCGTGTGGGCATTCCGGAGATTACCGGCATTTACGTGCTTCATGAAGGCTTGTTGAGCGTGCTGGATGACAAGCTGGAGGAGTTGACCTACTCTGAAGCCCAGGACAACGACCCCGGCGCCTATACGTCCAAGAGCACCGGCGGATGGCTCGGCATTACTGACAAGTACTGGGCAGCAGCGCTGATTCCGGATCAGAAGCTGGCGTTTACCGGGGCGCTCCGTCATCTGACCATCGCAAACAAGGATGCTTTCCAGGCTGACTACATTGCGGTTGAACCGATCAATGCGGCACCGGGAGCCAAGGCGAGCATGGAGTCGCGCGTGTTTGCCGGCGCCAAGAAAAGCTACCTGATTGACAGCTACCAGGAAAAGCTGGGCATCCACAATTTCGAACTGATCATCGACTGGGGCTGGTTCTATTTCATCACCAAGCCGCTGTTCAAGGTGCTGCACTATATCAATGGCATGGTCGGCAATTTTGGTATCGCCATCCTGATTGTTACGGTTCTGCTGAAGGGACTGTTCTTCCCGCTGCAGAACAAGTCGTACGCCTCCATGAGCAAGATGAAGAAACTTGCGCCGGAGATGGAGAAGATCAAGACCCGGTTCCCGGATGATCGTGCCAAGCAGCAGCAGGCGATGATGGAGATGTACAAGAAAGAAGCGGTCTCTCCCCTGTCGGGTTGCTGGCCGATCCTGATTCAGATTCCGGTGTTCTTCGCGCTGTACAAGGTGATCTACGTCACCATCGAAATGCGCCATGCGCCGTTCTTCGGATGGCTGCGAGATCTGTCGGCTCCGGACCCGACCAGCCTGTTCAATCTGTTCGGTCTGCTGCCGTTTACGCCGCCGCAGTTCCTGATGATCGGGGTGTTGCCTATTCTCATGGGCATGACGATGTGGGTGCAAATGCGGCTTAACCCGTCGCCACCGGATCCGATCCAGGCGCAGATCTTCAACTGGATGCCGTTGTTCTTCACCTTCCTGCTGGCCTCGTTCCCGGCCGGGCTGGTGCTGTACTGGACATGGAACAACTTTCTGTCGATCCTGCAGCAATCGTTCATCATGAAGAAGCACGGTGTCGATATTAACCTGCTCGGTAACATGAAGGCCTCACTTGGCCTGGACAAGAAAAAGGACCAGCCGGAGAAATAATCCGGCTGCCCTGGACCTGCCATGCGAGAGTATAAACCGGAAGAACTTGAACGCGCTCGATTACTGTTTGCCGGCCAGACCGAGTTTCGCATGGGTGCCGCCAAGCTCGAGCAATTGCCGCCCGAGTATCCTCTTGAAGTGGCCTTTGCGGGCAGGTCGAATGTCGGCAAGTCCTCGCTGCTGAACGCCCTCACCGGCCGCAAGGATATTGCCCGCACGTCCAACACGCCGGGCCGCACCCGCGAGCTCAATTTCTTCGAACTGGCAGACGGCGCGGTGGCGCTGGTGGACATGCCGGGCTATGGCTATGCCCGGGCCAGCAAGTCCCTGGTCAAGGCCTGGCAGTCGATTATCATGGGCTATCTGCAGGGCAGGCCAAACCTGCGCCGGGTATTCGTGCTGATTGATTCACGTCACGGCATCAAGTCGATCGATCTTGAAACCCTGGATCAGCTCGACGAAGCTGCAGTCAGCTACCAGATCGTGCTGACCAAGTCAGACAAGATCAAGCAGGGCGAACGCGATGCTGTTCTTGCAGCAGCCGCGAAGGCCATTGCCAAACGCCCCGCAGCCTTTCCCGACATCATCATCACGTCGTCTGCCAAGGGCTGGGGCATGCCGGAACTGCGGGCGGAAATTGACGGCATGCGCGCCTGACGCCAGCTTTGAAAGACCGCATTCCGGGCCCGGCTGGTTTTTCCTGGAGCAACACGGGTTCAATTGAACCCGTAAAGTTGCTCTAACATTTTGAAAGCGATCAGGTTTATGATTTTAGGTTGAAACAACCAAAAATCATCCTGATCTGGACATGCGGCGTTGATCAGCTATAAGGCTGGGCTGGCACCAGAACAGCATTCTCCGGGTTTTAAAAATCATGTCGGAAACCGACCAGCCTCAGACCATTGCGCGCATCCTGTCGGAAGCGCTGCCCTTCATGCAGTTGTATGACAATCAGGTCATTGTCGTGAAATATGGCGGCCATGCCATGGTGGACCCGGACCTGTCGCGCAAGTTCGCCCGCGATATCGTCCAGATGAAACTGTCCGGTTTCAACCCGATTGTCGTACATGGCGGCGGTCCGCAAATCGGCTCCATGCTGGATCGCCTGAGCATAAAGTCCCGGTTTGAAGACGGCTTGCGGGTGACCGACAAGGCGACCATGGAAGTGGTTGAAATGGTGCTCGCCGGATCGATCAACTCATCCGTGGTAACGGATATCCAGGCGGCCGGCGGCAAGGCCATCGGCATCTCCGGCAAGGATGGCAATTTGTGTGTCGCCAGGAAGCTTGAACGCACCCGACTGAATGCCGAAACCGGCAAGCAGGAGAACATTGACCTGGGATTTGTAGGTGATCCTGGCCAGATCAACCCGGAAATCCTGCATACCATATTACAGTCAGAGGCAGTGCCGGTGATCGCACCGATTGCGACCTCTCTTGATGGCGAAACCTACAACGTCAATGCAGATACGTTTGCCGGCGCCATTGCCATTGCCATGCGGGCCAAGCGGCTGTTGCTGCTGACCGATGTTGCCGGCGTGCTGGACAAGGACAGCAAGCTGATACCGGAACTGACCCTGGCCCAGATCGAGCAATTGAGCAAGGACGGTACCATTACCGGCGGTATGATCCCCAAGCTGGAAAGCTGTGCATCGGTGGTGCGTGGCGGCGTTGAAGGTGTCGTGATCACCGATGGCCGGGTCCCGCATTGCGTGCTGCTGGAGTTGCTGACGCCACACGGCGTTGGCACCCGTATCTCCGAACGAAGGGTTTAGGATCATGTCTGCACCCGGCTTCCAGCATGTCGAGACCTGGATATTCGACCTCGACAATACCCTGTACCCGGCATCGTGCCGACTGTTCGACCAGATCGATGTGCGCATGGGCGCCTTCATCTCGGACCTGTTCAAGGTGGACAAGGTTGAAGCGCGCCGCATCCAGAAGGACTTTTTCTACAAGTACGGGACGACGCTGCGCGGGCTGATGATCGAGCACGAAATCAAGCCTGCGGCGTTCCTGGACTATGTGCACGACATCGACCACTCGCCGATACCTGCCAATGGCGCGCTTGCCGCCAATCTGGAAGCGCTGCCGGGCCGCAAGCTGGTGTTCACCAATGGCACGGTTTCGCATGCAACCAATGTCATGCATCGCATCGGCATTACCCATTTGTTTGACGGTATTTTTGACATTGTGCATTCTGATTTCATCCCGAAACCGGAGCGCGGGCCGTATGAAAAATTCATTGCCACCCATACAGTTGACCCCGGCAAGGCCGCGATGTTTGAAGACATCGCCCGCAACCTTTCCGTGCCGCATGATCTCGGCATGACGACGGTTCTGGTTCATGACGCTGCCAATGACGACGGCAATACCATGAACAGCATCGCCGGTGATGGCGAGGGTGCGCCACACGTGCACCACAAGACCTCTGATCTGGCCGGGTTCCTGGCCGACATAAAGTTCGACTGATCTTCCCTGAATTATTGCTTAAGCTAGGAGCGAAACAATGAGCCACGCCAATCTGAAAGCCACCATCGAACAAGCCTGGGAAGACCGCGACAACGTCACACCGCAAACGCAAGGATCAGTTCGCGACGGTGTGGAACAAGCGCTTGGGTTGCTGGATTCCGGCAAGGCGCGCGTGGCTGAAAAGGGCTCTGACGGCAACTGGACAGTCAATCAGTGGCTCAAGCAGGCAGTGCTTTTGTCCTTCAGGCTCAATGATATGGCAGCGATTGCAGGCGGGCCGGGAACGGCAACCTGGTGGGACAAGGTACCATCCAAGTTCGAAGGCTGGGGCGACAATCAATGGCGCGCCGCAGGCTTCCGGGCAGTGCCGAATTGTACCGTTCGCCGCTCGGCCTACATCGCACCTTCAGTGGTGTTGATGCCGTCTTTCGTCAATCTCGGCGCCTATGTGGATGAAGGCACCATGGTTGATACATGGGCAACCGTGGGCTCATGTGCGCAGATCGGCAAGGGCGTGCACCTGTCCGGCGGTGTCGGTATCGGCGGTGTTCTGGAGCCGTTGCAGGCAGGCCCGGTGATCATTGAGGACAATTGCTTCATCGGCGCGCGCTCGGAAGTTGTCGAAGGCTGCATCGTGCGTGAAGGTGCCGTGCTTGGCATGGGCGTCTACATCGGCAAGTCCACCAAGATCGTCGACCGCGCCACCGGCGAGATCATGTATGGCGAAGTGCCGCCATATTCAGTTGTCGTGTCCGGCACCTTGCCCGGCAAGAACCTGCCGAACGGAGACCCGGGCCCGTCGCTGTACTGCGCTGTTATCGTCAAGCGCGTTGACGAGAAAACCCGCTCCAAGACCTCGATCAACGAGTTGCTGAGGGATTGAGGCGTGTACGCATAGCTAAGCCCGGCATTGTACTATCCTCGTGACGTCCGCTTTCGAGGATCCGCCAGACGTCGCTTGCCGCTGCGTCCATGCGTACAGGTTGACGGCGTTCGAAAGAGAGCAGGCGCGCAACCGGTCTCGCGCCTGCTCAACTCCTTTATTGCCCGTTGGAGCTCACATTGGCCATGGCCCATAACACCAGCCATGTTCAACAGGGCTGCACACAGGCGCTAGCTCCCAAGTCCATTCACCTGGCTGACCGAGATGTGGTGGATGCCAGGCCAGTTCTTTGCCGCCTTTGCGAGAATTCCTGCCTTGTCCTTCTTGTAGGCTTTAAAGACGGTAGCGTTCAGGAATACGTAAAGTTTGCCATCGACAATGTCTGCAAAGCGGGGGCTGCCATCGAGCTTTTTGCCCAACGCAACACCCAATGCGCAATACCCGCCATACTGAGGCATGAAGTTGTCCGGGGTTGCCGCAAACTGTTTCATCGCCACCTCGGAGGCAAAGTAGTAGGCAACGCCGTCATGTACATGGGTGTGCTCTGCCTGGCCCGGCACGATGCCTGATCCGTTGGCCATGGCGACGAGATCGTTGCCGCGAAAAGCAACCCCTTGTCCATCGACCGTTGTGCCCTTTGACACATTGTACTCGTCAACGGCAAAGGCGGCTGGTGCGATGGCAAAGGTACAGGCCAAAGCGGCTGCAGCAATGAGTGTCTTGGTGGTCTTCATTTCAGTTCTCCTTTTGGGTTGTCGCTGTTTCCAGCGAGGGGGGTGATGTCCGTTTGCCGGCCGGCCAACGGAAGCGGCCCTTGAAACCTTGGCGAGTTCTTCGCAACTGGGGTCAAAAGCCAAGATCGGAAAGTCATGGATGACCATCGGGCCGCGATCCTTGCGGCGAGAGGAATTTGCGGTCCGTTTCGTCAATGGCATGGTCGTTGATGCTCGCAATGCGTCGCTGCATCAGCCCGTCCGGGGCAAACTCCCGGTTCTCGTTTCCGTAGGACCGGAACCACTGCCTCTGGACGTTGTGCCATTCGTAGGCGAAACGCACGGCAATCTGATTGTCCCTGAAGGCCCGGAGTTCCTTGATGAGCGGGTGCGCGTGCTCCTGCTCCCATTTGGGCGAGAAAAATTGTTCGATCTCGACGTGACCGCGTATGAATTGTGGGCGGTATCGTCATTGGCTGTCTTCGGTATAAGCCAGCGCAACCTTTGCTGGCTGGCAGCAGTTCCAACCGTCTTCTGCGGCGCGGACCTTTTGGGCTGCGGTCTCTTCAGTGAAAGGGAGAATTGGCGGACGGGTCATGGATATCTCCATTTGGCTCAGGTGAAGCTTGATCTTGACGGGGGGTTGAAATGGATAGCGGGTCCGGCTGAGCAGGGTCCGCACTTC
>SWCD01005093.1_pt1 | contig 12149 bp, 7 predicted proteins | sample 4693011 | NCBI WGS metagenome assembly SWCD01 (sample SAMN10267278, study PRJNA491770) | bioreactor metagenome | isolation source: DHS bioreactor inoculated with marine | place: Japan: Omine Ridge, Nankai Trough | reverse complement strand
CTCGCCCTCGGGGGCTGTGAAATCGCTGTCGAGATCGGGGCGTTCAAAGCGGTGTCCGGTCGTGTCTGTGCCGTGCGCGCCCGCCTCTGCCTGTGCGATGAGCGCGGGCAGGTCGAGCGAGGAGACGAGGATCTGTGGGGCAGGCTGTGCCAGCGCGCGGCGAAAGGCCTCGGCCCCCTCGGTGGGGCGGATACCTTCGCGCAGGGCGTGGCGCAGGCGCTCTTCGGCGGGGCTTGTGGGGGCGCTCTCGGTCTGGCCCTCGAAGCGGATTTCGCTGGGACGTGGCGGGGTCAGGGCGAGGCCGCCCACCTGTTTGCGGATGGCGAAATCGGTGATCTCGATCAGCACCCGGCCTGCGGCATCGCAAAGCGTGATGTCAAAGCGTGCGGTTTCATCGCTGGCGCGGTTCTGGGCGGCGTTGCGGACATGTGACCAGACCTCTGCCCCCAGGGGCGCGTGGACGCGGAGCGACCCGTAGGACATGGGCACCCAGAGATCGGAGCCGTCATAGCCCGCAATCAGCCCCATGGCCCAGCCGGTCGCGATGTCCATCAACGCAGGATGCAGGAGATAGCCCGCCGCCAGATCGCGTCGCGCGCTCTCTGGCAGGGCCAGATGTGCGAGACCCTCGCCGGTGCCCAGACCCATGGCGCGCAGCACGCGCCAGCGCGGGCCAAATGCAAGATGCGCCTCTTGCGGCGCGGCGAGGGCGGTGTCGCCCGCCTCTTGCCAGTCTTGCATACAATTGCGTATGGAGGGCGGGTCGAGCGGGACAGACGCGGGAAGCGGCAGAAGGCGCAGCCCCGCCTCGGCCAGTGTGACCCAGCCTTGACGCCCGGCCTGGGCATGATCGCCCTCGATCCGGGCGGCGTAGCCAGTGTCATTGCGCGTCAGGGTGAGGCGCATGTCGCGGCTGCCACCTTCGGGCATGTCAAAGGCGCGCAGGAACCACAGATCGCGGATTTCAAACGGGCCATCCTCGCCCTGCGCGCGCAGGGCTTCGGCCAGAAGCTCCAGATAGCCGGTGCCGGGCAAGAGCGCCTGACCGGATTTGGTGCGATGCTGGTCAAAGACCCAGAGACCGGCGTCATAATGGGCGTGAAACACCCGGTTCCCCTGCGCATCATGGCTGGCCTCTTGTACAAGCGGTGCCGTGACCGGCAGGCGCGGAGCGGCCAGCGCATCCCCGCGTTGCTGTGCCACAGCCTCGGCGGCCATGCCGACCTCGGACCAGATGCCCCAGTTGAGGGCAATGACGCGGGTTTTGTCGCCCGCGCGGCTGCGCGCATAGGCGTTGAGATATTCATTGGCGGCGACGTAATCCACCTGTCCCGCCGGGGCGGTGGCGGTGGAGGAAGAGGAAAAGAGCACGAGCCAGTCGAGCGTGCCATCGGGAAACACCTCGTCCAGCACCTGCGTGCCGTGGATTTTCGGCGTGAACACATCCTCGATCGTGTCGGGGCCTTTGCCGAGGAGCGGCGCGTCCTTGATCACGCCTGCGGCATGGATGACACCGTGGAGCGCGCCAAAGCGGGCCTCGATTTCGGCGCGGGCGGATTGCATATCCTCGATGTTGCTGACATCGCCCGCCACGATCATCACCTGACCGCCCAGACCTTCGAGCCGTTCGACCGCCGCGATGCGGCGGGCCAGCGGGTCGCCTGCGCCGCGTGTGGCCATGACACGCGGCCAGTCGGCGCGGGGCGGCAGCGGGCGGCGTGCCATGAGGACGATCCTGGCGTTGGAGCGCGTGATCAGATCCTCGGCCAAGGTCAGGCCGATGCCGCCAAAGCCGCCGGTGATGAGCACGGTCTGGCCCTCTGCCAGCGGCGTGTCAGGGGGCAGGAGTGGGGCCGTGCGCCAGCCCGCCTCGTAGCGTCGCGCGCCGCGCAGCGCCGCGACATGGTTGCGCGGGGGCTGCATCAGATCTTCGAGCACCTGCGTCACAAGGGCGGCATCGGGGCCGCGCGCGGGCAGGACCAGATCAAGGCTGGCCGCCGTTACCCCCGGCAGTTCATGGGGGATCACCCTGAGCGGGCCCATGAGCGTGGCCTTGGCGGGATCGCGCAAGCCCTCGTCGCGAAGCTGGGTGGCGCCATTTGTGAGGGCGGTGATGTGCAAAGGGGCGGAGAGCCCTTCATCCGCCATGGCCTGCGCGAGAAAGAGCAGGCTGTAAAAGCCCTGTTCCTGCACACGGTGGAAGAAGCTCGATCCGGGGCGGTGGCGGGCGTCTTGTGTGACCAGCCAGAAATGCGCGATGCGGCTGGGCAGGCGGCCTTCGGCGCTGAGCGCGCGGATGAGGGCATCATAGCCCTCGCGCCCGCGTTCGGGCGACAGGGCGTAGCGCCCCGGCGCGAGCTGAGCAAAGGCATCGCCAGCCGTTACATACGTGACCGTATGTTTTGCGGATTCCAGCCGCTTGCCCACGGCCGCCGCAAGCCCGCTGTCGTCTTCGAAGATCAGCCATGTCTCGGGCGGCAGCGCGGCCAGATCGGCATCGCTGGCAATCTCGACCTCGGCCAGATGGGGCCGCCATTGGGGCAGGTAGCCCCAGTCGGTCAGATCGTCGCGGCGCGTTGGCCAGTCGTCTGAACGCGTGTCGCGCGTCGTGCCGGGGGCGATGAAATAGGGTTTGTGCTGAAAGGCGTAAGAGGGCAGGGGCACGCGGGTGCGGCGCGCCTCGCCCCAGATCTGATCCCAGTCGATCTCGACGCCCACCGTCCACATCCGCGCCAGCATCGCCATGAAATAGGCATCGTCGGCGATGCTATCCTCGGGGTGGCGCAGGGTGCCGATGACCTGATTGGCGCTGATGGCACCGTGGGCTTGGGCGAGGGAGGCCAGCGCCTTGCCCGGCCCAACCTCGAGGAACACGCGTTTCCCGCCTTCGGCCAGACGCCCCAGCCCATCGGCGAAATGGACGGTGTTGCGCAGATGGCCGACCCAATAGGCGGGGTCGGTTGCCTCGGCCGCCGTGAGGTAATCGCCGGTGCGGTTGGACAGGATCGGGATTTGCGGGGCGTTGAGGGGGATGGAGCGCAGGTAATCGCCAAAGCGGTTCAGGATCGGCTCCAGCATGCGCGAGTGGGCGGCGATGTCGATGGGGATGCGTGTGGTCTCGATCCCCGCCTCGGCCAGACGCGCCGCCAGATCATCGAGCGCGGCCTGCGGGCCCGAGGCCACACTGAGCCCAGGCGCATTGACCGCCGCGATGTCGAGTGTGTCGCCCAGCCAGGGGCGCAGCGCCTCGGCAGAGAGGGGCGCGCTGAGCAAGCCGCCCTTGGGCACGCTGTCGAAGAGTTGCCCGCGCAGATGCACAAGCCCGATGCAATCCTCGAAGCTGAGCACGCCCGCGAGACAGGCGGCGGTATTCTCGCCCATGGAATGACCGATCAGGGCGGCGGGGGTCACACCCCAGCTTTGCCACAACTGCGCCAGCGCGTATTCGGTGATCATGATCAGCGGCAGTTGCACCGAGGGCTGTTTCAGCCGCTCGGCGGCGGTGGCGGTATCAGCGGGGGCAGGCAGCCAGAGGGCGCGGATGTCGTAATCGAGTTTGGGTTGCAGCACCGCAAGGCCACGATCCATCCATTCGGCAAAGACCGGCTCTGTCTCGTAGAGATCGCGCGCCATGCCAGCATATTGCGCGCCGCCGCCGGGGAACATGAAGACGACCTCGGGGGTATCGAGCGCCTCGTGGGTGAAGACACGGCGCGGATCGCCTTTCTCCAAGAGCGTTGCCGCCTCTTCATGGCTGGCGGCCACCACGACGCGGCGGCGTTCGAAGGCGCGGCGACCTTGCTTGAGCGTCCAGGCCACATCGGCCAGCTTCTGCTCGGGGTGGGCGCGCAGATGGGCGGCAAGGCGGGCGGAATTTGCGTCCAGCGCCGCCTTGGAGCGGGCGGAGATCACGAGCGGCTGAAACGGCCAATCGCTGGCCTCTGGCGCGGCGCGCGCGGGCGGTTCCTCCAGAACCACATGCGCGTTGGTGCCGCCTACGCCCAGCGAATTCACGCCTGCGCGGCGGGGATGGTCGCGGCGTGGCCAGGCGCTGAGCCGGTCATTGACCGCAAAGGGGCTGCCGTCGAAGGCAATCGCCGGGTTCGGCGCCTCATAGCCCAGGGAGGGCGGCATTTGCCCGTGATAGACCGCGAGCGTCGCCTTGATCAGACTTGCCACGCCTGCCGCCGTGTCGAGATGGCCGATGTTGGTCTTGACGCTGCCGATGCGGCAGAAATCGACGGCTTGGGTGGTCTCGCGAAAGGCCTGCGTGAGAGCGGCCACCTCGATCGGATCGCCAAGGTATGTGCCGGTGCCGTGACATTCGACGTAACCGACGGTCTCGGCAGAGATGCCTGCCACCGCCTGCGCCTCGGCCACTGCCGCCGCCTGACCGTCCACGGAGGGCGCGAGATACCCCGCCTTGGCCGCGCCGTCATTGTTGACGGCAGAGCCCTTGATCACGCCCCAGATGTGATCGCCATCGGCAACCGCATCCGAGAGCCGCCGCAGCACCACGACGCCCGCGCCTGAGCCAAAGACCGTGCCTTGGGCGCGGTGGTCAAACGCGTGACATTCGCCATCGGGCGACAGGATCTCGCCCTCTTTGTAGAGATAGCCGCGCCCTTGCGGCAATTCGATGGTGACACCGCCCGCAAGCGCCATGTCACATTCGCCATTGAGCAGCGATTGCGCCGCCACATGCACCGCGACAAGCGAGGTGGAACAGGCGGTTTGCAGGCCCAGTGATGGCCCCTTGAGATCGAGGATATGGCTGAGCCGGGTGGTCAGGAAATCCTTGTCATTGCCGGTGTGGCGCAAGAGGAACATGCCCACATCGTCCACGAGGTCGCGGTTGGAGCAGAGGTTGAAATAGAAATAGCTGCCCATGCCGCAGCCTGCGAAAACGCCGATGGAGCCGGGGAAATGTTCGGGCGGGTGGCCTGCATCCTCGAGCGCCTCCCACGCCACCTCCAGAAACCGTCGGTGCTGCGGGTCGAGGATCGCGGCCTCTTTGGGTCCAAAGCCGAAGAACTCGGCATCGAACATCTCAAACCCGTCGAGAGGGGCGGCATAGGGCACGTAATCGGGGCGGCGGATCATCTGCGCAGGCTCGCCCGCGGCCAGCAATTCGGCTTCGGACATGCGGTGGATGGCGCGGTGCCCGGCGCAGAGGTTTTGCCAATACTCCGCCACGCTCCGCGCGCCCGGCAGGTGCGCGGCCATGCCGACAATGGCAATCTCGGTGCCGTCGGGCGACGGTTGGGTCATGTCATCCGCCATCAAATCCACTGCTCAAATCATACCCGTGTCGGTATCGCCCGACAATGCGACTGTTTTGCGGCAGGCCCTTGGCGATAATGGTGTTTTCGCCCCTCACCAGCCCGAGAGCCGTGCCAGATCGGTCAGCGCCGCGCCGTTGAGCCAGAGCGCCAGCGCCGCCAAGCCAAGGCCAAATGCGGCCATGCCTGCGTCATGCACCGGGTCCCAGGCCCGCATATGCCGCGCGAGCCAGATCACCACCGGATAGGCCAGAACCATCGCCGCACCATAGCCCAAGAGCGCGCCCATGAGGCCACCCCATTCGAGACCGAGGAGGAGAGCCACGATCATCGCCGCCGCCTTGGCCAACGTCAGGATGAAGAACCGCCGCGAATCCCCTGCCGCGAGCGAGGCTTGATCATAGGTCATCACGATGATTTGCGGGAGTTGCATCAGCGCCATCAGCACCACCACGGCCCCCGCCATGGCATAGCGGTCGTCATACATGATCCCCACCAGCCAGACGCCAAGGAGGGCAAATCCGGCCGACAGCGCCATCAGCCCGCCCGTGACCGCAAAGCGCATGCGCCGCAGCTTGGCGAAATTGGCGGCGCTCTCATGCGGGGGCAGTTCGCGGTAAATCGGGATGAGCAGCCGCCATGTCAGCATATGGCCCAAGAGCATGGGAAAGGAGGCAAGGAAGAAGCCGATGTTATAGACGCCGAAAACATCGAAGCTGAGGTATTTGCCCAAGATCAGCTTGTCCGCCTGATTGAAGAGAAAGCCGCAGATGGTGCTGAGGAAAATCCATTTGCCAAAGCTGATGAGTTCTGAGGCCGCCAGCCGTTCCCAGCCCATCCGGTTCGACGCCCCCGGCAGAAAGAGCCAGAAGAGCACCAGCGCCACGCCCGCGCTGAGCACGCCCGAGACAACCAGCGCCCAGACCGAGTGCCACCACCATGCCAGCGCCACGGCCACGAGGATGCCGGTGATCTGCACGGCGAATTCGATCACCGTCACCCGCCCCCAGCGCAGATGCCGCTTGGCGGTATCGAGGGCCGTGGGGTTGAACCCGGTGATCAAGAGCGACAGCCCCGCCACCGGCAAAAGCTGCAACAGGAGGGGTTCGTCGTAGATCACCGCCACGGGCCAGGCCAGCGCACAGGCCACAAGCCAGAGGCCCACGCCGCGCAGGGCCTGAATGGTCCAGGCGGTGTTGAGGAAGGCGGGGTCGTCGCCGCGTTTGCTCTGCATGATGGCGGGGCTGACGCCCACGTCGGAGAATTGCATGAGGCCCTGGATGATGACGGATACAATGGCCATCAGGCCGAAGGCTTCGGGGAAGAGGAGGCGGGCCAAGATGAGGTTCGACGCGAGGCGCAGGACCTGCGCCCCGCCAAAGCCCGCGACGGTCAGCGCCAAAGAGCGCATCGCGCGTGCCAAGAGCCCGTCACCCGTGAATATTGCCCTGACCTGCTGCACTCTGCCCTCTCTGCTTTGTTGTCTCTTGCCCGAGATTTGCGGCCATTTGACGGCCTTTGATTGAAATCTCGGGGGATTATCGCCCGCGCGTCCACTCCGCGCCGCCCCGCCGCGCGCGCACGGCGAGGGCGACGGCGATATAGGCGAGAAACCCGAGGGGCGCGCGCAGGGCGGCGCGCAGCACCCATCCCGCACCACTGGGCCGCGCGTCGTCATTGGTGAGGAGCGCCGGGTAGTGGCGCGCAATCTCGGCCACGCCCGCATCCTGCCTGCGGCGCACCCGGACGAGTGCGCCGAACCCTTCGACGATGGGCCAGTCATAGCGCGCGGGCACCGCGTGGCGCTCTTTGGGGGCAAAGTTCAGGCGGGCAAAGGTATCGTCCGAGATGATGCCCGGCCAATGGCCCCACCTTGCGCGGCCTGCGCGGTTCATCGCAAAAAGGCCGCAACCCGGCACGCCATGGTGAAAGAAGGGCACCTGTCGGTAAAATCCGGCATAGAGGCGGCTGAAGGCGCTGCGCGGCGCGGGGATCACCACCTGACCGCTGGCATAGCCCGGTTTCGCGCGATCAAGCGCCTCGGTGATCTGGCGCAGCAGCGGGGGCGAGACAAGGACATCGGCATCGAGATAGGCCAGCACCTTGCCGCGTGCTGCCGCCTCGCCTGCGTTGAGCGCGCCGGGTTTGCCGCCCTGCGGCAGGTCGAGCACGGTGAGCGTCCAGTCGCGCGCCGCTGCACGGCAGGCTGTGGCCTCGGCCACGGTGGTATCCTGACAGCCATTGGCCACGACGATCACCTCGGCGCCGCCTGCCACCGGGTCCGAGGCGAAGAGGGCATGCAGGCAATCCCCGATCATCCCCGCCTCGTTATGGGCGGGAATGATGACGCTGAGCCGGGGCATGGTTTTGTCGGTCAACACAGGGTTTCCAAATCGGTGGCCCGCCAGCCTGTCCTGAGCCTGCGCGGCATGCTAGACCTTATCCGACAAACTGGCGGCAAGCGGAACCGAAAATGCCTGATCCCCTCAACCTTGGCTATCTCGTGCCTCAGTTTCCGGGGCAGACGCATATTTTCTTTTGGCGCGAGATTGCGGATCTGGAACGGTTGGGGGCTGTGCCGCATCTCTTCAGCACGCGGCCGCCGCCGCCCGGTCTGGTCTCGCATGACTGGTCCGAGGCGGCGGTGGCGCGCACGACCTATCTGGGGCGGCCCACGCCCGGTCATGCGCTATCCGGCCTGTTCAACGCGCCGTGGTCTGCAATCCTGCGTGAGCGGCAGGGGGGTGAATTTTTAAAGGATGTGCTGATCTGCCTGCCGGCGGCGCGGGCGCTGATGGCCGCGTGCCGCGCGCGGGGGATTGGCCATGTGCATGCCCATTCCTGCGGGCGGGCGGCACTCATCTGTGCGCTGGCGCGGCTGATGGGGGGGCCAAGCTATAGCCTGACGCTGCATGGGGCGCTGTCGGATTATGGCCCCGGTCAGGGGTTCAAGTGGCGGCATGCCAGCTTTGCCACGATCATCACCCACAAGCTGATGGCTGAAATGCGCGAGGTGATCGGCCCTGATCTGCCTGCGGATGTCATGGTGCAGCCGATGGGCGTGGATACCGAGGATTTCAAACGCGATACGCCCTATCAGCCGCCCATGCCCGGCGCGCCGCTGCGGCTATTCTCCTGCGGGCGTCTGCACCGGGTCAAGGGACATCAGGACCTGCTGAGCGCCGTGCGGCTGCTCTTGGATCGCGGAATCGCGGTGGAGTTGGACATCGCGGGCGAGGATGACGCGGGCGGTGCTGGCTATCGTGCCGAGTTGCAGGCGCATCTGGAGGCGCTGGGTCTGGGCGCGCATGCGCGGCTCTTGGGGGCCATAAGCGGATCGGAGGTGCGGCGGCACCTGCTGGCGGCGGATGTGTTCGTGCTGGCCAGTTGGCACGAGCCGCTGGGTGTGGCCTATATGGAGGCGATGGCCTGTGGTGTGCCGACGATTGGCACGGATGCAGGCGGGGTGCGGGAATTGATCGACCATGGCGAAAGCGGCATCCTGGTGCCGTCGAAATCGCCGGAGGCCCTGGCCGATGCGATTTCGGCGCTGGCCGCTGATCCGGACCTCTGCGCGCGCCTGTCAAAGGCCGGGCGCGCGCGGGTGGTGCGCGATTTCCGCTCGTTGCAAGGGGCCGAAACGCTGATCGCAGGCGCGCGCCGGGCCTTGGCGGATCAGCCTTTGTTGTGACCGCCGCGCAGGTCCAGAGCGTCGAGGCGCGCCTTGAGCGCTTCGTTTTCCTCGCGGGCCTTTTGCGCCATGGCGCGCACGGCGTCGAATTCTTCGCGGGTGACGAAATCACGGTCCGCGAGCCAGCGGTCGATCAGGGATTTCATCGCGGTCTCAGCCTCGGTCCGCGCGCCTTGGGCCACGCCCATGGCATTGGTCATCAACTGGCTGATATCGTCGAGCACTTTGTTACGGGTCTGCATCGGTTTCTCCGGCGTTACACTTGGTCTCTTATATGTGTTGGCGGGACCAGATCACAAGGTTGACTTGGCCGGGGCGCGCGGGCACAGAAGCGGCCATGCAGGCCATGATCCCCTTTCCCGATATTTCGCCCGAGATCTTTTCGATCTCTCTTTTTGGTATGGAGTTTGCGCTGCGCTGGTATGCGCTGGCCTATATCGTTGGCATCGTGATCGGCTGGCGGCTGGTGGTGGCGAGCGTCAAGCGGCCGCATCTCTGGCCGGCTGGCGTGGCCCCGATGCGGCCCGAACAGGTCGAGGACCTGCTGACCTGGGTCATTCTGGGGGTCATTCTGGGCGGGCGGCTTGGCTATGTGCTGTTTTACCAGCCGGGCTATTACCTTGCCAATCCCAGTGAAATTCTGGCGGTCTGGCAGGGCGGGATGGCGTTTCACGGTGGCCTCATGGGCGTGGTGCTGGCGGTGGTGCTGTTTTCGCGCAAGCAGGGCATCGCGTGGCTGTCGGTGGCGGATGCGCTCTGCATGGTGACGCCGGTGGGGTTGCTGCTGGGGCGGATCGCGAATTTCATCAATGGCGAGCTATGGGGGCGGGCGACGGACCTGCCGTGGGGTGTGGTTTTTCCGGGGGCTGCGGCGCAGAATTGCGCGGGCGTCGTGGAGCTTTGCGCGCGCCATCCCTCACAGCTTTATGAGGCGGCGCTGGAGGGCTTGATCCTTGGGGCCGTGCTCTTGTGGTTGGGCTGGCGGCGTGGGGCGCTCAGGCGGCCCGGCACGCTGACGGGGCTCTTTTTCGCAGGCTATGGCGTGGCGCGGTTCATGGTGGAATTCGTGCGCCAACCCGATGCGCAATTCGTGAGCGAGGGCAATCCGCTGGGCTGGGCGCTTCAGATGGGCGAGTTTGGCCTGACCATGGGGCAGCTTTTGTCGCTGCCGATGATTGCCTTCGGGGTTGGCATGGTGCTCTGGGCGCGGCGTGCACGGGCGACATGAGCGGGCTGCGGGTGCATTTGCTGGCGCGGATCGCCGAGGCGGGGCCGATGAGCGTGGCGGATTACATGGCGGCCTGTCTCATGCATCCCGAGTTTGGCTATTACGCGACGCGCGATCCGTTTGGGGCAGGGGGCGATTTCGTCACCGCGCCGGAGATCAGCCAGATGTTTGGCGAGTTGCTAGGGCTGTGCCTTGCGCAGGTCTGGCTGGATCAAGGGCGGCCAGCGCGGTTCGTGCTGGCGGAACTGGGGCCGGGGCGTGGGACGCTGATGGCGGATGTGCTGCGCGCAACGCGGGGCGTGCCGGGGTTTCGCGAGGCTGCCGAGGTGCATCTGGTCGAGGGATCGCCCGTCTTGCGCGCGGCGCAGCGCCGGGCGATTGCGGGCGATGTCATCTGGCATGATCGGGCCGAGAGCCTGCCGGAGGGGCCGCTTTACCTGCTGGCGAACGAGTTTTTCGATGCGTTGCCGATCCGGCAATTTCAGCGGTCCGGGGACGGCTGGCGCGAGCGGGTTGTCGGGCAAAGCGCCGGGCAATTGACGCTGGGCCTAGGTGGGCCGGTGGCCCCGCCCGCACTGGCGGCGCGGCTGGCGGACACGCGCGAGGGCGATATTGTCGAGACCTGCGGCGCGGGCGAAGCGGTGGCGGCCGAGATCGGCGCGCGGATAGCAGGGCAGGGCGGGACCGCGCTGATCGTGGATTATGGCGATTGGCAGTCGCTGGGCGATACGTTTCAGGCGGTCAAGGGCCATGCCCCGGTGGATCCGTTGGCCGAGCCGGGGGCGGCGGATTTGACCGCGCATGTCGATTTCGCGGCTCTGGCGCGGGCGGCGGCCCCTGCGCAGCATACGCGATTGACGCCGCAGGGGACATTTCTGGAGCGGTTGGGGATCGCCACGCGGGCCGAGGCGCTGGCACGCAATCTGAGCGGGCCCGCGTTGCAAAGCCATCTGGCCGCATATCAGCGCTTGACCGGGGCCGAGGAAATGGGGACGCTCTTCAAAGTGCTGGGTCTCTATCCCGAGGGGGCCGCACCACCACCCGGATTGGAGCCATGACGCTAGAAATACTCACCGCTGACAGTCTGTCCCCACTGCGCCACGGGTTCTTTACCCGGCGGGGCGGGGCCTCTTCGGGTGTGTTCTCGGGGCTGAATTGCGGCCCCGGTTCGTCGGATCAATCCGAGATCGTGCAGATCAACCGGTCGCGGGTGGCCGAGGCGATGGGGGTGGAGCCGGATCATCTGATTACCGTGCATCAGGTCCATTCGGCGGATGTGGTGACGGTCACAGGACCCCTGAGCGAGCGCCCGCGCGCTGATGCGATGGTGACGGATGTGCCGGGCGTGGCGCTGGCGGTGCTGACGGCGGATTGTCAGCCGGTGCTGTTTGCCGATGTGGCAAACGGGGTGATCGGGGCGGCGCATGCCGGATGGCGCGGGGCGCTTGATGGTGTGCTGGAGGCCACGGTGGCGGCAATGGTGGATCTGGGCGCCGAGCGTCGCCGGATCAAGGCCGTGATAGGCCCGTCGATTTCGCAGGCGGCCTATGAGGTCGGACCGGAGTTCATCGAGGAATTTCTGGCGGATGATCCGGACAATGCCCGGTTTTTCGCCAATGGGGAGAGCGGACGGTATCAGTTCGATCTGCCGGGATTCGGATTGCATCGGTTGCGGCAGTCCGGAATCGGGCAGGCGGAATGGACGCGGCATTGCACCTATGACGATCCCGAGCGATTCTATTCCTATCGGCGCACCACCCATGCCGGTGAGGCGGATTATGGTCGGCTGATTTCGGTGATCCGCCTCTGATTGGGGCGGGATTCGGGCCGAAATTGTGGGCGCAGTCTGGCGCTGTCGGCAGTGAACCGAGAACGTCTGAAAAGTTTTATTAGAATTCAAGGGATTGAGTTTTTGTTCGGGCTGTGCCTGTGCCCTGATCTTGTCTGA
>SWCD01005450.1_pt1 | contig 12156 bp, 6 predicted proteins | sample 4693011 | NCBI WGS metagenome assembly SWCD01 (sample SAMN10267278, study PRJNA491770) | bioreactor metagenome | isolation source: DHS bioreactor inoculated with marine | place: Japan: Omine Ridge, Nankai Trough | reverse complement strand
CTACCGGCCTCCGCCGGCCCCGGGACGGCGGCGGCTGGGCTGAGAGTCGCTTCGCCGAGCCCGGCTGCGTAGCATGGGGGGATGCGACGGTTCGGGATCGTCCTTCTTCTGCTGCTGGTGGTCCTTCTCACCATCTACGCCCTTCAGGGACCGAGCCCACAACCCTCCACGCCCGATCGGGAGGATGGAGCATCTCCGGCAAGCTCTTCCCACGCGGGCCTCGAAGAGCCCGTCGTGTCGCCCCCCGGTGGTTGCGTGTTCGGCACAGTTCGCCGGGCGGGGCGGCCGGTGGCCGGCCGCGTCGAAGCCCGGCTCGTCTCCCCTCCCCTCCTCGATGAGGACGAGTTCTGCTGGCCCATCGGCACCGGCCCGGCGCTCGAGTCTGCCGATTCCGACGACGCCGGACAGTTCGAATTCACCGACCTGCCGATGGGCCGATTAGAGATCCGGGCGATCGCCTCGGACGGGACGACCGGCCACGCCACCGTCCTGGTTCGGCTACCCGGTCTCAGGGTTCAGGCCGACGTGCGGATCCCGTCCGGCCCCCATACGCTCAGCGGCCGGGCGGTCTGGTCCGACGGCCGGCCGTTTCGCGGTCTCGTGGCGGCTACCGGCGCGAGAGACCGCAGGCAACCGTTCGATCCGGGGGCCGTGGAGACGGAGGCCGATGGGCAGTTCACGATCACCGGTCTCGAGGGCGGGCTCCACCGGATCTGCACGCTTTCCGCGGACCGTCGGTTCCGCACCAACGATCGGCTGGTCCCGGTCCCCTTCGACGGCAGCTACGAATTCGTGGTCGACGGGGAATTGCGCGAGTGGACCGGGACCGTGACCGCCGTCGACGACGGGAGCCCGGTCGGTGGCGCGAGGGTGACGGTCACCGGCTACACCAACCCGTACAGTTCCCGCTTCCGGAGCATGGCAAGGGTTCAAACGGACGAGCAGGGGCGGTTCCGGTACCGGGCGCCGGAAGGTCGCGTCCGCGTGGAAGTAGTGGCAGCCGGCTACCTGAAGACGTGCGAGTACGATGTCGAGCAGGGAGAGAATCTCGAGATCCGCCTCGACCGCTTTGCCGAGTTCACCGGAGTGGTGGTCTCCGCCGAGGACGGACGACCGGTGGCCGGGGTCCCCATCCATCATCACGTCTACGCGGGATCGGCTGACGGTGTCACCGACGCCGAGGGTCGCTTCCGGGTCGAAGAGAAGCACGGTGGTCATCGCATCCTCTACGCCCGCGGCAATGGCTGGATCTCGCCGGAACTGGCGATCTCCCGCAGGGTCTCCCACGGACACTCCTTCACCACGAGCCCTCTGCTGCTTGAAGTGGTGCCCGGCGAACTGACGGAGCTCAAGCTGACGGTCGTACGTGCCGTCCGGGTCGAGGGCCGGGTGGTCGATGCGGCGGGATACCCCATCGCCGGGAGGCTGGTAACGGCCTACGACGCGGCGCCTGAGCCCCAGACCACCTACGACGAGCAGCGCACCGCCACGGACCCGGACGGTCGCTTCATCTTCGACAGCCTGATTCCCGGTGTCGCCTACCACTTCTACGCCGGAATTCCGGGGCCGCGTACCGACCGCGCCGGGCCCTTCTCGGGCGCCTCGGGGGAGACGCTGACGGTTGAGGTCGCCGTTCGAACAGCGCGGTACGCCGCCCTGCTCGTTCTCGATGCGTCTTCCGGTGAGCCCGTTTCGGGAGCGCGGATTCACGCGAGTTGCGAGGGGGGAGAGCGCCTTACGGATGCCGCCGGCCGGGTTCGGGTCGGCCCCCTCGACGAGCGCCCCCTTACGGTCCGGGCCAAACACCAGGACTACCAGCGTGCGGAGCAGGAGATCGACGAGGACAGCACCGCCGACGAGATCGTCATCCGGATGGAACCCGGCCTGAGGCTCTCCGGGACCGTCGTCTTTCCCGACGGCACTCCGGCGGAGGATGGCAACGTGCTCCTGAGGGCTGCACAGGGGGAGAGCGCAGTGGCGCCCCTCGGCTTCGGCGGCATGTTCCGTGGCCAGGGACTCCACCCGGGCAGATACGTGCTGAGCGCTGGCGTAGATCGCCGGGGCCAGCACTACCGGGGCGCCGTGACCGCGACCGTTCCCTCCGAGAGTGTGCGCATCGTCCTGAAGGAAGATGGTGAGACGCTGATGGAGGACTGCCGCTCCTTCACCGTTCGCGTCGTCGACTCCGACGGGCTGGTTCTTCCCGCCGTCCAGGTCTGCCTGGTCAGCTGGAAGGATCCCGAGGAGCTTCCAGCTGAGGGTTGCCAGATCCCGGGGCGCGGAATCCAGGAGTTCGAGATCCCGATCGAGGACGAGTTCGTTCGAGCGGTGGCCTTCGACGCTCGTTCAGCCAGCGGTGCTCCTCTGCCTCTCGGCCCGGGATTCGTCGGTCCCGTTGCCGCGGACCGGGGGGAACTGGAGATCCGCCTTCCTCCGGAACGTGTGGTCACCGGTCGCGTGGTGGACCCCTCGGGGAGGGGGCTGCCGGGGTTGAAGGTGTATGCAAAAGCGCACGGGCTCGAGCCGCAGGGCGTCAGCGATGACCAGATCATCCGCTCGACGTTCACGTCACCGGACGGGACGTTCCGGATCGGAGGCCTCGGGGACTTCGAGGTCGGCCTCACCACCGCAACTCCCCCAGGCCTGCGCCGAGGAGAGCCGCGGATTGCGCGGGGCGGAGACAAAGGCGTGGTGCTCAGGCTCACGCGCGGCCTGAGCGCGACCATCCGCGTCCTCGACTCGGCCGGCGTCCCCGTCGCGGGGGCTGAACTGAGCACCAGCAATTGGCCCCAGGCGATCACCGACCAGCGCGGAGTCGCCAGACTCGAAGGGCTCCGGCCGGACCGGTCCTTCACGCTGCACGCCACCCCGCCGGAGGAGAGACTCGACCTCTGCCCGGTGGTGCTCACGGACTGGACCCCGACCGATACCGAGGTTCGGCTTCCGACCGGCTGGCACATCCGGGGCGTCGTCGTGGACTCCAAGGGTCGTCCGATCAAAGGCGCCATCGTCCGGGGCGAGGGATCCGACGAGGAAGGGATCGAAGTGGCCACCGGCAGGAATGGGGAATTCGAGATCGGCCCGGTTCCCGCGGAAGGCATGGAACTCTTCGCTCGTCCACCCTTGAGCCGCGAGACGTTCTGGCGGGAGGGAGCGATCCCGGTGGAGGCCGGAGCGTCGAATGTGAAGTTCGTGCTGGGGCCCTACGGCGACCTCGAGATCCACATCGAGGGCTGGTCGAAGGAGCGGTGGTGCGTTGACGCGTACCTCACCGCCGAGGATGACGCGGGAGACACGATCTGGTACTGGCTCTACGAGGAGCGGATCCTCTTCTCCGGAGTGCCCACCGACAGGGCCTACACGCTCTACATCGAGCCGGATGAGGAAGGCCGCATCGTCTATGCGCGTCACCTCCGTGCCGGCTCGGAGCCGGTGGTGGTCCGGCTCGAGGAAGGAGGGACGATCAGCGGTACGATCGTCTTCCCCGCGGGCGGAAAGTCCGCCACTGTCGAGGCCGAGGGACGCGACTTTCTGATCAGAGTGGACGCGAAGGAAGACGGCACCTTCGTCATCCCCGGCGTCCCCCCCGGCGAATGCCGGGTGACGGTCTGGGCCACCGGCCCGGACCGGAGCTACAGGAAGGCCATCGACGCGACGGCCGGCGACAAGCTCCGGTTCTCGTTCGACTGAGCCGCTACCGCCCCCCACCGTCACCGGCCGGTCCCATCGGCCGCCTGGTGGTCATCGTCTCCTCGTCGATGACCCCGCCCTTCGCGTCCAGGTACCGGGTGGTGATCGTGAACACCGTGCCGGGTGGGTAGGTCGAGAGGTCCCAGTTGACCATCGGTTGCTTCTGAGAGAACAGGTTATCGAGTGAATCGAGCAGGCCCGGTGCGGTGCGGGCGAACATCCCGATCCCCCCCTCTCCCGGCGCCGCGATCCGTACCTCGAAGTCCTTGCAGGCGCTGTCCGAGGTGCCGACGTAGAGGTGGAGAGTCGTCGGCGCACCCTCGGCATCGGCCCCGATCCAGAGCACTCGCTGGTACCGCCCGTCGCCATCGGGGTCGGCGGCGGGGTCCGGCGCCGGGCGCAGGGCGATCAAGGCGGCAAGCAGGAGCCGGGTACGAACTCGCATCGGTCCTCCGGCTCCAATTCCGACCTACCGTGCCGGGCCCGAATGGTCGGAATCCGGCACGGGACCGGCGCGGGCGAAAGTCGACCAAAAAGGCCCGGCACAGTAGGTCGATTTACAGGGCGTCGATGATCTCGTTGAACGTGGCGCTCGGGCGCATCGCGGCCGTGGTCTTCGCCTCGTCCGGCAGGTAGTAGCCGCCGAGGTCGGTGGGTTCGCCCTGCGCGGCCAGGAGTTCCGCGGCGATCTTCGTCTCGTGCTCCGAAAGCGCGGCGGCCACGCCGGTGAAGCGCTCGGCCATCTCCGCGTCGTCGGTCTGCTCGGCCAGCGCGCGGGCCCAGTAGAGGGTCAGGTAGAACGTGCTGCCGCGGTTGTCGATCTCGTTGACCTTGCGGGACGGGTTCCGCATGTTCTCGAGGTAGTCCCCGATCGCCTTGTCGAGGGTGTTCGCGAGGACCGTCGCCTTCATGTTGCCGGTGTGGTCGGCGATCATCTCGAGGGAGGGCACGAGCGCGCAGTACTCGCCGAGGGAGTCCCAGCGGAGGTGCCCCTCCTTGACGAACTGCTGGACGTGCTTCGGGGCCGAGCCGCCGGCGCCGGTCTCGAACAGGCCGCCGCCCATAAGGAGCGGGACGATCGAGAGCATCCGGGCGCTGGTGCCGAGTTCGAGGATCGGGAAGAGGTCGGTCAGGTAGTCACGAAGGACGTTGCCGGTGACGGCGATCGTGTCGAGGCCCTTCCGGACCCGCTCCACCGCGAACTTCATCGCTTCGACCGGGGTGAGGATCTGGATGTCCAGGCCGGTGGTGTCGTGCTCCGGCAGGTAGGCCGTAACCTTCCGGATGATCTGGGCGTCGTGCCCCCGATTCGGGTCCAGCCAGAAGACCGCCGGCGCCCCGGTCGCCCGGGCGCGGTTCACCGCGAGCTTCACCCAGTCGCGGATCGCCTCGTCCTTCGCCTGGCACATCCGGAAGATGTCGCCCGTCTGAACCGGCTGGGTCAGGAGCGTCTCCCCCGCCGAATTCACGACGCTAAACGTGCCCTCGCCCGGGGCGGTGAAGGTCTTGTCGTGGGAACCGTACTCCTCGGCCTTCTTCGCCATGAGCCCGACGTTCGAGACGGTGCCCATGGTGGAAGGATCGAACTGGCCGTTCACCTGGCAGTCCTCGATGACCGCCTGGTAGATCTGCGCGTAGCAGCGGTCCGGGATCATGGCGATCGTGTCCTGAAGCTGATCGTCGAGGTTCCACATCCGGCCGCCGTCGCGCACCACGTTGGGCATCGACGCGTCGACGATGATGTTGTTCGGAACGTGCAGGTTGGTGATGCCCTTGCGCGAGTCGACCATGGCCAGGGCGGGCCGCGTCGCGTAGACGGCCTCGATGTCGGCCTCGATCTCCGCCTTCTTCTCCGCCGGCAACCGGTCGAGCCGCTCGAGGACGTCGGCCAGGCCGTTGTTCAGGTTCGCCCCGATCTCCTTCAGGACGTCGGCGTGCTTCTCGAGCGCGTCGTGGTAGTAGACCGAGACGGCGTGGCCGAACATGATCGGATCGGAGATCTTCATCATGGTGGCCTTCAGGTGCAGCGAGAGCAGCACCCCGTCCTCGCGGGCGGCCTCGATCTGGGCGGCGTAGAACTTCCGCAGCGCGGCGACGTTCATCACCGACGTGTCGATGACCTCGCCCTCGAGCAACGCCAGCTTCTCCTTCAGGACGGCCACGCTGCCATCAGCCGCCACGAACTCGATCCTGACCTCATCCGCGCGGTCCATGGTGGTGGAGGTCTCTGTGCCGTAGAAGTCGCCGGCCTCCATGTGAGCGACGCGGGCCCTGGACCCCGACTCGGGCCACGGCTTCATCATCTTGTGGGGGTTTTTCTTCGCGAACTTCTTCACCGAGACCGCCGCGCGGCGGTCCGAGTTCCCCTCGCGCAGCACGGGGTTCACGGCGGAGCCCAGCACCTTGGAGAAGCGCGCCTGAAGGGCCTTCTCCTCGTCCGTCTTCGGCTCTTCCGGGTACTCGGGAACGTCGTACCCCTTCTCCCGAAGCTCCTTGATCGCAGCCTGGAGCTGGGGGATCGAGGCGCTGATGTTCGGCAGCTTCACGATGTTCGCGTCCGGGGTCTTCGCGAGTTCCCCGAGGGCGGTCAGGTGGTCGGCGATCTTCTGCTCGTCGGTCAGGCGGTCCGGGAAGTTGGCGAGGATCCGGCCGACGAGGGAGATGTCCCTCAGTTCCACATCGACGCCCGTCCCTTTGGCGAAGGCCTTCACGACGGGAAGCAGGGTGAAGGTCGCCAGCGCCGGAGCTTCATCGACCTTCGTCCAGGAGATCTTCGACTGAGCCATGGATTGTCCTCACTGAGTTCAAGTTCGCCGAACACGCCCGTATCGCGCGGGATTCACCGGCAATCGTAAGATCGGGGCGGGCTCGGCTCGGCACAAAACCGAACCGGGGCCGGCCTCCCTACCACTCCCGTTCCCGCACCATCTTCGCCAGCGCGTTGATGTCGTCGAAGATCGGACGGTCCTCTTCCAGCCTCGGGACCAGGGCGCGGATGTCGTCGTAGATCGGCTTCGTCCCCGGGCTCGCCTTCTCCGCGCCGAGGAAGTCGAAGGCCTGGGCGGCGCACATCAGCTCGATGGCGATGACGCCGGCGCTGTGGTCCAGGATCTGGCGCGTCTTCAGGGCGGTGGTCATGCCCATGCTGACGAAGTCCTCCTGGTCGGCGGCGGCGGGGATCGAGCCGGTGGCGGCGGGGGCGGCGAGGATGCGGCTCTCGCAGACCAGGGCGCCGGCGGTGTACTGGCTGAGCATCAACCCGGAGAACATGCCCGCGCCCTTTGTCAGGAAGGCGGGCAGGCCACAGGAGAGGTTGGGGTTCAGGAGACGGTTGGTGCGGCGCTCGGAGAGGGCGGCGATGGTGGTGATGCCGATCCCGAGGAACTCCAGCGGGAATGCGGTCGGGGTGCCCTGGAAGTTGGCGCCGTTGATAACGACGCCGTCCTCGCCCTCGTTGGGGAAGAAGATCGGGTTGTCGGCGACGCCGTTCAGCTCGATCTCGAAGTTCTTGCGGGCGTAGTCGAGCGTGTCCCACGCGGCGCCCACCACCTGCGGGGTGCTGCGCAGGGAGTAGGCGTCCTGCAGGCGCTTGCCGGGGCGGTCGAACATCCCGGAGCCCTCGGCCATGGTGCGGATCGCCTCCGCGGAGCGGACGGCGCCGGGGAAGCCGCGGGCCTGGTGCAGGCGGGTGTCGTAGGAGATCAGGTTGGCGTTCAGGGCCTGCAACGTCATGGCCGTGGCGGCCTCCGAAGCCTTCAGCAGCTTCTTCGCATCCTCGATCTCGATCGAGCCCATGCCGGCGATGACGTTGCTGCCGTTGATGGCGGCGAGGCCGTCGCGGGCCTCGAACTCGAGGCTCTCGATGCCCGCCTTCTTGAGCGCCTCGGCGCCGGGGGTGCGCTCGCCCTCAAGGAACGCCTCGCCCTCTCCCATCAGCACCAGCGCGGCCTGGGCCATCGGCGAAAGATCCCCGCACGCCCCCACCGAGCCGCGCGAACAGACCACCGGGGTGACGCCGGCGTTCAGGATCTCGACCATCTTCAGCGGGATCTCGGGACGGCAGCCGGAGTGGCCCTTCTGGAGCAGGTTCAGCCGGGAGGTCCAGGCCGCCCGCACCACCTCCTCCGGCAGCGGCTCGCCGTAGCCCGCGGCATGGCTGTAGATCAGGTAGCGCTGGAAATCCCGGAGCTGCTCGGGCGGCAGCACCACCTCGGAGAGTTCGCCGATTCCGGTGTTCACGCCGTACATCCGCTCGCCGGCCTCGATGGATCTCTCAAGGAAGGCCCGGCAGTGCTTTACGCGTTCGAGCCCCTCCGGAGCGAGGACGATCTCCTCCCGGTGGCGCGCGATTTTGAGGACGTCGGCGGTTGTCAGATTCTCGCCGGTCAGGACGATGGCCATGGATGCTCCTCTGGTAGTTGGCGTGCGGACGAAGGTTCAACATTCTCCCCGAAGCGCCGGGGGAAAGGAAATCAAAGCTAGCGGCTCCGACACGCCGGGGTAGACTGGCTAAGACGGTGTGTGTGTGCTGAGCAGTCCCCTGAGGAGTAGAGCGATGAGAATTTCGCACATCGTCCGTGTCGTGCTGGCCCTGGTGCTCATCACGGCCGTCGCCCACGCCCGCGGCAGTTCCGGCCGATCCGGCTCCAGTCGATCCAATGCAGGCCGATCCTCCAGCAGTTCCGGCCACATGTCGGGATCCGAAGGCAGCCGCAGCTCTCCGCGGAGTTCGCGTCGGCAGTCCAGCGGCGGAAGTTTCGGGATACCCCGGAGCAGCTCCAGCCGCAGTTCGACGCCGTCGAGTTCCCGATCCTCCTCCCGGGCCGCGAGCACCCCGTCGGCGTCGACACCGAGTCGCTCCACGTCGCGTGCCGTGAGCCGGCCGACGGCGCCGTCACGCGGCTCCTCGCGGGCGACCTCGAGGCCGTCCTACGGTTCGTCCCGGGGCTCCTCGGCGCCGAGAAGCACGACCGCCGGGCGGACGACCTCCACCATCCCGTCGGCCGGCGAGCGGAGCACCGGACGCACGGCCTGGAGCGGTCGCGGCTCGACTCCGACCCGCACCTCCCGCACAGCTCCGACGCGAACCTCCCGCCCGGCGACGCACTCTCCCCGTTCCACGGGCAGTGGCGGGAGGGGCGCGACAACCGCCACCCGGACGAGCACCGGACGAACCTCCTCGGCACCGCGTTATGTCTCCCCCGGCGGCTTCACGACGGGTTCGCGCGGGTCCACGGAAGCGCGGGGCGGCAGCGCATCGCGGGGCGGCAATGCCTCGCGGGGCGGCCGCAGCTCGCGTGCGGGCTACAGTTCGTCCGGCAGCCGAGGCGGCTCGGGTGACGCCTACCGATCCCGCAGCAGCCGGAGCGGGGTGCGCAGCACCACCTACAGCACCGCCGGACACCGCGGCGAGTCCGCCTCGCGACACGGATTCTCGAATTCCGGTCGTTCCCACTCCGCTTCCCGTCGGGGTGGCGGCGGCAACTACCATGGCGGCGGACACAAATCGAGTCGCCACCACTCCTCCTGGGGGGTGTATGTCGGCTTCTCGTGGTCCTGGTACTACGGCTACGGTTCGGTCGGCTACAGCTCCGGTTGGGGTTACCCCTACTACCGGCACCCGAGCTACTGGTACGGGAACTGGAGCTTCTGGTGGCCGGAGCCGGTGTGCGTGGCCTACGTCCCGTACGGCTTCTATGTGGACACGACTCCGGTCTTCGTCCGCGAGGTGACCGTCATCAGGGAGGTCCCGGTCGCGATCGAGACCGAGGGCGCACTGGTCGAGACCACCGAGTACCAGGGCGAGCCGGGCACCGAGGTTCAGCCCGCCCCGGCGCCGGAAGACGGGACCGAGCCGGTGGAGGAGGAAGGCCCCCCGGTCCTCGATTCCACCACCGAGAAATACCTCCGCGAAGGCAGCGGACACTTCGCCAACGCGGACTACAAGGCCGCCGCGGACTCGTTTAGGCTGGCCGTGGCCTCCGACCCGAAGGCCCCGCCGCCGCGCTTCGCGTTCGGCCAGGCCTTCCTCGCGCTCGGGGACTACGAGAACGCGAGCCGGATCCTCCGCGGAGCCATCCAGATGGAGCCGGCCATCCTGCGCGCGCCGGGATCGATCGTCGGCGTGTACAAGAGCGCGGACGAATTCAACCGCGTGCTGAACGCGCTGAAGTTCGCCTCCCTGGAGCACCGAACCGACCCCGACCTGCTCTTCCTGGTGGGTTACCAGCAGTACTTCTCCGGCGACCCCCAGGCCATGGTCACGTTTCAGCGTCTGGCCGAGTCCTTCCCCGAGGACCCGATGGTGGCGGTCTTCAACCCCGCCCTCGCCGAACGGTTCCCGGAGCTGGCGACGCTGCCGGTGCCGAAGTGAGATACGGAGGCAGACACCTTTTTCCAATGTCTGTTTTTTTTGCTCCGGGTCGAATCTACAGAGTCTGGAAAAAGGTGTCTGCCTCCGTACTCAGGTAGACTCGGTTCGTGCGACCGACCGGGAACATTCTCGGAATCGATCAGGGATCGGTGTCGGTGGCCTTCGTCGAGATCGACCCCCGCGGCGAGATCGTATCCCGTGGTTACGCGCCCCACGGAGGGCGGGTCGCCGAGACGCTCTGTGCGCTGATCGATGCTGATGTCCTCGGCCGCATCCGCCGCATCGCGGTCACCTCCACCACGTCGGCCGACGTGGCGCGCTCGGCGACCTTCGACTCCCAGGTCGCCGGTATCGCCGCCGCCCGGCACCTCCATCCCGACGCCCGCGGCCTGCTGCTGATCGGTGGCGAGAAGTTCTGCCTGATCCGGTTCGATTCCGGCGGAGAGTACCTCGGCGCACGGTCGAACTCCTCCTGCGCCGCCGGCACCGGGAGCTTCCTCGACCAGCAGGCCCGGACACTCGGGCTCCGTGACGGCGCGGATCTGGCGGAGGAGGCGGGAAATGCGACGGGCGAGCCCCCGCGGATCGCCTCCCGCTGTGCGGTCTTCGCGCGCACGGACCTGATTCACGCCCAGCAGGAGGGATACAGCCGGGCGGAGATCGGAAAGGGCCTCTGCGCCGGACTGGCGAACATCGTCGCCGACTCTCTCACCGCCGGGGGAAAGGTCGAAGAGCCGCTGGTCTTCGCCGGCGGCGTGGCCCGGAACCGGGAGGTGCGCGCCCGACTCGAGGCCCGACTCGGCACCCCGCTGGTGGTGGACGACCTCCCCCACCTCTACGGCGCGTTCGGCGCTGCGCTCTGCCTGCTCGATCAGGGCGGCCCCGAATTCCGGGTCTCCTCGATCGCGGAGCTGATCCGGAAATCCGGCGCCAGGAAGCAGTACGACCACGAACCGTTGCCTCTCCAACTCGAGGCCTACCCGGATTTCGAGAGCGAGCGGCGCTACGAATTCGCCCCCGCGGCCGTCCCCGGCGCTCCGCCGGTGGAAGTGGACATCTACCTTCGGCCTCCGACCGGGAGGCCGATTCCGGTCACGCTCGGCATCGACATCGGATCCACCAGCACCAAGGCGGTGCTGCTTGATCGCGAGGGAGCGGTGATCGCCGGGCTCTACACGCGCACCTCCGGCCGGCCGGTCACCGCGATGCAGGGGATCTTCGAGGCCGTCCACGAACTGGCCGGCGACCTCGATGTCGAGTTCCGCGTTCTCGGCGCGGGGACGACGGGCTCCGGGCGCAAGCTGGTGGGAGCGGTGATCGGCGCGGACCGGATCCTCGACGAAATCACGGCCCACGCCCGGGCGGCATATGAACTCGACCCCGAAACCGACACGATCATCGAGATCGGCGGTCAGGACGCCAAGTTCACAACCCTTCGACACGGGATGGTCACCTCCGCGGTGATGAACACGGTCTGCGCCGCGGGCACCGGGAGTTTCATCGAGCAGCAGGCCGACCGCTTGAGTGTCCCGCTTACCGGGTACGCCGAGGCCGTGGCCGGCGCGCGGGCGCCCCTGGCCAGCGACCGCTGCACGGTCTTCATGCAGCGCGACATCGACCACCTCCTGGCGAGCGGCTACGCGGTGAACGAGATCCTCGCCACGGTCCTCCACTCCGTCCGGGAGAACTACCTGACGAAGGTGGCGCGGGAGGGGAGCATCGGGAAGCGAATCTGCTTCCAGGGAGCGACCGCGAAGAACCGCGCCCTGGTGGCGGCATTCGAACAGCGACTTGGAAGGCCTATCCACGTCTCCCGCTATTGCCACCTGACCGGAGCGCTCGGCGTGGCCCTGCTTCTCCGGGACGAGCTTCCGGCGGACACGGCCTTCCGCGGTTTCGACCTCTACCGGAAAAGCCTCCCCATCCGCAATGAGGTCTGCGAACTCTGCCGCAACCACTGCAAGATCGTCTCCACGGAAGTGAACGGCCGGGTCGCGGCCTACGGCTTCCTCTGCGGCCGGGACTACGACCAGGAGGAGTTCGTGTCGAAGAACACCTCCGGCTTCGACCTCGCGAAGACCCGCCACAGAGTC
>SWCD01023578.1_pt1 | contig 12221 bp, 9 predicted proteins | sample 4693011 | NCBI WGS metagenome assembly SWCD01 (sample SAMN10267278, study PRJNA491770) | bioreactor metagenome | isolation source: DHS bioreactor inoculated with marine | place: Japan: Omine Ridge, Nankai Trough | reverse complement strand
AAAAAAAGCTTCCCTTTTGTTACGAAGTTATTACAATGCGCTAAAAATTCAAAGTCCGAAAAAAGCATCCGAGCAATAGTGCCGGGGGAGAAAGAAGATGGCCAAAGGTGGTTATATGGGTGGAATTTTTGGCAGTTCGCCTGTCAGTCCCCTGCAAAAGCACATGTCGAAAGTCTATGCCTGCACTTCCGAATTAATTCCCCTGTTCAACGCGGTGATCAATGAAGACTGGGACGAGGTCGCCAGGTGTCAGCAACTTATCTCCAACATGGAGCAGGAAGCGGACGTGCTGAAAAAAGAGCTGCGCCTGAATCTGCCGAAAGGTCTGTTCATGCCGGTATCACGCCAGGATCTGCTGGAAGTGCTGTTGATGCAGGACAGGATTGCCAACCAGGCAAAAGATATCGCCGGCACCATCGTCGGCCGTCACATGATATTGCCCGAGGTCATCCATGAAGATTACATCCGCTTTGTCGCCCGCTGCGTGGCGGCGTGCAAGCAGGCCAGGAAGGCCATCAATGAACTTGATGAGCTGGTCGAAACCGGTTTCAGCGGTCAGGAGATTCAGATCGTCACCGATATGATCACCAAGCTGGATGATATCGAAAGTCATACCGATAACCTGCAGTCTGCCATCCGTCTCAAAATCTTTGAAATCGAAAAAGATCTGCCACCCATCGAAGCGATGTTTCTGTACAAGATCATCGAGGGCACGGGTGAGATCGCAGATAAATCTCAGGGAGTGGGAAGTCGTTTACAGTTAATGCTGGCAAGGTAGGGGATAGTCGTGGATATTATTGCGCAGTACGGTACAGTTTTTCTTATTCTGGCCGCAGTGTTTGGCCTGTTCATGGCCTGGGGTATCGGTGCTAACGATGTCGCTAATGCGATGGCGACATCGGTCGGCTCTAAAGCATTAACCATCAGGCAGGCGGTATTGATCGCCGCCGTGTTCGAATTTGCCGGTGCCATCCTTGCCGGTGGTCAGGTTACTAAAACCATCCGTAAAGGCATCGTCGATGCAGATTTATTGTCGGCCAGCCCGGAGTTATTGCTTTACGGCATGCTGGCTTCTCTGCTGGCGGCAGGCATCTGGCTGTTGATCGCGTCAAGAAACGGTTGGCCGGTCTCGACCACGCATTCTATCGTTGGTGCCATCGTCGGTTTTGCCATGGTTGGTATCGGTACCGACGCGGTACACTGGGACAAGGTCGGTTTCATCGTCGCCAGCTGGGTGGTCTCGCCCGTGCTCGCCGGTTTTATTGCTTTCATGTTGTTCCGCAGTGTGCAGGGTTTGATACTGGATACGGAAGACCCGTTTGATAATGCCAAGAAATATGTGCCGTATTATATTTTTCTGGTCGGTTTTATCATCGCGCTGGTAACGCTGGTAAAAGGTCTGAAGCATGTCGGACTGAACATCTCGGCCGCTGAACAATACTTTTATGCTTTTGCTATCGGTATTGCGGTCATGCTGGTTGGCAAGGTCTTTGTTAACAAGATTAAGCATGACCCCAAGAAAGATAAAAAATTCCATTTCACGAATGTCGAGCGTGTCTTCAGTGTGTTGATGGTCATCACTGCCTGCGCCATGGCGTTTGCACATGGTTCGAATGATGTGGCGAATGCCATCGGCCCGGTCGCTGCGGTGGTCAGTATCGTACACAGCGGCGGTGAGGTCGCATCTAAATCGATGTTGCCGTTATGGGTGTTAGGTCTGGGCGGTGTCGGTATCGTTATCGGCCTGATGATGTATGGTAAAAAAGTGATCGCCACCGTGGGTAATCAGATTACCGAACTGACGCCCAGTCGGGGTTTTGCCGCGACACTGGCGGCAGCGACCACCGTGGTTTTAGCCTCTGGCACCGGCCTGCCGATTTCAACCACGCATACACTGGTCGGTGCGGTATTGGGTGTGGGTCTGGCGCGTGGTATCGGCGCATTGAATATGACGGTTATCCGCAATATCTTCATGTCGTGGATCGTGACCTTACCTGCCGGCGCTATCCTCTCTATTCTGTTCTTCTTTACCTTGAAGGGTATCTTTAGTTAGCTCGTATTTTTCTGCATGGATGCGGTTTGCCAGGTTCGCATGAGCGATGGTCTTTTCTGTGCCACTTTTCTATTGTTTGTTGCAACGATTACACATAAAGTGTCATCTGTTAGCAGATGATGAAGAGTGATGACAACTGACGAAAACACCCCCGCTGAACTTCTGACCGATGTCCCGCAATCCCTGCATTCTATCGTAGAAAATTTCTGGTTTGACTGGGTCAAATCGTGTGAAGAAAAAAGCATTGAGCCAGACCGGGATCTGCCGTTATCACGGTTAGGTAAGGCCTGGGTCTGCAGTGATTTTGTGGCGCGCAACTGTATCCGTTATCCGGCAGGTTTTTATCAATTGCTGGCAGATGGCTTTGAATCCGGCCGAACGATCGACGATTACAGGGCGTTAGTCAATCACGTTGTTACTACCGCCAGAGATGAAACCGAAGTGATGTCGACATTACGTGAGCTGCGCCAGCAGGAAATGCTGCGTATCGCCTGGCGTGACCTGAACTCGCTGGCGGGTGTTGAAGTCATCCTCCACGAGTTAACCGATTTTGCTGAGGCGGTGGTTTCGCTCGTTTTGCAGCATCTGGAAAAGCAGCAGGCCGAAATCTTTGGTATGCCATGTGATGCCGATGGTGAGGAGCAGCCGCTGCTGGTTTTTGCCATGGGAAAAATGGGCGGCGGTGAACTCAACTTTTCTTCCGATATCGATCTGATCTTTGTGTTTGCTGAAGACGGTGAGACCTCCGGCCCACGCCGTAAATCATTCTACGAATTTTATCTGGCGGTGATACACAAACTGGTCAAGCTGCTGGATGAAGTCACCGCCGATGGTTTTGTTTACCGCGTCGATACCCGACTGCGGCCTTTTGGCGATAGCGGCCCGATGGCGATGAGTTTCGCCGGCATGGAACAGTATTATCAGTTGCAGGGGCGGGACTGGGAACGTTACGCCATGATCAAGGCCAGGTTGATCAGCGGCCGCGAAAGCGACAAAAAAACACTGCGTTCGATGCTGACGCCATTTGTCTATCGGCGTTATCTCGATTTCAGCATGCTCGAATCGATCCGCGAGATGAAGGCGATGATCAATGCGCAGATGAAGCGCAAGCGCATGAGCAGCAACGTCAAACTCGGCCCCGGCGGTATCCGTGAGATCGAATTTATCGGCCAGACCCTGCAGCTGATCCGTGCCGGTCGCGAGCCGGAATTACGTGAGCGCAGCATCATCAAGGTATTGTCGCTGCTGGCAGAAAAAAATTACCTGCAAAAGCAGGAAGTGGCGCAGTTGATCGAGGCCTACTGGTTTTTACGCAAACTGGAAAACCGTCTGCAGATGCAGGGCGATAAACAAACGCATACTCTGCCCGAGGATGAAATCTCGCGGCAGCGTTTATGTGTTGCCATGCAGGTGTCGAGCTGGGATGAGTTGCTTACGCAGCTGGCGCTTCATCAGCAGGCGGTGGATGATGTTTTTCAGAATCTGATCGCCTCTGATAATGAAGAGCATGCAGTCAATACCTCGTCGTTCGCTTTATTCTGGGCTGATGCTGATGCAGGTGATGATCAAGATGAAAACATCAGGCAGTACCTGGAAACTTCCGGATATAGCGATGTTGATGACATCGTCAAATTATTGAATCAGCTGCATTCCAGTCCTCAACTCAAGCACCTGTCCGGTGATGCGTCCCGGCTGGTGGCGAAGTTAATGGAATCGCTGGTCGAGAAAATTGCAGACTACCCGGATCAGGTAATCCTGCTCGATCGCGTCAGCCGGATCTTGAAAGCACTGGCGGGGCGTAAGGTTTATCTTAGCCTGCTCAATGAATATCCTGCGATACAGCTGCAGATGCTGACGTTGTGTTCCGCCAGTGAATGGTTTACCGAGCGCCTGACAAAATATCCGATTCTGCTGGACAGCCTGCTCAGCACCGCAGAAGCCTTTCGCCGGCAATATGATGTGAGACGACTGCTGGCGCTGGAGTTGAAACGCATCGAAGGTGATAGCGAAAATAACGCGGCGGATCTCGAACTGCAGATGGACAGGATGCGGCAGTTCAAGCGGCAGACCGTGTTCACCGTCGCCATGCTCGATGTGTTTTATGGTGAACCGGTAGAAGCGGTTTCAGACAGACTGACCGAGCTGGCCAATGTTCTGTTGGAAGCGATTCTCGGTTTTGCCTGGCAGGCGATGGTCGAAAAATACGGTGAGCCGGGCTGCATCATCGATGGTGACGTTTTTAAGCCAGCCATGTCGATCGTGGCGTACGGCAAGATGGGCGGTAATGAGCTGGGTTATGGTTCTGATCTGGATATCATCTTTGTCCACAATAGCGGTGGTGAAAAACAGCAGACAAGCGGTGAAAAAGCCATCGATAATCAAACCTTTTTTGCGCGGGTTGCGCAGCGGGTAATCCATTTTTTAAACACCCGGACCTATTCCGGTATCCTGTATGAAGCCGATACCCGCCTGCGACCCGATGGGCATTCGGGTCTGATGGTCAGCAGTATATCGGCGTACCAGGCCTATCAGCAGGAAAAAGCCTGGACCTGGGAGCATCAGGCACTGATTCGGGCAAGATTTGTCACGGATAATTTACACGGAAACGCGCTGATAGAGCAGGAATTTGATAGAATTCGCAGTTCGGTGCTGAGGCAGCCACGCGAGGCAGGTACACTGTTGCGGGAAGTTGTCGAGATGCGCGAGAAAATGCGTAATCATCTGACCAGCAAATCAGCTGATTTTGATATCAAGCAGGATGCTGGTGGTCTGGTCGATATAGAGTTTATGACACAGGCTGGCGTGCTGCTCCACGCCGCCGAACATGCCGATTGCATCAAACACACAGCGACGCTGGAACTGATCAACGAGTTAAAAAAAGTTGGCTGGTATGAGAGGGACGAAGCAGAAAAAATCAGCGATGCTTATCGCTATTTTCGCAAGTTGAAAAACTGGCATAACCTGGCTTGTGAAGCCGATGAGAGTGCGGTGCCGTCGCATCGTGAAAATGTGGTTTTGGTCTGGCAGCGACTGATGCCCGGAAAAGAAAGTTTGAAGTAGGCAGTTGGCAGTTAAAAGAAAAATCGTTTTGCCGCGAAGGACGCAAAAAACGCAAAAGAACATGCTTTTAAATTTGCGCTCTTTGCGTCCTTCGCGGCAAATAATTAGTTGTTTATAAATATATTAAGAAGTTAGCAGGAGAAGTTTATGCAAACCATGGCCGATAGAGATGGCGTAATCTGGTTTGACGGAAAAATGGTTGAATGGCGTGATGCCAAGATTCATGTTTTAACGCACACATTACATTATGGTATGGGCGTGTTCGAAGGTCTGCGCGCGTACAAAACCGAGCAGGGCCCGGCGATCTTTCGTTTGCAGGCGCACACCGATCGTCTGTTCGAATCAGCGGCTATCATGAATATGGAAATCCCTTTTGATGCCGAGACATTGAACGATGCACAATGTGCTGCGATCAAAGAAAATAACCTCGAATCAGCCTATGTGCGCCCGATGTGTTTTTATGGTTCGGAAGGTATGGGGTTGCGCGCGGATAATCTGAAAGTGCATGTCATGATCGCCGCCTGGGAATGGGGTGCTTATCTGGGGCAGGAGGCGCTGGAAAATGGTATACGCATCCGCAAGTCGACCTTCGTCAAAAATGATTCGCATCCGAGTATGTATCTGGCGAAAGCCAACGGTAACTACATCAACTCCATGCTGGCACTCGATGAAGCTATGAGTAAAGGTTATGATGAAGCTCTGTTGCTGGACAGCAAGGGCAATGTCGCTGAGGGTAGTGGTGAAAATATTTTTATGGTCAATGATGGCGTGTTGTATACGCCGACACTGACTGCTTCGCTTAACGGCATCACCCGCAATACCATCATGACCCTGGCGAAAGAGCAGGGTTATGATGTGGTTGAGCGCATCATAAAGCTCGAAGAGCTATACGACGCGGACGAAGTGTTTTTTACCGGTTCTGCCGCAGAAGTAACGCCGATCCGTGAGATCGATGATAACCCGATCGGCAATGGTTCGCGCGGGCCGATTACTGAAAAACTGCAGACCCAGTATTTTGATCTGGTGCATGGCCGGCTGGATATTCATCAGGACTGGTTGACGGTTGTTAAATAATATAAAAAGCATTGGTCCGCGAATAACGCGAAAGACGCAAATAAAGAAAAAACTATTTAATAATGTTTTTTTCGCGCTTTTTGCATTATTCGCGGACTAGAAAAACAGGAACTAACTATGACTAATCCACACACAGCAACACAGAAAGATCTGGAGACGCCAAACGACACCATGTTGTATGAAGTGTCGCGTGACGTATTGCCAGTACGTTGTCCGATGCCGGGTTCCAGTCTGTGGAATTCTCATCCGCGGGTTTATATTCCGGTGGAAGTCACCGGCAGCGCGAAGTGCCCTTATTGCGGTTGTGAATATCGCCTGGTCGATTAACGCTGGCTGACAGATCTAAATATGACTATGCATCTTCCTTCTTTTGAAAACGCCCGAGTGCTGGTGGTCGGTGATTTAATGCTGGATCGTTATTGGCATGGCGGCACGTCAAGAATTTCCCCCGAAGCGCCGGTGCCGGTGGTACACGTTAATCAAAATGAAGAACGTGCCGGTGGTGCCTGCAACGTGGCGCTGAATATTGCCACTCTCGGCGGGCAATGTACGGTGATGGGTTTATGCGGTGATGACGAAGCGGCGAGCACACTGGAAACCCTGCTGGAGAATGTCGGCGTCAAGCCGCAGTTCGTCCGCATGCCGGAGAACGCGACGGTGACCAAACTGCGCGTCATGAGTCGTTCGCAACAATTGATGCGGCTGGATTTTGAAGATGGTTTTATCGGTCAGGATTTATCGCAACTCGAAAAAGATTTTGCAGCGCAGTTGTCGGAGCATAACATCGTAGTGTGTTCCGATTATGGCAAGGGCAGTCTGCGCAGTGTGAAACGTTTGATCGAACTGTGTAACGAAAAAAATATTCCGGTACTGGTCGATCCCAAAGGCAGTGATTTCGAAAAATACACCGGTGCCAGCCTGATCACGCCAAACCTTTCTGAATTTGAAGCGGTGGTTGGTGGCTGTGACACCGAAGATGATCTGGTCGCCAAAGCGAACAAACTCTCCGAGCAGTTTAATATCGAAGCTTTGTTGGTCACGCGCAGTGAACACGGCATGAGCCTGATGCAGCAGGGTTATGACCCGGTGCATATTCCGACACAGGCGAGAGAAGTGTTTGATGTCACCGGTGCGGGTGACACGGTTATTTCAACACTGGCGGCATCGCTGGGCGCCGGTGTTTCGCTGGAACGTGCCATGGTATTGTCTAACCTGGCTGCCGGCGTGGTGGTTGCCAAATCAGGCACCGCCAGTGTCAGCTTAAGAGAGCTGGAAAACGCCATCGAACAAAATTCATCGAATACCGAACACGGTATTTTAGAAGAGGCCGAGCTCTATCCGCTGCTTGATCGCTGTCGCACACGCGGCGAGACCATCGTCATGACCAATGGCTGCTTCGATATCCTGCATGCCGGTCACGTGACCTATCTGGAGCAGGCCAGCGAACTGGGCGACCGTTTGCTGGTAGCGGTGAACATCGATGAGACCGTGCGCCGCTTGAAAGGCGAAGATCGCCCGGTCAACAAAGTCGAAAACCGTATGCGCATGCTGGCGGCTTTGCGTTGTGTCGACTGGGTCGTCGCTTTTAGCGAAGACGAGCCGACACGACTGATCTGTGACATTGCTCCCGATATTCTGGTGAAAGGCGGCGACAACGATGCCAGTAAAATCCCCGGCGGTGATTGTGTACGTGAAGCCGGCGGCAAGGTGATGGTGCTGACCTATGTCGATGGCATCTCTACCACAAAGATCATCGAGTCGATCAAAGAAAAGTAGTTAGTTGGCAGTTGGCAGTAAACACCGCAACTGTCATCCTGAGCGAAGCCGAAGGATCTTAATGGCCACGGGTATAAAATTAAGCAGGGATTGCAAGCAAGATACTTCCTGCGTCAGGATGGTAAGTTGGTAAAAATAAATTAATGTCTGATAATCTTAATACTGTAAATGTCGATGTGCTGATCATCGGCGGTGGCATTGCCGGTTTGTGGACACTGGCTCGTCTGCAACAGGCGGGTTACAAAACTGTACTGCTGGAGTCGGATGCTCTGGGTGCCGGCCAGACTCGCTACGCGCAGGGCATCATTCACGGTGGCACCAAATACGCCTTGACCGGCAAGTTGACAGCCTCTTCAGAAGCAGTAGCCGATATGCCTTCACGCTGGCGCGCCTGCTATGCCGGTGACGGCGAACTGGATCTGTCGCAGGCCGAGCTGCTTTCTGATGCGCATTACCTGTGGTCGACGACCAGCTTAAGTTCACGTATCTCCGGTTTTTTTGCCAGTAAAGTCATGCGCGCACGATCCACAGAACTCGATAAAAAGTCCCTGCCAGCCATCTTTCAGCACAAAGATTTCAAAGGCCAGTTTTATCGTCTGGATGAGCCGGTGTTTAATACCTTGAGTGTGGTCCGCGCTTTGGCAGAACCTCGTTTGCCATCGATGCTGTCAATCAAGCAGTCGTCGGTTAAATATGAGGGTGACGGACTGGTAGTCGAATCACAGGAAAATAAAAATTATTTTTTCCATTATAAAAAAATAATTTTTATGGCGGGTGAAGGCAATGAAGATTTGCTGACTCGTTTTGACTGCGATCAACCAAAGATGCAGCGCCGGCCGTTAAAGATGGTGGTAGTGAGAAGCAAAAACCTTAACGATATGATCTATGCGCACTGCCTGGGTGCATCGGTCAATCCGCGGATAACCATTACTTCGCACCGTGACGAGCGGGGCGATATCGTCTGGTACATGGGTGGGCAGCTGGCCGAAGAAGGCGTGAATAAAAGTAGTAGCGAACTGGTTCAGGCTGCGAAAAATGAATTGAATGAGCTGATCCCCTGGCTCGAGCTGAAAGATGCAGAGTGGGGTGTGCTTGAAATCAACCGCGCTGAAATCAAACAGGCAGGCGTTACTCGCCCGGACAGTTTTTCGATTGAAAATAATAAAAAACTGATTACTGCATGGCCGACAAAAATGGCTTTATCTCCTGCACTGGCAGATGCGCTGCTTGAAATTATCGGTGAAGAAGAAATCGGTCGCGAGACCGATCTTTCGTTGCCCGGATGGCAATCACCGGCGTATGCAGATTTTCCCTGGAACGAGAAAGACTGCTGGAACCTCAAATATGGGGGCGGGGCCTGATGTTAAAACGTGCATTGGGTTCGACCGGCATCGATGTCAGCGTGTTAGGACTCGGCACGGTAAAAATCGGCCGCAACCAGCAGGTGAAATACCCGAGCGGATTCGAGTTGCCTGACGACAAAGCAGTCATCGAGTTGCTCGAGCTGGCGCAATCGCTGGGTATTAATTTTATCGATACCGCGCCGGCCTACGGCAGCAGTGAACAGCGTCTGGGGGAGTTGCTACCGAATCGGCATGACTGGGTGATCGTGACAAAGGTCGGCGAGATATTTGAGGATGGGCAATCACGTTTTGATTTTTCGTTTGATTACACGGTCAGCAGCGTCGAACAAAGTTTAAAAAAATTAAAACGTGACGCACTCGATGTGGTGCTGGTGCATTCCAATGGCAACGACATGGATATCATTAATAACGAGCCGGTGTTCGACGCATTGCAATCGCTGAAAGATAAGGGGCTGATAAAAGCCTATGGCATGTCCAGTAAAACCGTGGAAGGCGGCCGCTGGGTCGTTGAGAATTGTGATGTGGTAATGGCGACCGCAAACCTGGACTATGATGACGAGCGGCCGGTGCTGGATCTTGCTGAGAAGATAAACAAAGGTGTGATTATAAAAAAAGGCCTGCAAAGTGGCCATGCGGATAAAGCATCGGGCGGCAGTGGTGTTGATGCTTCGTTCAAACACATTCTCGGGTTACCAGGCGTCAGTAGCATGATCGTCGGCACCATTAACCAGTCGCATCTGCGAGATAATGTTTCCGTTGTTAACAAAATCCTGTCACCTGTAAATCCTCCGTTGTCATCCTGAGCACAGTCGAAGGATCTTATGCTACAGGCTACCCGGAAAACAGAAAAAGTGCAGCGAAGGTACCTGATCGTCGGGCCATCGTGGATTGGTGACATGGTCATGGCGCAGTCTTTATTTATCACGCTGAAACAACAGCACCCGGATTGTCTGATCGATGTACTGGCACCGGCGTGGTCATTGCCGATTTTAAAACGCATGCCGGAAGTGGATGAGGGCATTTCTGCCGATGTCGCTCATGGCGAGTTCTCTTTTTTCAAACGGCGGAAACTTGGCCTGTCTTTAAAACAGAAAAAATACACCCACGCCATCGTCATCCCGCGTTCATGGAAATCAGCACTAATCCCGTTTTTTGCAGGAATTCCGCAGCGTACAGGTTACCGCGGTGAAATGCGTTATGGTTTGTTAAATGACATAAGAGTGCTGGATAAAAACGTATTAAAGCAGACCGTGCAGCGCTATGTAGCTCATGCCTATGCTAACGAACCGAGAGAGCCCCCCGATATACCGTATCCGGCTCTGCTGATAGATAGCGATAACCAGCAGAAACTGCTTGAGCGATTCGGCTTGATATCAGACCGGCCGATAGTTTGTATGATGCCGGGCGCAGAATATGGCCCGGCTAAGCAATGGCCATTAGAGTATTACAAGCAGCTGGCAGAATCGCTGGTTAAAAACGGCTGGCAGGTCTGGTTGCTGGGTTCTGATAAGGATCGTGCTGCGGGTGAAGAAATTTCGGGCATAGAGTATATCTACAATCTCTGTGGCAAGACGCAGCTGGTCGATACTATCGATTTACTGGCCGGTGCGAAATCGGTGGTTAGTAACGATTCGGGGCTGATGCATGTAGCCGCCGCTGTCGGCGCAAAGGTAAATGTTATTTATGGTTCGTCAACGCCTGATTACACGCCGCCGTTAACAGTTGATGAGAGAAAGGTAATATTTTATCTCGCTCTGGAGTGTAGTCCTTGTTTCAAACGGGTGTGTCCGCTTGGTACAAGGGCATGTTTGTACGGAATAAAGTATTCGGATGTTATGCAGTCTGTCTGTGGCGAAAGTTGTGAACATGAAGAAAATGAGCGTGACGGATGAATTTTTTGTTTATCATCGATTCGCTGGAGACAGGCGGCGCTGAGCGAATGGTTATTAGTTTAACGGAGAAGCTGCTCGAACTAGGTCACGGTGTTACATTGTTGGTAGTAAAGAATAGTGTCTCACTTGATGTCCCGCCATTAGCCGGCCTGCACATATTAGGGTATAGGAAAATTCCCTATGCACCGTATAATCTGATATATGCGCTGCGTCTCAGGCTTTTGGTTAAAGAACTGTCCAGTGAAACAGGTGGTTTTGATGTTATCACATCGAATCTGAACCTTTCGAACAGGCTGACGCACCTGTCCGGATTGAAAAATATCTATTACTGTATCCATGAGGCCGTATCAATCAGCAGCCTGGCTAAAAGGAGGGGCTTAAGTAAAAAAGCGCGAGAGTGGCGAATCAGATCCATACTGAATGGCAAATCGATAATATCGGTTTCGCAAGGTATACGAGAGGATTTGTTGAGCCGTGTCGGTGTGAAACCACTCGATATACGAACGATTTATAACGCTGTGAATTTTGGCAGAGTAACTTCCCTGATGGAACAGGAGGTGAGTGATTCCTACGGCGAATATGTGGTTCATGTCGGGCGTTTGTCTGAAGAGAAGAGGCATGACATATTGTTAAAGGCATTTGTCGCTTCCGGAGTAAAGTGCAGGCTTGTTATCGTTGGTGATGGGCCGGAAAGAAATCATATACAAAATATGATTGAAGAATCCGGCCTCGTAGGTCGTGTGGTCATGACGGGTAATCTTAAAAATCCATATCCGGTTATGAAGAATGCACTGCTGACCCTGCTGACCTCCGATTATGAAGGTTTACCGACGGTGTTAGTGGAGTCGTTTGCCGTTTCGACTCCGGTGGTCAGTGTTGACTGTGATTATGGCCCGAGAGAGATACTTGGAAAGAAGTTTAGTGGTTACCTCGCAAGAGTCGGTGATGTCGAGGATATTGCGGAAAAGATTAGTCTGGCAATGCATGATCTGTCGAAAAAAA
>SWCD01011940.1_pt1 | contig 12225 bp, 10 predicted proteins | sample 4693011 | NCBI WGS metagenome assembly SWCD01 (sample SAMN10267278, study PRJNA491770) | bioreactor metagenome | isolation source: DHS bioreactor inoculated with marine | place: Japan: Omine Ridge, Nankai Trough | reverse complement strand
AAAAAAACACCGAAGCCGCAGCCGGCATTGCCCGCCATTTCGGTGCCCATGAAGCCTCGGACCTGATCCGCAAGGAAGCCGGACAGCCATCCGAACCCGAAACGGCCGAGGCAGCACCCATGACCGACAGGAAACAATTGCAATTCCAGATTCTGCAGGATATCACCTCGATACTCAGCGGCCGGATCGACATCAACCTGTTGCTGGAAACCGTGCTGGAAGGCATCCAGCGCGGCATCGGCATGGACCGGACCCTCTTCGCGCTGCTGACCACGGACAAACTGGCGCTGCGCGAGAAAGTGTCGCTGGGATGGCGCAAGGACAGCTATACGCAAAAGCTGGTGTTCAATCTCGCCAAGATACCGCCCAACCTGTTTTTCCAGGCCCTTTCCAATCACGACGGCTGCTGGCTGAACCCGGAACAGGACGCTGCCTTGTTTACCGCCGGCGACACCAAACTGGTCGGCAAGAACCCGTGCTTCTTGATGCCGGTCTGCGCCGGCGACAAGCCGATCGGCCTGATATACTGCGACCGCGCCTACAATCATCAGGCCCTGAGCGAAGACGATTTCAGAGCCTTCAGGCATTTCGTGCAGCAGGCCAATATCGGGCTGTCGCTTTATCGATTGCAGGGGCGGGAAGGATAAACAAACGCTCAAGCATGGTAGGGTACGAGAGTGTGAAAGTATTTAGCCACGAACGCCTCTAAGGACAGGAAATGATCCCGTCATTTCTCTGCATTCACCCCATCCATGGGGATTATGGTGGCGGTAGAATTGCCTCTGGACTAACGGTCAACCGCCTGCCAATGCGAGGCCAGCTTGCTTGCCGGTTTTACGCTCATGCGCTGACCCGTGTCCTGAAGCGTGTCTTTCGGCATGATTTTGTACGCGCGTTGCCGAATGGCATGGCGTCGCTCCACCGTCTCATCGACATAAAGCAGCAACAGGCGTCCGACCTGCTGGGTTTACTGACGGCATTGCACCTGCTCGGCAGCATAAAACTGCTTCGCGCCGGAGCAGCTTTCGTCCTCTAACTGTTTCATGTGGAAAGCCATCGCATCGACCGGATTATCCGTAAACTGCCGGTAGCGTTGCCAGGCTTAACATAACAAGTAAAGATGGGGCTGTTCAGGCCTTAAGCTACGCAAGTCGTGGACAGTATAGAAATTCGCCAAGCTTGCATAGTAAAAGCGAGTTCTGCTGCGAGACGTCCAACTTGGGCAGCAACGCCTTGGTAATCCTAGTACTCAGTCAATTTAATTATGACGGTTAAATTGATCGGCTCGAGGTGACGGGATTGCGCCCGTCACCCCTGCCACACCACCGGACATGCGGTTTTCCGCATCCGGCGGTTGGAATCAACGGCTAAGCCGCCCAAGGTTTTGCTCCTTGTCGATACATCTTACGTTGTCAACGCCCTGTTACTGCACTCGCCACCTCCGGCTTCGCCTACTGCTTGGAATCCACCAAGCCCAGCGAAACATGGCAGTTGGGTAGCTTGCCGCTCGCGGCTGCTCCGTCCTGTTTCAAATGACTACTCGTGTTTTCACAGGAGTCCTTTCGTCGTATCTCGATTCCTTCGGCCCTTCGCTCCAGCTTGTTTCCAAGCCTTCCTCACTACTACGGCCTCTGCTGACTTCTCCCAAACTCTCATTTGGGAGATCTCCCCGGGTAAGGTGCTAAAACTGTCTGCCCGTGCCGCCAAGCTCTACCTGATGCGTCTTTCGGTAACGGTTGGATTTCGTGTTCCCTAGCACACTCATCGCCCGCACCCGGCCTCTCTGCTTGTTCGTGTTCCTACGGTCGTGCGTTTGCTACACGCTTCTTTCAGGCTGGCCTCGCGGCTTCCCCCTTGCGCTTCGCTACGGTTGTCGTTACTACTTCCGGTTATCTCCTTTCAGATAACAAGTTTTAGCCCATGCCGGGCACACTAGGTGCGAATTCATTCGCACTATTCACACGCTATGGATACTCCGCAAATTTTACTCGTCAGAACAAGGCTGACTGAGTACTAGTTGCAAAACGCAATAAACCTGGGCATGAAATCCGGCAGGCCGTACAATGCATACAGTTCGGCCTCCGACAAAACTGTCAATCTCTCACTTTTGGCGATCATCGCGTATATTTTTGGATTGAGAATGTATTCCGATGAAATACGCCACCTATTCCGAATTGAAGACCGCTTACCGGTTTACTGATCACTTTATGATGATGTTAAGGAACGTGAATTTTATAACTCCCGCAACTGACTTGTCTTTCTGTCCCTCTTCGGCGTTGCGCAAACAGTTACATAGCTTGCTATGCGCCTGTTTGCGCGCCTTGAATATGAACAGAAATCCTGCCTCAATTGCGGGTCTTATTTCATTCCCGTTCCTAAGAATCGTTATGGAGGTAAGATGCTTTGAATTTTTGTGTAGCCGGTAGTTGTCCGTTTTTAAGATGCATCAGGATCCCAAATCAGGCGGGCAATATCGGTCAGATCAACATTCTTATCGACCGGACAATGAGGACAGTCCTTACGATTTGGGCGATTCGGACAATCACTGCATTGCCGGATCAGCATGTCGGCCCGCTCCAAATCCCGTTCCAGTTGTTCCAGATCTTCCAGCAGGCCGTGAATCCGGTGACGCAAGTCGTCCAGCAACGGTTGCATGGCTGCTGAGGCCGCTTTCCCCGAGCTGCATTCCTGGCGGGTGCACGCAAGCCGCTTTAGGAACTCCAGATCGATTCCGCACCGCCCCAGGCGTAGCGCGATAGCCATACGCTTCTTGTCTTTAGGGCCATAGAGACGCGTACCGCCTGGCGTACGGTCAGGAACAATGACGCCTAATTCTTCATACAAGCGTATGGTCCTAGGGGTTGTTCCTAGTTCATCAGCCAATTCACCGATTTTAAGGAAATCACGCTGTTCTTTCGGAGGTAGACGCATTACAAAATATGACCATTAGGAAAAATAAGAGTATCGAAAAGAGGTAGATTTAGTCGGGAAAATTTATGTTTTCTTAATAAAATTATTTCACAAAATATGCCCTATGAGTCAATATTTTCAATTAAATTCCTGTTCGGGCACAGGGGGACAAAACAGGGAGCAAACTTTGGGGCGCAACGCCATTTCAGCAATGCCTCGCTTTTTGAAGAGGCCGCAGATTTGGCCATGTTTACTTGATATTTGACCAAACGATCACGTTCCAATTCTGCGGCACGGTGACTTGCTGACTGAATAGGGCTTGTATAGAAAACTAAGACTTGGCGACCAAATCCAGAAACTTTTCAAACTCGCCTTCCCGCATATGATGGGAATCTTCAGGATTCGGATACGAGCCTGAGCGGGCCGCTTCATAATACTTGCTGTAGGCATCTTTCATGTTTTGCCAGACATTTCCGAAGGGGTTGCGCTTGGGCGGCGTAGGAAAAGCCGAGCAGCCGATAATATCGGAGGAAACGTGAAAAATGCCGTGCGCATAGGGGCCGGAACCCAGGCTTGCGACCGGCACCGGCAGATTTTCGTAACACCACTTGGCCAACTCTTCTGACGCGTGCTCCAGCAATACCGTGCTGATACCGGCATCAATGCAACTCTTGATGAGCTTGACAATGTCAGCGGCATCTTCCGCCGTGCGTCCCCTCGGTAAATAACTGCCTACCTGAGACCAACGTTCGCCTTGAACGCCGAAATGCCCGATGACCGGTATGCCCGCCCCGACGATAGCTTCAACCATCTTGACGGTTTTGTGATGAGGCTCGATATGCACCCCATCCGCACCGCGTCGTTGAATTTCCGAGGCATTGCGCACGGCATCGGCTTCGGATACGCAAGCGGTTGTATTAGGCATATTGCAACAAATAAAGGGGGTTGATGCGCCTCGCAGCACCGCCTCCAGAAAGTAGAGCTGTTCCTGAAAGTCCACAGTATTCATGCTCTTATGACCAAACAGCGCCATTGGGCCGGGACTACCCACGCATAAAAGATCCATGCCAAGTTCTTCCGCCATGATGGCGCTGGGCGTGTCATGGCATTCCATGCCGACAATCTTCTCGCCTCTTGCGATCTTATCGCCCAAGGTTTTGATGGTGACCTTTTTTCGTTGTGTGTTCATGTTAATGCTCCTCCGTTGTGTTGATATTGGAATCACGTCTTGGACGCGCTAACATAATATTACGTCAACATTATATTATGAAATAAAAAAATAGTATATTATGGATATTTAAAAAACTAAAAACTTACATTAACGTAAAATAATGGTAGAGAAATGTTTATCCCTAACCTACAAAATCACGATGCGAACGACTTGGAAGCGCCCAACGACACTGAAGTAGCCACAAGGCTCAGATCGATACTTTCGGGGTTCAGCATCGAAATAACGACACGGGAAGCGTCAAAGATCGACGATTTTCGCCATTACCTGGGAGCAGGGACGGAGGTCTACATCGTGTCTACGCCAAACACGCAACCTGAAGAAGTTGTGGCCCTGGCAAAGCGCTTAAGAGACGAAGATATGGTGCCAGTCCCGCATATCGCGGCACGTGCGATAGCCAGTGAAGATAAACTGAATCGTTGGTTAGAAAATTTAAATCGGCAAGCAGAGATCAGAGCGGCGCTGGTGATTGCCGGTGGAAATTATGATCTGCCGTTGGGACCTTACAGTTCCTCTATGAGTTTGGTCAAGAATGGAATTTTGCAACGCCATGGGATCTTCGATCTGCGCTTTGCCGGTCATCCGGAAGGACACCCGATAGTCGGCAGTACCGATCTCATGAATGCATTACTGGAAAAACAGGAGTACGGAGAGAACAGGCAACTGTCTGTGTCTTTGGTTACCCAGTTTTTCTTCGACTTTGCGCCGGTAGCCGAATGGGCTCAACAGCTGAGTCGATCAGGCATCCGCCTTCCGATCAAGGTTGGCTTGCACGGTATATCGACCCTATCCGGTTTGATCAAGCAAGCCCGCTTCTGCGGGATCGGTGCATCCATAGACACGCTGGCAAGACATCCGGCTAAAATGTTTAGACTTGCCGCCGTAGCCGCTCCTGACAACCTTGTTATAGCCATGGTTAAGCATTCTATGACCGCAGAACAACCTCATTTTTCCGGTTGCCATCTTTTTTCCTTGGGCAACTTCGAAAAAACCGCGCGATGGGCTTCGGCTATTGCCGGTGGCAGCTTTGAGCTTGACGGCAAAGGAACCATAAAACTTCACGCAGACCTATGACCAGGCAATACAGGCGTGTTTAATTTTTTCAGAGAGCATATTGGCTGTGACTATCTCCAGAAATCAATGGTCGAATTGGCTGAATCTTCACCGGCTAAGCCGGCAAAATGGCACTTATGGCCGCTCATTCCGCGTCGCAATGATTGTAGGAACCGTCCTAAACCTGATCAACCAACCGGAGACCATGGCGAGTCTGGTGTTTCTCGATTTTCATAGCCTCCAACTAACCTATGTCATAAAGGCAGTATTGACTTATATAGTCCCATTTCTGGTGGCGACTTATGGCGCAATGACGGCACTTCGCTTGCAATCGGAACATGACAATCCGTCCCTATAAAAAGACTGCAGTAAATCATCTTCAATTAACAATAACACTTAAAAGGTAAAACACATGTTAATTCCTACCGAATCCATAGGCAGCATACCTCGTCCACCTCAATTGTTAGATGCCCTCCGTGAATTTCGGGAGGGACGACTTACGCGCGAGCGCCTGGACACCTATTACGACGCAGCATTACGGGACACTATCGAGCGCTTCGAGCAGACCGGATCGCCTGTAGTTTCCGATGGCGAACAGACCAAACCCAGTTTTGCCACGTATCCGTTGCACGGTCTAAGCAATATTGCTCATGATGGTATGGTAATAACTTTCGCCGATGGCCATACGCGGCAATTGCCAAAGCTTACCCCCGGACCATTCCGTTACGGCGTTCATGCAGGCGATTACGTCCGTGCCGCCAAACGCTACACAAAGTTGCCGGTAAAACAGGCCGTCATTTCGGCTTCGGCGCTTAGCCTCCTCTACCCGCCAGAGGGCTTGGCCGGCTACTCGCAGGAGGCTTTCATAGATGACTTAATCAAGGAAACCGTGGCGGATATTCGCAGTTGTCTGACTCAGGGCGCACACCATGTTCAGATTGACTTCACCGAAGGCCGCTTGTCGGTCAAGATCGACCCGTCCAAACAGTTGCTCCGGCAATTTATCGATTTGAACAATCGGGTATTAGAACATTTCACTTTAGAAGAACGCCAGTTGATCGGCGTACATACTTGTCCAGGCGGCGACCACGACTCTACCCATAGCGCCGACGTTGATTATGCCGATCTTTTGCCCGATCTGTTTCAGCTCAAGGCCGGTAATTTTTACATGCAATTGGCCAGTGAAAAGAACCCGGATCGGGTATTGGCAGTTGTCCGAGACAATATTCGCCCCAATCAGAGAGTGTATGTCGGCGTTATTGACGTGCTTAATCCGGAGGTGGAAGAGCCGGAACTGGTGCGTGATAGTATTTTGCAAGCCGCCGAATACATCCCGATAAATCAACTTGGCAGTACCGATGACTGCGGATTTTCCCCTTTTGAAGATGACCGATCTACGGGGCGAGATACAGCGTTTGCGAAAATCGAAGCAAGAGTCATCGGCACGAAACTGGCCGCATCGGCGCTCAAATTCGGATCGTAATGATAATGGCGAATCCGTCGAAAAAACGATTCAGGCTAACATCGGGTACAGCCGACATACAAGTAAAAAATGGGCATGGAATAAATCAGGAAATTGTAGGTGCTATGCCCTATGGGTACTTGTGTCCTTCAGGGTATTCGCACCTACACCGGAAATCCATCCGCGCACTTGAGGAAGTTATTTTATACGCGTTCCTAACAGATCATCCTGCATTGAGTCCCCTCTGCGCCTTGGTTATACAAAGATCAATTCCGATGACTATTTATCGCCTGAGAGCCGATTCAAATACAAATATCGAATAGCCATGCACCAGGGTTTTCATGAACAGTTTCAACAGCAGCATCGGCGCTTTTACCGATCCGTATTCCACAGCCTTAGCGACGATGGAATGCTTTTGAGTGACCTGATAGCCGCAGCGGCAGAATAACTCGGCGGGATTGGGCAAGGTAAACCTGAAATCGGCACCCAATCTGCCCAGTTTTTGCTGCAGGGTGAGGCTGTATTTGTTGAAAAACTTTTCCGTCATGAGGTCGCAGATCAGTTTATGCGCCGGAAACAGCCGATGTAAGGTTTGCACGGTTTGCCTGACGGCATCCTCGTGCAGATAGATAAAAACACCTTCTATGACGACGATGACGGGCTCATCGGTGGAAAACGCCTGCAGTCTCGCTTCCAGCGATTCGGTTTCAAAATCGATCGCGATGCGTTGCAGCCGATTCTTGCATGCTTCAACCGGCAGTCGCTCGTTTTTATAGGCGATGATTTGCGGCTCATCCAGTTCGAGCCATACACCGCCGTCTAGCCGATAGGCACGACTGTCAAAGCCGGCGCCGATCAGCACAATCCTCAAATCGGGATTATCAACCAGCGCCTGCCGTATGTAGTCGTCGATAATCCGATGCCGCGCCACATTGCCGGCGTTGGGATTGGTTTCCTCCTGGAAATCGGAAAAAATCCTCATCCCGGCCTCATCCATAAAAACTTTGGCATACGTGTCTTGGCAAACCGGGTTCGCCATTTCGGCATCTTGCATGCGAACGCCGCAGCAATAAAAAGCGGTATTGGATATCGGTTTCATAACGTCCTTTTTGAGATAGAGAGAAAATGCCTGGTCGATTTTTGCTGATCCACAGCCAGCGGCATACTTGTGGACAGTACGCCGGATAGCGGGTGCCAAAGCGCTTGCGCGGCAAGGGAGGTTATAAGGCCAGGGACATAAAACGCCCCGACTGCCTGAAAAAAAACGGCAGCCGTTGCCGCTCAGCACCCGCGCTAGATTCAAGTTTAAGCATTTTATGAATCGGGATCAATCCGGCACTCGCCTTTGGAAATATTCGCTAAATCCGTTCATCGAGCGCTTTTCGCACAATATTGCGTGAAATCACCCGGTTTTGGTGCGTGAAATACCATAGTTTAAGTGACACGCTCAGGGTGAAAGCCGCGGCGGCGCTGTTTTTCCGCAGGCAAAACCATTAATACGCTGCAGGTTGCATGCCAATTGTAGAGACATTTTGCCGCGCGTCATCATGTCGCATTTTCAACGGGTTGCGGGATAAATACACTAACCGCGACTCTTGTATGCGCTCTTTATGAGAATCAGAGTTACTCTATCCTTCCTCTCAAATGCGGACGAAATGTCCGCATTCTTTTTCGGCTCAATTGAGTCCGGGCTGAATTATTAAGGAGTGTTATGACTTTTTCCGATAATCCGAATTTTCTATTTCCTAAAGACCTTGATCTGGAGAACAAGCTGTTTTTGCCCACATCGAGACTCTTTTCGCAATTGAACCTGCAATTGCAGGCGCTCTATCAGGATATCCGCGCGGCCTTGATCGATTTCCATGCATCGATGGCGTCATCGGCCAGACAATTGTACGACCAGCCGGGCCCGACGCTGACGACCTGGTACGATCAGGCGGCCAAGCGCTCCGATGAACTTTACGCACGGATGACCGAAGAGCTGTTGCCGCAAGCCGAGGCGTCCTACCAACAGCTTGTGGCCGATGTGAGCGATGCGGGACGGGAAACTCAGCTTTATCTGCAAAATTTCCTGGAAAACCCCGAAGCGGTTGCGGCGGAAGCCATCGCGCCTGTCATGGCATATCTCGATGCGGCGACCGAAGCCACCGAACAGGCCTTGCTAAACAGTTTTTATGCCCTGAGCGACCTGTTCAACCTATTTATGGAACAGCCTACCGAAACCCTGGAATCCACGTATTATTACCTGATGTCGGAACTGCTGGACCTTTATTCTCAGGCCGTCTATTCATTACTGATGCAAATATAGCGGCCTGCGTGTTCAGCCTCGCGTATTTTTAGCGCAACCCCCGCGAAGTTCACGATCCCAACCAAGCGTCAGACCTTACGCCAACTGCGGGGGCGACTGCCGGCAGCAGGTGCTTGACGTGAAGTCGTCCCCCGCAGGTGATAAAATCGCCTCCCCTTGCCGGACTTTCTCCCTTCCCCTGCCGGCGTCAAAAGACCAATGAGCCAAATCGAAGGTTGATCTTCGGGTTATTGATCATGCGCAATCAATGCAATTAAACAGATTGCAACCGATGAAAGCCGCTAGTCCCCCTTACAATATTTGTTTTATTATGGATCGTATTGCGCTAGACTTTAGTTTCGAATCGATACAATAATTAAAAACGGCCATAGGGGTGTAGTATGAAACATAAGACGCTTAGCTTGCTGAGCCTGTTGTTATTCAGCTTGATAGGGTTCAGCTGTATCGGGTTTGCCAGCACGGAAACGCCCGATTTTAAACAACTCAAGAAAAACTATTATGACGCGCACCCGGGCAAGGGGTCGCACGCCGATTACTGGGAACCGATTCCCATCCAGAAGTACTGGAACCCCAAGGACTTTTACAAGCCGCCCACAACCATTAAGGGCGAATTCGGCCGCAACGACTGTGTCAGTTGTCACGAAGCCGCCACGCCGGGCGCCTTTCATGCCTGGAAAAACAGCGTCCACAGTGATCTGGCCGCGATTCGAAACCTGTCGGACAGCGATGTGCGCGCCTACAAGAAAGAAAAGCTGGCGCAAGTCGAAGCCAACCTGGTCAAACAGGGCTTGCTTGAAAAAGGCCAGCAACTCGATCAGGTCGGCTGTATCGATTGCCACGGCGGCGTCGGCAAGGAAACCATCAACCACGCCGAGAACCTGGTGATGCCCGACCGCGCCGCCTGCGGCTCTTGCCATTTGAATGAATTCGCCGAAGCGGAATCGGAAAGAGACCAGGAATGGCCGCAACAACAGTGGGGCAAAGGCCATCCTTCCCATGCGGTTGACTGGGAAGCGAACGTCGAAAACACCGTCTGGGCGGCCATGCCCCAGCGGGAAGTGGCGCAAGGCTGCGATATGTGTCATTACCAGCAAAACAAATGCGACGGCTGCCATACCCGCCACAGTTTCTCCGTCGCCGAGGCCCGGCAGCCGGAAGCCTGCTCCACCTGTCACAATGGCGTGGACCACAACGAGTTTGAAAACTTCATGATGTCCAAGCACGGCACCCAGTACCAGACGCAGGGTAAAGCAAAATGGAACTTCGAAGTCCCGCTGAAAGATGCCATCACCAAGGGCGGCTACACGGCGCCGACCTGCCAGGTCTGCCACTTCGAATACAAGGGCGAATATTCCCACAATCTGGTGCGCAAAGTCCGTTGGGCATTCAACCCGACGCCCGCCATTGCCGACAACCTCGGCCATCCCTGGTTTGAGGACCGCAAAAAGGCCTGGATCGACACCTGCAGCCTGTGCCATTCGGCCAGCTTCGCCAAGGCTTACCTGGACGCTGCCGACAAAGGCACTATTCAGGGCCTGGCCGTGGAGCAGGAAGCCAAGAAAGTGGTCACCAAGCTTTATGATGACGGCCTCTTGGTCGGCCAGAAAACCAACCGCCCCAACCCGCCGGCCCCGGAAAAAGACGCGCCGGGCGGCTTCTTCCAGTTGTTCTGGGCCAAGGGCAACAACCCCAGCCACGTGGAACGCATCCATGCCGACATGTGGGAACATGACCTGATCAAGCACTATAAAGGCATTTTCCACGCCAATCCCGGCGGCTTCACCTACACCGAAGGCTGGTCGGAACTGCTGAAGGACTATACCGAAATCATGGACGAAGACACGCGCCTGCGTGAAGCGGCAGGTCAAACGGCCGCGGCAACCTCGCCCGCCTCAGCCAGCAAAAAAGACGAAGGCGGCAACAGCCTGTTCATCAGCGGCGTGGTGCTGATCGTGTTCGGTCTGGGCGTGGCTTATATGGTTCTGAAGCCCGGCCGGATTAAAAAACCGGAGGATAAGGCCGACGAACAGGACAGTGAACAAGCGTGATGTCACGGAAAATAAGGAACGGGCTGCTGCTGTCGCTCAGTGTCATGCTGCTGGCAACGGGCAGCGCGATACTGTACCGGCAACTGGTATCCCCGACGGATGGCGGAAGCGGCGGCGATCAGCTCAGCGTCCGCCATGCGCCGGAAGCGCCAGCCGATGTGCAAGGCCGTTTCCCTGCACAGTCGATCGACCGCTATACCTTCAGCCAGGACGGCAAGGACCTGTTCAGCCTGCTGCTTGCCCGGTATCAAGACGATGAAGGCCTTCGGCAGGGCGCGGTGCTGTTTCCGAAGGACGCGCAGGCGATTGCTTCCAGTCCGACCGGGTTGCGGCACGATATCTGGCAGTCCGCTGCCGACATCATTGCCCGCAAGGCGCCGCAGGATGCCCTGTTCCTGAGCTGGTGGGACGACGGCCAGCGCATTCATTACCTGAGCGGCAAGGAGGCCTGGCTGCGCGAGCCGTCCGACCAGACCTTTGCCCATAATCCGGTGTGGAAAGCATTGCAGGACAGGTTGTCCTCGGCCTCGGACGAGGGGCGCACGCGCCTGGCGCAAATGGCGCGCTGGCTGACCATGGACAGCGACAAAGCCCTGGCCGAGATCGGCGCGCATTTTGGCGCGTCGCGGCCTGTCTATCTGCTGGTCAACAATGATCTGCTGCTGTATCTGGCCGAGTTCACCGCTTACGGCGGCACGCCCTTATCGCTGAACTCAAAAAATATCCCGGCGGGCAACGACCTGCACGGAGACATCAGACAGGTCAAGCGTTGGGCTTATGAAACCGGCGGGGGCAATTATCTGGCGCAGAAAGAAGGCAGTTATTACCGTGTCTGGTCCACGCCCGATGCGCAAGCCAAAAATACCTTGCTGGTCAGGCTGCTGCCGTTCGTCGATTCGCTGAAGCAGTTGCCGGAAGGTGTCAGTCTGGTCTACCAGAGCCATTGGGGCGGGTTTTTGTCCGTGTATAAAATCGATACTCCGCCAGCACGTTAAAATGCAAAACACGGGCGGAGCTGACCGCTTTCAAGCATTTCGTGACGGCGCGGTTGAGAATTTTAAAACTGTCGCCTTAGCGAAAGCGTTTTGCTTGGGAACGTGAATAAAATAACTTCCTCAAGTGTGCGGATGAATTTCTGGTGTAGGTGCGAATTTATTCGCACTGTGCGGATACCCTGAAGGGCACAAGTACCCATAGGGCATAAATAAATCCGCAC
>SWCD01023114.1_pt1 | contig 12226 bp, 6 predicted proteins | sample 4693011 | NCBI WGS metagenome assembly SWCD01 (sample SAMN10267278, study PRJNA491770) | bioreactor metagenome | isolation source: DHS bioreactor inoculated with marine | place: Japan: Omine Ridge, Nankai Trough | reverse complement strand
TTTTTTGGCATGCCAAACTTGCCGACTTTCTGGTACATATTACGTAGATGAGGGATCTTGAAATTCTGTACGCCACCTTCAACACTTAAACGCCCGTCAGTACCAAAAAAGCCGATGGAAGGGTTGACTACATGACAGTCGTTGCATGAAAGAATACCTGCAGTTGACGTCGGGTTGTTAAAATAGAAATCAGCGCCAGCATTCTGTCGTGTTGTGAGTGTGTTATCCAGCGGTCGGTTCGGATTTGGCGGGTAGGTTACCTGTAAAATAAAGCTGGTAAATGAATCCATTTCTGCGCTGGTAAGCGGGCCGTTTCGGCCGACCAGACCGGCGAAAGCAACATTGAATTCTTTGAAGGCTCCGGCTTCATCCATCGGGTCACCACCAACATCGCCCGCCGTGCGGTCACCACGCCAGTGCATCGGTCCCTGATTGGTGAGGCCACGTAGTGACTGCGTCGTCATCGGACCTTTCATTGGATGATAAGGTGTGTTGCCGCCGAGTATGCCGGGCACGTTCGGGTTGGCTTTGACTGCACCTTCCGGGTCACCCAGGTCCCATGCCAGACTGTCAAAGTCTGCAAAAACGTGACAGCTCGAACACGAGGCTTCACCGTTACTTGAGGTGAAGTTGGCATCATAAAGAAAAGATCGTCCAGCAACCAGGTCTATCGGTTCGGGGTTAGGTAAAGCGTAATGCCTTATCTCAGCGTTGCTGTTGGTATCGATGATGGAAATCGAATTATCGAAACGGGTAAAGACATAAAGGCGGTTGCGCGAGTCATCCAGAACAAGACCGCTGGGGCCGCCACCGGTTAGTGCAATATGGTTTGCTGATGACGGTGTAAAGCTATTGTCTTCAAGTTTCTGAGTATCAAATATACCGACTTTACTGGAACCAAAGGCGGCGACGTAAAGTTTTGCGCCGTCAGCGCTTATCACCATACTGGTAGGTGTGGCCAGACTATTCGCTTTAACGCCCGCAGGTGAGGGCACAAGCGAGTAATCAATGTGTTTGTTTAAATGTCTGGGTGTTACGTTCGAAGCAGGTGCTACAGGGTCAATAATCGTAATCCTCGCTTCATGCATATGACCGACAACCGTGGTCGCGTTAGAAACGGTACGTGTTCCTTCAAAACGTACTTCATTAATTGCTTCGGTGTTAGAGACATAGATCTTGTTAGAAACGGGATGGCTTGCCATGTTGAACAAAACCGTTCCTACGCCAGAAAATGCAGCGGTTTTTACGGGTGGGCTCAGAGTGGCGTTGATGGCAAAAACATCCGTATCGGGCAGGTTAAACATGACTTTGTTGCTCCAGTCACGACCAAGTTCATCAAGCCACTGGCTGCCATTATTCTTTACGATAAGGCCAACTTCGGGTGCGCCGGCACCGGCAACATTCGTGTTAGGTGACGGTAGCCCACCGGGAGCAGAAAGTCCGCCACCCGGAAAGCACGGTGAAGCCGATGCGCCGCCCGTGCATACGGCACCATCTGTGATGGTGGTTGTTTTGTTTCCGGTGTGAAAGCCGGCGGCGTAGACAGTCGAGCCATCCGCTGAAACCGTTAAGGCACGTGGTGTATCAGTGAAAAGGTTAATGATGGTAAGGGGTGTGCCGGCAAAGTTTGAGCCGGTATCACTCGCATCAAATACCCATACGTCGGCACGTCCGATGCCTTCCTGTGTTGTTTGTCCGGGATCATCCGGCATGAGTTGAGGACTATAAGGACTGTTCTGACCGCGGTGCGCCGCCGTAATAAAAGCGCGGTTGTTGCCGGCGCCGGCAAAAACGATGTCGCGTGGTTCATCGCCGACGAGCAGTGTTTTACTGATATGCGGCGGTATTGTGCTGGTATCGATAATACTGATTGAATCAGAAAGATGGTTAACAACCCAGATATCACCGGTAGCACTTTCAGCAACAGCTACTGGCTCCATACCGACAGGAATTGAATATTGGTGAACCAGTGAGGTGGCTGTAATCTTGAAAATTTCAAGCCTGTTATCAGGTGTGTTGACGGCATAGAGTTGTTTGCCATCGTTCGATCTGGCCAGAGGACGCACCTGACCGGATTCAAAAGCCACAAAATCGGACGGTGTTGTGGGAATGAATTTATACAGCGAAACAGGGTCGATTGGAGTTGTTGTCGCACCGTTTGTTGGACTTGAGTTATCAGAGCATCCGCTGAGTGTGATGAAACAGGCAAAAAATGCGCAGGTGATAGGTTTTGATATCAGTTTGTGGTCCATCGCTTCCCGTCCTTTTTTATCATTTATTAGATTTGTACTAAATGCAATTTTTATACCCAGATATGCAATATGTTGTTAATTATGATTATTTTTTTGATTACCAGGTTTTATAACGAACCATTTTAATTGAAGTGATAAAGATTCCGACAGGTGCTCGTGTTTGTTATTGGTGGCGGTGGCGGGAATTATTCGTCTCATCCCTGTATTTCACCTCGGCAATTGCTTCTGCATTGCTCTACCATCTACATCCATGTAGAAGTCTTCGGGGCTGCGCAAAAGTCGCGCATTCAAAAACGCTCACGGCGATTCTCATCCGCATCAAATCCACAAATAAAAAAACCACCGCAAGGGTGGTTTGATTATTTGGTGGAGATGGCGGGAATTGAACCCGCGTCCGCAAGCACTCCGCCATCGGCTCTACATGCTTATTTCGTCTATTAATTTAACTTTGTATTACCCGACGAACAGGGAGAATACAGAGCGATTCTGGATAAGTTTTAACGAATCCACACCAGAAATGCTTCATCGCGATCCTACATGAGTCGACCCCGGTTATCTAAGCGTGTAAGCGCACATTAGGCCGAGGGCTTTACGCAGGTTTTTAAGCTGCTAAAGCGTAGTTGTCGTCGTTGGCAACTATAAGTTTTGTGACTGGTTTTAAGAGGAACTTCACACCTCTGCATGCACCTCAGGTTTTGCTACCCACGTCGAAGCCATGTCATCCCCGAAGCTGAACGGTCAAGTTCTGTGCTGATTATACGCCATAACGTGACCCTGTACTGTATATATGTGCGAATCCTGAAATCACAAGATCTGTGGGAGAAATTATGCTTTTTCCTGTAGCCGTAGTGTCACCGGCAAGTGGTCGCTGAAACCTTTCGGGTCATAAGTCTTTCTGCTAGAAGGGCGGCCGAATCGTCTCGGTTTGCCGGCCTTCAGCAGGCTGGCGGGTTTGAAGATCTGGCATGAATCACCGACTAGCGTGATCGGGCTTTTCTTACGCAGCATCGGCCGGTTGACCATAATCTGGTCGATCATGCCCCAGCCGTTATAATAATACGTGCCGCTGCCGTCGTATTGCAACGGCCACATCAGGTTGTACAGGTAGGGTTTGCGTGAGCGTTTCGATTTTACTCTGGACGAATCTTTCAGCCCAAGCGCGTATTGTGTGACCGAACGACTGAATGGTTCGTCGTTGAAATCACCCATGACGATTACTGGCACATCTTTGTCCAGTTTGTCGTAGATGCGCTCCATCCAGTAACTTAAGGTCTCGCCGGCGATGATGCGGTAAGGCTCGCTTTCCAGGTCGCCGCCGAGTTTGCTCGGCCAGTGGTTGCCGATGACGACCAGGTCGTTTTTCTGTGGTGATTTTGTTCGAAAATTAACCTGCACGATGTCACGCGTGGCGTTTCGCTTGATTACCACGTGTGAAAAAATATCTTTTTTACGCGGTTTTTTGAACAGTTTTTTATCGTAGATAAAGGCGACATCGATGCCTCGGGCATCTTTGGTATCGGAATGTACCATTGCGTATTTTCTGCCGGTGAATGCCAGTGCCGTGACCAGTTTGTCCAGCACGGCGCGGTTTTCAACTTCGCACACGCCGAGCAGGTCGGGGCCGTTGTTGTCGTTCATCTGGCCGATGATCGACGCCAGCTGCTTCAGCTTGTTATCCAGCACGGCTGCGTTCCAGCCGACCAGTTCACTTTTCAGTTTTTTCTTTAACCATTCAGGACGGTCGCTGGAGTTTGCGACATCGAACAGGTTTTCAAGATTCCACCAGGCGATAAAATATTCCATCATTACTCTTCCTTTTTTATGTGTTCACGTATGTTTATATCCGATTTGATCCCGGCAGTCTAACAATTATTTTACCGGCAAATGTTGATGCCACCGGTTGCTTGAATAAATCCCGATATCCACCAACAGAGGGGCGACTTGGGCGTCAATTCAGGGTAATATTCTGCCTTAAATTTTGTCGGGTTCGGCGGCCTTTTTCCGGCTGCCAGATGTGCCGCATCATAACCATAATCCTTAAAAAGTCAGACCTAAAAATGCAGATATTCATCGGTTCGCCAGCGCTTTCGATTTTCCGTCAGGAAAAGTTACTCAACCAGCTTCAGGTGAGCATTCCTGAAGTCTCCCAGCTGAATGCGCATTACGTGCATTTTGTCGATGTTGAAAAAACACTGAGCGAAAATGACACTGCGGTGATCGAAAAACTGCTGCGTTACGGCCCACACATGGCGGAGACTTCCAGCGAAGGACAGTTATTTCTGGTGGTGCCACGCGCTGGCACCATTTCACCCTGGTCGTCAAAAGCCACCGACATCGCACACAACTGCGGCTTACAGATGATCGAGCGCATCGAACGCGGTGTTGCTTACCATGTGCAATGCAGTGATGGCGCGCAACTCGATGCGGCGCAGCAGCAGATCGTTGCGGATTGCCTGCATGACCGCATGATCGAAATGGTGCTGGATGATCTGGATGCGGCCAGCTGCCTCTTTGGTCACCACGAGCCGGTGGCCGGCGAGTCGATCAACATTATTGATGATGGCAAAGATGCGCTGGTCGATGCCAATAAACGCCTTGGCCTGGCGTTGTCTGACGATGAAATCGATTATTTGCTGGCGCATTATATCTCGGTAAAACGCGATCCGGTGGACGCCGAGCTGATGATGTTCGCGCAGGCCAACTCCGAACATTGCCGCCACAAGATTTTCAACGCGGATTGGGTCATCGATGGCCAGCAGCAGGACAAGTCACTGTTCGGCATGATCCGCAATACTTATGAGTTACATCCCGAAAATGTGTTGAGCGCCTACAGCGACAATTCCTCGGTGATCGCCTCGCACACCGCGAAACGTTTTATCCCGGACGGCGACAGTCACCAATACAATTATCACGACGAACACATTGCCATTTTGATGAAAGTGGAAACGCATAATCATCCGACCGCGATTTCACCCTTTCCCGGCGCGGCCACCGGTTCGGGTGGAGAGATTCGAGATGAAGGCGCGACCGGTCGGGGTTCCAAACCGAAAGTCGGCCTCAGCGGGTTCTCCGTGTCCAATCTGAAGATTCCGCAAAATCCCCAGCCCTGGGAAACCGATTATGGCAAACCGGAACGCATCGTCTCTGCGCTCGACATCATGCTGGAGGGGCCGATTGGTGCGGCTGCTTTTAATAATGAATTTGGCCGTCCGAATATCGCCGGTTATTTTCGTACCTTCGAAGAAAAAGTCGCGGGCACAGATGGTGAGGAAGTACGTGGTTATCACAAGCCGATTATGCTGGCCGGTGGTTACGGCAACATCCGCGAACCGGATATTGAAAAACTGCAACTGCCGGTGGGCACGCCCATCGTGGTGCTCGGTGGCCCGGCCATGCTGATCGGGCTCGGCGGTGGTGCGGCCTCGTCGATGGACAGTGGTGCCAGCGCCGAAGACCTGGATTTTGCCTCGGTGCAACGCGGCAACCCGGAGATGGAACGACGCTGTCAGGAAGTCATCGATGGTTGCTGGTCGCAGGAAAATAATCCGATTTTGTCCATCCATGATGTTGGTGCAGGCGGGTTGTCCAATGCCTTGCCCGAGCTGGTGTATGACGGCGGGCGCGGCGCAGAATTTGAATTGCGCGAAATACACAATGACGAGCCAGGCATGACGCCGATGCAGATATGGTGCAACGAATCGCAGGAGCGTTATGTGATCGCGGTCGACCCCGGGCGCATCGACGATTTCAAGAAACTGTGCGAGCGTGAACGCTGTCCTTACGCCATTTTGGGCGAGACCACCGAAGCGCAGACCTTGAAAGTCCACGATCGTCACTTCGAAAATTACCCGGTGGATATGCCGCTGGACGTGTTGCTCGGCAAACCGCCGAAGATGTTGCGCGATGTGAAACGTATCGATGTGAAACATGCAGCGTTGGATACCCACGTCATCGACATCACCGAAGCGGCGTTTAATGTGTTGCGTCTGCCATCGGTGGCCAACAAGTCATTTCTCATTACCATCGGTGATCGCACCGTGACCGGCATGGTGACGCGCGACCAGATGGTCGGCCCGTGGCAGGTGCCGGTGGCAGATGTTGCGGTGACGACGGCGTCATTCGAATCGTATGTCGGCGAAGCCATGGCAATTGGCGAACGCACACCGGTGGCGTTGCTCGACGGCCCGGCCTCGGCGCGCATGGCAATCGCTGAATCGTTGACCAACATCATGGCGGCGCCAATCGAAAAAATTTCCGACATAAAACTGTCCGCCAACTGGATGGCTCCCGCCGGTCATCCCGGTGAAGATGCGGTGTTGTACGACACCGTGAAAACCGTGGGCATGGAAATCTGCCCGCAGCTGGGGTTGACCATTCCGGTGGGCAAGGATTCCATGTCGATGAAAACCGTGTGGCAGGATGAGGCCGGTGATAAATCGGTGACTGCGCCGCTGTCGCTGATCATCACCGCGTTCACCCCGGTTACTGACGTGCGTAAAACATTGACGCCGCAGATTCGCACCGACATCGAAGACACCGGACTGTTATTGATCGATCTCGGTTTTGGCAAAAATCGTCTCGGCGGTTCCGCGCTGGCGCAGACCTGTAAACAGGTCGGTGATGTGCCGCCGGATGTCGATGATGCATCGCAGCTAAAAGCGTTTTTTGATGTGTTCCAGCAGCTAAATGCGCAGGGCAAGATCATCGCCTGGCACGACCGTTCTGATGGCGGACTGTTCGCCTGCCTGTGCGAGATGGCGTTTGCCGGGCATTGCGGATTAAACATCAAACTCGATTCGATGTTAGTCGATATTGGCACTGATGCGGTGTCGGTATTATTTAACGAAGAAATCGGCGGTGTGATACAAATTCGTTGTGATGATATGCCGGACATCGAAGCGGCTTTTGCTGAAGCCGGTCTGACCGATTGTGTGCATGAGCTTGGTTATCTGTATGAAGATGATCAGATAACGATAAGCAATAATGGTTTGCCTTTATTTTCCGCGTCGCGTGTTTCGTTGCAGCAGGCGTGGAGTGAAACCAGCTACCACATGCAGCGTCTGCGTGATAATCCTGAATGCGCGCAGCAGGAATTTGATGCTATTACACAGGACGATAATGGCTTGAATGCCAGCGTCAGCTTCGATATCAATGAAGATGTGGCGGCGCCGTTCATAGCGAAAGGCGTGAGACCAGGCATCGCCGTGTTACGCGAGCAGGGCGTCAACGGCCAGATCGAGATGGCGGCCGCGTTCGACCGCGCCGGTTTCAACGCTGTCGATGTGCACATGAGTGACATCATCAGTGGCGATGTGAATTTCGAAAACTTTAAAGGCCTGGTCGCCTGTGGCGGTTTCTCGTATGGTGACGTGTTAGGTGCCGGTGAAGGCTGGGCAAAATCCATCCTGTTTAATTCGCGTGCGCGTGATGTGTTCGAAAGCTATTTTAATCGTGACGATACGTTCAGCCTGGGCGTGTGCAACGGCTGCCAGATGATGGCGAATCTGAAATCATTGATCCCCGGCGCACAGCACTGGCCACATTTCGTGAGAAATAATTCCGAGCAGTTCGAAGGCCGTTTCAGCCTGGTCGAAGTGATGGAGTCGCCATCGATATTGATGCAGGGCATGGCCGGTTCGGTGATGCCGATCGCGGTCGCGCACGGTGAAGGCCGTGCGGAATACAAAACGGCGGAGCAACGTCAGAGCGCAAAATCGCTGCTGCGTTTTGTTGATCACGAGTCACAGCCGACAGAAACTTATCCGCTCAACCCCAATGGTTCGCCGCAGGGCCTGACTGGATTTTGTAACGATGATGGTCGCGTATCAATCATGATGCCGCATCCGGAACGCGTGTTCAGAGCGGTGCAGCATTCATGGCACCCGGATGAATGGCAGGAAGATTCACCGTGGATGCGCATGTTTAGAAACGCGCGGGTCTGGGTAAATTAAGGACGACTGGAAACGGAACTGTCAGATGTCAATTCTAACAAAACGATCACATTTGTATCACGGCCAGATAACATTTCACGCTTTGCTGTGAAAATGTAATGTGGCTGTGAACTTCTGTATTCACTGTCAGTCGGAGCCTGCATGTCAATCATCATAAAAAATCCCTCTGATATCAAACCATCGGAAATAACACCCAGATCTATTTATCTGGACAGGCGAAAATTTATGCAACGGACTATCGCTGGCAGCATGCTGTTGGCGGCTGACGCCATGTTGCCGGCCTGGGCCCGGGTCTCATCGAAAGCCGAGTGGCCTGACCTGAAAAATAGCCCTTACGACACCACTGATAAAATCAATAGTCTGGAAGATATCACCACTTACAATAATTTTTACGAGTTTGGTACTGGCAAGCGCGACCCGTATAAAAATGCCACAGAATTTAATCCGCGCCCCTGGTCGATCACGGTAGAAGGTGAGTGTGCGAAAACCGGTACATATGATCTGGAAGATTTTATCAGACCGGAGTCTCTGGAAGAACGTATTTATCGTCTGCGTTGCGTCGAAGGCTGGTCGATGGTGGTTCCCTGGGTGGGTTTTTCACTGGCGGATATGCTGAAAAAATTCGAGCCAAATTCAAGAGCAAAGTATGTTGAATTTACCACGCTGTTTGACAAGTCACGCATGCCGGGACAAAAACGGCGTGTTTTAAACTGGCCTTATGTCGAAGGTTTGCGTATCGATGAAGCTATGAATGAATTGCCGATTATGGCAGTGGGTTTATACGGCGATGTTTTACCGAACCAGAATGGCGCGCCGATCCGGCTGGTGGTGCCGTGGAAATATGGGTTTAAAAGTATCAAATCTATCGTCAAAATCCGCTTTACTGAAACCCGTCCGAAGACAACATGGAATGAGATCGCGCCGAAAGAATACGGTTTTTATTCCAATGTGAATCCCGCAGTTGATCATCCACGATGGAGTCAGAAGAAAGAACGGGTGATCGGTCAACCATTCTGGAAGCCGAAACGTGAAACACAGATATATAATGGTTACGGCGAACAGGTCGCGCAGCTTTATCGCGGCATGGATCTGCGGGAAAACTTTTAGTCAAAAAAAATGAGAGTTAATAGAATCTGTATCTGCCTGTCATCCTGAGCGTAGCCGAAGGATCTTACTCACGGACAAAAAGATCTTTCGACTGCGCTCAGGATGACAGAATTTATTGTGTATTTTTTGTATTAAAGACGATTAAATCTAATCCTGTGAAAAGTATTTCAAATAAACAAGTTTCCTTTTTGATTAAACCAGTACTGTTTATATTGTGCCTGCTGCCCTTCGGCATATTGTTCTGGCAGGCTCTTAGTGATGGTCTTGGAACCAATCCGGTGGAAACTCTGACCCACGAAACCGGGCAGTGGGCTTTGCGATTTCTATTAATCGCTTTAGTGATCACACCGCTGCGGCGAATGAGCAGAATAAACTGGCTTATAAAACTTCGTCGCATGCTGGGCCTGTTCGCATTTTTTTATGCGACGATGCATTTCATAACCTATATCTGGCTGGATCAGTTTTTTGACTGGCAGGAAATCTTGATCGATATTCCGAAACGTCCGTTTATTACCATCGGTTTTATTTCTTTTGTTTTGCTGATACCGCTGGCGGTTACCTCGACCAATGCCATGCAACGACGCCTGAAAAAGAAATGGAAGACGTTACATCGGCTGGTATATATCATTCCTGTTCTGGTGATCATCCACTTCATGTGGTCGCTGAAAGCAGATTACACAGAGCCTTTTATTTATGCTGCGATATTTTTTGTATTGATGGTCATGCGCAGTGCCTACACCGAGAGAAAGGCATACGAAAAAAAAGCCCTGCAGGTTTAAGCTGCAAGGCCTTTTTAGTCTCTTATGAATCAGTCATAACTGCTGACTCGCTCTGATTTCTCTAACTCATTTCCCCGGGATAGTCAGCGATGCCCGGATTGGTCGCAACATTAACCAGTTTAGGATGATTGATCTTGGTTATCGCCAATACGTTGTCCTTGCCTCTGTTTTTAACGATGTGGTCGTGAACCACGTCCCACATCAAGCGACCATCAGGGGTGTTGTTGACCTGTGCCCAGCCAGCAACCTTGTACATCTTTTCGGCTTCGATCAGGTGGCCGTTATCCAGACGCGCATCGGTGATACGTTCATACAATGGTTTCGATGGGTCGATGGTGTAGTCCATGCCGCCGACACGTACCATGTCGCCACCTGATTGCAGATAAGGATCGGGGTCGAACAGGTTGTCTGCGACCTGCTCAAGGATGTTCAATAGAGTATGACCGGTCATCTCGGTGACGTAAGTTTCACCGTAGGTCAGTGAACATTGTGTCATCACATCTTCCATGGTGATCCAGTCACCTTTCAGTGTGGTGGTGCCCCAGCGGACACCGGCGGACATGGCAACATCGGCATCATATTCTTCGCGCAGCGCGTTACACAGGATCTGATCCCAGGTGCCCATGAAGTTGCCGCGACGATAGAGCAGGCGGTCGGCGATAGCGAGTTTTTCATCGAGGATTTCAGCAAAGGTTTTACCCAGGCGCACTTCGTTGTAATACTTTTCTTTGACCCGGCTTTCGACGATGTTCTTATCGTAAACCGTGCTGCGCATCTGGTCGATATAGGCCTGCATCTCTTTGTCGGCGGGCAGTGCATCTGAAATAACCGGCAGCATTTTGTAGTTCATGCCCTTGATCTTTCCATCGGCAATATCAAAGTCCATGACACCGACAAATTTGCCGTTAGAGCCGGCATTGGTCACCCAGCAATCGTGGCCTTCAACGTTTTTAACCTTGATCGGTTCAGGTACACCATCATGCGTATGACCGCCGAATACTGCGTTCAGACCGGGTACACGTTCTGCCATCTTGATGTCGACATCCATGCCGTTGTGCGACAGTAATACGATGGCGTCGGGTTTTTCTTCTTCACGGATCGATTCTACCAGCTCGATCATGTCGTCTTCGCGCAGGCCGAATGACCAGTCCGGGAAGAATTCGGGTGGATTGGCGTTACCCGTGCGCGGGAACGCCTGGCCGACGATGCAGATTTTTGCGCCGTTGATCTCTTTGATGACGTAAGGCTGGAAAGCGTAACCGGCATCTTCATCATAGAGTCCGCGTCCATCGTTCGCATCGACCAGTTCGGTGTATTTTTCATCCATCAGAGAATCTTCTTTGACACGCACGTTCTGGCCGATGAAGTCGCCTTTGAATAGTGCAACGTTGCTCAATACTTCATTTTCGTTGTAGGTGAATTCCCAGTGGCCGACCATGACATCGATGCCCAGGATGTTTGAGGCTTCGACCATGTCGACACCACGTGTCCATAAAGAGGTGCCCGAACCCTGCCATAAATCGCCGCCATCCAGTGTCACGGTGTTTTGTTGTCCACCGGCCTGTTTACGCAGACGGTCTAACAGGGTTTTCACCTGTGGGAAGCCGCCGGTTTTTCCGTATTTAGCTGCAGCGTTTTCGAAGTCCAGGTAGGTGTAGGCGTAAGATTCCGGGGTATCGGATTTCAGGTTCATCGCTTGCAGCAGCTTTTTGCCAACCAGATGAGGCGGGCGACCGAAAGCTGTTCCTACACCCAGGTTGACGTTTGGTTCTCTGAAGTAAACAGGTTGTAACTGGCCGTGAAAATCTGTGGTATGCAATATTCGCACATTACCTTTTATGGGTAAGTCATAAAAGTTATCAGCTATTGCTGCTGCTTCAGCTTCGGTTTGCATAGCAGCAGGCGCTGAACTTTTGTTATCACAGGCAGATAACAGACCAGTGCCACTTGCGGTGGCACTTAATCCCATAAGTTTTAAAAACGTACGGCGATCAATTGTAGGCATGGAGATTCCTCATCTAATAGGTGGTTGTTATGGTTATATTTTATTCTTATATTTATTGGTTACAAATAATAACGTAAATGAAACTAAAAGGTTAGTTAAGTGGCTAAATTACATCCATAAATAGACGTTTTT
>SWCD01022274.1_pt2 | contig 12226 bp, 9 predicted proteins | sample 4693011 | NCBI WGS metagenome assembly SWCD01 (sample SAMN10267278, study PRJNA491770) | bioreactor metagenome | isolation source: DHS bioreactor inoculated with marine | place: Japan: Omine Ridge, Nankai Trough | reverse complement strand
AATATAAGGATACAGTCACACAAGATCAGGTGGAAGGGATCAATGCGGGAGTTCAAGGTACGCCGAGCTTCTTGTTTAATGGCGAATTAGCCATCCCGGGAAATGATAGTTATGTGAATTTCCAAACTGCGATCAATGCGGCTCTGGCTGAACTTGGAAACTAAATAAATCATATATATTAAAAAAGAGGCAAGGAAATCCTTGCCTCTTTTTGTATGTTTATATAAATTAATATCCGCTTACACCTACCCAAGCTAAAATAGCAACGATTAGAGGTGCTATTGCAAGGCTTGGCAAGAAATTTCCCACTCGGATTTTTTTGATCTCTAATAAACTACTTAGTGCAATACCCAAAAGTAATATTCCACCCACAGCTGTCATCTCGTTTATCATAGACTCATTGATCACAGATTGTAATTGAACCGCCAATAAACTTATTCCCCCCTGAAAACCCAAAACAACCAATGCAGAAAACAAGACTCCTACTCCGAAGGTGGAGGCAAATGCCATCGATGCAAAACCGTCTAAAACTGATTTGATGGCTAAAAGTTGGTAATCGCCGGAGAGACCATCTTGAATAGAACCAAGGATTGCCATAGGTCCAACACAAAATAAAAGGGAGGCAGTAAAGAATCCTTTAACAAAATTACTGTCTTTCTCAATGTCACCCTTCCGGTTCACAAACTTTTTTTCTAAAAATGCTCCGAAGGCTTCTAATTTGCTTTCGATCTTTAACCATTCCCCAAATAAACCACCAAACAAAAGACTCCCTAAGACAATTAAGATATTGCCGGATTCGCTGAACATGTTCAAACCTATTGCCATTGTAAAAAGCCCTAGACCGGCCACAATTGTTTGTCGTGAGCGATCAGGAAATCGGGATCCAAAAATCAAACCTATCGATCCCCCTATTAACACTGTAATCACGTTTAATATAGTCCCGGTCATTTAATCTCCTAAAATATGGTTATCAGATTATATAACTCAATCTCTTACCTGTTAAGAGGGAATCGATTAATTCAATAATTGTTAGCTAAATTAAGATTATTTTAGAGATATTTATTGTTATTTGACGTAATAAATTATGATAAGCTTATATAATGAGCGGGACGATGAAAACTTGGGTTCAAATTTTTACCACTGTATTAATAGGTTTACTGGCAGCGGGTCTGCTATTCCTCGTAAATAGTCCACCTAGAGGAGAGGGATTGGTATTGAGACCCGCCCCGACCGAAGCACCGATGTTGGTTCATGTGAGCGGCGCGGTGCAAAATCCTGCAGTCTATGCAATGGATATTGGCAGCAGGGTTAAAGATGCGATCGATTTGGCAGGTGGTTTCTTGGATAATGCCTTTATTTATAACTTGAACATGGCTCAAAGTTTATCTGATGGAGACAAGATATCTGTTTCATTCATTTCTGATCCTGATCAGCCGACCTTAGATCCAGAATCTTTTCAAGATTCAGGACAAATTGAAATTGTGTTCCCAATCAACCTGAATACGGCTACCCAAATCGAATTAGAAGCCTTACCTGTTATTGGCCCTGCAAAAGCCCAAGATATCCTGACTTATCGGGAAACTCATGGTGACTTCTCGAGTATTGAACAAATTCAAAATGTATATGGAATTGGCCCATCAACTTTCGAACAGGTAAAAGACCTGATCACCGTCGATAATTAATCAATCCTTTTTCCCTTAGATATTTAGCATAAACGGAATATATATCCCATGGAACTTATTTATCATTCAGAAATCTGCCAAAAAGCCATCGGTGATTATTTTAGCAAAAAAGCGTTAAATATAATCATTGCAGCAAACCATAAACAGGATGGGTTGTTCACCGGTTTGGTTGGGCATCCAGAATATCATTTTGATGATAATAAATTTGAGGAAGGTTGGGGATTTGTAGCAGAGCAACATTCTGTAATACAAAATTCGCTTTCCAAGAACGAGATTGAAAAGGCATGGATTGCGTTTGGACGACTTTTACATGCTGTCCAAGATTATTATTCCCATAGCAATTACATCAAATTATGGATGGGAAAATATTCACCAAAGAAAAACCCCAAAATTGAGGAATTCTCTGGTGTCGATGAAAAGATATTAAACAGCGGTGGTCTTTATACAGCAAGGGTCTATTACCCGCTTGAAGCATTAACCTATTTTGAGTTCATGCGCCCCTTATTACGCCCATTTTTACCAGCAGATTCTCATGCCAATATGAACTTGGATTCTCCAATCATGGGGGAACTATTCCCCTTTGCGATGGAAGGTGCTCGGCAGCGGAGTATATTTGAATATAAAAAAATAATATTGAATTTAGATCCAGCCCTCATTAAAAAGTTCAATGACCAATAAAAGCCCTAAGGTCTTATAATTTTAGTTAATATTTCGATTGCTGACCGGATGGTTTTTCCAGATGGGTCGAGTTCTGGATTAATAGAAGAGATGCTAACGGCGAGCATTGGCGTAATGGTTTTAATTTCTTGGATCGCATGGATCAATTCTTGTTGGGAAATTCCATCCTTGACGGGGAAATCAACTGCTGGGGATTCTTTTGGATCGAGGACATCCATGTCAATATGCAAATAAAATCCTTCAACATCTTTAAAATGATAGCCAGCGGCAATACTTGTTCTATTATCTGCAACTTCTGTTGGGTTTAAATAACTTATAGGCGTGGATTCCAGTAAATCTTTTTCTAGCGGATCCAAATCACGAGTGCCCAATAGAATGATATGGTTGATATTGATCGGGTAATTTAGGCCAATACCTTCTCTTAATTCAGTTAATCCGAAGCCAGAAAGAGCGGCCAAACTCATCCCGGGTAGAAAACCCGAAAGGGTTGTTTCGGGTGTATTGAAATCACCATGGGCATCTGCCCATGCAATTCCAAAGTCTTTTTTGTCTAAATCTTCTCGCAAGCCTGCGGTAACCCCAATTGCATTTAGACAATCTCCCCCAAGAATTACCGGCAAGGTTTGATTATTTTTAGCTTGAGCCAGCAATTGTCTTACCTTTTTTCCAATATCGACCAAAGAAGATATAGGATCATCCTCAAATTCAGGGACAATTACTTCTAAAATCTCATGTATTTCGATTTCGGATTGAGAAAAAACTTTCTCCAAATTTGCTGAAATTAAAGCTTTTGGTGCGAGACCAACCCCCTGTTTATATTTTGATTGATCGTAAGGTACTTTTATTAGAGTTATTTTCATTGGGCTACTTTTCAAAACCGATCTCGTCTAAAAATATCCGTCCATTTGCAGTTTGATTAAAGGAAAAACTTATTTGAGTTAGGTTTTCTATATCTAGTCGGGGCTCGATATCCAGAAAGGCGGAAATCGGAATTCTGACTGTTTGTAAAATTGATTCACTCGATTTTTTATATTTATCCAATTCCCAGGGATCATATTTTGAAAATTTAGATATAAATGTTGGGTAAACAATAGCAATTTTATCTAATGTGATAGTAGAACGAGTGAAATCCCCATCAGTGAGAGAAATAGACATATTAATCAAATCTTGGGGAAGGGTTCTGTTGTCCCCCAGATTAAATAGGATAAAAGAGTTTCTATTCAATTGATTATCAAGCATAAAATTATAAGGGAGATCGATCTTATACTCCCCCCTACTCCCTGACCATCCAATTTGAACAACATGATTGTCCTGATTTTTTCCTGAACGATATTCTAATTCAACTTCCTTCCATTGGCTTAGTCCAGAGGTTGAAATAAATCCTCCCAAAATTGAAGAACTGGTTAAGTTGATATCTTCCTCAAAGGTAGCTATTGGCAGATAGGAAGCAGATTGAAATTGGTTCACATATAATGTAGGTGGAAGCCAATCTCCTGCATATTGGAAATTTTCAAATATTGGTTGATATCCTTCCTGATCCTTTAAAGTCACGTCTAAAAAAGCGGAAATATACAGAGTGGAGATTTCCCGTTGTTGATCAGGGGAAAGCAAAGGTTTGATGTTTAGATATTGACCACGGGGCAAGCCGAGATCTTGACTGCCCCAATCACTGTTGAACTGGCTATGATTGGCTTGGTAAATGTAGAGAGCGGCTTTAAACATGTTTGAGTTGGGGTCAGTAAATTTGACGCGCTGATATTGTCTTAAACCTGTAAAACTTGAAACATCGCCATCATGAGCCCCTTGCATCACTAAATAATTGATGTCGATCAGGGGCAACGGTAAATCAGCTGGCTGGTATTGTTGATCGACTGGTGCGATGGCGATCACCGACTGGATGTTGAAGTTGAAATTAAATTTAACATTGCCATTATCTGGGTATCGATCTAGCTGATTAAAGGCAGCTGCAACAGACACCGCTTCCCCACCGCGTGAATGTCCAACCAGGGCAATTTTTGAGAGGTCGATTTTTCCGGTGAATGGATTACCTTTTGCATCATGCCAATCTTCTAACTGTTCTAAATGCTTTAGGAGCATCCATCCTCGGGCATCATTCTCGCCACTTATGCCTCCAGCAAAATATCCATTTAGAAAATTCTCGTCCACTGATACAAAAATATAACCTCGACTTGCAAGTAATTCCCCAAGATAAGCATAGCCAAACTCAGAATAATCTGCCATATCATGATTGCCATGGACCATCAATACCAAGGGGAAGGGACCATTTCCCTCGGGAAACCAAACTTGTGCGTTTAGAGGAAAGGCCGTACGATCAAAGCCCCAATACCATAGTCTCAGCCGGGATTCAATCCAATCCTCTAGGGGAAATTCCTCTGTACCCATATTATTAAACCAATCCTTGAAATCTTGGAAATTTGGATTTGGATTATAGAAATATGAGGAGGCATTTACTGTTTTACTGATCAGGTCAACATTCTCCCCATAATAATCTCGTCGTAAATCTGTTCCAGACCCATAACTAAATCTGATTATTTCATAGGATCCTGGTTCCGTTGGATTGGGGACTTCAATACTTGATTTTCCCTGAATGGGTTCAAATTCAATCAAATGTGAGTCTGTGCCTGGGCTGACCAGCCAATAAATAAAGAATATATTTGCGGAAACAGAAAAGACCAGAGCCAGCGTAGTAAGTATTTTTTGACCGAGTGTTCCTCTTTTCCAATTCCCTTTTAATATATAGGTGATAGCCCCTCCAAGGAGACTTTGAGTGACCACAAGAAATACAATGGGTAAGAAAACCAGATCTTCTTTTAGGTCAGAAATGCTTAATAGCAGTACCATACCGCTAGAAATTATTGCGGTTAACCTGGCAATGGGAGCTACAAAAAAGGAAAGTACCCAATTAATAATCGCTTGGAGTAAAAAATAACCCAAGCCTGCCAATAATCCTGAGCCGAGAATATCGATCCATAACCCAAAACCTGAATGTAAATCTGAACCGATAAAGAATGTCCCAATAATTATGGAAATACCAAGTATCCAGGAGGATCCCTTTAACAAATCATTCTTAGGGAGAACTTGGGTGATCGATGAAAATATTTTTATTAAAATTTCTTTGAACCGAGTTTTATTTATTTGATCGGTATCTTGTCCCTGAGTCATTCAATCTCCAATAAATTATCGATAAGGTTTATTTATTATAAGTTAAATACGATACAATTTATTAGACTCATTTTATCAAGACTTAAACTATTTTCGATATGAAAAAAACTATTATCAGAGTACCGGCTAGCACAGGAAATCTTGGCCCTGGATTTGATTGCATGGGGTTGGCTTTGTCTCTATGGAATCAGGCTGAAATAAAGATCATAGATCATGGTTTTATTATTAATGTCCAAGGAGAGGGTGCTGACATTATTCCTCAGAATCAGGATAACTTGATTTATCAAGCTTTCTCGAAAACTTACAAAAAAATTAATTTATTGCCCCCAAATAATCTTGAAATCACATGTCAAAATGATATTCCGTTAAGTTCAGGATTGGGATCTAGTGCGGCTGCTACATTATTGGGCATATTGGGGGCAAATGCTTTGCTCGGAAATCCGCTGAGTGATGAGGAGATGCTTGCTTTAGGATCTGAAATTGAAGGTCACCCAGATAATATTGCTCCTTCCCTAATAGGTGGGTTTATTATTTCGCTAAAAAATAAGGATGGGATCCTGACAGAAAAGATTGAAAGCTATCCTTGGAAGGTCGTGGTGGTGCTGCCAAAAATTGAATTATCTACTATTGCTTCAAGAAAAGCCCTCCCTCAAATGGTAAATCTTTCAGAGGCAGTAGAAAATATTGGGAATAGTCACATGGTTGTACAAGCATTACAAAATGGGGATATGCAATTACTTAAAGATGCAATGGTGGACAAGCTTCATCAACCCTACCGACTCCCCTTAATCCCTGGTGCCGCTGAGGCTATTGCGGCAGCCCAAGAAATGGGTGCAGCTGCAGCTCTGTCAGGTGCGGGACCTAGCGTAGTAGCTTTTTCAATAGAGCATTCTCAAAATCTTGGGGAAATCATGGCCAAAGCTTTTTATGATGCAGGAATTGAGTCAAGGATTTTCAACTTGACTATTGAAAATCAAGGCGCATTTGTCAGCTAAATATATCGAATCGCCCCCTCATTAAATTCCTAGGTATTTTTTACAGCCCTGCTCGATCTTTTATATTGGCGTTCACTTTCGATTCGGCGGAAAGGACACGTTTCTCCAACAGCACCAGTGATTTGGTCAATTTCGCAATCACTTCGCCATCCTTTATGCTGGCCAGGTTGATCCTGACGTTTAAACTCGCACCGGTAAAGGAGGCTTTAGCCAGTGCATTTCCAGATGCGCCATCGGAGATTGCGTTTAGATTTCCGATTTCAGTTACGACACCCGCCATCTCCATCACTTCAACAGCCATTTCTGCAACTTCAAGAGGAATATTGGCGGCATGTACCATTGCTGCTTCAATCGCATTTTCGCGCATACCTTTTTCTTCATCCGAAGTTTTGGGTAGTTTATAAGCAGCCATGACATCTTCAAATGCATCAGAATCTAGTTTCACAGCATTAGTTAACTTTTGTTGTAGCTCGTCGGCTTTAGCAATTATTTCCGTCATCTGGGCTTCAATTTCTTTGTATTTTTTCTTTCCAACAGATAATCTTGCGACCATCGCTACTAAGGAAGCCCCCATCGCTCCTGCATAAGCGGCGGCTGAACCACCACCGGGAGTAGGATCACCTGATGCGAGACTTGTTAAAAACTCGGAACTATTGGATTTAATCTCATCTTCCGTCTGCGCATTTTGCATTCGGGTTTCTAAAATTTGATTTGAATCGAATTCATTCAACTGCAAATACCATGTAGCTGCATCATTTAGCGCTTCTTGGGGAATTAATCCTATTAGTTCACTATGGGTAATTTGAACCCCATACCTAGCGGCTTCACGACGAATCATCTCCACCACCCTGAAAACAGGAGTGCGCTTGAAATTGGTCAAATTCATGGAAACTTGTGCCTGTCCGTCGACGAGCATTCCCAAACCCTTTACAAAGCGTAAACCTCCCGAAAGATGTCTAACCGCCTTGCCAATCTTCTTTGCGATCTCAACATCATCCGTATTGAGGTAGACATTGTAGGCCACTAAGGGTGATCTGGCTCCAATTACGGTCGCGCCAGCAGATCCTAATTTGCTTGGGCCATAATCTGGTTTTCGATCAGGATTTTGTTCAATTTCTCCCTTTAGTCCCTCATATTCCCCTTTTCTAATATTTGCCAAATTTTTCCGTGATGGAATTGCAGCAGCCTTTTCATATAGATAAACTGGAATCTCTAATTCTTCCCCAACCTTATTGGCTACTCTTTTAGCAATTTCAACACATTCAATCATGCTGATGTCAGAAATGGGCACAAATGGAAATACATCGGTTGCCCCAATGCGGGGATGTTCCCCTTCTTGGTTCTCCATATCGATCAAATCCGCAGCTTTTTTGATCGCTGTGAATGCAGCAAGTTCAACACCCTTGGGTGTACCCACAAAAGTAACAACAGAACGATTATGATCGCTGTCTAAACTGAAATCTAGTAATGTGACACCATCAATTGCCTTTATTTCGGCGATGATGGCGTCTACAATTTCTGGTCGTCGTCCTTCAGAAAAATTTGGAATACATTCAATTAGGGGATTTGGCATCGTCCCTCCAATAAGCTTTAATTTTTCTTGAATTATACCGCTTAGATTGATAGAATATTGGCCTAAATCTGGCATCTATTTAAGTAATAAATCTTCAAGCTCCTGTAATACTGTGCATTTTTCACCCTGCGGGTATAATCGAAAAATGAAGGTAAAAACATAATTCGATGAACAAAAGAACCAAATTTTTCGCCTTATTCCTTTTTTCTATTCTCTTTGTTTTTGGCTGTAATTTACCAACAACGAAACTCTATACACCTTCCCCCACACCACAAAAGAAATTTTCAATATTGCCTCCAGACTTCACTCCGGATGTCAGGTCCGAGGAATATATTGGCGTCCCTACTCCCGATGCCCCCCATTCATTACCGGCATTAGAAGTGAATTCTGATCTATATATCGTGAAATCAAATGACACATTGGGCATCATTGCCAATAAATATGGCATTAGTCTAGCGGCTCTGTTGGATGCAAACCAATTTATTGATCCAAATTTTATAAGCCCGGGACAGGGAATTCAAATTCCTCCCCCCACTATTGGGGAAATGGGTCCGAGTTTAAAATTGATTCCTGATTCGGAATTAGTGGATGGTCCTAAGAATGCGGGCTTTAATTTTAATGAATTTGTAGATCAATTTGATGGGCAATTAAGTTTATATCGCGAGGATGTTCAGGGAATAGAGCTTTCGGGTACGGAAATAGTGGCATTGATCGCAAATAATTATTCCGTGAACCCGCGACTGTTGATCGCTTTACTAGAATTCCAAAGCGAGATGCTTTCACAAAAAAAACCTCTTTTAGAGGATACCTCCTTCCCAATGGGTTTAGAGGACAGCAATCGGGAAGGATTATTTCTCCAATTAGCTTGGGCAGCAGACAACTTGAACCGTGGTTATTACTTATGGCAATCGGATAGATTAGGAGCGTTTCTTACATCTGATGGTTTTTTAATTCCAGCAAACCCCGAAATAAATGCGGGGACGGCTGCATTGCAATATTTATTTGCAAAATTATATGATCAGATTGATTGGCGACAAGTGATCTCTGAATTTGGTTTTGTTCAAAGCTATCAGCAACTCTTTGGGAACCCGTTTTCATGGACCGTTGACCCCCTAGTACCCATTGACTTTAGACAGCCTGAAATGCAACTACCATTTGAAGATGGTGTGGTTTGGAATTTCACTGGCGGCCCTCATGGTGGATGGGATAATGGCTCTGCATGGGCGGCGATCGATTTTGCGCCAAAAATGGAAGTTTTGGGATGTAACCCAAATGATGCTTGGGTTGTAGCGGTGGGCGATGGCTTGATCGTATATGTCAATGATGGCATGGTGATCCAAGATCTTGATGGGGATGGATATGCCCAAACCGGATGGGCTGTAACGTATATGCATATCAGTTATCAAAGCCGAGTTAGTCTTGGTGATTACTTGTATGCAGGAGATCGAATTGGTCATCCCTCCTGTGAAGGTGGATACTCCACTGGGACACATGTGCATATCGCCCGGCGGTATAATGGCGTTTGGATAGTTGCCGATGGTCAAACCCCATTTATTATGGATGGTTGGATGATAAAGGGTACCGGTGTGCAGTATGGCGGCAGTTTTTCGAGAGGAGACCAGGTGGTTGAGGTCTGTAATTGTCAGGATGAGATCAATTCGATACAGAGATGATCGATAAGCTATGAAAATTAGAAAAAATGCTTCAATAAAAATAATATTATTTATGATTTTTGCAAGCCTTCCGCTGATGTTCTGTAGCAGCGGATATATCACGCCGGATAGTTTGACAGCAATTGCTGCACCGATAATTGAAACAGCATTGCCCACCGCATATTTTGTGCTTCCTACAGACTCTCCAAATATTGAATCTACTAAAATTTTACCCTCAACAACAACGGACCCAAATAAAATTGCGACTGAAGCCCCCAACCCCACTGAGACACTCGAACCCATTTCTGCAGATACGCCACCCTTACTTTATTTTGCTCAATCCGGAGATACCGTCCCAGCGCTAGCTAATCGCTTTGGCGTCAATCAATTCGAGATCGTTTCCGCAGAAGAAATACCAGACCATGGGTATCTTTCCCCCGGTCAAATGATGATGATTCCCCTTAGGCTGGCTCATACATCTCCAGAGATTCAAATAATTCCAGATAGTGAAATTGTTTTTTCTCCTTCTGCGAATGATTTTGATATTCGAGCCTATGTAAATTCAATCGGCGGAAAATTAAGTACATATAAAGAATATTTGGGAACGGGTGGCGATAGTACCGGACCTGATGTGATAAAAAATGTCGCAGAAATCAATTCGATCAACCCAAGGATATTATTGGCATTACTGCAATATCAAAGCAATTGGGTTTATGGGCAACCTAACACGCTTTCCCAAACAGATTACCCCTTGGGCAATAATAATTATCGTGAAAAGGGATTATTTAAACAACTAAGTTGGGCGGTCAATCAACTTTCGGTTGGGTATTATGATTGGAGAGAAGGGAAATTAACTCATTTAACATTTTCTGATGGCAATTCAGTCCGGTTGGCTCCGAGCTTAAATGCTGGCACTGTTTCGATAATGTACTATTTCAATCAAGTATTAGCTTACGATCAGTGGTTGCAAGCGATTGATCCAACAACTGGTTTTTTGAAATTTTTTACAGAAATGTTTGGAGATCCATGGGGTCGCGCAGCCCAAGTAGAGCCGCTATTGCCCTCAAACCTCAGCCAACCACCTCTAATCCTACCTTTCTATAAAGAACAGGTGTGGGCCTATACCAGTGGCCCACATGGGGCATGGCAATCTCTAGGTTCGCAAGCAGCAATTGATTTTGCTCCGGGATCTGAACAGACCGGATGCGTCAGATCTGATAATTGGGTATTGGCAAGTGCGTCTGGGATCATCGCTAGGATGGATGTAGGTGTGGTGGTACTTGATCTCGATGGAGATGGGGATGAGACCACCGGTTGGAATTTATTATATTTACATTTAGATAATACCGATCATCTTTCTGAGGGTGAATGGGTGGACGTAGGAGATTTCCTAGGGAACCCTTCTTGTGAGGGAGGAAATTCCACGGGAACTCATATTCATTTTGCTAGAAAATATAACGGTGAATGGATCACCGCTGGGGGTGCGGTTCCGATAAACTTAGGTGGATGGATTGTTGAAGCGGGGAATGAACCCTATGAGGGTTATCTCATTCGAGGGGATGAAAGTATAAAATCTTGTATTTGTGGCGCATTTTATACACAAATCATTAGAGAAATTAGCGATCCATAAAGATCATAGATGATGAATCCCAAGAAAATATTTCCTTTAATAATAATACCTTTAATACTAATTGGCTGTATCGGGAACAATGTGGCAGGCACACAAATTGCCTTGGAAGCTACTAATACTCCGCAGATATTACCTGAATACACCCCTCTACCCGCTCGCCCCCAATATTCACCCGGTGAATTGGTTTCGTATATTGCCCAAACGGGAGATACACTGCCGGTTCTGGCAAAACATTTTAATACCTCGGTAGACGAAATACATGCAGCTAATCCGATCATTCCAGATTCTGCGACAACAATGCCAGCGGGATTACCGATGGATATTCCAATCTATTATAGAAATTTTTGGGGGTCTTCTTATCAGATTCTTCCAGACAGTTTATTCATTAATGGTCCTGCGGTGATCGATTTTGATACGCAAGCTTTTATCGAGCAATTTCCAGGGTGGTTAATTGATTATACAGAGTTTGCGGAGGGGAATACCCTGAGTGCCGCCAATATAATTGACCGCATTGCTTTGAATTATTCTGTAAGTCCAAGAATACTGATCGCATTGATCGAATATCAATCAGGCGGATTAACGAAAGCGGTTCAACTCCCATCCGAAACCCTTTATCCATTAGGATACGAAGAGCCATTAAGAAGAGGACTATTTCTACAATTATCTTGGGCGGCAAATCTATTAAACAACGGCTATTATGGATGGCGGGGTGGGGAATTGATCGAATTTGATCGAAGCAATGGCACTCTAGAAAGACCCGATCCTTGGCAAAATGCTGCATCAGTTGCCTTTCAAATACTCTTTAATCAATTGTATTCAGATGGGGATTACAT
>SWCD01023945.1_pt1 | contig 12227 bp, 10 predicted proteins | sample 4693011 | NCBI WGS metagenome assembly SWCD01 (sample SAMN10267278, study PRJNA491770) | bioreactor metagenome | isolation source: DHS bioreactor inoculated with marine | place: Japan: Omine Ridge, Nankai Trough | reverse complement strand
GCTATTTTTCCATTTTTTAAAGCCCGTACAAACAGGCCTTGAACAGCTATATAGCTGCTGATCATGATGGTCTTATACATGCATTCTATCCCTAAAATAGTAGCAAAAATTTCAAAGACTCAAACACTGAATACAGCCCATAGCATACACAAAACTCAATATAATTAAAGGTATTTTGCCAGTGTTAATCTTTTGTTTAAAGCCAATCCCTTAGCACAGGTATTATAGGTAAATCAGCATCCGGCATCTGATAGGAAGTTAAATCTTTGGCATAAACCCATGCCAATTTTTGACCCTCTTTCGGTGTAGCGATTCCCCCCCATTTTCTGCATGCAAAAACCGGCATCAGCAGATGGAAGTCATCATAACTGTGACTGGCAAACGTCAATGGCGCCAGGCAGCTGGTCCATGTTTCAATGCCAAGCTCTTCATGCAATTCACGGATAAGAGCCTTTTCCGGTGTCTCATCTTGTTCTATTTTCCCGCCCGGGAATTCCCATAACCCCGCCATTGATTTACCCTTTGGCCTTTGGGCCAATAAGACGCGCCCGTCTGCATCAATTAAAGCAACTGCAGAAACCAGAACTGTTTTCATGAACGATAATCAGCATTGATCGTGATGTATTGATGGGTCAAATCACAGGTCCAGACTGTGGCCGAGCTGTCGCCCGATCCTACGCCTACCGAAATTGAAAGCTCTGCATTTTTCATATAACTCGCACCGGCTTCTTCGGTATAGCTATCGGCAACCCAGCCGTTTTCAGCAACCAGTATATCTCCAAACCGGATAGATAGCTTGTCTCTGTTTGCAGGTTCTCCTGACTTACCAATTGCCATAACAACCCGACCCCAGTTTGGATCTTCTCCTGCAAGGGCTGTTTTTACCAACGGCGAATTTGCTATAGCCAATGCAATGATACGCGCGGATACGTCTGTTGCCGCTTGCGTGACGTTTACTGCCACAAACTTAGTCGCGCCTTCACCGTCTTTCACAACCAAATGCGACAGCTCCAACATAACCTTTTCAAGGGCCTCTGCGAAAAGCTTAGCTTCTGCACTTGCAATATCATCTATGACCTGCGCACCGCTTTTACCCGTTGCAACAAGCATTAAACTGTCAGATGTCGACGTATCACTATCTACCGTAATAGAATTAAATGTTCCTTCATTAAGCGCAGATAGCATCGCCTGTAATGTGGATTGCTTAATTGCCGCATCGGTAAATATATAAACCAGCATTGTCGCCATATCCGGTGCAATCATACCGGAACCTTTTGCAAATCCGGCAATCCGAACAGTTTCACCGCCTATGCTTAATTCAACGCATGCACCTTTCGCAAACGTATCCGTTGTCATTATAGCGCGCGCAGCTGCTTCCGCATTATCTGGCGAAAGGTTTGTGTTCAAATCTTCAATCTGCGCAATTATGCGGTCGTGCGGTAAAGGCTCTCCGATTACACCTGTAGACGCCGTAAAAACACAGTCCGGACTCGTCTCAAGCCGATCTGCCACCACTTCGCAAATTGATTTCACTGAAGCTGCGCCCTTGGCGCCCGTAAATGCGTTTGCATTACCCGAGTTAACCAATATCGCAAAAGATTTATCAGTGGGCAGGGGTTTTTTCAGCTTGTCCTGACAATCCAGAACGGGCGCCGAACGTGTCGCTGATTTTGTAAAGACCCCGGCAACAGAGCTGCCGGCGTCTATCTTTACCAACATCACATCATTCCGACCGGGATATTTAACGCCCGCCTGACCTGCAGCAAAAAGCACCCCGTCAATTGAAGGCATTGCAGGAAAGCCGCCCTTTGGTGCCAGCGGCGAAACTTCATTTTCCGCCGATAAGGCTTTGTCAGCCTTAAGCAGTTTTTTCAGCTTGGAGATCTTTTTCTTTAGCTTCTTAACCTTGGCTTTATCTGCACCCATGATGTTATCCAGTAGTTAGTCTTGTAAAATCTCGAACTTTTTAACGAAAGCAGGATCAATCTCTTGTTCATTCCGAACAATATCGCCTGATTCTTCAAGCTGTGAAATTTGCTTATCAATGGCCGTCGACGTTAAGGTTTGCTTAATTTCTTCAAGCACAGTTGCCAGTTCAGGCTCTGGTTGATTGCGCTTTTCATTAAGTTTGATGACATGCCACCCAAAATCAGTTTTGACGGGTACGGAAATTTGGCCGACTTCCAATGCGATCATTGCAGCTTCAAATTCCGGTACAAGCCGTCCTAAGCCCATCCAACCCAAATCTCCGCCACTTGGGCCGCTAGGGCCAGTGGACATCTGCTTGGCGGTTTCGACAAAATCCGCACCCCCTGCTAACATTTCGGCTATTCTTTGTGCTTCAGCCTCTGTCTCCACTAAAATGTGGCTGGCATGAAACTCTGGAATTGGCTCCTCGTTTTTATAAGCCGTATTATATTGTTCATCAATTGCCTCTTGGGTCAAAGCTTCGGCAGATATTCTATCAATTGCCTCGGTGGCAAGAAGCGCGCGCTTTTCATTGTCATTCGCCAATTTAATTTCTGTCGTTTCTTCTGTAATTAAGCTGCCAAGCAATTGTTGTTGTATAAGCTGCTCAACAATGCCCGCATAAAGATCTTTATTTTCAATATCCAAGTACTGTTCCGGTAGACGGCTGGCCAATGATATAACATGTCCAAGCGTTATTTCTGTACCATTAACAGTTGCGATAACTGTCTCTTTTGTTGGATCTTCTTGCGCATAAACCGGTGCTGAAAGCGCTAAGACGGTTGTAGCAATTGTAATTATTTGACGTGTAATACCCATTCATATTCTCCGTTTAAACGTTAAAACACCGACACCAATCAAAGAATTGTGTCGGGCAATTTAAGTACCAAAGTTGACACTGACAATACACCCGCTTACATGCCTTGAACTGGTGTGATTTACTAAGTGCCATTCGGCTTGCTTCTTCATAGGCCTTCAATGCGAAGCCTACAAGCTGCTGGAGCATAAGTATTTAAAATATGCGCTAAAATATGCCGTAATTTCGCGGCGTTTGAATATACGGAGACGTCATGCTGGGCATGAATACAATAGTCAAAAAAGTTTTTGGCTCATCAAATGATCGCAAAATCAAAGCGGTTCAACCTTTGGTGAACAAGATCAACGGATTGGAAGTGGAATTCCAAGCTTTAAGCGATGATCAGATCAAAGAGAAAACTGAAGAATTCAAAGCGCGCCTGAAAAACGGCGAGAAGCTGGATGACCTGCTACCGGAGGCATTCGCAAACGCTCGCGAAGCCGCAAGACGGACTTTGGGGCTTCGTGCATTTGATACACAGCTTATTGGCGGGATATTTCTACATCAGGGCTATATCTCCGAAATGAAAACCGGTGAGGGGAAAACCCTTGTGGCCACTTTACCGGCATATCTTAACGCCCTAACAGGCCGAGGCGTGCATGTTGTCACCGTAAACGATTATTTGGCACGCCGTGATGCCGAGTGGATGTCTCAGGTCTATGGGTTCCTTGGCATGACAACAGGCGTCATTGTTCCGGATATGGACCCGGCCGCAAAACTGGAAGCTTACCGTTCTGATATTGCATATGCTACGAACAATGAACTGGGCTTCGATTATTTGCGAGACAATATGCAAAGTGAGCTTTCTCAAGTTGCGCAGCGTGACCACTATTTTGCTATCGTTGATGAGGTTGACTCGATTCTGATTGATGAGGCACGCACACCATTAATCATATCCGGCCCCGCTGAAGACCGCTCTGATCTCTATATCAGCATCGATAAATTGATCCCGGAACTTGTCCCGGAACATTACGAGCTGGATGAGAAAAGCCGCAGTGTTCATCTGACAGAAGAAGGCAATGACTTCGTTGAAAAACGGTTCCTGGAAATGGACCTTTTGGAAGAGGGTGCATCGCTTTACGACCCGGAAAGCACATCACTGGTTCACCACATCAATCAGGCGTTGCGTGCGCATCTGCTGTTTACCCGCGAAAAAGACTACATTGTACGTGATGGTGAAGTCATGCTGATTGACGAATTTACCGGCCGCATGATGAAAGGCCGCCGCCTATCAGAAGGTTTACACCAAGCCATTGAGGCTAAAGAAGGCGTAAATATCCAGCCGGAAAATGTCACATTAGCATCTGTAACATTCCAAAACTACTTCCGGCTTTATGAAAAATTGGCAGGTATGACCGGCACAGCGCTAACTGAGGCTGAAGAATTTGCTGAAATTTACGGGCTGGGTGTTGTGGAAATACCAACAAACAGACCAATAATCCGCGCTGATGAGCACGATGCGATTTATCGCACAGCTGCTGAAAAATTCAAAGCTGTCGTCACCGAAATCGCTTTGTCTCACACTAACGGACAACCCGTATTGGTGGGAACGACCTCAATTGAAAAGTCTGAAATGTTATCCGCGCTTCTTAAAGATAAAGCATTTCTAAAAGAAATATCCACCGGCTTGCGAAAGCGCGCCGAGCATCTGAAAAAAGATGAAGACAAAAAAGCTGAAATTGAAAAGGCCGAAAAGATTGAAGCCCTGGTTGAAGCCAAAGGTTCTGTTCCACACAATGTTCTAAATGCACGATTCCATGAACAAGAGGCATCTATTATAGCAGATGCCGGCACATCCGGTGCCGTAACAATTGCTACAAACATGGCTGGCCGTGGTACTGATATTCAACTGGGCGGTAACTTTGAAATGCGCTTGTCAAAAGCGCTTGAAGATGCCGGTGAAGATGCGGATGAAGCTAAAATACGCGCGGAACTTGAACAAGAAATAGCCGCCGACAAAGAAGCTGTTTTGGCAGCGGGTGGCCTGTTCGTTCTGGCGACAGAACGCCATGAAAGCCGACGCATTGACAATCAGTTACGCGGACGGTCAGGACGCCAGGGCGATCCGGGTCGTTCTGCATTCTACCTATCACTTGAAGATGATCTTATGCGCATCTTTGGCTCCGAACGCTTGGAAAAAGTACTTAGCACCTTAGGCATGGAAGAAGGCGAAAGTATCGTTCATCCTTGGGTCAATAAATCATTAGAGCGTGCGCAGGCCAAGGTTGAAGGAAGAAACTTTGATATTCGCAAGCAATTGCTTAAATTTGACGATGTAATGAATGACCAGCGTAAAGCCATTTTCGGGCAACGACGCGAGATTATGGAAGGCGAAGATCTATCAGATGTCGCCAAGGACATGCGCGATCAGGTTATCGACGATATCGTTGATCAGGCTATTCCCGAAAAATCATATACGGAACAATGGGATATTGATGGCTTGGACACTAGCACAAAAGAACTTCTTGGCGTAGCGCTTCCTTTAAAAGACTGGGCTGCCGAAGATGGTGTGGATGATGAAAAAATCCGCGAACATATATATGAGGCGGGCGATAAGTTTGCGGCGGATAAAGAACAACAGTTCGGCGCAAATAATATGCGCAACATCGAAAAGCAGATTCTTTTGCAAACGATCGATAGCAAATGGCGCGAACACTTGGTTACATTGGATCATCTAAGATCTGTTGTTGGCTTTCGTGGCTACGCCCAGCGCGATCCGCTAAACGAATACAAAACAGAAGGCTTTGAGCTGTTTGAAAAACTGCTGGATGGTCTACGTGTGGATGTCACAAGACAGCTATCCCATATTCGTATGTTAACCGAGGAAGAGCAGCAACAAATGCAAGCGGAAATCGATGCGCAAGGTATGACGTTGCCTCCAAATTCAAACGCTGCAAATGGTTTCGATGAAAACGATCAGGCCACATGGGGTGATCCTTCTAGGAACGAAAAGTGTCCTTGCGGTTCGGGTAAAAAATTCAAACATTGCCATGGGAAACTTTAAAAACACGCTGATCGCAGGCAAGAAACCTACTTTTAGTTTCTCAAACACTTTCAAATCAGGCTAAATTGTGGCGCTAATCGCGGCAATATCCGATCATTGTTGACTATATATTGATATTTGCAAATAGCATGGCACGAAGTGTGGGCCCTGTGACTTATCACCATCACAGTCCACTCCAGATTGTACTAGCAATATGATAATGAACGTATTTTTGGCATAATGTCCTAGATACATCTGTGGAATCATGCTGTGCGTATAAATGACAAAGCCGTAACGTTTGTAACGGGCCTCGTATTGTTACTTGGTGTTGGTACGTTTGCACATATGGGCGACGAACTGTTTGCCCCTAGGGTCAACACTACAGAAATTGCCAAGGCTGAAATTAATTATATACCGACAACAGATTTAACGCCCGGCCCGCAAATGCCCGCCATCAAGCAAGAGCCCGATACTTTAAATATTGCACAAATCTTGCCGGATAGAGCCACAGAAATATCTGATTTTGCATTTGTACGCAGCGTTCAATCTGCATCTGTTCTGGTAAAGCCCCAAGTGTACGGAACCTTTATAATAGATCCGGTGCAAATCGATTGTTCACTTAGCCTATCGGCAAAATCTCTTAGAGGTGCGCGTATACAATTAGGGTTGATAGCGCCCTGTCATAAAAATAAAATTGCCACAATTATGCATGCGGGTTTACGGTTTAATGAAATTGTTGATAACAGCGGTAAGATAAGTATTATTATCCCCGTTTTATCTGACCCGGCAAACATTGAAGTATCATTTGCTGATGGAACGTCCAAATCCATTACAACACCGGTTAAAGATCTGTCTTCGATACAGCGTACAATCATAGCTTGGTCCGGGCGAAATGCCATACAGCTTAAGGTGGACGAAACCGCATATGACAGCTCACAAGACAAACAAATATCCGCACAAAACGCACGATCTTACAAAGAGTCTTACGTACATGGCGGCGGCTACTTAACGTCTCTTGGCAACATAATCATTGAAGACGGTAATTTTATACAAGTTTACAGCATTGATAATCCAAACGACATATTTGTTGATTTCAGTATTGTGCTAGACAACCCAAACAACAGCTGCGGTGGAAGGTTTTCACTTGATACTGTTCAATATACAGCTGATATGGGTGCGCAATCTGCAAGCAATAATATCTCGATACGAAACTGTTCTACTAAAAACGAAAGTATTGTATTGAAAAATATGCTCAGGAACCTGATTGTGGCACAACGAAACTAATTGGCGACGTCAAATGTGCTTACATCGATTATTAACCATGTCATTGGTCATGTGGACCTATTCCCAAGCTGTTTTGGCGGATCAAGTCACATTGAAATCTACATCCAGTCCGATAGAGTTGATTGGCGAGCTGAAAAGCTTTGATAATGAAGTTTATGTAATCGAAACCGACCTTGGGGTGCTTGAGGTCGATGCACGAACTGTCACATGTAGCGGCAGTGCATGCCCAAGCATTATAAACCTTGCATCTGAATTTACGATATTGGGCAATCAAACTGTGATTAACAACTTGCTGGTTCCGCTATTGGAAAGTTATAGCTACTCACTGGATGCAGATATTGAAACTGCAATTGAAACAACCACGCGATCAAGTATAAAAATTACAGCAAACGATGGACAAGAGTTTGCAAGGATTTCTGTTCGGCCGCAAGCTGAGCCAGATTTACCAAGTACATTAAAAATCACCAGCGGCACACCGGGTGATTTATCCAAGAACGCAAATAATGCAAATAAATTGCCAATTGCCGCAGATGCGCTGGTTGCTGTCACGTCTGGTATAAATCCTGTAAAATCAATTTCGCTGAATACGCTGCATAGCGTTCTTTCAGGCTCAATAATAAATTGGAAAGAGATTGGCGGGCCAGATGCCAAAATCAATGTCTATCTGCCAAAAAAATCATCTGATTTATCAAAAGTTGCAAATGAGCTTGGGTTTGATTTTTCCAACGCTATAGATGCCGAGCGTTTTGAAGACCTGGAAACACTTTCAAAAACTGCCGCTAATGATCCTTATGGTCTGGGCATTACCAGCTTTGCCAACCGCCGCACAGCAAAAGCATTGCCGATACTTGAAAGCTGCGGGGCGTATATGCGACCAAATGCATTTAATATTTCATCAGGCAATTACCCCACAACCTTCTATTATTACCTGGAAACTATGCCTGAAACTTTACCCATATTTGCGCGTGAATTTCTTGATTACATTGGCGAGGCTCAGGCCAAATCTATGATTGACCGCCAAGGCTACCCAAGCCTTTCAATACATGAAAACAGCTTGGATAATCAGGGCAATCGTATTGTACACGCCCTACTTAATGACGCCAGTCTTGCCAAAAACCCTGATTTTAATTCTATGTTACTAACGCTTAACGGCGCCCGACAGCTTTCTACGGTTTTAAGGTTTGACGAAACCGGAGTTCGTTTAAATCCACAGTCATCTGTTGTTTTAAAGGCATTGATATCAGAGTTGTTATTAGGAAATTACGCAGATCAAACTTTGATCATAACCGGGTTTACCGATTCCAAAAGAAGTGCGGCTGAAAGTAAGCGCATATCTAAATCATCGGCAACAATTGTATCCAACCTTATAAAAAACGCGGATAGTGATGCTTTATTTTCAGACCTTAGGGTTGAAGTTATCGGATATGGTAGTGCCTCTCCAATTGCATGTGAAGATACGCCTGAAGGTGTAAATGCAAACAATCGGGTAGAAATATGGGTAAAAGACAGCCTTTAAATTAGCCCGCTTGCCTTAAAGCTAGTATCACCCGCCTTGCCGATTATGACGTGATCATGGACCGTAATGGACAGCGCTTTTAACGCTTCTATAATATCCAGCGTTACAGCAATATCGGCAGGCGAAGGCTCCGGATCCCCGCTTGGGTGATTATGCACAAGAATAATGGCGCTCGCATCCAACTCTAAGGCGCGCTTCGCCACTTGGCGTGGATAAACCGGCACATGATTAACGATACCTGATTGCAGACATTCATCTGCAATCAGTATGTTCTTGCTGTCTAGAAACAAAACTCTGAATTGTTCATGCACCAAATGCGCCATGCTGGATCGACAATACGCAATTAGCTGCCCCCAAGAGGTTAGAACGTCCTTATTCAAGACTTGTAATTGCGCCATTTTATGTGCCGCTGCCTGAACAATTTTCAATTCATTGACCACAGCCTGCCCGACACCACGAATTTTTCGCAAACTATTTTCCGGGGCAGTTATTACACCAGTGAATGAACCGTATTGTTTCAACAGTATTTTACATAAAGGCTGCACATCACGGTTTGGGATTGCACGACATATGATCAGCTCCAACAGTTCGAAATCTGCAACTGCCCGCTCACCACCTTTCAAAAACCGCGCCCGCAGATGTGCGCGGTGCCTGTGCTGAAATTTCTTCGGGTCGGCAACAGTGGCCTGAGACAGGCTGAACCCCAGCATCGCAGCTTCTGCAAATTCAGTTTTTCTAAGATTCGGTCCCATACGGATAATACTTACCCGTTATGGTTAACCAATGGTTTCGAATGAACTGTATTGCTAATAGGTTGGGTGAAATGTTCCGTTTGGTGACAAGGTGAATATTTCACACCCGTCCGCCGTCACACCCAAAGAATGTTCAAACTGGGCTGTTAGCGACTTATCCTTTGTCACAGCCGTCCAATCATCCGCAAGCACCTTGGTGTGTGGCTTGCCAAGGTTTATCATTGGCTCGATCGTAAAAAACATGCCTTCTTCCAGCACGTTTCCCGATCCCCAATTACCATAGTGCAAAACATTCGGTGGCGAATGAAATACGCGGCCCAAACCGTGGCCGCAAAAATCACGGACTACGGAACAACGCTGTGCTTCAGCATACTTCTGGATTGCAGCACCAATATCACCAAACGTATTTCCCGGTTTTACCTGGTCTATACCCAGCATCAACGCATCATGTGTTACTTGTATCAATCGTTCGGCTTTACGTGACAGTTTGCCAGCAACATACATGCGCGAATTGTCGCCAAACCACCCATCTAGAATACAGGTCACATCTATATTCAAAATGTCACCGTCTTTTAGTTTTTTATCTGACGGAATACCATGACACACAACGTGGTTTATTGAAATACAGCTGGACTTAGGATACCCACGATAACCCAGTGTTGCGGGTACTGAATTATTCGCAATCATAAAATCATGGCACAGTTGATCCAGATATTCCGTGGTCACACCCGGCTTTACGAATGGACCAATCATATCCAGAATTTCAGCCGCCAAACGCCCCGCACAACGCATCCCTTCAAAATCTTCCTTTGAATGAATGGTAATACCATCTGCGTTTAACCGTGGTTTGCTTGTGCTTTTCAACCGAGTCTACTCCATGCCCAATGTTTAAGTGCTAAATAGTCCTAAACGATATCACTTTCCAGAGGCAAGATTATACAATTTTTTCATCTAGCCAAATACCTTCATTTGAAATTCTGGCGCCATAGCACAATACTTCAACCCCCGCATTTTTAGCATTTGTGAATGCGCGTAGGTACTCTGGGTCAATATCACCTGCGACAGCAAAGCTATTTACATCATTTCGCTGCACCAAATACAGCAAAACCGCCCGATGCCCCTGTTCCACCATACCTGCTAGCTCTGCCATATGCTTGGCGCCACGTTTGGTCACACTATCGGGAAATTCTGCCAATGCATTCCGACGTGACAACGTTACGCTTTTGACTTCAAGATAACAGTCACGCTTACCATTTTGCGTTAATAAAAAATCCACCCGCGAGTTTTCACCATATTTCACTTCTGGCTTAACATTTGCATATTGCAGCTCTGGTATCGCATCATTTCGCAATGATTCAGCTACAATCTTATTAGGCAGACTTGTATCCACGCCTATGAATGTACCGTCATTCATTTCCGCCAGCTTCCATGAATGCTTTAATTTTCGTTTGGGGTCATTATTCTGTTCTAACCATACGCGCAATCCAGCAGTATTCATGCCTAACATAGAGCCGGGGTTTGCAACATGCGCTGTTACCTCGCGACCATCGGTCAACGTGACGTCCGCCAAAAAACGTTTATATCTACGGATAAGAGTCGCGGGTATAAGGGTTTTATTAAAATGCATGCATTAAGCCTATGTGCCCCGCCAATTAAGGATAAGTTAGATGAGTAATCCTACAGCCGCAATGATTGTGATTGGTGACGAAATATTATCAGGTCGAACCCAGGATACCAATTCAAACCATCTCGCACAGCAACTAACCATGCTTGGGATAGATCTAAAAGAGATACGTGTTGTTTCCGATGACGAACGACAGATAATCCACACCGTAAACGCCCTGCGTATGAAATATACCAATGTTTTCACCAGTGGCGGTATTGGGCCAACCCACGATGATATTACTGCGGATTGCATTGCCAAGGCATTGGGTGTGTCAATAGATGTACGGGCAGATGCCCGCGCAGCATTGGCAGAAAACTATAAAAACCCTGAAGTTGAATTAACAGATGCACGATTGCGAATGGCACGCATTCCGGATGGCGCTACATTGATTGATAACCCTATATCCAAGGCTCCGGGTTTTTCTATTGAAAATGTACATGTTATGGCAGGCGTTCCTGCAATCTTTAGGGCAATGCTGGCGGGGTTGCTGCCAAACCTTGTATCAGGCACAATAATCCAGTCTAAAACCGTTAATGTTAAACTAAAAGAGGGTGATATAGCCAAAATGCTGGGTGTAATCGCCAATGAAAACCCCGATGTGGCTATTGGATCCTATCCCTACTATGACGACGGTGTATTTGGTTGCAATCTAGTAGTGCGATCAGCCGATGCAGTAATGTTGGAAAATGTTACTGCGCTTATTCGCAAAGCATTTACCTCGGATTAGCCTTTATGAAATCACCAAGTGGATTAGAGTTGTTTGATGCTGTTGACGCCACATGGGTGCCTTTGGCGTTTCACAATCATGAGGGTTGGTTGATCCGCGAAGGCGCAGGAGGCGGACAACGTGTTTCGGCCGCAACTCTTTTAGCTGACGCAACAAGCGCCAAAGTCGGCTCTGCGGCGAATAAAATGCTCGCAATTGGCCAAAACCCGCTTTTTATGATCCGGGATTCGGATATGGATCTTGATGCGGAATTGGAAGCCTTGGGTTATGCCGTTGTTGATCCGGTCGCCATTCTGACCGCACCAATTGATAGGTTAATTCAAAAACAACCAAAGCACACCCATCATATCGACAGGCTTATCACCCCCGATAATACAGCTACAAAAATTTGGGCAAGTGGTGGCATTGATCAAAACCGCTTAAACGTTATGCAGCGGGTGAAGTGCCCAAAAACAATTCTTTCGGCTGGTGATAT
>SWCD01011441.1_pt1 | contig 12259 bp, 12 predicted proteins | sample 4693011 | NCBI WGS metagenome assembly SWCD01 (sample SAMN10267278, study PRJNA491770) | bioreactor metagenome | isolation source: DHS bioreactor inoculated with marine | place: Japan: Omine Ridge, Nankai Trough | reverse complement strand
AGCGGCCGTCACCCATGCAGGATGCAAAGATGACGCGGTTGCCGATCATGGTGTCTGCTGCCGTGGTGCCCAGGTCTTTGAGGGCCTGGGCAATCTCGCCGGTCAACCGGGCGCGCCGGTTGGCGCGGTTCAGCACCATCAGGGCCGGTTTGTTTTCGCCTCTTGTCATCTCGATGGTGGGTTCAGTCGCCCACAGGTCCACCGGCGACGGGGCGACAGGGATGACGACCAGGTCGGCGGTTTCAATGGCCGGTCTGCCGTCCACGCCCATCTTGGGCGGGGTGTCGATGACGACGATATCGTGGTCTTCCGCCAGGCCCTGGGCCTCGTAGCGTGCGCCCCAGGCACTGGCCGTACGGAAGGTCATGTCCGTCCCCGAGCCATTGGCGCGGTCCTTGCGCGCCATGAACCAGCGACCGAGGCTGCCTTGCGGATCCGTATCGAGGATGGCGGTCCTGAGTTGTCTGTTCCGGGCACAGGCAACGGCAATGTGAGCCGCCAGCGTGGTCTTGCCTGACCCGCCTTTTTGCTGGGTAATGGTAATGATCTTGCCGGTCATCGCACAATGCACTCCAGATACATCGGGCGATGTTAGCACTTTTACGTTGAAAATCGCATTGTGTAGGCCTGCTTGTGCACAGGTACGATATCAGGCCCTGTTGAGCATATTGAGCAGTCCCATGCCGAAGATCATCGCGGCAATGAATATCAGCACCGGCAAACCACCCACCAGCATACCGGCCAGGGCCGGTCCGGGGCACAGGCCGACAAGGCCCCAGCCAAGGCCGAATATGGCTGCGCCGCCAATCAGTTTGCGGTCAATGATGCTGGACGCAGCGCCGGGCATGTCACCGCCGAAAACAGGGGTCTGCCGGGTACCGGCCAGCAACCATGCCGCGGCCATGACAACCACCGCTCCGCCCATGACGAAGGCAAGCGTCGGATCCCAGGCGCCGCCGAACAGATCCAGGAAACCGAGCACGCGGGCCGGGTTGATCATGTCGGAGACCACCATGCCGAGACCAAATATCATGCCGGCCAGAAGAGCGATTAACTTGCGCATGTGATGAGCTCCTTTCAGGCCGCTATCAGGTGGCGGGAAACAGTGACAACGGCAATCGCGACGGCCATGAAGGTGAGGGTTGCGAGTATGGACCGTTTCGACAGGCGCGACATACCACACACGCCGTGGCCGCTGGTGCAGCCGGACCCCAGACGAGAGCCGATGCCGACCAGAACGCCACCGGCGATCAGCAGCGGGACGGACGTGGTTATGGTGATGGCGGGAGGTGTTACAATCAGGGCGTAGATGGCAGGCGCTGCAACCAGTCCCACAACGAACAACAGGCTTTCACTCCAGGCTGCGGGAAGTTTCAGGGCGATCAGCGAACCGGTGATGCCGCTGATGCCTGCAATGCGGCCATTGGCCAGTAATAGCAGGGCAGCCGACAGGCCGATCAGGATGCCGCCTGCCAGTCCGAACATGGCGGTTGTGAGGTCAAAGTTCATTGATTTGCAGTCTCCAGCAGAACGAAATTTGTCTATGTGTCCATTTGGGTATGGTCGCTTGCCGGGTCAATGCGACATAACAAACCGCGCCGCAACCGGGCGTGGCTGCGTGATGCCGGCTATTGCACGATGATGGTCTTGTACTGCTTGTCGGCACCCGACAGCTTGTCGAGCATCAGCTGAACCCTGCCGAAGAACACCTGCTTGCCCGGATAGCCGACCACACGGTCGATCTCGCGGCCATTTTCCATCAGCACGAAGGTCGGTGTTCCAACGACACCACCAATGTGTTTCAGGTCCTTGGGGCGCGGGGTTGCGACATCCAGCACGCGCAAGGGCGCAACCCGGCCTTCCGGCCCGGCATTGTAGGCTTGCACACCAATCTCGGCATGCCACTTGGCACACCACGGACAGCCCTTGCGATCAAACATCACCAGGCTGGCCGCGTTGGCGGAGAGCGACATCAGGCAGACGAAGAGTGCGGCAGTTAGTGTTTTTGAGATTACGTGCATGGTGCGTGTATAGCCGATCCGCGAGGTATGCGCATTCAAAGTTTCGTCAACATGGTCACCTTAAATGACTACCGCCGCAACCGGGCCTTGTAGGCGATCACGCGCTGCCAGGATCTGTACAACTGTTTGAAGTTCAACCGGCCTTCCCTGACGCCTCTGGCTATGGCGCGAACGGCGAAGTCGGGGTTTGCCGGGGCCTGCGACAGCACGTTGCCGATCAGCACCATGTCATTGCCTGCGGCCAGGGCCATGATGATGGATTCGTCCAGCTTGCGCCTGGAACTGATGGCGCGCATCTGCAGGTCGTCGGTGATGACCACCCCGTCAAATCCCAGTTCGTCGCGCAGCATGGTCTTGATGGCGACAGGCGACAGCGAGGCGGGCAGGTGTTCGCCGTTGCCCCAGTCATGGTGATAAATGTGCGAGGTCATCACCATGCCTGAATAGCCCTTGGCGAACAGGCGGCGATAAGGCTCGATCTCGATCGGCTGCCAGTGCTTGGTCACGTCGACAAAGTGCCGGTGGCTGTCCCTGGTTGATGATCCGTGGCCCGGCCAGTGCTTCAGCGCCGTACCGATGCCGGCTGCATCATGGGCGGCGACGAAGCTTTGCGCATAGCGCGCGACATAAAGCGGGTGCGTGCCGAACGAACGGTAGTTGCGCGCAATCACCGGGTTGTTGAGATTCAGGCGCAGGTCCACCACGGGCCCGAGATTGGTGTTGAAGCCTGCCTTGACCAGTTCGCTGGCCATGCCGTCATAGCGCTTGCGGGCCTGGGCAACCGAGTTGCGCTGCTGCATGCGGCGGTGGCCCGGCGTATAGCTGAAGCCCTTGCTGCGGTTCAACCGTTCAACAGCACCGCCTTCCTCATCGACAGCAATGATCGGGGTATAGCGGGCAGCGGTAGTGCTGAAAGCCCGGGTGAGAGCGGTGACCTGTTTCGGGTTCAGGATATTCTTCTGATACAGGATCACCCCGCCAAGCAGGCTCTGCTCGAGTGCCTTGCGCACAGTGCGAACGCGCGGATCACCGGCTGTCTGGCCGGCAAACCCCTTGATCACCAGCTGGCCGTACATCTCGAGCAGGCCCTGTTCCCGGGCGCGCGGGCGCGCATCACAAGGTGGTGCTGCCAGATACATGGCAACGCAAAAGGTGGCCAGTAGTGTAATTGGTTTCAATGACATGAGCCGTGACTGTCGCAGTGTTGACCCTTTATCGACAGCCGCCGGGAAAATGGCAAGCCCGCGGTTTCATCGCTTGACGTTTTCAGGCTGCCGGATCAAACATCTGATCATGAGACTATATCACCCATCCGCGTTTGACTTTACCACCACCGTGCCAAGCTACTGGGAAGCATCGGCTGATCCACTGGGCCGGCCGACACCCTCACTGGACGGCACGCACACGGCCGATGTTGTGGTCATCGGCGGCGGTTATGCGGGGCTGCATGCGGCGCTGCAACTGACACAGGCGCACGGACTGGCTGTGTGCGTACTTGAGGCCGGGGACATTGGCTGGGGCGCGTCGGGACGCAATGGCGGGTTTTGTTGTCCCGGTTCCACCAAGCTTTCCTATAGCCAGTTGACTGCGCGTTTCCGACTCGAGGAGACCAAGCGGTTTCACACCGCCCAGCGCGATGCTGTCGGTTTTGTCGGCGAGTTCCTGAAAGCCAATGGCATTGATGCAGAGCGCAGCGGCGATGGCGAACTGCAGGTGGCGCACAAGCCGTCCCGGATCGAGGAGTTGAAACACGAACAGGCCTTCATGCGTGACACCTTTGGCACCGCGTCCACGTTCTTGACCCGGCAGGACCTGGCCGAACGCGGCAATGACAGTGCTGTGTTCCAGGCCGGACTGCTCAGTGACACCACGTTCGGACTGCATCCGCTGAAATATGTGCGCGGGCTGGCACGCGCGGCAATCGATGCCGGCGTGACGGTGTTTTCCAACACTGAAGTGACCGGCTGGGAGCAGAAAGCCGGCGCGCACACGCTGAAGACGCGCAATGGACAGGTAACCGCGAAAACCGTGCTCGTGGCCACCAATGGCTACACCGATGAAACACTGCCCGCTGCGCTGGGCGGCAGGTTGCTGCCGGCACTGACGCGGATTATCGTGACGCGCCCGATCAGCGACAATGAACTGAAGGCACAAGGCTGGACGCGCAGCGATCCGTCCTATGATACGCGCAACCTGCTGCACTATTTCAGGCTGCTGCCCGACAACCGGTTCATGTTTGGCGGTCGCGGTGGTACGGATGCCTCACCACGGGGCATGAAGACAATCGTGCAATCCCTGCGCGCCAGCTTTGACAGCATTTTTCCCCGTCTTGCGCACGTGGAGACGGACTATTCCTGGGGTGGCCTGGTGTGTCTGACGTCTTCGAGGACGCCGTTTGCGGGACCGATTGACGGCATGAGCAATGTCTGGGGCGCATTCGGCTGGCACGGCAACGGCGTGGCCATGGCCAGCTATGCAGCCAACCGGCTGGCAGACGTCATTGCGGGCACAAAACGCCATGACGAGGCGCTGCCTGCCATAATGAGAACATTGCCGGGGCGTTTTGTGCTGCCGTCCTTGCGGGTCCAGTATCTCAAGGCGGCCTATCTGGGCTATGGTGCTGCAGATAACTGGCGTTAGTTTTTTGTGATTGAAGGGTGTTGATGATGGCTGACAAGACTGTAGCGGACAAAATGTGGTCGCTGGATTTTGATGACCTGCCTGAGGAAGTCGATGCCCTGACATTTCCGCATGGCGATTATATTCGCGCCAAGAAACTCAAGAAGTCGGCCTACGAAGACCGCCTAGAGGCGCTGCAGATCGAGCTGGTCAAGCTGCAACGCTGGGTGCGTGAAAACAACGAGCGCATCGTAATGGTGTTCGAAAGTCGCGATGCAGCCGGCAAGGGCGGCACCATCCAGCGGTTCCTGATGAACCTGAACCCGCGTGCCGCGCGCGTTGTGGCACTGTCCAAGCCGTCGGATGTTGAACGCGGACAATGGTATTTCCAGCGCTATATCGACCACCTGCCGACGTCTGGTGAAATGGTGTTCTATGACCGCTCCTGGTACAACCGGGCCGGCGTAGAGCGGGTGTTCGGGTTCTGCACGGAAGATCAGGTGCAGGACTTTTTCATGGAAGCCCCGGTGTTTGAAGGCATGCTGGAACGCGAGGGGATCCATCTGTTCAAGTTCTGGCTGACCGTCGAACGCGCCGAACAGTTGAAGCGGTTCTATAAGCGCAAGACCAATCCGTTGAAGCAGTGGAAACTATCGCCGATCGACAGCAAGTCGGTGGGCAAATGGGATGCCTATACCAAGGCGATTGCGGATATTTTCCGCAATACCCACACCGAGCAGGCACCGTGGACGGTGCTGGATGCCAATGACCAGAAACGCGCCCGGCTCAATGCCATCCGCATTGTGCTGAACGCGTTCGACTATGACGGCAAGGACACAGCCAATATCGGCAATGTTGACGAAGACCTGGTGTGGACCGGGCAGGGCTTTCTGGACTTCAAGGGCTGGTAATCCTAGACAGCGGTATTGAACAGTCCGCCGTCGATGAGGATGGACTGGCCGGTGATGTAGCCTGCCGGTGCGGAACACAGGAAAGCGGCCAGTTCACCAAACTCTTCCGGCGTGCCAAATCTTTTGGCCGGCACTGCCGCAGCGCGGATTTCGGCCATCTCGGCATCGCTGACACCGCGCTGCCTGGCCTGGTTGGCGGTGGATGCCTTGAGCCGGTCAGTGTCGAACATGCCTGGCAGGATGCAATTCAGGGTAACATTGCTGCTGGCGAATGAACGGGCCGGTCCTGCCATGAACGCCGTCAGGGCAGCGCGGGCACCGGATGACAGGTCGAGACCCAGGATAGGCATTTTGACCGAAACCGACGTGATGTTGAGAATGCGGCCAAACCGGTTTTTCTCCATGTTGGGCAACACGCGCTGGATCAGTTCGATGGGCGTAATCATGTTCTGAATGACGCCGTTGATGATCGCCTCGCGATCCAGCTCACGGAAATCCCTGAAGGGCGGACCGCCATTGTTGTTGACGAGAATATCGCATTGCGGTGTTACTTCCAGCAGTGCGTCCTGGCCTTCTTTGGTTGATACATCCGCCTCGACAATTTTCACGCTGGCAGCACCTGCGGCATCGCAAAGATCAGCGGCCTCTTTCAGTTTTTCCGGGTTGCGTCCATTGATGGTGACGTGGGCACCCGCGGTTGCCAGTGATATGGCGCAGGCACGGCCAAGGCCTCTGCTAGATGCACATACAATTGCGTGTTTTCCGGCAATACAGAGGTCCATGTACCGTCTCCTGAAAGCTTGAAAGTAGTGTCCTCATCACGAGTAGAAACAAAAAAGCCCGGACGCAAGGTCCGGGCCCGTCATTCGGGATGGGGGTAGGTGCAGATCAGCTCTTGTGGCTAGCCTTTTCGGCTTCAAGTGCGGTGCTGCGGTCTGCCATGAAGCGTTCAAATTCTTCACGGTCACGGGCCTCGCGCAGTTTCGCCACGAAGCCGTTGAACTCGGCCTGTTCTTCTTCCAGACGGCGCAGGGTATCTGCGCGGTAAGCATCAAATGCAGTGCTGCCGGTCGAACCGGATGATGCGCTGGCGGGCTTGAAGGCCGCCTTTGCATGTTCGATGCCATCGCGGGCAAGATCGTCAATGCTGCCGCCCCACATGATGTAGGCGATAACGGCAAGGCCGATCGGCCACCAAGTCACAAAGCCAAGCACCGCAGCGGCAACTGCAAGCGGGGTCCAGCGGCCTTTGTTACGCGTAAGCGTAGTCATGTATAAATCCCTCCGGTTTTTCGGTAACTGATGAAACAGATGTGGTAGTTTGAGCCACAATGTTCAAGATGGATGATGCAAAATGATGATTTCTCCACAAATGAAAGCGCCGGAGTTCAGCGATATTGTCGAGGCATCCCAACGGCTTAAGGGGCGCGCAGTGCGCACGTCGCTGGTGCGGTCCGATGTGCTTGACGAAATCACCGGCGGGCGAATCTTTCTGAAGCCTGAATGCCTGCAACGCACCGGGTCTTTCAAGTTTCGTGGCGCCTGGAATTTCATCTCGAGGCTCAATGCGCACGATAATAGTGGTGGGGTCGTGGCCTATTCGTCCGGCAATCATGCACAAGGCGTTGCCGCTGCGGCCCGCATGATGGGGATACCGGCGCTGATTGTCATGCCGGAAGATGCTCCGGCGATCAAGAAACGCAATACGATCGCGCTTGGAGCAGAAGTGGTGACCTATGACCGGTTCGGCGAAAACCGCGAGGAAATCGGTGATGCCATCGCCTGTGAACGCAACGCGTGTCTGGTGCCGCCGTATGAGCATCCGTGGATCATTGCCGGGCAGGGAACCGCCGGGCTGGAACTGGTCGAGGACCTCAATGAACGCGGCGAGACACTGGATGTGATGCTGGTGTGCACCGGCGGTGGCGGCTTGACGGCAGGCGTGGCCCTGGCGGTTCAGGCCATGGCTCCGAACGCAAAAGTCTATGCCTGTGAGCCGGAAGGGTTTGACGATTACGGACGCTCCCTGGCTGCAGGCGAGCGGGTCAGCAATGTGCCGGGCGCCATGTCCATCTGTGATGCCATTGTCACGCCGACACCCGGCGAGTTGACGTTTTCGGTCAACCAGCCACGGCTATCGGGCGGGCTGGCCGTGTCGGAAGACGAAGTCCGCGCGGCTGTGCGGTTTGCATTTGAAACGCTGAAGCTGGTTGTCGAACCGGGAGGTGCCGTGGCGCTTGCCGCTGTTCTGGCCGGCAAGATTGACTGCAAGGACAAGACCGTCGCCGTCACCCTGTCCGGCGGCAATGCGGACGCAGCGCTGATGCTCGACATCCTGGGCAGAGCCTAGGGTCAGTACCCTAGGGAGGAGGTCACTGCGGCGTTTTCAAACTGTCCAGGATTGTTTCTGCGGCGGGGCCCAGTTCATGCAGGTTTGCGCAATCTGCTGCATGCCTGATGGCTGATTGACCAACCGCGATCAGGGCGCCACCACTTGCATGATTTCCGCTCCTCATTGATGGTGCAGGTGCTGAAATCCCTGCCATTGACCGCGACGAGAGGGTCGACGGAAACCTGCCCGGCGTACACGTGGCTACAATATCAGGCAGTCCATATGGCCTACTGTGCATGTCGTCCTCATGGAGGACCTGGATGGACTGGAAAGCAGCCTGACCGGTGCCGGGTTCACGCAGGTCACTCAGCAGCCTTGCTATTTCCGCACATACCCTGTCTGTGGGAATGCGGTCGTGAGGCATGATCCGCAGCGACAACAGGTTATCGTTGGCGGGCAATACCTCGCAAAAGGTCTCAACCGGACGCCTCGTGATGGAGGCGAACCAGTTGCCTCGCCTGGTGTGTGATTTTGCAAACGCCCTGCGCAAAGCTGCGTTGAGGCGAGTTTCGATTGCGTCGCGCAGATGCCAGATTGAACCGTTGGGCACCATGTCGAACGTCGTGAAAACCATGATATTTGCATCAGTGCCGGCAGCCTTCGCGAGTTGGCCAACCGCCTTGTCCAGGGCCTTGTAGACATCCAGCAACGGGTCTCGTGCACGCCGGGCGATTTGCGCATCATAAAGGGGGTGGTGAGGGTCATGCAGGTGCCAGAGAGTGTGGCCTGCACAGTGAGCTTCCTTGAACCCGATCATAAAAAGATCCCAGTGCCGCTCCCCCAGATGGTGCAGTCCACATGCCAGTTTTTGCGAGATCGTGCCGTCGAGGTGATCTGCAAAAGAGCGGGCCGCACCAGGGGTCATGTTCTCCTGATAATAGTCGCACCGACTGGGTGGTGATGCTCCGAACCGACGGATTGTCTGGTCAGCCAGGCCGGCGGGATGGCTGACCGGATGGGGGTGGTACTTGCCGTGAACGAGCCAGTCGGCAATGTGGATTCCGTTGAGCGCCACCGGCGCGGGGCATTTGGGAATATCTATGACTGCGATCTGGTGGTTCTTGTCGGAGAGCCTGCTCCAGAACGTGTTTCTGCCGTCTTCATCAAGAACAGCCATTTGGTACCTGCCGGACGGGGTCTTGTGCTCATAGTGGTAGCGTTTGTGGACGCTGGCAGGTGAGGCATAACAGAATGAGGCCCACGCGGAATCGTCGGAAAATTCGCCATCATTACGAAGAAAAGAGAATTTGCCACGCCTGACGAGGTCTGCAATCCCGGGAAGTTCGCCGTTCTCCGCCAGGCGGTGAAGCAGCCTCGAGTCTGCACCATCGAGTGCTATGATCAGCAATTTGGCGCCCATCAGGCAATCCTCAACACTGGCATCCACCATACCAGACGGGGGTCAGCAAAACCCATAGACCTGATCAAGCGCTGCAATTCTGCATGCTGGCGATCATACCAGTATGAGCCCCAGTTTTGAACGGTCGGTTTTTTATATCAGGCGGCTGACGGACTATCGTCAGGCGGTTCCGGGGCGTTGTCGACAAGTGGGATGTCGCCGGGCTGATCTGCAGGGCGGCGGATGACGACAATGCGCTTCTTCGCGTTATCTGCTGCGTCGGCTTCGTGTTTGGCAACAGAAGTCTCTTTTGCTGCTGGTTGATCCGGGACACGGGCTGACGCTTCCGGTGCATTTGCGACCGGTTGCGGTGACCGGGATGGCGCAGGTCTATCGTCAGTAAAAATGTCATCATCAGACCTGACAAATCCCGGCAGGTCGGCGGCAGCGCTATCCCGGGTCGACTTGACCACAACAGGTCTGGCCGGGTGCGATGGCTTGTTGGCGGCTTCGCCGATGAGTTTGTGTGAGTTGCGTAGCCGGCGCACCAATTGCGTGGTGCGGTCAATTTTGTCTGATATGTCGTGGTGGTCTGAGGAGGCGCCGCTGCCGCCTGCTTGCTGACTGTCACATCCGGCCGGTTGGTCAATGGCGGGCACCTGACTAGCCTGCGTTGAATCCGGTGCGTCTAGTGAAATGGACAGGATCTGGTCTTCAAGCCGCCTGATTGCATTGAGCAGGGTTGCCGTATCGGTCGCCTTGTGGCGGCGTGCAAATTCTGTCAGAAACCAGCGTCCGCGACTGGTTTCCATAACGGCCAGTTCGATTTCCTCGTAAGTGAGGCCATCGATGCCATCCAAAGCCGAATTGTCAGACATAATGCCCTGTTTCCCCACGTCCCAACGCATAAAAGCTGTTTCAAGCATTATTAACGAGTTTGGTTACTGAAACCTTTCTGTCTGAGATGATTTCCGAGATACGCTGGTGAGATGATATGATCAACCCGATGGCAGTACGTACGGGCGCGGTTTATGGCTCTTTGCTGCTTATGATAGGCGTGATGCTGCCATTCCTGCCTGTGTGGCTGACGGCACGCGGGTTTACAATCGGTGAAATCGCCTTTGCGCTTGGCTGTCAGTCGGTGGTGCGTGTGGTTGCCACGCCGGTACTGACCTTTATGGCAGACCGGTATCGGGCCAGGCGCAGGTTCATCATTCTGCTCGCCATGCTGTCCGCCGCCTTCATGCTGGCGGCTGGAGTGGTTGAAGGCAGGCTTGCCATTGTGGCGCTGATCGTTCTGTCGGCGGCGGCCTGGTCGCCGATACTGCCGATGCTGGACGCAGTTGCTGTCGAGCAATCAGAAGCAGGGCTTTTCGACTATGGCCGGGTGCGTATTGCCGGCTCGGTTACCTTCATTGCGGGCTCGCTTGGGGCAGGGGCACTGTTGTCGGTGATCGACAAAGCCAGCCTGATCTGGGTTCTGTTTGCGGCCCATGGTTTGCTGGCATTGAGCGGGTTGGCCTTGCCGAAACTCGGGGCGACGAAAGCTGCAATGGTCCGCCCGGTGACACTTGCTGCCGCCCGCAAAGTGCTGCTGACAGGCAGCTTCGGGCTATTGATTGTCGTGGCAGGCCTGACGCAGGCAAGCCATGCGGTTTACTACGGCTTCAGTTCATTGCACTGGGAAAGCCTCGGCTATACCGGCGTGACCATTGGTGCGCTGTGGTCCATCGGGGTCGTCGCAGAGATCGTGTTGTTCATGTATGCCCGTGGATCTGTTGAACGGATGGGCCCCGTCGTGTTGCTCATGGCAGGTGCCGGGGCCGGGGTTTTTCGCTGGACTGCAATGGCCATCGACCCGCCGATTGTATTTGCCGCAGCACTGCAGATACTGCATGCGGCCAGCTATGGCATGACTCATCTCGGCACGATTTACTATGTGCGCCGCTTCATGGATGCTGATTATGCGGGAACAGCCCAAGGGGTTTTCGGGGCGATTTCCGGCGGCATCGTCATGACATGTGCGATAGCCCTGGCAGGATGGGCATATAATGCACATGCAGCGCTTGGCTATCTATGGATGGCTGCGATGTGCGGCGTTGCCCTGGTGCTGGGCGTGGTTCTGAAGAGACGGACAGCGAGTTAGCCCCAAAGCTCGGGTGGTGGTGGATACATCAGCGATCCCTCGTAGCGGATACCCGGCTCGCGATCCTTTGCCAGCAACAACGGGCCATCGAGATCAACCACGCGCGCGTGCTGGCCCACAATGTGACCGGGTGCCATGGCCAGCGATGTTGCCAGCATGCAGCCGATCATGATCTCAAATCCCTGTTCACGCCCGGCATGTGCCAGCGCGAGCGCTTCAGTCAGACCGCCGGTTTTGTCGAGCTTGACGTTGATGGCCGTGTATTTACCGGCCAGTTTGTGCAGGTCTTCCTTGCCGTGTGCGCTCTCGTCGGCGCAGATCAGCACGTCGGTCCTGCCCAGCCCGCTCAATGCCTCATCGTCATCCGCCGGCAGCGGTTGCTCAACCAGTTCAACCGCTGTTTCGGCACACACAGCCAGATGATTATCGAGGTCGACCGGCTTCCAGGCCTCATTGGCATCAATAATCAGGCGGGTGGCCGGAGCCGCTGAACGAATGGCACGCAGGCGTTCGTGGTCACCTTCGCCGCCAAGCTTGATCTTGAGCAGGGGGCGCCCGCTTGCCCGGGCAGCGGCCTCGGCCATCTTTTCCGGTGTGTCGAGGCTCAGCGTATAGGCGGTGATGATTGGTTCGGGCTGTTTGTCGAGACCGGCCAGTTGCCAGACCGGGGTTCCTGTGAGCTTGGCTTCCAGATCCCACAAGGCACAGTCCAGGGCATTCCGGGCGGCATACAGCGTCAGCATCCCGGGCACGTCTGCCCGGGTGCAGCCTGCTTCAATCTCGGCTCGCGCGGCCGTCATAGCGGCCAGTGTTGCGTCGATGGTCTCTCCG
>SWCD01003452.1_pt1 | contig 12270 bp, 13 predicted proteins | sample 4693011 | NCBI WGS metagenome assembly SWCD01 (sample SAMN10267278, study PRJNA491770) | bioreactor metagenome | isolation source: DHS bioreactor inoculated with marine | place: Japan: Omine Ridge, Nankai Trough | reverse complement strand
GCCGCCCTTCGCGATGCCGCGGATCTCCAGCTTGAGTTCGTCCGGGTTGTCGGCGGCCTGCAGGGCTTCAGCGTGGGAGATCACGCCGGTGTTGTAGAGATGGACCAGGCTCTGGTTGAAGGTCTGCGTCCCGAAGTAGTCGGAGCCTTCGTAGATGGCCCGGGCGAGTTCCTTGGTGCGACCCTCGGAGAGGATCTCGCGCACCGTGGGGGTGGCCAGCATGAGTTCCACGGCGGGGACCCGGCCGAACTGGTCCTTGCGCTGGATGAGGCGGAGGGAGATGACCCCCTCGAGTGTCATCGACAGCTGCTGCCGGATCAGCTCGTGCTGGTGCGGCGGGAAGAAGGAGATGATCCGCTCCACGGTCTGGACGGCGTTGACGGTGTGAAGGGTGGAGAGCACGAGGTGGCCCGTCTCGGCCGCGGCCAGGGCCGCCTCCATCGTCACCTTGTCGCGCATCTCACCGATCAGGATGACGTCGGGGGTCTGGCGAACCACGTGCTTCAAGGCGGCACGGAAGTCCATCGAGTCACTGCCGATCTCCCGCTGGGTGATGGTGCTCTGGCGGTCCTTGTGCAGGAATTCGATCGGGTCCTCGATCGTGATGATGTGCCGCTGGCTGCTCTCGTTGATGAAGCGGACCATGCCGGCCAGGGTGGTCGACTTCCCGCTTCCGGCGATTCCCGTGGCCAGCACGAGACCGCGGGAGAGCGAGGCGAGCCGCTCGAGTTGCTCCGACGGAAGACCCAACTCGCGCATGGTCGGGACTTCACTCTTCACGTGACGCAGGGCGAACCCGATGTGGCCCCGCTGGCGGAAGACATTCACCCGGAAACGCCCGGTGCCCTTCTCCTCGTAGGCGGTGTCCACCTCGCCCTCCTCGAAGAAGGTCTCCTGCATCCGCTCGTCGAGGATGCGGTTCAGCATGTCCTGCGAGAAGGCGGGGCTGGTGGGCTGGTCGGTGACGAACCTGATACGACCGTTGACGCGGATGGCGGGGCACGAGCCCGTCTTGATGATGAGGTCGGAAGCACCCTGCTTCAGAAGAATCTGGAACAACTCGGCGAGGCTCAGCTCTCCCTGCGTCGCTTTGGGATCCGCTTCGAGGGCACGACCGGCGGTCGGGTTCATCGAACTCCTCCTGCCCGACCAGCCTAGCCGTCTTCCTCCGGAAAGAGCTCGCGTGCGACCCGGGAAAGGAGTTCCGTGAGCCCCCGGCCGGTGACGGCGGAGATCGGGTACACTTCCTTGTCGGATTCCGCGGCGAGGGACTTGAGAATCGAGTCATCGGGGCCGGTGTCGATCTTGGTCAACGTGACGATTTCGACCTTGTCGGCCAGGTTCTCGCTGAAGGCGCGCAGTTCCTCCCGGATGATCCGGTAGGCCTCGGGCGGCTCCGGGGTCCCCTCCACCGGGCAGGCCTCCACCAGGTGGATGAGCACTCGCGTGCGCTCGACGTGCTTCAGGAAGCGGTGCCCCAGGCCCGCCCCGTCGGAGGCGCCCTCGATCAGGCCCGGGATATCCGCCACCACCATGGACCGGGTGTGGCCCAGGCGTACGACCCCGAGGTAGGGAGTCAGGGTGGTGAAGGGATAGTCGGCGATCTTCGGCCGGGCGGAGGAGATGCGGGAGAGGAGCGTCGACTTCCCGGCGTTCGGCAGACCCACCAGACCCACATCCGCCACCAGGGCGAGTTCGACCAGGATCTTCCGACCCGTCCCCGGCCTCCCCGGTTCGGAGTACCTCGGCACCTGGCGGGTGGCGTGGGCGAAGGCCGCGTTGCCGCGCCCTCCGATTCCGCCCTTGGCGATGGTCACCTGTTCGCCGTCGCCCGTGAGGTCCTTCAGGACGTGGCCGAGCTCGGCATCCTTGATGATGGTCCCGGGGGGAACGAAGATGACCAGATCCTCGCCGTTGCGGCCGCTGCGGTTCCCGCCCTCACCCTGCCGGCCGTTCTCGGCCTGATACCGGGGCAGGAGCTGCGAGTCGGAGAAGGTGGTGAGTTGAGCGTCGGTCCGAATGATGACCGAGCCGCCGTCGCCGCCGTCGCCGCCGTCGGGTCCGCCCTTGGGCACGTACTTTTCCCGGCGGAAGGAGATGCAGCCCGCACCGCCGTCACCGGCGCGTACGGTGAATTCGGCGACATCCTGGAACATGGTCAAACCTCCCGAAGGGAGGTGATCCCCCTAAGGACCCATCACGAAATCAGTGCTGCTTTCGAGGGCCTCTCTCGGCGCAACCAACGCACCTGTATTCTGGCGAGCCCTGCGGCTCGGGGGCCCTTATTCGCTCGGAGGATTGATGTGGACCTTGCGGCCCGTCCCGAACTCCACCACGCCGTCGGCGGTGGCGAAGAGCGTCCAGTCGCGACCCAGGCGGGTGTTGCGGCCCGGCTTGAACTTCGTGCCGAGCTGGCGGACGATGATGGTTCCCGCGGTGACGGTCTCGCCGCCGTACCGCTTCAGTCCGCGGTGCTGCGGGTTGGAGTCGCGACCGTTCCGGCTCGAGCCTTGACCTTTTTTGTGAGCCATTTCGTCCCCTTACACCGAAATCCCGGTGATGCGCACGCTGGTGTACTGCTGCCGGTGACCACGCTTCCGGTGGTAGCCCTGCCGACGCTTGTACTTGTAGGCAATGAGCTTCTCGCCCTTCACGGTGCCCTGCACCGTGCCCTTGACCTCGGCGCCCTCGACGACGGGGGTGCCGACCAGGACCTCCTCGTCGCTCTTGCGGACGAGCAGGACGCGCGGGAAGACGATCTCATCACCAGCGGTGACGTTCTTGCGCAGGTCGACCTCGACGGTATCGCCCTCGGCGACCCGGTAGTCCCTGCCTCCATCGTGGATCACGGCATACATCGCATCGACTCCTGACTTGGCCCCTTCAGGGTAATTCGGGGCATGAAGCCCCCGATTGAACCGTCCCCCCCACACAGAGTCAAGATTGCCCGCGGTACGAAGGGAAAAATCTCGGGGCGGCGTCCCTCAAAGAGTTCGGATCCGGACCTCCTCCGGATGGAGTTCGGCGGACCCGAGGACCACGATTTCGCGGTTGAACCGGGTCTCGAGCTCGAGCAGCGCCGCCCGCTTGCTGTTGACGAGCGCCACGGCCACCTTCTCCGGAACCGTCACCTCCACCCGGGAGGCGCCCTCCCGGCGCACGAACGCCCGAACGTCCCGAAGGACCTTCAGGACCATCGATTCGAGGGACTTCACGAAGCCCGCACCCTGGCATGTGGCGCAGCGAACGTAGGTTTCCTGCTTCAGACTCGGACGGACGCGCTGGCGAGTCAGCTCGATCAGGCCGAATTCGCTGATGGGCGCAACCCTGACCCGGGCCTTGTCCTTCCGAAGCTCGCGCCTCATCCGCTGGGCGACATCGCGACGGCGGTCGAGGTCCCGCATGTCGATCATGTCGATGATGATCAGGCCGCCGAGGTCGCGGAGTCGGAGCTGCCGGCAGACTTCGGGGATCGCCTCCACGTTCATCCGGTAGGCGGTCTCCTCGAGGTCCGACTCACTCCGAAACCGCCCCGAGTTGACGTCGATGGCCACCAGGGCCTCGGTCTGGTCGATCACCAGCGAGCCGCCGCTCGGCAGAGACACCCGGCGCTGGAAGATCCGCTCGATCTGATCCTCCACCCCCTTGGCGTGGAACAGCGGGCGGTCGCCCTTGAAGAGCTTCAGCCGCTTGCGGTACTGCGGCATCACTTCCCCGAGGAACTCTTCGGCGGTCCGATAGACCTCCTCGGAGTCCACCAGGATCTCGTCCACCTCCGCGGTGAACACGTCCCGGATGGTCCTCGTCACGAGGTCCGATTCGCGGTAGATCGACGCCGGCGCATGACAGGACTTGAGCCGCCGGACCATCGAGTCCCACAAGTTGAGCAGGTAGTCGAGGTCCTTCTGCAACTCCTCCGGGCCCTGGTCCTCGCCCGCCGTGCGAACGATGAATCCCATGTCCTCGGGCTTCTCAAAGCCGGAGATCACCTTCTTCAGACGACGCCTCGTCTCTTCGTCCCGGATCTTCTTCGAGACGCCCACTCTAGCCAGGCTGGGCATCAGCACCATGTACCGGCCGGGGATGGAGATGAAGGTGGTGAGGGTGGGCCCCTTCTTCCCGATCCCCTCCTTCGAGACCTGCACCAGGACCTGCTGCCCCTTCGTCAGGACATCCTGGATCAGCGCGGGGCGGCCCCGCGGGCGACGCTCGTAGGCGGTGAGGTCTTCCGGATTGTCGGCGTAGAAGGGCATCACGTCGGAGGCGTGGAGGAAGCCGTTGCGGTCGCCGCCGAAGTCCACGAAGGCCGCCTGGATGGCCGGTTCCAGATTGACCACGCGGGCCTTGTAGACGTTCCCGAGGTACTTCCGCGTGCTGGCGCGCTCGATGAAGAGGTCGTCCAGTCGGTCGTCCTCGAGGACGGCGACTCTCACTTCCTCCTTCTCGAGGTCATTGATCAGGATCGTTCGGGACATGAGCCTTGGTGATCCTTTCCCCGAGGGAACTCTGGAACGTGACCCCGGTCTTCACGACGGTCAGCGGCTCCGTTTCACAGGAGAGCGCTTTCAGGAAATCCTCCGGCCGCGCGGTGCCCGAATCCTTCCAGACGATTTCCAGGTGCAGGTGGTCCCCGCGGTGCTCCATCGTCGCGCAGAGCGGCTTCAGGTCCACTTCCTTTCCCCGCCGTTCCGCGGGAATCCGGTCCCGGGAGAGCAGTTCGCGCACCGCCTCGGGCGTCGGCAGAGCATCGGCGGGCCCCTTCACCCGGTAGATGAGACGAAGCACCGTCCACTTCTCACCGGCGTACAGCGCGTCGCCGCCCCAGGGGCGAAGACCCGCCGGAAGCTCCGCCGCCAGACGATCCCGGATCTCCCGGACCGTGAATTCCGGAGGCAGCTGCAACTCCACCACCTCCGCCCCGGAAGCCATGCCGAGCGGCAGGGCCGTGGGGAAGGACATCCTCAGCTTCGGGTTCATCCCCTCGGTGAAACGAACCGGAAGCGCGGCGCGCCGCAGCGCCCGTTCGACGGTGCGCATCACGTCGAGGTGGGAGAGGAATCGGGCGTCCCCCACCTTCTCGAAGTAGATGCGGATCTTTCGGTAGACGTCATTTCCCACGGGGTCAGGCCCCTTTCGCGTACGCCGAGCCGGGTGCTCCGGGGTGAGGATACGGCCCCGGGCGGCGATCGAACGACCAACTTCGCTCAAGCGAGGGTGCTCGCGAGAAACAACACCGGGAGTCCTTTTCCGCCCTCGGGCCACGCGCGGAGGGGAGAGCACGCATCTCATCAAGGTCCGGCAGCACCCAAGATGGGAGAAAAGGACTCCCGGTGTTGTTTTCCGGCGTCAGGGGGCGAGGACCGCGCGGGCCTTTTCGAGCAGGAACATGATGTCCTCCTCCGTCACCACCAGCGGCGGGGCGAAGCGGATGACCTGCTCGTGCGTCTCCTTGCAGAGTACACCGCGCTCCATCAGGCGCTCGCAGAACGGGCGGGCCGTGCCGGATTCCTTCTTGATCACCACGCCGACCCAGAGGCCCCGACCGCGGATCTCCTCGATGTGCGGGGAACCCATGTCGGAGAGCCCCCGCATGAGGAGGGCGCCCATCTTCTCGCCGCGCTCGGGCAGCTTCTCCTCCACCAGCACGTCGAGGGCCTCGCAGGCCGCCGCCGCGCCGAGGGGGCAGCCGCCGTAGGTGGAGCCGTGATCGCCCGGCTTGAAGACGCTCATGGCCTCCTCGCTCGCCAGCACCACGGAGACCGGCAGGACGCCGCCGGAGATGGCCTTGGCCAGGAGCAACACGTCCGGCTGGATGCCCTCGTGCTCGAAGGCGAACATCCTGCCGGTCCGTCCCAGGCCGGACTGGATCTCGTCGAGCATCAGCAGGGCGCCGTTCTCCCGGCAGAGCTTCGCCATTTCCTTCAGGTAGCCGTCGGGCGGCACGATGATCCCCGCCTCGCCCTGGATCGGCTCGATCAGCACGCCGGCGGTGCGGTCACAGAGCGCCTCGCGGAAGGCCTCGATGTCGCCGTAGGGCAGGATCCTGAAGCCGGGAGTGAACGGTCCGAAGCCCTCCTGGTAGGCCTCCTCGTCGGAGAACCCGACGATGGTCGTGGTCCGCCCGTGGAAGTTGCCGGAAAAGACCAGGATCTCGGCACAGCCATCGGGGATCCCGCGGTGGGTGTAGCCGTGCTTGCGGGCCAGCTTGATGGCGGTCTCGACGGCCTCCGCCCCGGTGTTCATCGGCAGGGCCCGGTCCATGCCGGCGAGCTTGCAGATCTTCTCGAGGAACTCACCCAGGCGGGTGTTGTAGAAGGCCCGGGAGGTGAGCGTCACGCCGGTGTCGAGCTGGGCGCGCACCGCGGCCATGATCCGCGGGTGGTTGTAGCCCTGGTTCAGGGCGGAGTAGCTCGCCAGGCAGTCGAGGTACTTGTTCCCCTCCGGATCCCAGACCCACGCTCCTTCGCCCTTCGCGATCACGATGGGCAGCGGGTGATAGTTATGCGCCCCGTAGGTCGCCTCGAGTTCCATGCACTTCGCCGATGAGCGGTCCATTCACGCTTCCTTTCCAGTCCGTTCCGGGCACAAGTTCAAACGCCTGCGCACGATCAGCCTAGATACACCGGCATCCCCATGAGAGGCCAGATCAACCAGACGAAGAGGCCGAGAACGGCCATCAGCAGGATGCTGGCGGGGATGCCCACCATGAAGAACTCTCCCGAGCTGAACTGTTTCGACTCGTAGGCGATCGCGTTCGGCGCCGCACCCACCAGGCAGAGAAACGGCATTCCCGCGGTCACCAGGGAGGCGAACAGCACCACCTCGCCGGTGACGCCGAGATAGGGTGCGATGACGAGCGCCACCGGCAGACTGATGGCGATGGCTGCCACGTTCATGATGAAGTTCGTCATGATGAGGACGAAGAATGCGATCCCCATCACGAAGACAAAGCCCGGCGCGCTCTTGAACATGACGAGCCAGTTGATGGCCAGCCACTTGGCGGCGCCGGTCTCCCAGAGGCAGAACCCGATGCTCATCGCTCCACCGAAAAGGAGGACGATGTTCCAGGGGATTTCCTCGAGGTCCCGAACGTTGAGGATCCGGGTGAGGAAGAAGAGCACGGTGGCCGTGAGGAGGATCGCGCTCTTGTGCAGGCCCGCCAGGAACTCCACGTCGGGCAGCAGGGCCTTCAGGCTGAGCACGCCGATCGCCCCGCCGACGATGGCGAGGGAGGTGATCTCCGAGCCGTTCATGGGCCCGAGCCGGGTGTAGAGCTCCTTGGCCCGCTCACGCAGACCCGGGATTCTCGACTGTTCCGGCTTGTAGACCACCATGAAGAAGACCCACAGGAGGGTCACCATCACCGCACCCACCGGGAGCATGTAGAAGGTGAGTTCGAAGAACCCGATCTCCTTCCCGGTGATCTCCTTGAAGAACCCGAGGGCCACGGCCCCCCGCGCCGCGCCGAGGAGGGTGATGATGCTGCCCGCCCCCGCGACATAGGCCATCCCCATGAAGAGGCCCTTGCCGAACTTGGTCTTCTTCCCCTCCTCGTCGTAGAGCGCGTAGATCGCCATGAGCAGAGGGAAGATCGTCGCCGCGGCCGCGGTGTGGGCCATGATCAGGCTGAGGGCCGCGGTCACGACGAAGCAGCCCAGGTAGATCATGCTGGTCTTCTCACCCACCACGGCCAGCATCTTGTAGGCGAGCCGCTTGGTCAGCCCGACCTTGGTGAAGACCATCCCTATGACCAGCGAGCCGAAGATGAACCACACGGAAGGGTCCATGAAGTTCGTGAAGGCCACCTTCGGATCGCGGATCAGGAAGTGGGCCTGCACCACGCCGATGGCGATGGCCGTCACGCCGATGGGGATGACCTCGAAGACCCACCACGTGGCGGCGAGGAGGAACAACGCCAACGCCGATTTCCCCTGGGGTGAGAGCTTGAACGCCACCCCGTCCGGGTCGATGGCCGGCGCCCAGGCGGGCGAAAACTGGACCAGGGCGAAGAGCCCCAGTCCCAGGAACATGAATGTCAGCCGCTTCCAGTCGAAGTCTGCTCGAAGGATCCCGAGCCGCACACCGCCGGCCTTGTCCCTCTTCGTCCCGGCACCGGCCCTGCCCTGATCATCGGCCATGGTCTCTGGTTCCTCAGGATAGTCGGGGGTTTCGCAGTCAGTCCGCCAGGATGAGGCGGGAAATCTCCCTCAGAACGTCGACCGAGCGAACCGCCCCCGTAACGCGACCGTCACTGAGAACAGGAATCAGGCTCACGTTCTGACTCACCATTTCGTCGATGATCTTGAAGAGGTGATCGCCTTCCTCGACGGTCACCCGGATGGGGAGCATGACGTCCCGCACCGGCCTTCCGGATCGGGACTTCATGGGTGCCAACTGGTGATCCCAGGAGAGTTCGGTCAGCCCTGAATCGGGGCGAATCGAGAACCCCTGATCCCGTGAAACCTCCTGGATGGAGGCCATGAAGCCCGGCTCCAGCCCCCGCAGGATGTCCCGGCGGCGAAGGATGCCGACCAGGTCGTGCCCCTCGTCGATCACCAGGAGCACGCGGGCCAGGGACATCCGTCCATCCGCGTGCTCGATGTCGTGGGCCCGATCCAGGAACTTCTCCACGGCCTCCTTCAGGGTGGAGTCGGAACTCAGACTCGGGTACTTCTCGACCGGGATCATGAGATCCGCGGCTCGACAGATCTCCAGGGTCATCTCGTCACCAGCCCTTCGATTTCAGGATGTCGTCGATCTTCTTCCGGTTCCGCCTCTCGATGAGCAGCATCTTCCGGGAGTGGGCCTCCTCGATCTTCGCGAGGAGGTCACTGATCTCCGCGGGCTTCTCGAGGAAGTCCGCCGCCCCGAGCTTCATCGCATTCACCCCCTTCTCGACGGTGGCGTGCCCCGTCAGGAGGATGACCTGCAGATCGGGCCTCTTCTCCCGAAGGAGCTTCAGGGTCTCGATGCCATCCATGCCCGGCATCACCATGTCGAGCACGACCACATCGAAGTCCGCGGCCCGCACCTTCTCGACGGCGGCTTCCCCGTTGGTCACGGTCTCCACGTGGATACCGCGGGCCGTCAAGCGCTCCGACAGGATCGAGGCGAATTCGTCCTCGTCATCAACCAGCAGAATCCGGTGTTCACTCATCTTGATCGTCCTCCTCCCCGGGCATGCGCCGGGGAACGGTCAGCACCAGGGTGTCGCCCCGGTCCTCGTACACCGCCTTGCCGCCGAGCATCCTGACGATCTCGGTCACCGAACCGCGCAAGCGAACCCGCCCACGGGGCGCGCCGTCGAACTTGAGGCGAGCCCCCGACGTCTCGGCCTCGAGCGTCACCGTGACGGTCTCCCCCGTCCCGGCCTCCTCGATCGTCCTCGTCAAGAGCAGGAAGATCGCGTGCTCCAGGAGGAATGGGTCGCTCTCCACCGACAGGGGGAACTCGGGAAGGTTGAGCTCGAGTTCCACGCGATGCCGGTGAGCGTGGCGCCGCCCGAGATCGGTCAGCAGACGCGTGGTGTCCGTGAGATCCACCGACCTCAGGGCATGGTCCACGGAATGTGCAAAACGGTTGAGGAGGCGCACGGTCGAGTTGGCCCGCTCCACCTGGGCGTCCAGGCGTCCGGCCAGACCGATCACGCGCTCGGAAGCGACGCTGCCGCCCTCACCCGCTACCTCGGCGATGTCCTTCAGGAGCCCGGCAATCTCCTTCAGCACCGCGAGGGAATTGCGGATGTCGTGTGTGACACCGGCGGTCACTTCGCCGAAGAAGGAGAGTCCCGCCCGACGGAGATCGCGGGGTTCACTCACGAACCGCTCCTTCTCTCACTCGCATCCCTGACGACCTGGATCAGGTCCTCGATGTCGATGGGCTTGGCCAGATAGGCCACCGCGCCCGCCTTCTGCCCCTCCTCCGCATCCCGCCTCGATCCATGACCGGTGAGCAGGACGACCGAGGAGCCCGGGTGCTTTCGTCTGATCCGCCGGGCGAGCTTTATACCGCCCATGCGAGGCATCCTGACGTCGACCACAACCACATCGAATTCGGCTTCGTCGAGCACCTCGAGGGCCAGGCGGGCACTGCGCACACCCACCGCGGTGAAACCTCGGAGTTCGAGACGCTCCGCGATCGCCTGCACCAGCTCGATCTCGTCGTCCACCAGCAGTACGCGGGGCTCGGTCACGATTCGACCTCCCCGTCGACGGCTCCGATGGGCAGGACGACCGTGAAGCAGGTGCCCTCGCCGAGTTCGCTCTCGACCAGAATCTCCCCTCCGAGGTTGGTGACGATGCCGTAGGTGATGGAGAGTCCGAGCCCGGTCCCGTACTTGCCCTTCGTGGTGTAGAAGGGCTCGAAGATGTGGCGCAGATCGGTCTGGTCGATGCCGCGGCCGTCGTCCCGGATCAGCACTTCCACAAACCCGGGGCTTCCGATCCGGAGGATGATCTCGATCTTCCCCCCTTCGGGCGTGGCCTCGAACGCGTTGTTCAGGATGTTCAGGAAGACCTGCTGCAGCTGCCCCTGGTCGCTCTCGATGAAGGTCGGGGCGTCGGGGAAGCTCCGCACGATCTCGACGCTTCTGTGCATCGCCTCGGTTTCGAGGAACGACAGAACCTGCTCCAGCAGGCGGTCCAGTTCGACCGGCTCCTTCTCCACGTCCATCCGCCGCGCGAAACCGAGCAACCGGTGGGTGATCGCGCGGCAGCGCTCCACGCTGTGGAGAACGGAATCGAGATGCGTGACGACCTGTTCGCGACGAGGGAAGTCCTCTTTCGCGAGCGCGGTGTAGTCCTTGATGAGACCCGCCTTCTCGTTGATGATCGCCAGCGGGTTGTTGATCTCGTGGGCCACTCCCGCGGCCAGCCGCCCGAGCGAGGCCATCTTGGTGGTGTACTGCGCCTTGTGCAGAAGCTGGGACTGATGGATCTCCGAGGTGCGAAGCTTCCCGATCAGCCAGGTGGCCGTACCCACGTTCAGGGCGAGCAGCAGCAGCCCCCCGCCGATGGTGAAGAGCAGAAGCTCCCCCCGCAGGTAGAAGTAGCTCCGCGTCCCCAGGCTGGGCTGCACGAGGACCACCACGACGAACGGTGAGTTCGGGATGAGCCCGTAACCCCAGAACAACCGATCTCCCTGCTCGTCCAGGTCCGCGAAGACCGCACTCCGATCCCGGATGTCCGGCAGCTTCCGAACGCAGGGCTCCAGCACCTTCCCTCCGCAGTAGCGCGACGGCGTCTGCAGGAAACCGTCCGCGTTGACCAGGACGGTGTAGATGGCCGCCGTTTCGCCGTCCTCCTCCACGATCCGGGTCAGGAGGTCGGCATCCACCGCGGCCAGCAGGCGGAAGGCCTGTCCCTCCTCGTCCTCGCTCCGGACCGCCAGGGAGAAGCGGTGCCCCTCGCCCGGCACGACCGCCACGGTTCCCACCGGATGTTCGAAGTCCAGGTCCGGGACCCGCCCCCCCACCGCCACGGTCACCTCGTCATCGGAGTCCCGGAGTTCGAGTCCCGTGAAGTCACCGAAGGTGTGCCGCAGGGACTTCAGGATCGAGCTCAGGGTCTTGCGATCGCGGAGTTCCGCGTGGGTGTGCGTCTGTGCCACGAGGCGCAGGGCCGCGAGCCGGTCTCCGAAGGTCCGCTCGAGGGTCTCTCCGGTGAGGGCCAGAATGGACTCCACCTCGATGGTGTACTCCGATTCGAGGGAGCGCTCGAACTGGTGGTAGTTCACGCCGTTCAAGACGAGCAGCGCCGCCATCGTGACCACGGAGGTCGTGAACGCGGCCAGCATCCAGAGCCGGCGATATCGGAAGGACTGGATCTCCTGTGGCCCGGCCTTCTTCACCATCTAGGATCCCCGGCCGCGACGCGCACGTTCTTTCGCTTCGGACAGCCGCGCCAGGAGCACGTCGATGTCCACCGGTTTCTGGAGATACACCAGCGCCCCGAGGTCCCGCGCCCGCGCCTGGTCCCGCAGGGAACCGTGGCCGGTCAGCAGAATGACCTCCACCCCCGGGTCCGCGCGCTTCAGGCGGCGCAACACCTCGATGCCGTCCATCCCGGGCATCCGATGATCGAGCACGACCACCGCCGGTCGATCCCGGGCCGCGATCGCGAGTGCCTGCTCACCGTCGGTGGCGACAAGGGTCTTGATGGACCGCATGCCGAGTCGCTCGGCAAGGGCCTGGATGTACTCTTCCTCGTCGTCCACCAGGAGCACGATGTCGGAGGGCTCGATGGTTTCCATGGGTCGAGTCCGCGGCGGCGT
>SWCD01022967.1_pt1 | contig 12292 bp, 5 predicted proteins | sample 4693011 | NCBI WGS metagenome assembly SWCD01 (sample SAMN10267278, study PRJNA491770) | bioreactor metagenome | isolation source: DHS bioreactor inoculated with marine | place: Japan: Omine Ridge, Nankai Trough | reverse complement strand
GCGGGCCTGAACCAGTTGCGCATAGGTGGAGGCCTGGGTATCGAGCCGTTTTTTCTCGACCAGGAGTTCGTCCAGCTTTGCTTTCAAACGGCCAAGCTCAGTGTTGCGACCGCGGGCCTTGTAGAAACCATCCACCTGTTCGTGCAGTTCGGAGAGCGTCCGGCTGAAGGTCGCCAAACCCGTGCTTGCAGAAAACAGCAGCTGACCGATATCGCCCTTGCTTGCCAGGATGCTTTCACCCCCGGCCTCCAGCGTATCATCGTCGAGTGACAACATGGTCTTGTAGGCATCTCGATCAAGACCGCTCAGGGCTGCCGCAAGAAACCCTTGGTCCAATGGCTGGGCGCTTGCATCCAGCAGGTCATTGTGTTGCTTCTTGATTCGAACCAGATCATGGGCTTGATCGGCGATCTCCAGGACAGCGCCGACCTGCATCGTGGTGTAGGGGTGCAGAAAGTTATACTGACTGCGCGTTTCGATGCCGAAGAGCAAGTCGAGGTACGCGGCAAATGTTGTCGATTTCCCTGCCTCGTTGAGACCGTAGATGATGTGGAAATCCGGTTGACCGGCCTCGCGAGAACCGAAATCGATCACATGGTCGGTGAAAATGCCGTACCGCGTCAGGTTGAGTCGCTGGAGCCGCACTATTCAGCCTCCGCTTCATCCTGGCGGCGCTCATGCAGCCTGGCCAGCACATCTTCGCTGCCGTCTGCGATGAGCTGTTGAAGGATTTTTTTGAAAGAAGCTTCATCTTCTCCAAGGATATGCCGGCATTCGCGTGGCAGTTGGGACTGCAATTCCTGTGCAATCTCGGTAGCAGCGGCCCTGAAGCCCTCGGCTTTACTGACGTCATCAGCCATGAGCTCGCGCAACTCGAGGACCGGATTTCCGGTATCCGAAGTCGTAGCATCCATCTGCGGGCGATAATCATGTTCTATCGCTTCGATCCATGTGCTGCCGATCATCGAGGCACGCGAAGTGGCCTCGGCATGGAGCACATCGGAATCACGCCGGATGTGCCAGGCCAGCGGGGTCGCTCCCGTGACTGACAGCCTGGCGATCAGGTGTTCGGAAGTCGCCCGGTCACGTACCGCCGCGAGCGATGTTTCAATCACTGACACCATATCTCGCCAGTCCTCGGCACCGGTAACATCAACGGACACACGTTCGAACTGGGCGATGCTGGTAAACCGTTCTTCCAGATGGATCTTTCGATCATCGCCAATCGTGACCAGGGTAACAGACTTTGCACCCGCTTCATTGATATCGCGCCCCTGCGGCATGCCCGGCATGACGACCACCGGCTTGTCAGAGTGGACTTCGCGCTTGTGTACATGGCCCAACCCCCAATAGTCGAAGCCGCTATCGATCAAATCGGGCAATTTGCACGGCGCATACTGATCATGCCCGGGTGCTCCTGCGAGACTTGTGTGCATCAGCGCTATATTCACTGCGTCGTCGACCGGCTGACCAAACTTCGGCAGAAGACTCTCGGGAGCTTGCGGCTGACGGAAGCTGATGCCATGAACCGCAACCTGAAACCCTGCAGCCGGGCGTTCAACGGTGATCGCCTCCGCACGGCCACCAAACACCTTCACGGAATGAGGCAGGACGAGTTCCTTGGTGATCCTGGAGAGTGCATCATGATTGCCGCGGATGATGAAGGTCTGGATGCCTGCCTCGTCGAGACGCTTTATCTGTGCAGCTAGAAAGCCGGCTGTCTTCATCGAGGTCTGATCGCCATCATAAAGATCGCCGGCGATCATCAGGGCATCGACCTGCTCTTCCAGACACAGGTCGATCACATTCACGAATGCCTGGCGCGTGGCAGTACCGATGAGGTCAGCCAGATCCGGATTTCGCAGTGCAAGCGACCGCAACGGCGAGTCCAGGTGAATGTCAGCTGTATGGACGAACCGAAACGGCATTTATGCGGGACTCATTTCTTTGGCTGATCTGGGAACCCGGCATAGTGACCATACAAACCCGCTTGCATCAATAGACCCACATTTCCCATGTGGAATACAGCGCTGCAACTTCCTGAGAACCGGAAGCCTTCCTGCAAATAACATGATGTGCAATTCGCTTCCTGATCCGGGACCAGGACATGACCAACGGGTGAATGCCGGGACTAAAGCTGATGGACCTAATTATCCTGCAGCCATCGCGCAACCCGGCCAGCAGCGCTGCCGGATTTGAGCGGCCGTTGCGACCACAGTCGAAGCGAGCGCTCCAGCGGCACCCTCAGGTCAAATGGTTCAACCAGTTCACCACGCGCCAGATGCGATGCGACAAGGGCCTCATGCCCCATCAGCACCCCTGCACCGTTGACGGTCTCTTCGACCGCCAGTGTATAGAGTGAGAACACGGGGCCTCGCGCTGAAAAGCCGGCATTTGCGGCAGACGCCCAGGAGGACCAGTCATCCCTCCAGGTTGAATCCGACAGGCATGATACCTGGGACAGGTCTTCCGGTGATTTCAGCCTTTCAGCCACCGAAGGCGCACAGACCGGAAATATCACGTCGCGCGACAGGGCTCCCCTGGCCTGCTCACCAAAAAACAGGCTCAGATCATAAGGCGCACGTTTAAGGTTGGGCGGAGCCTCCATCGCCGTGATCGAGATCGAAATATCAGGCGCTGCCGCGCGCAAGGCCGGCAGGCGCGGCGACAACCACAATTGTGCAAGCGATGGCAGGGCGGCAATATGCACTGCACTTGGCGCAGCTTGGGTGCGCAAGGCCTGAACCGCCAGCCCCAGCCCGTCGAATGCCTCGGTGAAGCCCGGCAGTACAGCGCGTCCCAGTGCGTTCAGTTCGACCCCGCGCGCGGTGCGTTCGAACAGAACCGCGCCCAGTCCGGCTTCCAGTGACTTGATGTGTGCCGTGATGGCGCCGGGCGTCACCCCCAGTTCCTGGGATGCAGCAGCGAAGCCCCCAAGCCGGGCCGCGGCTTCAAAGGCTCTCAGTGCCGTCAACGGGATGTCTTTCGGACGTGGTGGAGCAACAGCCATATTAGCCTCACTTTTTCTAACCCTAATATTTCGCAATTCTGATTTGCACGCAAGCCCGGATGCTGGTCATCTGGGGCATCTGCAACCCGTGCTATCGCTTTTCGCCAAGGAGCCCGCAATGACATCGCTTTCGCCACGACCCTGGGTGCCCGCCCATTGCGAAACACTGGTACAGCGCATCGCCACTGCAACAGCGCTTGCCTCCAGCACGCAAATTGGCGCGCGGCTGGATCAACTGGCGAAAGACAACAAGACCATCCATGAACGCGATTGCTTCAACCTCAATCCTGCCACCAATGTGATGAACCCGCGCGCGGAAGCCATGCTGTCCGCCGGGCTCGGCTCGCGGCCCTCCCTGGGATATCCCGGCGACAAGTATGAAATGGGGCTGGAAGCCATAGAAGAGATCGAGGTGATCGCGGCCGAACTGTGCGCCGAAATCTTTGCTGCCCAATATGCGGAAATACGCGTGTCATCAGGTGCAATGGCAAACCTGTACGGTTTCATGGCGCTGACCAAGCCGGGCGACGCGATCATCGTGCCGCCTGCATCAATCGGCGGTCACATCACCCATCACGGCGCCGGCTGCGCGGGACTGTATGGCCTCGACATCCACCATGCCCCGATCAGCGCGGACGGCTACACGGTCGATGTGGACGGGCTACGCTCGCTGGCCAGGCAGGTTCGCCCCAGGCTCATCACCATTGGCGGCAGTCTCAACCTGCTGCCGCACCCGGTGGCAGAGGTGCGCGCAATCGCGGATGAAGTAGAGGCATGTGTCCTGTTCGATGCCGCACACCAGTGCGGTATCATCGCCGGGCAGGCTTGGCCAAATCCGCTGACACAAGGCGCTCACCTGATGACCATGAGCACCTACAAAAGTCTGGGCGGGCCGGCCGGCGGATTGATTGTGAGCAATGATGCCGCGATCGCGGAACGGCTCGATCACATCGCGTTTCCAGGCATGACCGCAAACTTCGATGCGGCCAAATCCGCTGCGCTGGCCATCACCATGCTGGACTGGCGCGAACATGGCAAAGCCTATGGGACCGCCATGGTCGAGCTGGCGAAAGCGCTGGCATCCGCACTCGACGGCCATGACATACCAGTCCACGGGAAGGCATTCGGCTACACCCGGTCACACCAGTTTGCCATTGAAGCTGCCCGGTTCGGCGGTGGGCAGACGGCATCGAAAAAGCTGCGCAAGGCAGGATTTCTCGCTTGCGGCATCGGCCTGCCGATAGAAGAAGTGGCTGGCGACATGAACGGTTTGCGTATCGGCACACCGGAACTGGTGCGCTGGGGTGTGACACGGGATCATGCGGAGAAGCTGGCGGGCCTGATTGCGCGGGCATTGACCACAAATGACCCTGTCGCGCTTGCCGGCGAGGTGGCCATGTTCCGGCAACAGTTTGACCATTTGCACTTCATCAGGGATTAGGTCAGTGCAGCCTGATTACGGTAACGGCAGCCCGCGCTGCTGCAGGACTTGCGTGATGAGATCGTGAGCTGACGCCGGGTTTGCGAAACAACCCGACAGGTTGCGGATCCGGCTGGCGATGCTGGATTCGGGAAAACCGATTTTTGCCATGTCGGCACGCAATGCAGCGGCCACCTTGTCGAAAGACGGCTTGCCAAAGCCTTCTTCGTCGCGCAGGCGGCGGATGGCGACGCAATCACTGACACTTTCATTCATGAGATGATCAGGGCCATTGCGCGCAGGATGCGGCCGGTCCACATCACCGGTCTGATGGTGGGCACATTCATGCCGGTCGATGAACTGCTGAAATTCGCGTGGCGCGGCGGCGAAATTGGATCTCAGCACGACAGGCTTGCCGCTTGCATCCCTGATCGCCATCCCCGCCGCCAGGCCGGGGCGGCCCCTGTCGCTGCTACTGAACTCAACCTGTTCACCCTTGTTGTTCGAACAAACAGGAGCCGCGGCAAGACCTGCTGCATTCACCGAACCGTCCTGCTGCGCGAGCGCGCTGGAGACGGCAACCAGGCATAGAACCATCATACCGGCCGCGCCGCTCCGGCAACTCCATGCTGCAGATAACGGTCTGCCGATTTTCCGGTAACCCGTCATGATCCGCTGAACAACAGGGCTGGCACTTCAGCGCTGCCCTCCGTCAGGCCGGTGGCGGCATGCACAATGGCGTTCGCATCTATGCCAAAGTGGTCATACAAATCTGCAATGGTTCCGGTCTGGCCAAAGTGCTCGACACCCAGAGGAATGGTCCGGTGACCCACCACGCCGCCCAGCCAGGCAAGCGTTGCAGGGTGCCCGTCAATCACGGTGACGATGGAACAGTTTCCCGGCAGCGGCGACAGCAACGCCTCGATATGACTGCGTGCCCGCGCATTTCCACGGCGGCGATCGCGTTGTGCGGCTGTCCACCCGGCATTCAGCCGATCTGCCGAGGTGACCGCCAAAACCGCGACGTCGCGGCGGATTTCAGCAATACGCCCGGCAGCCGCAATGGCTTGCGGCGCGACACAGCCCTGATAGGCAATGACCACCTCGCAGTTGGGCCCCGGCTTGCGCAACCAGTAAGCCCCGTCAATTGTGCCTTGCCGGAAATCGTCATTGGCCCGCTTGCCCGGCTGTTCGATCGGGTTGGTGCTCAGACGCAGGTACACCGACCCACCGGTTTCGTCACGCAGCCAGGTGCGTTCATCACGAACGTCCTCGCCTGCCTTTTGCATGTACTCGAATGCCCAGTGCATAATAACTGCCAGCTCATCGACAAAAGCCGGCTCGAACGCAGCCAGCCCGTCCTGGCTCATGCCGATCAACGGTGAGCCGATGGATTGATGAGCACCGCCTTCAGGTGCCAGTGTGACACCGGACGGTGTGCCGACAATCATGAAGCGGGCGTCCTGATAGCAGGCATAGTTCAACGCATCGAGGCCGCGGGCCACAAACGGGTCATATACAGTACCCACCGGCAGCAGCCGCTTGCCGAACAGCGAATGTGACAGTCCGGCGGCGCCCAGCAGCAGAAACAGGTTCATTTCCGCAATGCCAAGTTCGATGTGCTGGCCTTCGGGCGTGAATTCCCATTTTGCAGTTGAAGGAATTTTCTCGTTGATGAACGTGTCGGACTGCTCGGTCCGCGCGAACAATTTCCGCCGGTTCACCCATGGACCGAGATTGGTGGTGCCGGTGACATCCGGGGATGTGGTGACAATGCGCTGAGCCAGCACGCTGTCACCCTTTGACAGGTCATCGAGAATTTTGCCAAATCCCATCTGGGTTGAAATCTCGCGCTCGGCGGATGGCTCAATGGCAGGAACCGGTATCGCTGCTTCAGTGAAACGCCGCACGCCGCTGGAAAAGAACGCCACCTGGTCGAGAAATTCCTGCAGGGCGTGCGGATCGTCAACAGTTGCAAACCTCTCCCATTCCTCGCCTCCGGCCACGCCCATATGCTGCTGCCATGCCGCCATCTGGGTCTTGTTCATCAAGCCGCCATGATTGTCCTTGTGGCCGGCAATGGGTGTGCCCCATCCTTTGACGGTATAGGCGAGAAAACAGACCGGCCGATCATGGTCGATGGCGTCAAACGCCTCAGCCATGGTGGCAACGCAATTGCCACCGAGATTTTCCATCAGGTCCGCCAGTTCATCATCTGTGCGTGCATCGATAAGTGCAGTCACATCGCCCTGATCGCCAAGGTCGTCCATCAACCGCTTGCGCCAGACCGAGCCGCCCATGAAGGTCAACGCCGAATAAAGCTGGTTCGGGCAGGCATCGATCCAGGCCTTCAACCTGCTGCCGCCGCGTTCCTCGAAAGCAGCGCGCTGTAATTGACCGTACTTGACGCGCACCACGTCCCATCCGAAAGCGTCGAATATCTTTTCCACCCGCTGCCACAGACCTTCGCGCACCACGCCATCAAGCGACTGGCGGTTATAGTCGATAATCCACCAGGTATTGCGCAGATCGTTCTTCCAGCCTTCCTGCAGGGCCTCATAAATATTGCCCTCGTCCAGCTCCGCGTCGCCGACCAACGCCACCATTCTGCCAAGCGGCAATCCCTGCCCCCAACTCTTGGCGGCAATATAGTCCTGCACCAGCGAGGCGAATGAGGTGATCGCAACGCCCAGGCCCACCGAGCCGGTCGAGAAATCCACGTCATCAATGTCCTTGGTGCGCGACGGATATGACTGAACACCGCCAAAGCCTCTGAAATTTTCCATCTTGTCGCGAGTCTGATTACCCATCAGGTATTGAATGGCGTGAAAGATCGGTGACGCGTGCGGCTTCACCGCCACCCGGTCTTCCGGGCGCAGCGCGGAGAAATACAGCGCGGTCATGATCGAGACTATCGAGGCAGACGATGCCTGATGTCCGCCAACCTTGATGCCGTCCGCCTTGGGCCGGATGTGATTGGCATTGTGGATCATCCAGTGCGACAGCCACAACAACCGTTGCTCTATTGTTTTCAGATGGCCCGTTCGGGTTGTCATGAGTGCTTCCCTGCCGCAGTGATCAGTTCAATCTGCAGCAAGTCTAGAGCAACATGGGGTCAATTGAACCCATAAAGTTGCTCTAGCACTTTGGAAACGATCAGTTTTATGGTCTTTGATTGATGCAATCAAAGGCCATACTGATCTAGCTATTCAGCACGCGAGCGCCAGCCGCATGTTCACAATATGGGCCACGCAGAACGACGTTATTTTGAACCCTGCCGGTAAGACATGGTAGCCAGCACGATCCCGAACGATACGAAACCGAGTATGACCATGGCGAGATACATTTTTTCATAGGCTGTCACGACATCACCTCCATTGTACAAGTGCCTGATGCGTTGCGGAGTCTCTCGGGCCAGAAGGTCTTGTGCGTTGATCTAGGTCAATTTTGTGCAATTGGTGGGCATCACCCAAACGGTCAGGAAGCAGATTGAGTGAATTTGCAGACTGATTGATCGTCAGGTCAGCGGCCCTGGTGATGTGCGCAGATCACAAGAACTGGAGACGGCTGTATGCAAACGCCCTGCGCCGCGTGCTGGAAAATCACCAAGCAACCGGATGACCAGCGCCATTGACCGGCGGTGCGCGGACGCGGGCTCAATCCAATTCTCCGGAGTTCACCCGATTCTCGAGAACTCACGCGATTCTCTGGCCACGCGCTATTTTCACAACCCATACGTGCATCAACTCCACTCAAAACAACCAATGATGCGCTGTCGTTAACCTGTCGTTAACCAAAAAATTTTTAGGTCTGTTTTGTGAACCCCGCCTTATCGGGCGGTATTAACATCGTGTTCACAACCATGACGCTCGGGTGACGATAAATATCTATGGATAGTATCCAGCCCAACGTCGCGGAATCGTTGAGCTTCATGGGCGAATCGTGGCTATGTCGGTTTATCCACAGAGCCTGTCAAGGCTGTGGATACTATATGTTGTGTTAGGTTTTCGTTAACACACTAGGTATTGACGACGCCCGGCAATCAGCACTACATTCATGTGCATGGGACCGGGGCATGGGGCGGCTCGGAGTTAGGGCCATCCCCCAAGGTAATTCAATTACCGAACTCCAAACGTCGAACGATGGATAAAGCGGAATAATATCGCACTGTCCAAACAGGGAAGTTGTGTCTTGTGCGTACGGGCCGGGAGGTCAGGAACGCGTAAAGGGAGAGCTTTGCTGTGCAATCTTGTCTGTAAGGTCGTGTGAATAGATTTTGGCTGCTGAAAAGCGCTTGAAAACAACAACTTGAACAAATGAGAGCAGATAGGCTGCTTTGAATAGGGGAATACAATGCGGGTAGAACGGCGCTTTACACTTGAAGGTAAAGGACCATATGCACAGGTCGAATTTCGTAAGGCGACAAGCGAAATCAGGAATCCTGACGGGTCAATCGTGTTTCAGCTCAAGGATATCGAGGTGCCCAAGGCCTGGAGCCAGGTCGCATCCGACATTATTGCGCAGAAATACTTCCGCAAGGCCGGCGTACCGGCGCGCTTGAAGAAAGTCGAAGAAAACTCCGTCCCATCATGGCTGTGGCGTTCGGTGGAAGACAAGAAAGCGCTGGCCGGACTGCCGGAAGAACAGCGCTATACCTCTGAAATGTCTGCCCGGCAGGTGTTCAACCGCCTGGCCGGCACCTGGACCTACTGGGGCTGGAAGGGCGGCTACTTCGATGCCGAAGAAGACGCGTTGGCGTTTTACGAAGAGATGGTCAACATGCTGGCCACCCAGCGCTGTGCCCCGAACAGCCCGCAATGGTTCAATACCGGGCTGCACTGGGCCTACGGTATCGACGGACCCGGCCAGGGTCACCACTATGTTGACTTCCAGACCGGCAAGCTGACCAAATCCACGTCGTCATACGAGCATCCCCAGCCGCATGCCTGCTTCATCCAGTCCATCTCGGATGACCTGGTCAATGAAGGCGGTATCATGGATCTGTGGGTGCGCGAAGCCCGCCTGTTCAAATACGGCTCCGGCACCGGCTCCAACTTCTCCTTCATCCGCGGTGAAAACGAGCCATTGTCCGGTGGCGGAAAATCATCCGGCCTGATGAGCTTTCTGAAGATCGGCGACCGCGCTGCAGGTGCCATCAAGTCCGGCGGTACGACCCGCCGCGCCGCCAAGATGGTCGTGGTTGATGTCGACCATCCCGATATCGAGGCCTATATCGACTGGAAGGTGAAGGAAGAAGAAAAAGTTGCCGCTCTCGTCACCGGCTCCAAGGTTACCCAGCAGCACCTGAAGATCATCATGAAGGCGTGCGTCAACTGTGACGGCCCCGGCGATGACTGCTATAATCCTGTGAAAAACCCTGCCCTCAAGCGCGCCATCAAGGATGCGCGCAAGTCGCATGTGCCCGACAGCTATATCAAGCGCGTCCTGCAGTTTGCCGCACAAGGGTTCGAGGAAATCGAATTCGACACCTATGACACCGACTGGGATGGCGAAGCCTATCGCACGGTATCGGGCCAGAACTCCAACAACTCTGTGCGCGTTACCGATGAGTTCCTGCGCGCGGTTGAAAACGGCTCGTCGTGGGACCTGAAATGGCGCATGCGCGAAGGTGTCGCCAAAACCATCGATGCGCGCGACCTGTGGGAAAAGATCGGCAATGCCGCATGGGCATGCGCTGATCCGGGCATCCAGTTCCACACCACCATCAATGACTGGCACACCTGCCCCGCATCCGGCGACATCCGTGCATCGAACCCGTGCTCGGAGTACATGTTCCTGGACGACACTGCCTGCAATCTTGCCTCCCTGAACCTGCTCACCTTCCTCGACAAGTCCAACTCGAAGTTTGACATTGAGGGTTTCGAACACGGTGTCCGGCTGTGGACCATGGTGCTGGAAATCTCAGTTCTCATGGCACAGTTTCCGTCCAAGGAAATCGCCAAACGCTCCTACGAGTTCCGTACGCTCGGACTGGGCTTTGCAAATATCGGCGGCATGCTGATGACGTCCGGCTTTTCCTATGACTCCGATGAAGGCCGCGCCATTTGCGGTGCCATCTCGGCCATCATGACCGGTGTGTCCTATGCAACGTCTGCCGAGATGGCCGGCGAACTGGGCCCCTTCCCCGGATACAAGAAAAACGCATCCGCCATGCTGCGGGTGATGAAGAACCATCAACTGGCAGCGCGTGGATCTGCCCAGGGCTACCAGAAGCTGGCCGTCAACCCGGTGCCGCTTGATCATGCCAACTGCGCGGACAAGAAGCTGCTTGACCATGCAGTTGCAGCCTGGGACCGGGCAGTCGAGCTTGGCGCCAAGCACGGCTACCGCAATGCCCAGGCCACCGTTATCGCGCCGACCGGCACAATCGGCCTGGTGATGGATTGCGACACCACCGGCATCGAGCCGGACTTCGCGCTGGTCAAGTTCAAGAAGCTGGCAGGCGGCGGTTACTTCAAGATCATCAACCGTGCGGTACCTGCCGCGCTCAACACGCTCGGCTATTCCGAAGCGCAGATCGAGTGCATCATCCAGTACGCCGTGGGTAATGGCACACTGTCGGATGCACCCGGCATCAACCATGAAGCACTGAAAGCCAAGGGCTTCACCTCCAAGGAGCTGCAGGCAGTTGAAGACGGTCTGGCATCTGCCTTTGACATCAAGTTCGTGTTCAACAAGTGGACACTGGGCGAAGAATTCTGCACCAAGACGCTTGGCATCTCGGCTGCACAGCTGGAAGATTTCAATTTCTGCCTGCTGAGCCATCTCGGCTTTGCCAAGGCCGACATTGAAGCCGCCAACATCTTTGTCTGCGGTGCCATGACGCTGGAAGGCGCACCGGAACTCAAGGACGAGCATCTGTCGGTGTTCGACTGCGCCAATCCGTGCGGCCGTCTCGGCAAGCGGTACCTGTCGGTCGACAGCCACATCCGCATGATGGCAGCAGCCCAGCCTTTCATCTCGGGCGCCATTTCTAAGACCATCAACATGCCGAACGAGGCCACTGTTGAAGACTGCCAGGCAGCCTACATGCTGTCCTGGAAACTGGCTCTGAAGGCCAATGCGCTGTATCGCGACGGCTCCAAACTCAGCCAGCCACTCAATGCAGCCCTGATCGAGGATGAAGACGAAGACGCTGATGACATGGTCGAACAGATTACAGCGATGCCGCAAACCCAGCAGGTCGAGAGAGTTGTCGAGAAGATTGTCGAAAAACTGATGACGCGCGAGCGTGAAAAACTGCCACAGCGGCGCAAGGGCTACACCCAGAAGGCCATTGTCGGCGGGCACAAGGTGTACCTGCGCACCGGCGAGTATGACGATGGCAAGCTCGGCGAAATCTTCATCGACATGCACAAGGAAGGCGCTGCGTTCAGGGCCATGATGAACAACTTCGCCATCGCGATATCGCTTGGCCTGCAATATGGCGTGCCGCTGGAAGAGTATGTCGAGGCGTTCACCTTCACCCGTTTTGAACCAGCCGGTCAGGTACAGGGCAACGAGGCCATCAAGAACGCCACGTCGATCCTCGACTATGTATTCCGCGAACTGGCCGTGTCGTACCTCAGTCGCAATGACCTGGCCCATGTTGAGCCTGCCGACATTCGCTTTGATGCCATGGGCAAGGGCGAAAGCGAAGGCAAGCCAGGCAAGGCCGGTGCTGCACCATGCCCTCCAGGTGGCATGCCGGCAATGGCGATAGCCTCTTCCGGCTACACCCGGCAGAAGCTGGCTGACAATGTGTTCATGATGCCGAGCAGCCTGGCATCAGCCACCATGACCAATCCGGTCGCGGCCAGTCAGTCCCGCATCGAGGCCGCTTACGTGGCAGACGGTGCTGC
>SWCD01006305.1_pt1 | contig 12304 bp, 7 predicted proteins | sample 4693011 | NCBI WGS metagenome assembly SWCD01 (sample SAMN10267278, study PRJNA491770) | bioreactor metagenome | isolation source: DHS bioreactor inoculated with marine | place: Japan: Omine Ridge, Nankai Trough | reverse complement strand
CGCACCATCAAGGGCCAGCTCTGGGGGAAGATCGAGATCTCCGGCCTGGGGATGCTGGTGAAGGCCACGCGGCACATCGAGCAGCGCGACTCCGGCGGCGGTCGGTCGAGTTCGGTCCGGGCCGACGTGACGCGCGTGACCATCCGGGTGAAGTCGCTCGAGGTGCCAGGGGAGTCGCAGATGGCGGTTCGACTGAGTGTGACCTGGGAGTTGCCGCAGGCCGCCTCCGGGGAGAATGAGGAGATCAAGCATCGCCTTGAACCGGGAGAGGAGAAGACCTTCGAGAAGGTGGGGGCGGGCGTCATCGAGGGCTACGACGTGACCCTGATCGGCCCCGGCGGGCGCGGGGAGGTTACGATCACGGTCGACTACCGGCCCGAGGGCGAGCAGAAGCCCTTCTGATCAGGGCTCCGGCAGGAGTTCGTCGAGCCGGAGCAGGATCTCCTGAACCCGATCGGTGTGAACGTCGGGGGCCTCTCGCCGGTCGCCGGTGGATGGCTCCCGCATCCGCATGGTCGCCCAACCGCGGTAGAATCGTCTCGTCGCGGTCCTTTGAGAACAAGAGGGCTCCATGGGGCGGAACCTGATCCGGGCGGCGCTCGTCGCGCTGTTGTTCGTTCCGATCGCCGGCCACGCCGCGGACGAGACTCCCTACCCGCAGCTCTTCTACCGCGACATCGCTGACCCGAAGGGCGTGCTCGGAATCATCCGGGGCCTGGTCCTCCGCCGCCGACCCGATTCCGTTCTCGTCGTGTTCGACGCCGCCACCTTCGCGCCGCCGCCGGGCATGAACGAGTTCAACTTCACCCACGACTTCCCGTCGGACATTCCGGCCTGGCTCGACGCGCTCGAAGCCGTGAAGCCTCCCGGGGAGGTTACGGTCCACGCCGCGACGACGCTCTCCGGGAAGCCGCTCGAGGTCGGGAAGCCCGGGTGGAGGGAATCCCTTCTGGCCGCGCTCCGGCTTCCGTGGTGGAGTCGGAAGGATCTCCGAAGGCTTCCGGCCGCGCCGACCTGGATCTCGAGGCTCCTCTCGAAGGTGCCGGGCTACGATCGCCGGATGCTCGTCCTCGTGACCGGAGAGGTTCTGCCCGAGATGTGGGCGGACCACTCGATGGGGAGCTTCGCCCCCGAGAAGTGGCGTCGGAAACTCCTCGATCGCGGCGCGTACTGGAACGAGGAGGTGGTCGCCGCCGCCGCCCTCCGGTACAGCGCGACCCTCGACATCGTGGCGCCGGAGGCCCGCTTCGGCGACTTTCTGCCGGTGACGGACATCCCGGAGGCGCCCTGGGCGGCCCGGCCTACGATCCCCATCGCCCGGGAGGTGCCGGACGACGCCTTCCCCGAGAGGGCGAGGCCGACCGAGGAGGATCTGGTCGGGGCCCTCCGGGAGACACTCCCGGACGCGAGCGAGGAGGAGCTCCGCGAGATGGCGAAGCGAATCCTCGAGACGTGGGATGCGCCGCCCCCGACGGGCTTCAAGTCCGCCGAGCCCGCGTACCGGTTCAATGCCCTGACCCCGGTGTTCTGCCCCCACTACGGCAGCCACACCTTCTTCAACACGGACTGCCCCTCGCGCTACGGCTACTGGCCCTTCGCCCGCGCCGCGGCGGCGACCGGCGGCCGCTACCTCTTCTACCCCTTCAAGCCGGTCGACTTCCTCGACACCTGCCCCTACGACCCGAATCTCCTCCGGGCGCTCGCGCCCGAGTACGACTCCCGCCGACAGTTCGTCTCGGCGCGGGACGGCGACCCCGCCCTCCAGGCGCTCTGCCGGGCGACGCGGTTGGTCATCGGCGAGACGCCCTGGTCCGACGGCTCCTCCTGGTTCGGCGGGGGCGGCCGGGCGACCGGCTGGCTCGGGTTCGCGAGGGCTTCGCCCCTCGCCCTCGAGAAGCGCTATCGCGAGCGAAGCAAACCGTTCGACTGGCTCGACGTCCACCAGGCCACCGTTCAGGAGTGGAAAGCCTGCGGGAAGAGGATTGCCCGGGTCGTCCCCCTCTACGACAAGGCGATCGAGATCCTCGACAACGCCGCCCGCGAGATCGCGGAGGGCAAGGGTGGCACTCCGCACCGAAGGTCGCTGGCGAACCTCCGCCTGGCCCGGTTCTGGTTCGAGATGAGCGCCTTTCACCTGCACGCCCTCTCCCTCTACCTGACGGAACTCGAGAAGCATGTGCCGCAGGAGGTTCTCGAGGGGCATCGTGATTTGTGGATCACCTACGTTCCGACGATCCGCATGAGCGACTGCCTCTCCGGGTACGAAGGCGTCTCGATCCCCGAGGAGATGGACGAGGCGCTCCAGGATCGGGGCCCCCTGGCCCTGATCGCCGGCCGGGACCCGATGCCGAAAACGCAGAGCAACATCCTCCAGTTCGAAGTCCGGGACCCGCGCTATCGGGCGCTCCGCCACCCTCGCCAGGTGATGAAGAAGCTCGACCAGAGGCTCAAGCCCCGCGCCCTCCGGATGATCGACGCCGGAGCCGAGGTCATGCGCCAGGAGGGCCGGTCGCCCTGGGGTTGGATGGTCTACTACTGCGACGCCTGCACGTTCATCTACTACCCGGTGCCGTCGAACCTGAACCCCACCGAACGGCCCGGCGTCGATCCGCCGGACGGCGCCACGACCCCCCGCCCGAATCCCCGTGCGCGCGGACCGGGATCGGGCGGATAGCCGGGGAATACTGCGGTCGCGGGGGAGGAGGGCGGAAGGAGCGTCTACCCCGTGAAATCAGCAGAGACGGCACCGCGAGGGCACCTGCAGTCCAGAGCAGGAACACGGTGAGAGCGAACCAGCCCATCCACTCACCGCGATACTCCCCCGGGAGCGCTCGCACTTCGATCAAGCCTGCGACCGCCATTTTGATGCCCACAGCGGGCACGAGGATCCCGCCGATCAGTGGAAAGAAGATGGGCATCATGAAGTCAGGCCACCCGACGGACAGAGTCTTCCCCACCAATCCGAGCGCGCATGGGATCGAGAAGAGGAACGAGATCACAAGCCATCGAGAGAAGGGCTGCTCGGAGGGCACGAAGCCCATTCTGGACCCCCCTGGTTACCGACTCCACCTCCCCACGAGTCTATCGCTTTCTCCGTAGGAGTTCCCTCAGTTGACCTGACGTACCGGTCAGTGGACGAAACAGGCTGAGCTCGTCCGTGGCCCGTGGCGTCCCCGGGATCGTGGTAGCCTCTCAACATGAAATGGTGGCTCTCCCGGACCGCGGGAGAATACCCAGCAGCCTTCGCTCCCCGAGGGCGAGCAGAAGCCCTTCTGATCAGGGCTCCGGCAGGAGTTCGCCGAGCCGGAGCAGGATCTCCGGCCGCTCCCCGGCCAGGTTCACGAGCTCTTGGCGATCGGTCTCGAGGTCGTAAAGTTCCACCTTCCCGCCGGAGTCGCGGATGAGGTGATAGCGGCCGTCGAAGACCGTCCGGATCGACACCGTGAAGGGAGTGAGGTCGACTCCCGGCTCCGACTCGGGCACCTCCAGATCGCCGCCCGTCCGTCCCCAGGCCGCGCGCGAGACGCGGCCGGAGATGTCCTTTGCGAGGAGCGTTTCGCCGTCGATGCCCTCCGGCGCCTCGAGTCCGCAGACCTCGAGGACGGTGGGGAAGATATCCTCGAGCCGTACCACATCTTCGACCTTCCGGCCGCCCTCGAACCGCCCCGGGAGCCGCAGCACGAGCGGCACGTGGCGGACGGTGCGGTGGAGGCTGATCTTGTGGGTGTAGAGGTCGTGCTCGCCGAGGTTCTCGCCGTGGTCCGAGGCGACGATCAGCAACGTGTTCTCGAGCAGGCCGGCCTCGGCCATGCCGTTCACCAGGTTCGCGAACTCGGCGTCGAGGCCGGCGATCTCGGCATCGTAGAGGTCGGAGAGAAGGGGCACCAGGGCCGGGTCCACCCGCTCGATCCCGGTGATGTGATTCACCGCGTCGGGGGTGTCGAAGGCCCGGCCGGCGGCAAGGAGTTCCGGGCCCGGATCGCCGCGCACGAAACCCTCCTCGTGGGGCGCGAAGGGGGTGTAGTTCAGGTGCGCCTCCATGAGGTTCAGGAAGATGAAGAAGGGGGCCCCCTGGTCCCGGGCTTCCTTCGCCAGCTCGAGCGCCTGATCGTGGGCCCACCGGCAGGTGGGATAGCCGGGTTCCACCTGGTCGGCGAGGGTTTCGATCCACCGAAAGCCCTGGCAGATGCCGAATTCGGGACCGATCCACATGTTGTTCGTCAGGCAGGCCGTCCGGTATCCGGCACCGTCCAGGAGTTCCGCGAGCGTGACCGCGGACTGGTCCAGATCCATGCGATTGTCGAGCAGGAGGCCGTGTTTCTCGGGACGCAGGCCGGTAAACATCGAGGCGTGGGCCGGGGCCGTCCAGCCGGCGGGGCTCCAGGCGTTCCGGTACGTCACGCCGCTCGAGGCGACGGATTCGAGCACCGGCGTCGTCGGTCGCTCGTAGCCGTTCACCGAACAGCGGTCGGCGCGGACCGTGTCCCAGACGACGAAGAGTACATTGGGGCGGTCGGAGGAGTTTCCGGACCCGCAAGCTGCGGCGAAGAGGAAGAGGAAGGTGGCGGTCAGACGTCGCACGCGTTCTCCGGTGGCTGAAAATGTTTGTCCTGAAGCGGTTAGGACGACCGATCGAAGCCCCGGGTTCCTCAGGGCGTGGCGGGTCGCGGTGCGAGGGGTCGCTCCGGCGTGCTGATCCTCAGGCACAGAAAGCAACCGGCCAGCGCGATGGCGCCGGCGAGGATGAAGACCCACTCGTGCCCGTACGCCTCCCAGATGTAGCCCGAGAGGATCGGCAGCGTCATGGCCACGGCGTGGTCGATGGTGATGCCGAGGGAGATGGTGGGGGTGATGTCCGCGGGATCGATTGCGATCTTCTTCAAGTACGTCGTCCGGGCCACGCGCAGCGCGAACAGCAGGTGGTCCAGGACGTAGGCGCCGCAGAGCAGCCAGAGGTCGAACGGCGCCGGCAGCACGTGACTGGCGAACGCGTAGACCATGCAGATCCCGAGGAGAATGAGTTCGTCGACGGCGAGCACCGTCCGCTCTCCGAGCCAGTCGATGACCTCGCCCATGAGCGGCCGGAGCAGGATCCCCAGCGCGGAGGCGACGAAGTAGAGCAGCGCGATTGTTGAGACCGACACGTTGTGCAGGGAGACGAGCACCCAGGAGCCGAACACCAGGAAGATCTGCTTGCGGATCCCGAAGAGCGCGCTGATGGCGTAGAAGATCCCGTACTCCCGGCGGAACACCAGCCGGCGGGACCGCGCGTCACCGCGGCCGACGTCGAGCTTCATGTAGAACCAGGCCGCCGCGAGGGCGCACACCGCGGCGAGAACGTAGAACTCGGCGTAGCGATCCCCACGGAAACGCGCAATGAGGAAGATGGCCCCGACGCCGAAGATCGTCCCCAGGTTCCTCGCGCCCCCGATCTGCCCGAGCCGCTTCCCCTCCTTGCCGACCTTTGCCAGCTTCAGCCCGATCGGCCCCTCCACCGCGAACATGATGTGATCCCCGAGCGACCAGATGACCACCCACACCACCAGGAGCACATGCCCCGGCGCCAGCAGCCCGAGCCCGAGGGCCCCGCCGCAGGTGAGCGCGAGCGCCACCACCGCCATCCGGCTTTCCCGCATCCGGGTGAGCAGGGCCGCGGCCACGAGAAACACCAGGAACCCGGGCAACTCCCGCGGAAACTCGAGCCACCCCCGCGACTCCGCCCCGAGCCGATGCTGCGAAACGAGGTAGTTGTTGAAGGTGGCCATGAAGATCCCGCCGGCAGCGCCGAAGAAGAGCGTGGCGAAAAGCAGACGACGGAGATCCGGCGAGAGGTTCGAAAGGCGGGACATGGGGAGGGGTGATGACACAGGCAAGGGGCAGGGCGATAGAAAATTGTCTCTGGGGTCAGGTCTGACATTACGCCGAATCCAGACATTCCCTGAGCCCGAAGGGCGCCTGGACGGGTGGAGGCCGGGGCGGGGGATTCGGCAATCGAGGCCGTGGTTGGAGGGCGCCGCGCCGTTCGCTGAAAAACAACACCGGGAGTCCTTTTTGCCCACCCGCTCCCCTATGTCCAGCCGCTCCCTCAAAAAGGACTCCCGGTGTTGTTTTTGCGTCGGTGCCCGCAATGCCAAAGGGGGGCGTGGCAGGGTGGCTGGACGGGTCTTGTCAGAGGGGACTAACGCCCCTCTTCCCCGGCGTCATCCTCGAAGTAGATCACCTTCTCTCCGGGTTCCCGGTAGCGGAGGGAGTTGCGGATGGCGCGCTGCTGGGCGGCGGGGTCGTTCTGGAGGGCCTCGGCCTCGGCCTTCAGGCGGTGGATGGAGTCGGCGAGTTCGTGGTTCTCATTCAGGAGTTTTCGCTGCTCCTCCCGCATGAGGGCCAGCTTCCGGCGGGTGGGGAGGATGTTGGTGACGAGGATCACCACGGAGAAGGTGAGGAGGAGGACGGCCACGCCCTCGAGGAACCAGCGTGACCGTTTCTCCTCCCGTCCGTCCGGCATCGGCTACCCTCCCGCGCGGTTCCGGAGCGCCGGCGAGCCGTAGCGGGCCGCCACACCGAGCTCCTCCTCTATGTAAAGGAGGCGGTTGTACTTGGCGATCCGTTCGCTGCGGCAGAGGCTGCCGGTCTTGATCTGTCCGGCGGAGGTCGCCACCGCCAGGTCGGCGATGGTCACGTCCTCGGTTTCGCCGGAGCGGTGGGAGACGACCGAGCTCCAGCCCGCGCGGTGGGCCATGGCGATGGTCTGGAGGGTCTCCGTCAGCGAGCCGATCTGGTTCAGCTTGATGAGGATGGAGTTGGCGGCGTTCTTATCGATGCCGTCGGCCAGGCGCTTCGGGTTGGTGACCAGAAGGTCGTCGCCGACGAGCTGCACCCGGGAGCCGAGGGCTTCGTTCATGCTGGTCCAGCCGGCCCAGTCGTCTTCCGCCAGGCCGTCCTCGACGGAGATGATGGGGTAGGCGTCCAACAGCTCGCGGTAGAACTCGATCATCTCGGCCGAGGAGAGGACGCGGCCGTCCGCGCCGAGATGGTAGGCGCCGTCCCGGTAGAACTCGCTGGCCGCGGCGTCGAGGGCCAGGAAGATGTCCTCGCCCGGCCGGTAGCCGGCCTTCTCGATGGCCTCGCAGATCACCTCGAGGGCCTCGCCGTTACTGCCGAGGTTCGGAGCGAAACCGCCCTCGTCGCCGACCGAGGTGTTGAGCTTGCGGCCCTTCAGCACCTTCGAAAGGGCGTGGAACGTCTCGGCTCCGGCCCGGAGCGCCTCGGAGAAGCTGTCGAACATGAGCGGCACGATCATGAACTCCTGGATGTCCAGGTTGTTGTCGGCGTGCTCGCCGCCGTTCACGACGTTCATCATCGGAGTGGGGAGCAGGCCGGCCGAGATCCCGCCGAGGTAGCGGTAGAGCGGCATGTCGAAGCCGTCCGCGGCCGCCTTCGCCGCCGCCAGGGAGACGCCGAGGATCGCGTTGGCGCCCAGCTCCTCCTTGTTCTCCGTGCCGTCCGTCTCCAGCAGGAACTGGTCCAGTTCGGCCTGGTCCGACGCGTCGAGCCCGATGATCTGGGGGCCGATGACGCTGCGGACGTTCTCCACCGCCTTCAGGACGCCCTTGCCGCCGTAGCGCTCGTCCTTGTCGCGAAGCTCCAGGGCCTCGTGGCTTCCGGTGGACGCGCCGGAGGGGACCATCGCTCGCCCGTAGCCGCCGCCCGAAAGCGCGATTTCGACCTCCACCGTGGGGTTGCCGCGGGAATCGAGGATCTCCCTCGCATGCACCTGCTCGATTTCGAACATGAGCCTCTCCTTTGTCTCGCCGCCGTTCGGCCGGAAGGATATCACGGAGGGTCGAGAAGCCTGCGGATACTTCGCTGGTTTCCGCCCGCCGACCGGTGCCGGAAAACCCTATCGGTTCCGGCCGGCCCCGATTAGCCTCGGCTTCATGCGGATTCCGCTCACATCCTGCGGATTGCGGGAACTCCTCCTCTTCGGCGGGGCGTTCGGCGGGCTGATCGTGGTCACCTGCGTGCTCGGGGGCCCTTGGCCGGCGCCGATCCCCGCGGACGTTCCCTTCGAGATCGACGTCGCGGTGGGGGACCGGCCCACATGATCGGCAACCAGCGCATCGACCCCGAACTCACCGAGGACATCGAGGTCCTGATCGAGCCCAGGCGCCGCCGGGTCCGGCTCATTCCGATGCTCCCGAGCCTGGTCACCCTCGGCAACCTGTTCTGCGGCTTCCTGGCCATCTCCTACACCGCCGATGCCGTGGTGCTCGCCTTGACGGATCGGACCGCGGCGGTGGACCGCATCGCGCTCGCCGGCTTCGTGGTCATGCTCGCCATGGTCTTCGACGCCCTGGACGGCCGCGTCGCGCGGATCACGGGCCAGGTGACCGACTTCGGCGGACACCTCGATTCCCTCGCCGACATGGTCACCTTCGGCGTCGCCCCGGCGTTCATGACGAAGGCCCTGGCGGAGCAGATCCTGCACTTGAGCAACCACCGCGTGACGCTCGGGTTCTGCGTCTTCTTCGTCCTCTGTGCCGCGCTTCGGCTGGCTCGCTACGGCGCGGAGGAGGATCCGGAGGAGAGCGGCCACCAGACCTTCCTCGGCCTGCCCTCCCCGGGAGCGGCCGGAGTCGTGGCCGCTGTGGCGGTCTTCTACGCGCGCTTCGCCGACTGGGCTCCGTCCCACTACGCCATCGCCGCGCTGCCGTACCTCGTTCCGCTCCTCGGCATCCTGATGATCAGCCGGATCCCCTACCCGCACGTAATGAACCGGTACTTCCGCGGCAGCAAGCCCATGAAGTACCTGGTGCTTCTGGCCGGCATCGTGGTGGTGGCGATGGTCCTCCACAGCATCGAGGTGGTGCTGGTGGGGCTGACCCTCTTCTTCGCCTTCAGCGGGCCGGTCAGCTTCTTCGTGCGCCTCGTGACGGGCCGCGCCAAAAGCGCGGATCTCGAAATCTTCGATTGATCGGGCAAGGCCATGGTGATCGCCTACATCGGACTCGGCTCCAATCTCGGTGACCGGGAAGCCAATCTGAAATCCGCCCTCGACCATCTCGCCGGCGTCGCCGGAATCGAGGTGGTCGAGGTGAGCACGCTTCGTGAGACCGTGCCCGTCGGCGGACCTTCGCAGCCGCCGTACCTGAACGGCGTGGCGGAGATCAAGACGGAGCTTCTGCCGGAAGCCCTGCTCGACGCCCTCCAGGAGGCGGAGCGCATCGCCGGCCGACGTCCCACCGGCGTCCGCTGGGGACCGCGCGAAGCGGACCTCGACCTGCTTTTCTACGGGAACGAGGTGATCGAGACCGGGCGCCTGACCGTGCCCCACCCCCTCTTTCGGGATCGCAGCTTCGTCCTGGAGCCCCTCGCGGACCTGGCCCCGGATCTCGAGGATCCGATTTCGGGTCGAACCGTGCACGAACTGCTCCTCGGCCTGATGCGTCGTCGCAGCGGCAAGCGGAGCACGCGGCTCATCGAGACGAAGGCGGACTTCCGCGACTACCTTTCCATGGCCGAGCGGAACCGCTTCACCGTGGGGCTCGTGCCCACGATGGGGTGCTTCCACGAGGGCCATCTCTCGCTCATGCGCGCCGCGCGGGCGTCGTGCGACAAGGTCGTGGTCACGCTCTTCGTGAACCCCACGCAGTTCGGCCCGGGCGAGGACCTCGACCGCTACCCGCGGCAACTCGAGAAGGACCTCCGTCTGGCCACCGGCGAGGGCGTGGACGTGGTCTTCGCACCGGAACCCGCCGAGGTCTACTCCCCAGACCACCGCACCTCCATCGAGGTCGTGGGCTTCGACTCGATCTACTGCGGCGCTTCCCGTCCGGATCACTTCCGGGCGGTGGCGACCGTGGTCGCGAAGCTCCTGAATCTCGCCAGGCCGGCGGTGGCGTTCTTCGGACAGAAGGACTACCAGCAGAGCGTCGTGATCCGCCGGATGGTGAGGGACCTCGATTTCGAGGCGGAGGTGGCCGTCCTGCCCACCGTGCGCGAAGAGGACGGGCTGGCCCTCTCCTCCCGCAACCAGTACCTGAATACGAGTGAGCGCGAGCAGGCCCCGGTGCTCTACAAGGCCCTGACCGCCGCCCGGGAGGCCTTCCTGGCCGGCGAGCGGGAAGGGGAGACCCTGCTCGCGACGATCCGCGACGTGCTGGAATCCGCCACGGAGTTCGTTCCGGAATACGCGGTCGTCGTTCACCCGGAGACGCTCGAGCCGGTCCGGGTCGTGGGTGAGGACGGCGCCGCCGTGCTGCTCGCCGGTAACTTCGGGGCGACCCGGTTGATCGACAACATCCTCCTGGGAGCCTGACCGTGACCCGACTTGCCACTCTTCTCCTGCTGCTCCTCCTCTTTGCGGCCTGTGACGGCGGAAAGCCCACGGGAGGCGGGAGTGACAAGCCGGCCACCCCGAAGCCGCCCGTCGAGGTCCCCACGCCCCCGGCCACGGACTTTGCGCTCGCGGCGAAGATCGACGCCCTCGAGCCCGGCGATCTCGCGTCGCTGCTCGCGCTCTTCAAGGCGCACGGGGAAGAGGGCGGGGGACTCTGGCAGAAGCACCTGCCCGCATTGGCAGAGGCCCTCGCGGACGAGGAGATGGCGGATCTCCTCCTGGCCGCCCCGGTCGTCAAGGCCACCTCCCCCGAGGAACACGCCCGGGCCTGGGATGAACTCTCGTCGTCCTCCTTCGATCGCCGGATGCTCGAGGTCCTGCCCTCGCTCACCGGGGAGTCGCGTCTGTTCCTGGGGCTGGCCTGGCTCAACCAGTCGAACCACAAGGGCTCTCGCTCCTGCTTCGGACTGGCCGTCGCTCTCGGCCTGCCCGCCGGGATCCGGGACGTGGCCGCGGGGATGCTGTTCCTCCGATCAGGGAACCTCGGGCGCGCGGAGGAGATCCTGCGCGGGGCGGCCGACCGCCGGGCGTACGGTCCCTACGCCGAAGTGCTGCTCGCGGGAGGCGCCACGGCCGCGGATGCGCTCGCCGGGGCGGAGAGCGCCTTTCCCGGCGGTCCGGTGGATGTCGGATCGAAGAAGGTCCGCCTTCGGCTCCTGACTCTCTCGGGGGACTACGACGGAGGCCTCAAAGCCTTCGAGGAACTCAGGGACCGGATGCCCGAGGATCCCGATGTCTTCACCCTCGGCGGAGACCTCTTCTGCCTCCGTCGGGAGCCCGAACCGGCCCGCGTGGCTTTCGAACGCGCCTTCGAACTGGGTTTCGCGTCCACCACGGCCCACGCGCGGCTCGCCGTGCTCCTCTTTGCGAGCGGCAACCGGGAGGCCGGCTTCGCGCACCTCGAGGCCGCGCTGGCGGCCCCGGCCCCCTCCGGCGCCGAACCCGTGCCGATCGACCCGGAGGATCTGCTGTACCTTTCCCGTGAGTGCACGGAACTGGCCCTCCGCGGGCTCGGGGAGGAGGGCGGCGAAGCCAGGGCGGAGGAACTCCTCGGCCTCGCCGCGACCGCGGACCCGACGCTGCCGCTTCCGTTCCTCGTGCTCTCCGAGATGAAGCTTCGCGCCGGGGACCTCGCCGGAGCGACGGCCGTGCTCGAGGAGGGCTCGCGCCCCGTGAGTTCCGGGGACGGCCGCGCCGGACTGCTCCTTCGCCTGGCCGTGCGTCGCCTGATGGGCGGGGACCTCGAGGGCTACGAGGCCACCATCAAGGGGATCTCCCGCGAGACCCCCGCCGGCCGTCTCGTCGCCCGGTTCGGCTCGCCCGCGCCCGGCAGTCTGGTGCTGCTCGAGGGGCGCCCCGCGATCCCGCTGGCGGGGGAGGACGGTCGCCACGCGGCCCTCGCCGCCGCGCTCTTCGGCCCCGACGCGACCGCGGCGGATCACGAGGGGTTCAAGGCCCTGCTCGAAGCCCGCAAAATCAAGGCCTCCACCGTCGACGGCCTCGATATCCGGGCCAGCCTGGCCGAGGGCATCCCGGTGCTCGTGGAGACCATCTCCCTCACGGACGAGGGCGCCAAGCTTCGATTCATGCCGATCGTGGGGCACGACGCCGGGCTCGGCGCGTACTTCCTGGCCGACCCCGATCCGCGCGCTCCCGTGGTGCTCGATGAAGTCCGGGTTCGCGGCGGCCTCTTCTACCGCATCGACCCGGAACCCTTCGAGCCGGCCGACGAGGGGCAGGGTGTGGCCCTCGCGCAGGCTTTCGCCCACCTCGAGAAGGGGGAATTGACGGAGGCGTTCGAGCTTCTGCCCAAGGGCAGGAAGCACCCCATCAGCGACTTCATCCGGTCCCGCGGGGCCTTGCTCTCCGGCCGGGGAGTGATGGCCGACAAGCTGGTTTCGCGGGAAC
>SWCD01010669.1_pt1 | contig 12324 bp, 10 predicted proteins | sample 4693011 | NCBI WGS metagenome assembly SWCD01 (sample SAMN10267278, study PRJNA491770) | bioreactor metagenome | isolation source: DHS bioreactor inoculated with marine | place: Japan: Omine Ridge, Nankai Trough | reverse complement strand
ATTTGAAGGACGGAACCCACGAGAACCGCACAGCATGGGGATTCCTGGGTGTTCGGTTGCCCTTGCCGAAGGATCCGCAACAGGCTGCGGACCGCGTGACCATCTTGAAGGCACTTGCTGTGCTCGATCCGGAAACCGGCAAGCCGACCTCGATTCTCGACGCGGTTAAGGCCCTGGACATGGCGAGGCTCGACCAGGAGTCGTGGCAGAAAGAGCGGGACAAGATGCTCGATACCTGTTCCGAGTGCCACTCGAGAAGCTACGCGAAAGCGCAACTCGATGCCGGCGACTCCATCCTGGGGAAGGCTGATCGACTCATGGCGGAGGCGATCGAAACCGTCGCGGCATTGTACAAGGAAGGCATCATCAAGAAGCCGGAGGGCTACCCTTTCAACTACCCGTTCATTCTGGCCCTGATGCACACCAACGGTGCGAACTGGAATGAGAACCTGGACGGTCTGTCATACATCGACCAAGTCCTGCTCCAGATGTACTTCAAGCATCGGATGAGGGCCTACCAGGGGTTCTTCCACGTAAACCCGGACTATGCGTACTGGTATGGCTGGAACATGATGACCCAGGACCTGGGAGAGATCAAAGAGCTGGCCAAGGCCCTGCGAGCTCGGCACGAAAAGTGAGGGTTACCTCGGGTACCGCGCCTTCTTCAAGAGAAGGCGCGGTACGCCGCCTCATCCCGTTCATCGCCTGCGCCTTCACCTGAGTTTCTGATTCCAGGTACCCATGTGCGCGCTGCGCCTCTTCGTCCATCTCGACCCTCAAGGTGAAGTCGGGGCGGGCAGCCGGCACGTCGATCATCCGCACCACGTCGGCGATCGAAAGACGGGCCATTGCCTGCAAAGCCGGCCTCTCCGGCCGGCTTTCCAGGTTCGAATCGCCCTTCAGCGGAAGAAGGTCGGATCCGTGATAAAGTCCTCGTCGTGGTGTCCCAGTTCGATCTCCATGGCCTTGTTGACTCCGCTCTCGACGCTGTCGATGGATGGGAGATAGGGCTTGATGTCCAGTACCGGTGTTCCCTCGAAGGCGTCTACGCCGGTGAGGTAGAGCGTCCCGTGCTCGATCTTCAGGAGCTTGACCAGCGACAGTCCGATGGGGTTGGGCCGCTTCGGGCTCCTCGTCGCGAACAGACCGAACTCGTGGCCGGAGTCAGGAGGGCTCACCGTCGGGTTCCAGCCTTTGACCTGGTCGAAGTGGTAGAGGACGAGGATGTACTCGAACTCGGCCAGAGTCTGCAGAGCGCCCCGATACGGCTCGTAGATCTCGATCGTCGCTTCGGTCTCGGGCATGAGCATTCCCTGGCGAGGGGCGCCCGTGTCCGGAGTGAACCTCGAGTGGAAGACACCAATGGGCTTGTAGTGGACCGTGCCGTTCGACATCGGGGCAACAGCGGTACCGAATGGACCATCGATCTTCGCGGGACTCTCTGCGGGGCTGCAGCCGGAGGCAAGCAGCGTGGCCAGTGAAAGCAGAGTGAGGATGCGACTCGAGATTCTCATTTCAGGGACGTCCCTTCCAGTTGCCCTCAGACATTCTACCGCACGACCTCCGCAAGGATTCCCTCCTCAGCGTGGGACACCGAGCCTCCCATCACCTCGGCCACATTTCCTCCGAACATCTTGCCCATCAGGCCGGTGTTCATTCCAGAGATGTAGATCTTGCCATCTTCCCCTTCATACACGCCCATCGCGCAAGGCATCAGCGTCAGGAGTTCGGGATTGGTCGTCAGGACATCCGCTGCGTAGTTCGCTTTGCAGAGTTCCACGATCCGGACCGGACTGGGAAAAGTCACACCGTACTTGGCCATCGACTTGTTCATGTCCCGGATTCCCGGGCAGGCCCAGCCGTGCTTTTCAATGGCTGCCTTCAGCTTTGTGGCCGTTTCCTCGACGGTGGAGAACTTGCTCTCGTGGATGTTGATCATCATGGAGGGCATCATCAGATAGACCAGAAGGCCGACGATTGCGGCGCCGATGATCAGTCCGAAAAGGAGTGGGGCGGCGCGGGATCGTCGATCAGACTGCGGGATTGAGTCGTTGGACATGAGACACCTCTCAAGAATTCAAGGACGGGGAAGGGTGGCGGATTCAGAAAGACCATCGCGCTCCCAGGAATGCGTTCGTGTCCTTCTCGAATTGGCCGAAGAACGTGGTGTCGTCCTTTCCGAAAAAGACATTCACGCCGGCGAACACGCTCCACTGATCATCGATCGCGTAGTTGGCGTTCAGGCGAACATAGCCATCGGCGTCGGAGGGGCTGGCGTAGGCGAAGAGAGACAGGTCGAGGTTCTGGCTGAGCAGCCGCTTCGTCACCCGGAGCGTCAGGACATGGCGATGGGCGTCCTTCAAATGCGTGCCGGGGGGCGAAGCGTCGCGATATGCGCCGTAGTCGAGCATCGACTCGAGATACCACTGCAGGCCCACGGTGAAGTCATTGGCAACCTCCGGGAGATCCCGCTCGAACCCGACCAGTGTCCGGAACTGGCTGTTGTCCACAAACGGATCGCCGCCGCTCCGGTCGTCCTTTGAGTCGTAGTAGGAGACCTCGGCGTTGACGATGCCTCCGGCGAGGGGGCCCCGGACGCTCGCACCGTATACGGCCAGCCTGGGGAAGGTGGCGCGACCTGTCTTCAGGTCCATCCCGGCCGGGCTCTTCCAGAAGCCGTCGTAGCCGTAGAGAGCCGCCTCAAAGGAGCCGATCTCGCGGTACAGGCGGAGGGCGATCTCGTCATCTGAGAACGAGTCATCCGGATGCTCGGCATGGATGATGTCATCGCGTCCGGCAGGGCGACCGAGCATCGGGCTCCAGTAGGAGATCCGCTCTCCGGTGATGGTGCGATCGGAGTTGAAGCGGGGAGTGTAGATTACGTCGGCATTGAGCCAATCGCTAAAGATGCTCACCTTCAGAGCATCCGAGGGCGACTTGAGATACTCCGTGTCGCGCCCGATGAAAAACGACACCCAGTCCTTGGGGAAGAGGTCGTTCAGGAACAGCATGTCCCCGGTGCCCCAGGTGAGAATCTGGCGGCCGACCTTGATGTCCACGAACTCGGCCGGGCTGAAGGAGACGCTGGCCTGCCGCAAGTCGAGCCACCCCTGACCTCGGTCGAGGTCGAGGGTGTGGTCCTCCGCCACGCCGTCGTAGATGAAGTCGGCGACGACTTCGAACCAGAAGGCGCCCACTTCCTTGCCGAGGGCGAGCTGCAGGCGAATTTCGCCGAGAGACGTGTCGCGCTCATGCGGATCGCTCTGGAGCCGGGTTCCCGCCCTCATGTCCAGAAACCCCCGCAATCCGAACGCGCGCAGGTCATTTGCCCAGTCGATCTCCCCATCAGGCGTCGCGGCGCTCTCTTCAGGATCAGTCTCCTGAAGCCCTTCGGGAAGTGACGGGCCGGCATCGTCGTCGAGGCCTTCCGGAATCGACGGTCCCGAATTGTCATCGATTCCATCGGGAAGCGACGGCGCATCACCCTCATCCAAGCCGTCCGGCAGAGATGGGGTATCCGCCTCTTCAAGCCCGGCCGGCAAGGGCGGATTGTCTCCTGCCAGGGCAGCCGTCATAGGCAGCCCGATCAGGGAGATCATCATCAGGAGAGCTGTGGCTGATCCGCGCATGGGAGACCCCGTTAGTCCAAATACTTGGTGGGAGCCTTGCGGAGGTAACGCTGAGTGAAGATTTCGTCCGGCAAGTCGAGGTTGTAGCTCACCTCCGTGTAATTCATGAGCGTGTAGCTCTTGTCCCTCAGATCCGTCATGCGCGCCTGAGTGACCGTCGGATAGCCGTCGATCTTCTTCACCTTCAGGGCGTTGTACCGTTTGATCTCGGTACCGTCGGCGTCGTAGTAGCTCGCCTGGACCACGAGGAAGCTCTTTTTGTGGATCCACATCTTGAAGGAGGCGAACTCGACCGAACCCGGATCCCTGGGGATGTTGTTCAGGACGTAGTACTCGGGCGTGGTGCTCGCAAGTTCGTGCCTGTCCGCCGCGGTGTGACGACCCGACACGTCCTCGTAGAGAAAGTGAGAACCGGCAAAGCTGGTGCGCTTGTCCGCGGCGGAGATCCGCTTCACGAGGTCGAGGTCCGGCAGGTACATCCAACGGTTGTCATCCTTGCCGGGGAGCTTGTGGACCATGAAAACCATGCGGTTCAGGTCCGGGGGATTGCGGAAGTAGACGTAGAAGTTCTGTTTCCCGTCGGTCTCCTGCTCGGGGGTGTCCTCGATGTCCTTGCGCAGGATGGTGAAAGAGCGCAGGCGCTCGCGTTTCTGGGCATCGACGATCTTCATCGTCACCTTCGCCCGTCCCCCGCTGCCCTGGTAGTACGCCGCATGGTTCGTCTTCTGAACGATCTGGTCTACGGTGAGAGACTCGTCGGCGGCCTCGTCCTGTCCGACCACCGCCGACGGCGAAATGACGAGGAACCCCAGAAGGACGAGACCGAGTAACAGGATGGTGGATTTCATGACTGACTTCCATTCTCCGCCACCCGGCAAGCCGAGCGGCGACTCATGAACTGACAGGTGAGGACCGACGCAGGTATGGCGACCACGGCGATGACCGTGAGCGTGCTCCAGGTCATGGGGAAGAAGTACGTGCTGTTTACGAGGATCAGTGCCACGACGGTCAGAGAGGTCACAAAGCAGAGTGCGCAATGGCAACTCGCCGGCATCCCTGCGCTCACTGGTTTGAACAACCACGGCTCGAGCAGGCGGATGAGCGCCGGCAGAATGAGCAGGGTGGTGACGCCGCTCACGAGGAGGATCGTGGCCAGCAGGAACCCCACCGTCTGGTAGGGGACGAGCGGCGCCAGCAGCAGCGGAAGGAAGCCCGCCGCGATGATGATGATGTTCCTCGAGATGGCGCGCGCCGGCTCCGAGAACAGATGGGGGGAGGTTGCCTCCCACGACCCGTATTGCTCATAGAGCGTCCTCGCCCGAGCCAGGAAGTGGATAGCGAAGTCCACGGCCAGCCCCAGCGTCAAGCTTGAGAGGACCGCTACAGGCATGTCGTAATCCTTGCCGATCAGGCCGACCACACCGTAGATCGCGGCGATCGTCAGAGTCAGCGGGACCATGCACAAGAGACCCCACAGCGGCGAGCGAAAGAGGATCATCATCAACAGGAACACCACCAGGAAGCTGCCCGCGAACGCATTGAGCATCCCCCAGACCATCTTCTCCTGCCAGACGATGTTGATGTAGGTCAGACCGAACCACCGTGGCGTGGGATCGACACCCCGAGGGGGAGGATTGGCATCGAGGAACGACTGCATGTCCGCAACGACGATGGACATGTCCGCGTTGTCACCGCTCTTCAACTGCGTCCAGATGTTCGCCTGGCGATAGGCCTCCGGCCCACCCGTCATCGTGAAGTGCGCAAGGTCGTGCGGGCGGTGTCCGTTTTCGAACTGGCTGATACACTGTCCGACCGCGTTGAAGGAGTCCGGGATGCGGTAGAACTCGGGTTGCCCCTGTCTGAGATCCCGGTGGACGGTGCAAACGATGTCCGACAAGGAGTTGCTCTTGCCGACGACCGGCAGGCCGTGCCTGCTCCTCGACAAGAGGAGATGCTCCTGGAGCCTGGTCATCCAGCGCAACACGTCAGGCTGCTTGAAGACCTCGCTGCGCCGTTGCCGTCGGGCCTCGACGGATCCCAGGAGCTTCTCCCAACCCGATCGCTCCGAGTCGGTCAGGCCGTCGCTCGCGGCCAGGGTAGCCTCGTCCTCACCATCTGCTCCGATGTCGCCGAGACCACCGGGAAGCTCGGGGAGGTCGCCACCACGTTCAGCGGGGATCCCGGGGACTTCGTCGCTGAGATCGGGGAGGTCGCCCTCGGGGTCGCTGATGATCCCGAGCTTTGAGCGGATCGTCTCGGCCAAGCGGTCGTGCGCGATGGGCGAACTGTCACCGGCAACCCGCTCCGCTGCAGCGAGGAAGACCGCTGCCACGTTCCGCTCCACCCCGGCACGCTCGGCTTCCTGGCGCATGGCGGAGACGAACCCGGCGGCGTCCTCGCGGTCATCCTCGGCGGCGAAGGAGAGGTAGGCCATGTACGTCCCGGCGAAGTGCTCGTTGAGCACCCGGTCCGCAACGCGAATGGGGTGCGACTCGTGGAACCACTTCACGGGGTTGTCGTTGACGTTGATCCTGGCGATGCCGACGCCGGCCACGATGAGAACGACGACGGCGATGGCCACGATCGGCTTGGCTCTTCGGTAGGCGCCCCTGCCCATGACGGAGAGTATCCGGCCCATGATCCCGTGCGCGTTCTCGTCCGACCGGGTGACGCCGAAGCTCGCGAGCTTGCCCTCCGGGATGAGCATGACGAAGGCGGGGACGAAGACCATGGTCAGGATCCAGGCGACCATGATCCCGATGGCCACGAAAATGCCGAAGACCTGCACCGGAGGGATCGGTGTCAGCGCCAGTGATGCGAACCCCGCGGCCGAGGTGAGGGACGTGAACAGCATCGGCCGAAAGAGCGTCCGGATGACGTGAATAATGGTCTTTCTTCGATCACGCGTCTCCTGATAGCGATCGAAGAACTCGCTGATGATGTGGACGCTGTCCAGCACCGCAATGGGCATGATGAAGATCGGGATCATGCTCGACATGATGTGGACCGGATGGCCGAAGATGACCAGGGTCCCCATCGTGATGATGACCGAGACCATCGCCAGGATCAGTGGCGAAAGGATGATGGTGAGCTTCCTGAAGAACAGAAACATGAGCAGGAAGATGACCAGCATGGCCGCAGGTGCGGAGATGGCCATTTGGATGAACATCTCCACCCCGAAGGTGTCCTCCGCGACGGGCAGGCCCGTGATGTGAAACTCTTCCGGACCGCCGAGGGAAGCGATCTTATCCTCGAGTTGGCTTGCGACCCGGTAACTCAGGTTCTTGTCGGTGAGAGGCAGATAGATCGCAATCGCCTCGCCGTCACCGCTGACCAGGGTGTTCTCGAGAAACGGCAGGCGCTGTGCCGCGCGGCGGACATCGGCCGCGCCTTCGATCGTCTCGGGGGTGGGGCGCATCAACCAGGAGAAGCTGATGACCCCTTCCTCACCCGGCTCGATCCGGTCCACCGTCGAAGGGGCGATGACATCGCGGCCGATGACGCCCTCACCAGCCTCGGCGCCGATGGCGGCGCCATGAAGGGTCAGCGCGAAGCTCGTAACCTCGTAGACCTTCTTCAGGGTCTCGGGATTGAAGACGCCGTCGTCGTTCACCTCGTTCACGACGCCGACTACGAGCATGTCATTCAGGTCGAACTTGTGCTTCAGCTCTCGATGCAGAATGCGGACCGGTTCGTCCGCGCGGAGCATGTTCTCGGGGTCGGTATCGACCGTAACCGCCGAGAGGATCGATGCCGACGCCGGCCAGATCGACGGGAGGGCCGCGAGAATGGCGATCCCCAGGGTGGCCGCAAGCATGATCGCGACAACCGTCTTCGGGCGGTTCGTGCTCGTGGTCGCAAGTCGATGGTCCAAGTCCATGTTGTCTCCCTTGCCGGGTTCGGCTTCGGCCCGGTGGTCAGCGGTTCATTCCTCAGGCGGAGCGAAGAGCGAGGCGAAGGGTTTCGGCGTTCTGAAGACCCAGGAAGTTCTCGACGATTTCGCCGTCCTTCAGGAGCAGGAGGTAGGGGATCGCACTGACGGAGTAACGCTCTGCAATCCGATGGTTCGCGTCCACGTCGAGCTTCATGATGCGGGCACTGCCCTTGAGTTCCGCTGCGAGGGCTTCGAGGACTGGATCCAGCAGTTTGCAGGGGCCGCACCAGTTCGCGTGGAAGTCCACCAGGACGGTTCCTGCCGCGGTCTTTTCGTCGAAGTTCTGGTCGGTGAGATGTTCCACGATCCTCTGCCCTCCATGCGGGTTTCCGGTTTCCATGGATGACTCTTAATCAAACTCCGTGCCGACAGGATGGCGAAGACATAAGAACTGTATGGATAAATGATTAAGTGAATTTCCGTTCGTGGCGTTGCGGCATCCGCAATGCAGTGCAATGCGCATTTGCATTGCACTGCATTGCGGATACGCATATCATGCGCGCATGGTGAACAACGTTCCCGAGTCTCTCCACCGAAGAATCCTCGAAGCGCTCGGCGAAGGGGTATGCACCATCGATCGCGACAACCGGATCACCGTCTTCAACCGGGCCGCTTCGCTGATTCTCGCGGTGCCGGAAGAGGAGGCGATCGGGCGGCCCTATACCGAGGTCATCCGGTCTGATTCCTGCCGCAGCGCGGATCTCCTCGCGCAGACGATGCTCACCGGGGAGAACCTGGAATGCATCGCCTGTGCGGTGCTGAACGCGTCCGGCGATTCGATCCCGGTGATCGTGAATACGGCCGCGGTGCGCGATGACCGCGGAGAGATCATCGGGGTCGTCGCCACCTTGAAGGACAACCGCGACGTGGAGCTCCTGAGAAAGGAACTCCGTGCCGAGTACACCCGGCACGACATCGTGAGCAAGTCCCCGCGGATGCACGCGATCCTCGACCTGGTGCCTGACCTCTCCGCGAGCACCAGCACGGTCCTGATCCTCGGTCCCACGGGCTCCGGAAAGGGCCTCCTCGCCCGGGCCATCCACAACGGGGGCGCTCGCAAGAGCAAACCCTTTGTGACGGTGAACTGCGGCGCCCTTCCCGATCAGCTCCTCGAGTCGGAACTCTTCGGCTACCGCCGGGGGGCATTCACCGACGCGAAGCGAGACCGGCCCGGGCGTTTCGCCGCGGCCAGGAACGGCACGATCTTCCTGGACGAGATCGGCGACCTGTCGCCCGCCACGCAGGTGAAGCTCCTGCGGGTGCTGCAGGAAAAGGTCTACGAGCCGCTCGGGGCAGAGGAGCCGGTGACCACGAATGCCCGCGTCATCGCAGCGACCAATCTGGATCTGGCGGCGGAGGTCGAGGCGAAGCGATTCCGGGCGGACCTGTTCTACCGGCTGAGCGTGATCCCCCTGACGCTGCCGTCCCTGGCCGAGCGCCGGGAGGACATCCCGCTGCTGGTGGCCCACTTCATCGAGCGATTCGCCGCCGAAACCGGAAAGAACCTGCGGGGAATCAGTCCGGGCGCCCTGGCCGCCATCGCCGGGCACGAACTGCCCGGCAACGTCCGGGAACTCCAGAACATCATCGAGCACGCCTTCATCCTGTGCAAGTCGGACGAGATCCAGGTGGAGTGTCTCCCTCCCCGGGTGCTTTCGAGCACAGAGGCGGCGCCATCCGGCAAACCGGCTCCAAGGCGCGGGAACCCGGCCACCGAGAAGGAAGTCCTCCAACGGACCCTCGAGAAACACGGCGGGAGCCGCATCGCCACGGCCGCGGAATTCGGGATCCACCCGTCCACACTCTGGCGAAAAATGAAGAAATTCGAGCTGCTCTGACGCCGGTACCCCCTGGGGTCCGGTCGGCGCGGGCGGGACGGAGCCTGGCCGACTGAAGTGCGCCGCGCCGTCGAAGCCTGGTGGGATTCAAGGAGAGGAGAAACAGATCCAGGGGGGCGCACGAACCCGCAATCCCGAGGGGGGCTGGGAAGGGTGGGTGGACGCGGTATTCAGGCCCGGGGAACGCCGCTGGCGAATTCCCGCCTCAACCGGAGCAACGCCTCCCCGAACTCCGCGGACAGCCGGTCACGCGGCCTCGGCAGATCCACCTCTTCATCCGTCAACACCACGCCACGCCCCAGCACCACGATCCGGTCGGCCAGGGACAGGGCCTCCTCGATGTTGTGGGTGACGAAGAGGATGGTCATCCTGCGGGCGGAGTGAATCTCCAGGAGCTTCTCCTGCAGGTCCAGGCGCATCGAGTCGTCGAGGGCGCCGAAGGGCTCGTCCATGAGCAGGATGTCGCGGCCGCCGGCCAGGGCGCGGGCGATGGCGGCGCGCTGCTGCATGCCTCCGGAGAGTTCCCAGGGGTAGGCGGCGGCCACGTCGGAAAGGCCCACCAGGCCGAGCAGGTCCTTCCCGGTGGCGGCGGCCTCGCGCGGGCTTACGCCGCGCATCTCCAGGGGGAAGGTCACATTCCGGAGGATCTTCTTCCAGGGGAAGAGGGAGTTCTGCTGGAAGACCAGGCCCGCGCGGCCGCGGTCCGGGGGCGCACCGGCCACGCTGATGTCCCCGGAGTCCGGATCGAGCAACCCGGTGAGCAGGCGGAGCAGCGTGGTCTTGCCGCAGCCGGTGGGGCCGAGGATGGAGACGAAGTCGCCCTCCTTGACGGTGAGGTCGAGCTCCCGGAGCACCGGGACCCGCCGCCCGCCGTCGGAGACAAAGCCTTTCGTCAGGCCCTTGACGTCGATGGCGGCGCTCATCGTTCCCTCGCCTGCCAGCGGCCCACGCGGCGCTCCACGCGCCCCAGGATGGCGTTCAATACGATACCGAGGACGCCGATCACCAGGATGGCGGCGAACCCGTAGCGGGGCTCGGCCACCTCGTGGCTGGTGGTGATCATGTAACCCACGCCGGACTTGGTGCCGGGGAAGAATTCCGCCGCCACGATGACCATCCAGGCCGTGCCCATGCCGATGCGGAGTCCGGCGACGATGGCCGGGAGAGCGCCCGGGAGGATGACGTGGCGGAAGATCTGGCGCGGGCTGGCGCCGTTGGTCAGCGCCACCTCGATGTAGAGTTGCCTTACGTGGGTAACGCCGTGCACGGAGTTCACGAAGATCGGGAAGAACGCCCCGTACCAGGTCACCGCCACCATGGCCAGGCCGAGGTGGCTCAGGAAACCGTGGCGCCAGGCGGAGTCGCCGTAGATGAGAGTCCCCACGGAACTCAGCCCGAAGAGGATGATCAGCACCGGCAGCCACGCCACCGGGCACACCGGGCGGATCAACTCGATCGTCGGTGTGACGATCTCCCGGATGAAACGGACGCGCCCCACCAGGAGCGCCAGCGGGACCGCCGTCAGCGCGGCCAGGGTGAAGCCGCAGAGCACCCGGGCGAAGCTGATCAGAGCGCTGTGGGCCAGCGAGTAACTGTCGAGACCCGGCGGATCCCGAAAGGGGTGCAGGAGCACATCGATGACCTGGAGAATGCCCGGAATCGTGGCCTGGCTCGACCGCGACGCGAAGTGCCAGACGAGCAGGATGAGGAGGGGCGGGAGGACCCCCAGAAGGAGGGCCCTCACGCGCCCCGGCAGCTTTCCGGCTTCCTTTTGGCTCAACGGTCCCTCGAAACCTCCTGGATGAGAGTGAGGTCGTGCCCGAGCGCGAACGCCTGGTCGAACGGGAGGTCCTTCAGGCGGCCACTGAAGGTTCCGAGTTTCACCATGATCGAGTGCCAGGTGGCGAGCCCATTCCTGTAGCTCTCCCCCGGCACCATGACGTAGACGATGTTGGGCACGCTCCTGCTTTCGACGGCCTCGCTCTTCTTCGTCCACTTTGCCGCCAGCTTCGCGGCCCCGGTGGGGTCCTCGTGAATGTAATCCGTCGCGGTGAGCATCATCGCAAGAAGCTTCTTCAGCACCTCGCGATGTCCGGAGACCGTCGCCTCGGTGGCGCAGACGCAACAGCACGGGTGGCTCTTCCACTTCCCGTCGGGAGGCAGATCGGCGAGCAGGCTGACGATCTTCCCGACACCCTTGTCCACCGCGATACTGCCGAACGGCTCGTTGATGACCGCGCCGTCCACGGTGCCGGACTCCAGCGCGGGCACGATGTTTTTCCCGCCCTGGAGGTTCACGAGTTCCACGCCGCCCTCGGGGGGAGCCGTATCGCTCACCGGCACACCGGCCGCGTCGAGCGCGCCGGCGAAGACGAGCTTCGCCACCGCCACCGGCGCCTTATAGCCGATCCGCACCGGTTTCTTCGCGCTGCGAACGGCACCGATGAAGGCGTCCCAATCATCCGCCGGGAAGTCCGGCCGGACGACGAGCATGTCCCCATCCACATTCAGCGGAGCAAGGATCTTGAAGTTCGCCCCCTTGTCCACAAAGGACATCACGGCGGGAATTCCGCCGAGGCCGACATCGATCTCGCCCCGCTCCATGGCCGCGGGCATGGCCGACCCGCCGCCGACCTTCACGAGGTGGAGTTCCGCCACCACGTCTTCCCCGTCCATGAGGTCGTAGACCTCTTTGGCCTTCTTCTCAGAGAGCCAGATTCCCCCTCTCTCCTTGAACATCTCCGGCGCCAGGGCGACCACGTAGAGTGCGATCTGGTGGTCGTGGCCGACATGCCCGATGGTGATCCTCGGGGGCGGTCCGGCCGTGTTGTCCTCAGTGCCGGACTGCCCGGGGCAGCCGGTCAGCAGCAGAGCCGCCAGGAGAAGCGCGGCGACGATTGTCTTTCGCATTGTCTCCCCCCCC
>SWCD01020308.1_pt1 | contig 12331 bp, 12 predicted proteins | sample 4693011 | NCBI WGS metagenome assembly SWCD01 (sample SAMN10267278, study PRJNA491770) | bioreactor metagenome | isolation source: DHS bioreactor inoculated with marine | place: Japan: Omine Ridge, Nankai Trough | reverse complement strand
GGATGAACGTGAGCTCGTCGGCCATACCCGCGGCGAGGTCCGGGGTGACTTCCAGCTCGAAGATCATCGTCTCCCGGGTCTGGGGAGGCGCGAATCCCGGGACCAGGCGGGCGAGATCCGCGACGAGGGGGGAAAGGGGCAGGTCCGCCCCGAGAACGGGGTTGACCCCGCCGGCATGGACCAGGAAATCGGCCTCCCGCAGGATCTCGACGCCGTCGATTCCCCGATATCTCACGGCCGGCAGCCCCGCGGCGGATCGCTCAAAGCCGACCGCCTCCCCGGACGTCACACGAACACCTTCCTCCGCGGCGGTGGAGAGGAGCAGAGCATCGAAGTTCAGGGTGCGGAACGCGCGGGCCACGGGCCGTGAGCCGCGGTATACGGTGTACATTCGGCGGCCTGCGGGCACCTTCAGCTCGAGGTTCTTCCAGTGCGACTGGACGATGATCCGCCGGACCTCGTTCTGCACGATGCCTTGCGGCACCTCGATCCCCATCTCGGTCAGGACATCACTCATCCGGGGGGAGATCCCACCCGCGCAGAAGTTGCAGGACGAGGATGCCCTCGTGCCGCACGCCAAGCCGGCGAGGTTGGGATCCAGGCGGCGTTCGAGGACCTCCATGGAGAGATTTCGACCCTCGGCCCGAGCCTGCCGAAGCAGGGTCAGCGCGAAGAACGAGCCCGCGGGCCCGCCACCGATCACGACCACTCGAGACCCATCGGAGAGAGGGATCAGGCGTCCCGGGTCGGCATGACGATCGGTTTCCACGGTCCCGAGGGTGCGATGTGGAAGGAGCGAGGGCAAGAGACTCTTTCTTCGATCGAACGTTCGATTTATTTTCAGAAGCGCTAGTCGGGCCGCGTACAGGTGGTAGTTTCGTCCTGGAAACCTGTCGTCTCGATGGAAGGACTCCCCGGGGGTGCAACGATGCGAAGTTACCCGTCTCTGGTCGTGCTCGTACTCGGTCTGGCCTGCGCCTGTGGCGGCGGCGGAGGTGGCGGCGGAGGGAACGAGGACGAGGTTCCACCTCCCGGGGGCACCACCGACGAGACCTTCCTCGTCCTCGGAAGCAGCGACCTCGGGATGAGCATGGTGGACGCGGACTTCGGGGTCTTCTCCTTCGCCCCGCCCGCCACGACCGTGCGCGCCCAGGTCCTCTCGCGGGTCGGCGGACCGGATCTGCTCGACCCCACCGCGGTGACGCTCCGCACCATGGCCGTCTCCGACTCTCGCGGGTCTCGGAACTCCTCGAGCCTGGGCGGAAAGACGGACTTCTGGGACCGCATGGGCGCGGCCTTCGGTCTCGAGAACGGAGAGGGCCTGCAGGGCGAGTACATGCCCGGGGATCGACCCGCAGCCGGGGATGCAACGATGACCTGGCGGGCGGAGCGGCAGGCGTTCGTGGCGGCTGCCATGCCCGTGTTCCCTCGCGATGACAGCGGCGCCGCGAACCCGTTCTCAATCCTCAGGATCGTGGCGCACGACGCCGTCACGGGGGACATGCTGGCGAGTGCGGACATCGTCCTGCCGGTCTCCGACGAGGCGCTGTGCCGGACCTGTCACATCACCGGGGGCATGGCCGCGAGTGCCGGGGGCACGACCTGGTCCACGAACTCGGACATCGAGGTTCAGAGCCGGGAGAACGTGCTGCTCGTCCACGATCGGGACCACGGCACCAGCCTGATGTCGATGCAGCCGGTCCGCTGCACCAACTGCCACGCCTCGGCGCGGCTTAACCTCGACGAGCCGCCGGCCGGCGGATCCGGCGGCGGGCTGCCGGCGCTCTCGGTGGCCATGCACGAGGCCCACGGCGGGTTCTTCTCCTCCGGGGCCACCGCCCAGGACAGCTGCTTCAAGTGCCACGCCGGGTCGACCGACCGCATGGCGCGGGGCGCGATGCGCACCGGCGGGATGGACTGCGTCGATTGCCACGGCAACGTCTTCGACGTGGGCGGTCGGGACGTGCTGGCGGCCGGGGGCAGCAAGGACGGCAACAACGACGGCGGCGCCCGGCGGCCCTGGGTGGACCTCCCCCGCTGCCAGTCCTGCCACACCGGCGACGCGCTGGACAGTCTCGCCGGGGATCCGAACGCGGTGCTCGCACCCGATGGTCTGCGTCTTCGCCAGGCCTACCGGATCGGCGATGCCGCGGCCTCTCCCATCCTCGCGACAAACAAGCGGTTTGCGGAGAACGCGGAGACCTCCTACCGGGCCAGCCGGGGCCACGGCGGGCTCGCCTGTTCCGCCTGCCACGGCAGCGCCCACGCCATCTGGCCGAACCCGGACCCCGCCGCCAACGACAACCTCGTGGCCGACGAGCTCCAGGGCCACGCCGGCACCATCACCGAGTGCGCGGCCTGCCACGAGTCGCTCGAAATGACCCTGGGCGGCCCTCACGGCATGCACAACGTGAACGACCCCCGCTGGACGGACCACCGCCACGAAGGCTTCTTCGAGTCGAACCCGGACTCCTGCCGCGCCTGCCACGGTTCAGACCTCAGGGGCTCCCCGCTGTCGCGGGCGGCGACGAGGCGCACACTGCGGGCGGATGGGGACACGGTGGTGATCGAAAAGGGCCAGCCGGTCGGCTGCAACCACTGCCACGGAATCCCGGGGTTCGAAGACGATGACGACTGAGCACCGGAAAACACCGGGAGTCTTTTCCGCGTGAGCGGAAAGGACTCCCGGTGTTGTTTTTACGCGGGCGGACTGCTACGCGACCAGCTTCTCCCGCGCCTCCAGCCAGCTTCGCTCGGCCAGGAGTTCGTCGTAGTCTTCGTCGGTGGTGGGGTGCTGAAGGCGCGCGAGGATGTCCTCGCGTTCGGCCTTCAGGATCTCCGCCTTCAGGTCCTTGGCCAGGGCGGCCTCGGTGACCAGCAGGGTGACCTCGTCGGCCATGACCTGCAGAAACCCCCCGCGGATCGCGAACTTCTCGGTGACGGGTTCGCCGAGACCCTCCTCGAGCACCCGGAGAATGCCGGTGCCAAGCCGGGCGATGAGCGCGGTGTGCTTCGGCAGGATGCCCACTTCCCCGTTCATCGCCGGGACGGCCACGAAGCTGCCAGTGCCCGTGAACAGGGCCCCTTCCGGTGTCACCACCCGGATCTTCAGGGTCTCGCCCGCCATCGGTCTTGCTCCCTTCCTGCTACGCGTCCTCGGCCGCGGCATCGGCCTTCATCTTCTCGGCACGCTCGACGACCTCCTCGATGGCGCCGACCATGTAGAAGGCCTGCTCCGGGAGGTGGTCGTACTCGCCGGCCACCATCGCCTTGAACGAGCGAATGGTGTCCTCGAGCTTCACGTAGCGCCCGGGGCTTCCGGTGAACTGCTCCGCCACGAAGAACGGCTGACTGAGGAACTTCTGGATCTTCCGGGCCCGGTTGACGATCAGCTTGTCCTCTTCGGACAGCTCGTCCATACCCAGAATGGCAATGATGTCCTGCAGGTTCTTGTAGCGCTGCAGCACCTGCTGAACGTCGCGCGCCACCTGGTAGTGCTCGTCGCCCACGAACTGCGGGTCGAGCACCCGGGAGGTGGAGTCGAGCGGGTCCACCGCGGGGTAGATCCCGAGCTCTGCGATCTGCCGCGAGAGCACCGTCTTGCTGTCCAGGTGGGCGAAGGCCGTGGCCGGCGCCGGGTCGGTGAGGTCGTCCGCGGGGACGTAGATGGCCTGCACCGAGGTCACCGAACCGTGGTCGGTCGAGGTGATGCGCTCCTGGAACTCACCCATCTCGGTCGACAAGGTCGGCTGGTAGCCCACCGCGGAAGGCATCCGGCCGAGCAGCGCCGACACCTCGGAACCCGCCTGGGAGAACCGGAAGATGTTGTCGATGAAGAGGAGGACGTCGGTCCCGGTCTGGTCCCGGAACCACTCGGCCATGGTCAGCCCGGACAGCGCGACACGAAGGCGGGCTCCCGGCGGCTCCTGCATCTGGCCGTAGCAGAGGCAGGTCTTGTCGATGACGCCGGACTCCTTCATCTCGAGCCAGAGGTCGTTTCCTTCACGGGTGCGCTCGCCCACGCCGCAGAACACGGAGAAACCGCCGTGCTCGGTGGCGATGTTGTGGATGAGCTCCATGATGATGACCGTCTTGCCCACGCCCGCGCCGCCGAACAGGCCGGTCTTGCCGCCCTTGGCGTAGGGAGCGAGGAGGTCCACGACCTTGATGCCGGTCTCGAAGATCTCGGTCTTCACCGACAGGGTCTTGAACTCCGGAGGGGGCTGGTGGATGGACCGGCGCTCGGTGACCTCGAGCGGCTCGCCGTGGTCCACCGTCTCGCCGAGGAGGTTGAACACGCGGCCGAGGGTGTTCATGCCCACGGGGACGCTGATCGGGGCGCCGGTGTTCTTGACCGGCATACCGCGCACCACACCGTCCGTGGAGGCCATCGAAATCGCCCGCACCTGGTTCCGGCCGAGGTGCTGGGCCACTTCCGCGGTCAGCTTGATGTGAATGTCGTCGCCGACCTTCTCGTCGAGTTCGAGGGCCGAGTAGATCTCGGGAAGACCCTCCTCGTCGAATTCCACGTCGATGACCGGGCCGATGACCTGGACGACCTTGCCGGTTGATTCCTTCGCCATTTGTGACTCTCCGTCCTCTGGTCGGGACGCCTTCTAGCTCAGCGCCTCGGAACCTCCGAGGATGTCTGCGAGTTCCGTCGTGATCTGGGCCTGCCGCGCCTTGTTGAACTGCAGCGTCAGGCTCTTCACCAGCTTCTCCGCGTTGTCGGTGGCCAGCTTCATCGCAATGCGCCGGGCGATCATCTCCGCTGCCACCGTCTCGGAGAAGACCCGGTAGACCATGTTCTCGATATAGAGGGGCAGGAGCTCCTCGAAGATGTCCTCGGGACTCGGCTCGAAGAGGAACGGCACCTCGGCCTCGGCCTCGACCTCACCCGGCTCGGGCTTCGGTATCGGGACCAGCTGCATCACCGTGGGCGGCTGCTTGCCGAGCGAAACGAACTTCGGCCAGACGATGAGGACCTTGTCCACCTCTCCGGCGAGGAAGGGCGCGGTGAGTTCCTTCGCCATCTTCCGGGCGTCCGCGAAGGTCGGCCGATCCGACAATCCGCTGATCGTCCGGTCCATCGCGATTTCCTGGAACTTGAAAACGCCCAGGCCTTTTCGCCCGGCGACCCACAGGGAGACTTCCCGTCCCTCCGCCAGCAGCTCGTTGCGAATCTGCTGAGCCTTTCGGATGAGGTTCACGTTGAAAGCGCCGCACAGGCCGCGGTCGGACGTCAGGACCCAGAGCAGGACCTTGCCGCCCTCCCGCTCCTCGAAGAGCGGATAGCGACTGGTGTCCACGCCCGGTCCGGCCAACCGGCTCATGATCGCCTTCAGGGTGTCGAGATAGGGTCCCGCCGCCACCACGCGCGATTGGGCGCGCTTCAGCTTGCTGGTCGCCACCATCTCCATCGTCTTGGTGATCTTCTTGGTGCTCGTGACGGAGCTGATGCGTCGGCGGATTTCCCTCGCCTTTTCAGGCATCGGTTACTCTCCCTCGGACTGCTCGTCGCGCTTCGACCACACCATTGCCTTGAAGTCGGTGACGACGGAGCGGATCTTGGCCTCGACCTCCTCGGTGAGCTTCCCGGACTCCTTGATTTCCTTGAGCTCGGCGGCGAGAGCCTTGTGGAAGTGATCCTGCAGGGCTGCCTCGAACTCCTTGATGTCCTCGATCGGGATGTCGTCCATCGAGCCCTTGGTCACCGCGAAGATCATGGCCACCTGGTCCTGCACCGACCAGGTCTTCAGGAGTCCCTGCTTCAGGATCTCCACCGTCCGCTCGCCTCGGGCCAGCTGACGCTGGGTGCCCTTGTCGAGGTCCGCCGCGAACTGCGCGAAGGCCTCGAGCTCGCGATACTGCGCGAGGTCGAGCCGCAGCATGCCGGCCACCTTCTTCATGGCCTTGATCTGCGCGTTTCCACCCACCCGGCTCACCGAGATACCGACGTTCACGGCCGGCCTCACGCCGGCGTAGAACAGGTCGGGCTCGAGATAGATCTGGCCGTCGGTGATGGAGATCACGTTCGTCGGAATGTAGGCCGACACGTCGCCGGCCTGGGTCTCGATGATCGGCAGCGCCGTCATGGAACCCGCGCCCATCTCGTCGGAGAGCATGCTCGCTCGCTCGAGGAGCCGGGAGTGGTTGTAGAAGACATCACCCGGGTAGGCTTCACGGCCCGGCGGGCGCCTGAGCAGCAGGGAGACCTGGCGGTAGGCGACGGCCTGCTTGGAGAGGTCGTCGTAGACACAGAGCGTGTCGAGCCCGCGGCCGTCTTCCTGCTTGATGAAGTGCCCGTCGCTGTCCACCTCCGGCAGGCCGAAGGGCTTCCGGTCCCAGCGGGTGAACTTGAAGTACTCGGCCATCGCGCAGCCGGCGTAGGGGGCGATGTACTGCAGCGGGGCCGGGTCGTCGGCCATGGCCGTAACCACGATGGTGTAGTCCATCGCGCCGGCGGTGCGGAGCTTCTCCACCACGCCCGCCACGGTCGAAGCCTTCTGGCCGATGGCCACGTAAACGCAGATGACGCCCTCACCGGCCTGGTTGACGATCGTGTCGATCGCCACGGAACTCTTGCCGGTCTCGCGGTCGCCGATAATCAGCTCGCGCTGGCCCCGGCCGATCGGGATCATGGCGTCGATCGCCTTGATTCCGGTCTGCAGGGGCTGCTTCACCGGCTGCCGGTCGGCGATACCCGGGGCGCGACCCTCGAGGGGCATGTAGCGGTCCGGCTCGATGGGGCCCAGGCCGTCGAGGGGCTCGCCGAGCGGAGTCACCACGCGCCCGATCAGGGACTGGCCGGCAGGGACGGAGAGGACGCGACCGGTCCGCTTCACGGACTGGCCTTCCTTGATGTGCACGTACTCGCCGAGAATCACGACACCCACCGAGTCTTCCTCGAGGTTGAAGGCCAGACCGTATGATCCGCTATCGAACTGGATCATCTCGTTGGCCATGCAATTCTCGAGGCCGTAGACTCGGGCGATACCGTCACCCACTTCGAGGACCGTGCCCACCTCGTCCATCTGCAGGTGGTCTTCGAACCCCTCGATTTCCCGCTTCAGGACCGAGGTGATCTCTTCCGGACGGATTTGCATCTTTCTCACTCCCCCCGGCCGTTGCCGGGGATGCGCTTAGTCGAAAAGTCGCCCCTTGGCCACAAGGCCCTTCTTGAGCGCCTTCAATCGTCTTCTCAACGATCCATCGATGACGAAGTCGTTCACGCGGACGATCGTTCCCCCGATCAACTCGGGAGAGATCGTCTCGTGGAGTTCCGCGGTCATGCCGGACTTCTTCTCCACGAGTTCACGGATGGAGTCCTTCTGGTCGTCAGCCAGCGCCCGGGCCGTTTCGACGCGGACGTGCACCTTGCCTTCCGCGATGTCCTTGAACCGGACGAACTGGTCCGCGATGTTGTCGAGCAGCGGCTCCCGGCCCTTCCGGATCATCACCGACAGGAGCCCGAGCACCGGCTTCGACACCTGGTCGCCGAGGGCCCGCTTGAGAACCCGGTACTTCTCGTCGGAATCGATGCCCGGCGCAGTGAAGAACGCGCGGAACTCCCGATTCTCCCGGTAGAGCTGATTGAGCCCCATCAGTTCATCGTGGATATCGCCGAGCGTGCCCTGTTCTTTGCCGATGGCGATCATCGCCTCGGCATAGACCCGGGCGGCTCGCGTGCTCGGGTTCATCATCCGCTAGCCCTCACTGGCGCGGCCCATCTCCTCGATCACTTCCGACGTCAGGCGGCGGTGGTCCTCGTCCTTGAGGGACCGACCGATGACCTGCGAAGCGGCCATGATCGTGAGGTCGACTGTTTCCCTTCGGATCTCGTCCAGGGCTTTCTTCGTCTCGAGTTCAATCTCGCGCTTGGCGCGGTTGACCGATGCCCGGGCTTCCTGCTGCCCGGTCTCGACGATGGCGTTCTTCGCCGCTTCCGCGGCCTCACGCCCCTGGTTGATGATCTCCTGGGCATCCGCCTTGGCCCGATCCATCAGCTCGCGGTGCTTGTCGAGCAACGCTTCCGCCTCGGACTTGACCTGATGCGCCTTGTCGATCGTTTCCCGGATCTTGTTCTCGCGCGTCTCAAGCTGTTCACGAATGGGCTTGAAAGCGAACTTGAACAGAACGAAAAACACGAAACCGAAGATGATCCACGTCCAGAGCCAGTGGGAAATGAGCGGATCCGCAATACCCGGCTCCGCTCCTCCTCCCGACCCGAGGACCTGAATCATCGGCGCGAGCTGCCATACATAGCCCATGCCATGTCCCCCACAGGTTCCGGGAACCCATCAGGCGGCTTGCCTGAGGGTCCCGGGAACACCAAGGTTGCCGACGCGCGGTTTCTAGTGACCGCCCGCGATCGTCTTGATGAGGTCCGGCAGGCCGATGAAGCCCACGAGCAGGCAGATCACGACGGCGAAGAGGCAGACACCCTCGATGAAGGCCGCGGTGATGATGGTGATGCCGCGGATGTCGCCGGCAGCTTCCGGCTGGCGGGCGACGGACTCGACGGCAGCACTGGCGATGCGGGAGATGCCCAGGCCCGCGGCGATGGCGGCAATGCCGGCGCCGATGGCCGAAGCGAACATCCCGAGGCCAAAGCCCCACTCAACACTCATCTCAAGCAGGAACTCCATGGATCACATCCCTCCCGAATTTCGGTCGGTGCTCCTGGCACCAACGCTTCGACAGCTTCTAATGCTCCTCCGCGAGCGACAAACCGATGTAGATCGCGGACAGGATCGTGAAAATGTATGCCTGGACCAGCGAGATGAAGATCTCGAAGCAGACCATCGCCGCCGACCCGCCGGCCTGGATGACCCGGATGGGCAGCATCGCCGGCGCCAGACTGGTCCACATGGCGAGCACCGCAAGGATCGCGTGACCCGCCGTCATGTTTGCGAAAAGACGAACCATCAGGGCGAAGTGCTTGGTGCAAAGCCCGATCACCTCGATGGCGAACACGATCAGCCAGAGGTACCACGGGACACCGGGGGGGACCAGCCCGAGCGTGTACCCGAGAGCCCCCTTCTTGATCATGCCGCCGACGATCCCGACCATGAGGGTCACGACCGCCAGCGCCCCGGTGATATTGAAATTCCCGGTCGCGGTGACACCGAAGGGCGCCGGGAGCAGTCCGATCAGGTTGCATGTGAGGATGAAGAAGAAGATCGTCCAGAAGTACGGCAGAAGAATCCGACCGTCCTTCTTCCCCAGCCAGGGGTAGACCATTTCGTCGCGGATGTAGAGCAGGATCGGCTCGAAGAAGTTGCGAGCGCCCCTCGGCACCGCCACGTAGGACCGCGAGATCGGGATCAGCATGAGCATCACGAAAATCGCGGCGCAGCCCAACATCACGATGTGCGTGGTGACGTCCGGATTGATCCCGATGGCGCCCTCGACCCAGGAATTGAAGGCGGCGAGGTTGACGGTGTAACCGCTGTGTCCGCCCGCCTGATGCGTCAAGCCGGGGCCCGGCAAGTGCCACTCGTAACGAGGGGCCAGGTGATCCATGATCGTGCCGGCTGCGAGGATCGAGACTTCGCCCATCTCGGCTACTCTCCCTCCGTCTCACCCCCCTCAGGGGGACCGGCCTTCTGCTGCATCCGCGAGACGATCCAGACCTGCAGGGCGATGTAGGCCATGAATGACCCGACATACGCCAACGCGAAGGTCATCGCGTCCACCGACTCCGCGCCGGCAAAGACAATCGTCAGCACGGATACCAGCACAAGCCTCAGACCGAAGCCTCCGAGCGACACGAAAAGCATCGCGGAAGGCTCCTTCTTGAGAGCCCACGTCATGGAGAGCGACTCGAAGAGCAGGTTCAGCCCTCCGAGGGCAACTCCGATAAACAGCCCGGTCCACATCGGCGGAGAACCACCCGCGACCATCATCGCCCCGACCAGCAGGGCGATGGCGATCAGGGTCATCACCCCGATGCCGAATACAGCTGTCCGCGCGGTCATTTCCTTCGACCGAAGAGTTCCCGATAAAGCGTGTAGAAGCCCGAGGAGAAACCGAATACGGCTCCGGCGATCAGGAGGATCGGACTCCAACCGGTCTTCTGGTCAAGCCACCAGCCGAGCCACGTTCCCAGGCCTATGGCCGCAAAAAGCTGCAAGCCCGCCCCGGAATATCGCAGATACGCCTTGAGTTTTCGGTTCCGCCCGTCTTCTGAGCTGTCAATCACACCCTCAGTCGTCCGTCGGGCCCACTCCCAGCGTCAGGAAACAGCCCTCACCGCGTGGCTCGCGAAACGTAGCAAGGGCACAAGAGCGGCCCATAAGAAAATCGATGCGGCTCGAAGGGGTCCCGGAACGGGTTTCCCTTGGGCCGTGGTCGGGGCGTCCGGACAATGGTCAGCGGACCCGAATCGATGCTGAAATCAGCCATCCAACGCCTCGCTCTCGCCTGTCCCACGTGCTCCGCCGCCGGCGGCGTCCCGGTATCGCTCTCCCTGTGCGCGGAGATCGAGGTGGAAGGGGATGTGATCTCCGGCCACTTCGAGTGTCCGGAGTGTCCCCGCCGGTTCCCCATCCTGGATGGGGTCGCGGTGCTGGACCCGGAGCCGCTGCGCACCACCTATGACCGCCCGGACTTCCTGCAGGCCTACCTCTGGACGCACTATTCCGACCTCTCCCCCACTCCCCTCGACGAGGGAGGACCGGATCGCGGGGACTACTTCGAGCGCCTGGCCGCCGCACCGGCCCGGGGGTTCGCCCTCGACCTGGGCTGCAACGTGGGGCGCACCACCTTCGACCTCTCGACGAAGGCGGAGTTCGTACTGGGAGTGGAGCGATCCTTCGAGGCCGTGAAGCGGGCCCGGGAGATCGCGCGGACGAAGAGGGTGGCCTTTCACCTGAAGGACGAGGGTGATCGCGGCCGCTACGTGGACCTCGACGCCTCGGGAGTGGTCCGCGAGAACGTGGAGTTCATCTGCGGGGATGCCGCGGCCCTGCCGCTCGGTCCGGGCGTCGCCGATACGCTCCTGGCCGCCAACCTGGTGGACCGGATGGCGGACCCGCTCCTCTTCCTGGAGCGGGCGCACCGCACCGTCTCGGACGGCGGGCAACTCATCCTGACCGCGCCCTTCACCTGGAAGACCGCGTCCACGCCGCGGGAGAAGTGGCTGGGCGACGCCAAGAGCTCCGGCCGCGAGGTCCTGCTCGACTGGCTCGAGGACCACGCGCTCCTCGTCGAGGAGAACTCCGAGCTGACGCTCACGATCCGCAACCACCGTCGTTTCTACGAACTGCTGAGACCCATCCTGCTTCGCGCCTCGAAGACCTCCGTGTAGAATCCCTCCGCGGCAACTGCGGGGAGGTACAGATGAAGATGGCCTACATCAGCGCACCGCCCGAGGAGGCCACGGGACTGGCCCGCCGGGTGGTGGACTCCGGTCTTGCGGCTTGCGTCAACGTGGTCTTCGGGGTGACCAGCATCTACCGATGGCACGGCGAAGTGCAGAGCGACGGCGAGACGCTGCTCATCGCCAAGGTCGCGGACGAGAACGCGGACGAATTCGTGGCCCGGATCAGGGAGTGGCACACCTATCAGTGTCCCGAGGTCCTCCTGACGGACGTGGTCGGCGGGAACCCGGACTACCTCGCCTGGGTGAGCAACCCGGACAGTACCGCATAGGTCATCCAAATGAGGCGATGCTGCGACGGAAGGCGTACTTGGTCCGGTCTCCCGACGGTCGGCACACGTCTCCCTTCAAGGACTCTCACACCTTTTTTCGGCGGCTCTTCCTCGGACTGCAAGCACCCGAGTGCAACGAAGAGAGATGCCGACATCCTGACTCAATGTTGTCAGAGCCCGCGGAAACAAAGGCCTTCGGGAGTCGGCTCTTCATTTGCGTTTAACACTTTCCGTACCAGTTGAAGAATTCCCAGTGCGTGGCCGATATATACCGGTGAACCCGTGCCGGCGGAGTGGCCGGACGATCGCATTTCCGGATTTGGAGGAACGTGATGCCTGCCAAGAAGAAGGCACCGGCCAAGAAGAAGGCCCCCGCCAAGAAGAAGGCCCCCGCCAAGAAGAAGGCCCCCGCCAAGAAGAAGGCGCCGGCCAAGAAGAAGGCTCCCGCCAAGAAGAAGGCGCCGGCCAAGAAGAAGGCCCCCGCCAAGAAGAAGGCTCCCGCCAAGAAGAAGGCGCCGGCCAAGAAGAAGGCTCCCGCCAAGAAGAAGGCGCCGGCCAAGAAGAAGGCCCCCGCCAAGAAGAAGGCTCCCGCCAAGAAGAAGGCGCCGGCCAAGAAGAAGGCTCCCGCCAAGAAGAAGGCGCCGGCCAAGAAGAAGGCCCCCGCCAAGAAGAAGGC